>Ga0172376_10000030_pt1 | contig 160906 bp, 110 predicted proteins | sample Lak35m_FD_121114 | JGI IMG/M metagenome (GOLD analysis project Ga0172376, IMG submission 121114) | Freshwater microbial communities from Kabuno Bay, South-Kivu, Congo - kab_092012_35m | ecosystem: Environmental > Aquatic > Freshwater > Lake | place: Democratic Republic of the Congo...
CGCGAAGCACTCATCCGCGAGCAGCATGACAGCGATGCGCGGCGTCTCGCTCTTCCGCATCCACAACAACGCGACGACTCTGGTTATCGTCGCTACCGGCGTTTACGCGAACTGACACACGAGTTGGCCGCCAGCACGCTCGATATTCAATCACGACTGACATCTGAAATTGACCGCTACGAGCACGAAGTTGCCGCCAACACCATCATCCGCAGTCGTGAATTCGCATGCTGGCTCTATCCCGAGAAACGACTCTGCCAGTTGATGACGAGCCTGAAACTCGATGTCTCCGATTGAACCAGTCCTCTCGCTAACGCGAAACCTGATGATCGTTCCGCCGTGTTAGCGCAGTACAGCACGCGAGTTGGATCCGTTTTCTTCGTGCCATTTCCCACACTCAGACTCCTGGTCACACTTCCATTGTGAGCGATGCTCTCGACGTCGTTCTATCGGTGGAACCCCTTCTCAAAACAACGCTCGCTCATGCAGCCTTTTCACGACTTTCATGAAGCTCATCTTTTCACATGCTCGGCGGGTATCGGAGCATTGGGTGGTGTGCTGGGATGGTTGATCGGGCGATTCGCCCGGCGAGTCTCATACAGCTTCCGACAACCAGACGGAGCGACTGAATTCGCCAGCGCACGCGATGTGCGCTGGGTGGCTCCGACGACGGCCTTGTTGTTCGTGCTCTACTGGCTGGCGGTGTTCCAGTGGCACGCACATGCGACTCATGAAGTGCGACCAGATCTCCTGTGGGTCTATGGCCGAGCCGTGGGGCATCTCGGCTTGCTGACGTTACTCGTCGCGGCTACGGCAACGGATCTGCTCGACTTCATCATTCCCGACTCCGTGACGATCACCGGCATGCTGTTGGGCATCATGCTCGCCACGGCATCGGGCGATACGCAACTCATGCACTTATGGGTCGATTGGAATCACCCGACAGTCGCAATCTATGGCCAGTGGATTCCCGACTGGATCAAACAGCATCACCACTGGCACGGCCTCGCTTGGAGTGCTGCGGGCTTCGTCGTGGGCGGCGGTCTGACATGGGCCGCGCGGCTCGTTGCAGGTTGGCTGCTCAAGCAAGAAAGCCTTGGCTTCGGCGATGTGACACTGATGGCCATGATCGGCTCATTCATTGGCTGGCAACCAGTGCTCTTAGTCTTCTTGATCGCTCCGGTGTGTGGACTCGTCATCGGCTTGTTGATCCGCACGCTGACGAATCGATCGTATGTGCCATATGGCCCGTACCTCAGCCTGGCGACAGTGATCGTGTTGCTCAGTTGGAAATGGCTGTGGCAATGGGAAGTCCCTGGCGTGCTCTCTATCCGCAAGCTGTTTGGCGATCCAATCGGCTTAGCAATCTTGAGCAGCATCGGCGTCAGCGCGTTTGTGGTGTTGTTGCTCGCCCTGAGGCTCTATCGGCTTATTCCTGGCAAAGCACCAACGACGTAGTCCCTCCAAATGCCGCGTTTGTCGAATGCCAACGAAGATTTGTGGCCGATGTCCGTGAACTCTGTGCTTTCCGTGCCTCGGTGTTTTCAATGTCTTCGGAGTGAATTTGAAACACAGAGACACAGAGGGCGCGGCGAAAAAACGGCTTGGCTCGTCTGAGGTGCAGCCTCGCTGGGCATGTGTGCGAGGGTAAAACGGACTCCTCGGACCATGTGGCAGGACTCACTTCACAAGCCCGTTTGGCAATGCCCACTTCACCCGCGCGAGATGCAGGTCGCCCTTGTAGCCGCCTTTGGGCAACATCTCGCCGTCGGTGACCCATGACTCTGAGGGGCTGATGTTGGTCGTATGAAAGTTGCCGCTGTAGGGCACGTCACCTGCCGCGTTCACTCCATCGCCGACCAGGGGCAGCACGATGCGTTCAGTCTCGCGGATCAGCCTTAGAGTGCGAGGATCCACCTGCGCCATAAAGACCGGCACGCGCCAGCGAAAGACATTCACGTTGCTGGCATCCTTGCGCGTGTAGACCAGAAACAGCGCGTCTGAGTGCGCGAGCCAATGCTGCTGCGTCGTCGACATCGTCAACGGCTCGCCGTTGTCCCAACTCCAAGCCTGCTTCTCCGAGAACGTGAGCCCATCATCGCTGGTCGCGACATAGCCACGATGATCTTCAGCTCGGAGCGTGACGAAGAACTTTTCCTGCCACCTCACGAGCGACGGTTCGAGCAATCCGCGCCCCGCCGTGTGCTTCATCTCGGGTCCGACTTGTTTGATCGTCAAAGTTTCGCCGTCGAACGAACAACGCACCCCCGCGGCGCTACGCTTGGTGGTCTTGGTTCCAAAGGTCATTACGAAAGCGACCTCTCCGTTCGGCAAGACAACGCGCTGCCCGCAGTTATTGGTGTAGATCGAACTACCGCGCGGATCGTCCCAGGCGAGCTTCCGTCGCGGCCCCCATTGGCCGTCTTTCCAAACGGCATATACCGGCCAACGCGGCGGCTGAGCGGTCTCGAACTTCGGCCCGCGATAACAGACGCTGTGCCCCATTGCGAGCACTGTCTTCGTTGGCTGATGCCACTCCGGAACGACATCGCACACTCCTTCATCCCATCCGTCATCGCGTTTGACTCGACCAAGCGCTGGAACGGGTTGCGGTTCGGTCCAGGAGGCCCCGAGATCGCTGGTCGTCATGAAATGCACCGGACCGAAAAAGTCCGAACCTGCAATCGTCTGCAACGTCATCAGTCCAATTGGCCCATTCGCAGTTGGAAGCAAACATGCACGCGGATGAAACCAAGTGGCATCCTGACCGGTGCGGCCTCGCTTAAGTGTCACGGTCTCAATGCTGGTGATGAGCTGACCCGATTCTGCAGCCGCTGACGGCATGGCCGTCAGCAGCGAGGAACCAGTCACGGCGAGAAATGTGCGACGGTCGAGTAAGGATGTCGGTGACACACAAGCTCCGTTGTTTGATCGTCGATGAATGGCGCGCGACGATGAGTGATCGTCATTCACTCAGTCCAGAGGCAATGCGAATGAGGGCGACGTTGAATTTCAAGTGCTCGCCCCCAGACTCCGGGCTGCCCACTCACATGTTCCTAAAGGATCCTCCATGAGACATCTCCTACTTGCATTGTGCTTGCTGAACTTCGCTGTGTCGCTCAGCGCTGCTGAGTTCAGAGCCGGTGCGCATGCCGAGCCGATCACACCCGAAAAGTTCCCAGTGCCGATTAATGGCAACATGAAAGGTGGCTTCGCGAATTCCGTTCATGATCCAATGCACGCGCGGTGTTTAGCGCTCCATGATGGGAAGCACGAACTCATTCTGTGCGTGGTCGACGCATGCATGATCCCGCGCGACGTCTGCGAGCAGGCCAAAGCGTTGGCATCAAATGAAACCGGTGTCCCAGTAAGCCATCTGCTGATCTCGGCGACGCATACGCACTCCGCTGCGACAATGGTGCCCGTGTTTCAGAGCGACCCCGATCCCGAGTACCTCGCCACCTTGCCGGCGCGGATCGCGCGGGGCATCGCGCAAGCACATCGCCATCTCGAACCGGCAGAGATCGCGTGGGGTAAAGGGACGGCTCCGACACAACTCTTCAACCGCCGTTGGGTCATGAAGGACGATCAGTTCTACGCGAATCCCTTCGGCGGCATGCAGGACCGCGTGAAGATGAACCCTGGCTATCAGAGCCCACAGGTCAGTCGTCCTTCCGGGCCGACGGATCCCGAGGTAACGATTCTGACCGTACGGGCAGTGAGTGATCGCCGCCCCCTCGCGCTATTCGCGAATTACAGCTTGCACTACGTCGGCGGAAATCCGGCGATCTCTGCGGATTACTTCGCTGCCTATGCCGATCAGATGGCACAACTGCTGAAGGCCACGGATGCCCGCTACACCGGCAAACCTGCGTTCGTCGGCATCATGTCTAATGGGACAAGTGGTGACGTCAACAACGTGAACTTCGCCGGCCCACCTCCCATGGGCCGCAAGCCCGGCGAGCAACTACAAGTGGTCGCACGAAGCGTCGCTGAGGCCACTCTCAAGGCTTACGACAAGCTGACATTTCAAGCTCATCTACCACTCGGCAGCGCCGCATCCGACATTCGCTTGAAGGTCCGCAAGGCGAACGCGGAAGAACTCCTGGCCGCCAAGCAGTTGATGGAGAAAACGCCACGCGACAAGGACGGCCAATACAGCGGACTGCCGCCGGTTTATGCACGCGAAACCGTCTTGCTCAACGACTTCCCCGACGAAGTCCCAGTCAAGCTGCAAGTGCATCGGATTGGTGAGCTGAGCATCGCGGCGATTCCGTGTGAAGTCTTCACGCAGATTGGGCTCGATTTAAAACAACGCTCGCCGTTCGCAGGGCATTGCACGATCTCGTTGGCCAATGGTTACAACGGCTACCTCCCGACCGTCGCGCAGCACAAGCTGGGTGGCTACGAAACCTGGCGTGCTCGCAGCAGCTATCTGGAAGTGGACGCCGAAACCAAGATCGTCGACCAGTTGTTGACGTTGGCATCGTCATTGAAGTGACCCATCTTGGTGGCATCCCAGCCAGAAAGATGAGTGCTGATCGTTCCCCCATAATCAAAAGGCCGCAGCAGAAATCCTGCGGCCTCTCACGTTTCAAGCGTGCGCACAGCGGAGTGAGTCACAAACTAGATGCCGCGAAGACGCGCGTCGACCGTTCTGCGCAGGCATCGCTTACAACGAATCCAATAACTCGCGCAAGGCTTTGCCACGCATGAAGAGTTGCACGACATCCTCACCATGCAGTGCGACGCCGTCGCGCGTCTTCGCGGTCAGTCCAACCTGGATGTCGCGACGAATCGGTTTGTTAGAGTGACCTCGCAAGGAATCGCGATAGGCGTCGAACAAGTTTGTGTCTCTCAGCTTGAAGAACGCGACCAAGTCTTTGTCGCCGTCACCATCGACATCCCAGAGTCCCGTCTTCACCGCTTGAGCACCTGCGAAGACAATCGTGCCCGGATCAATGTTCCGCGCGTTGAAGGTCTCGGTCGTGAAAATGACCACCGGCACGAAGCGATTCGACGTGAAATCTCGGAAGCCCGATATGCGGTTGAGATTGATTCGATTCGGTAGGACATCAATATCGATCGAAAGCGACGTCGAGCGACAAACAAGATCGAATTTCACAACCGAGACGCCACCATCTGCATCCGTCGCCCTAATCGACACCGTCTGTGTTCCAGCATCAGCATTCGATGTCGAGTAAGACCAGTTCCATTCGCCGCTATTCGACCCACTGTGAGTCACCGTGCCCATCGACGCGCTGAGCGTGACAACGTCCAAGCCCGCATCGCGGAAGGCTCCTGAGTACGTAGCCGTCTGCCCTGCGTTCACCTCGATCGGAGCGACCTGCCCGACCACGCCGACGGCATCAATGTCTGTGCCCACATAGAATGGATCGTATTCTCCCTCGAAGTACACATCGGTGATACGCACGAAGTGGTACTCGGTGCCTGCCGTTGCAATTGACGTAATGTCGATGCCGGTCGGCTCACCCGCTCTCATCGCGACTGGATGCGCGAGTGCAATCCAATTCGTTCCATCGGCGCTGATCTCGATCGTCGCTTCTTCTGCGTCGAGTCCCAGATCAAACACGAACAAGTCCGCGCCACCCGCGACAGAGTTCTGATCGACCAACGGCAAGTCCGTGAATTGCAGAGTCACTGACCCGCCATTGCCCAACGTCAAACCGCGAGAGTTATCGCCACCGGTCGGAACTCCGAGCGACTGAGTCGCATCAACGAAGGCAGTGTTCGTACCAAGATTCAAGGCCGCGACTTGATCCGCAAACGACAAGGCACCCAGCGGAAATGAAACTCCTTGATAGACCGCTTCATTGGCGGTGTGCAGCGAGATACTCGGCGCCACGTTCGTCACGTCGAGATGGAATGACACGAAGTTCGACACCCCTTCGCTGTCCGTGGCTGTGATCACGATGTCTTGGCTTTGCAGCGGCCCATTGGTTGAGTTCAAGCTCCATTGCCATAAGCCCCACTGAGCGTCATAGGCCAACGCACCAACGCTAGCCGAGACCGATGAAATCGTCGCGGAGTCTGACACGGCGTACCCAAAGTTCGTCGCCGTGCGACCTTCTTCAACGGTCACGTCTGCAAACTGTTGAGTGACGCTGACCGCTGACAGCACGACCCGAGCATCGAGCGTTTCCGCGATGAATGCCGGACTCCGCATCGTTCGACATCGAGCTCTTCTTGCATGGTATGGGGTCTTCGAAGCCGTCCGTGAAACTGAACTCAATGCCGATTCAAGCCAGGACAACAAGCGCATGCGTCACCTCTCTCGGAGACGGATAAGGCAATGACGAACACCTCGCTCACGCAGCGATTCAGCAACGGAGAATGCGTCGCACTCAACCCCAGCCGGAGGCGTCCAACGCAATGAGCATGACACAGTTTCCAGACGAGAGGCCGAGACTTGCTCGTTGGTCCGAGGTAATTCGCGTTGCGAACTCGCCACATCGCAGCCTGACCTCGTCTTCGTGACGTTCGCGGCTGATGCTTGATCGCATCACTCCTGCGTGACTCCATCAATTACGGCAACTTGAATCCAATCTGCCGCAGCATGGTCGTCACCGCGATCAATGGGAGCCCGATGATCGCCGTTTGGTCGGAACTCTCGATCGACTCAAACAACGAAATGCCGAGAGACTCGATCTTGTACGAGCCAGCGCAATCAAGTGGGCGATCCTGTGCCACGTAGCGCTCGAGCTCTTCACGACTCATCCGTCGCATTACGAGCGTCGTCGTGTCGACAAGCAGTTGGCAGTGATAGCGATGCCAAATGGCAACACCCGTAAAGAGCCGATGCTCGCGCCCAGCAAGTCGTTCGAGTTGAGCCACCGCAGCCTCGACCGAACTCGGTTTACCAAGCACTTGGCCATCGACTTCCGCGACTTGATCACTACCAATGACAACCGCATCTGGATCGAGCCCTGACAAACTCTCAGCCTTGAGTCGCGCGAGCACCGCCGCGATTGAAGCTGGAGCAGCACCACAATCCTTGAAGGGCGCCTCATCGACATCAGGAGCAAGACTACGAAATGGCAAACGCAGCCGCGCCAAGAGCTCGCGGCGGTACTTCGAAGTACTAGCGAGGATGAGTTCCATGATGTCGTTTTACCGTTGATCTCAAGACGCGGCATTGTGGAAGCCAATCAGACTTTGAATCGTTACTCGTTGCCGCTGTCGTATGGCCATATTGGATCGCAGACCTTCGAACAGCCGCACGCTCTTGGTAAGTCCGCTGCGATGAACGCTCACCGATGAGGTGCGAACAGGTCGTTCAATGTCACCGAATTGCCAACCAGCTCCTCACTGGTAACAAATCTGATCATCGAAAATCAGTCGTCCAACTTCCGTCCGTTAGAAAGCCCACTATGCCCGCACGCGACGACCAAATCTTTGAACTCCGCGATGAAGACATTGTTCCCGCCAAAAAATCGAGCAGCCCATGGAAGTGGATCGGTCTTGGTTGTGCTTTCTTTGCGATTCTCATCGTTGTTTCGGTGGGCATCGTGATCTTCCGCGCAGTCAAGTTGGTTCAAGAAGTTGCAAACGATCCCGAGTTCCAAAACGCCGTCCAGGAAGCCAGTGGCGCCCGTTCTGGATTCAAGAATGCCAACGAGAAGATCGCCGCACATCATGGTGAAGTTGGTTTCGGCAACAACGAAGCGGCCATCCAGCTCGCCCAGACATTCTCCGGGCAGTTTGCAGAGATGCGTGAGGAGTTCTTCACCAAACGCAAGAAGCCGGCCAAATTCTCGCTCTCGGATGGCAAGTTCTTGACCTATTGCCAACTCGATGGAGACCGCTGCGCATTCCTCGTGCATGTCCCTGACCTGCGTAAGTTTGATAAGGACGCCAAAGACTCGCTCGGTATGGTCGCATGGGCGACGGCACAGTCCGTCATCATGAATACAAAGCTGGAAACAAAGCCCACTGACATCGCCGTCGGTTTGCGTGGTGTAATTTTCTATGACCGAGTGATCGTTGGCAGCTTGCCAGCAGAAGGCCAAGATGTGGGCGACGCGGTTCGTTTTGAAAAAGAGGGCGATGATTCGAAAACTCATCTCTATTCGTATTTCGAACCGGTACTGAAACCGATCGACGAACCGACCGAGACGCCCTCGCAGTCGGAGCCATCAAATCCATCGAGCGGCACCAAGCCCGAAGAGGCCGAAGCGAAGCCCGCCCCCAATGCGGCTGCCCCCGAGAAGACCGACGCAACTGCCGCCACACCTGGCCAATAAGGCACCAACGGCCAACATCAAATCGAGACGATCAAGCCAGCGAGATCGTTGCGACGAAATTGCTTTCGCCAACCCGTCGCATCGGCCTGATAGGTTTCCGCAAACAAGAGCCGCGCGTGGACACCCACGCGACCGACCGAAAGCCGACCGTCGCCATGCCGCCTCTATCTGCATCAGCGAGAGGTTCAATTACGGATCCAACTGCAACTTCTTGTCGACAGCGACAAAGCACAGATCCAGCAGCACGCGCACCTCGCTGCCCACAGCATCGCTCATCGCTTCCTGTGCCACGATGCTGAGATCATCTTGGATCGCTCGCAGACCCGAGAGTCCTTTCGCCTGCTCGAACGAGCGGCTGACCAATTTGTCGCCAAGCTTCTGCGCCAACTCAGTCCGATGCCGATCGACATAAACCCGAAGCTTGGTGCCCGCAGTCCGCTTAGTGGCGACATACGCCGAGACTTCGACAGTTTGCTTTAAGCTTTCCTCACCCAGCGAGCGTTTGATCTGCGCGACAAACGCGAACGACATCTCCGCATTCGCAACCGGGGCAGGCACGGCCTCAGGCTTTTTCTGAGCAAGCAGCCATTCATAGACCGCATCGTTGTTGTAGGTTTCAGTCCAACTGTCGTGGCCCGCTTCAGGATAGACCGTCAGCTTGGCTTGCCCACCCGCTTTCGTGACGGCATCAACCATCGTCTCAGAGAACTTCAAGGGGACTCCAAAATCTTTCGCCCCGTGAAAGACCCAGAAGGGAGTACTCTTCAAGTGCTGGCCCGCTTGAGGATCACCGCGCCCACAAATCGGCACCGACGCCGCGAAGACATGCGGATAGCGCGACGTCATCTCCCAAGACCCAAACCCACCCATGCTGAGGCCCGTGACGACCACTCGGCGACGATCCGTCTTGAACCGCGTCAGAACATGATCCACCAACTCGGCCAGTAGATGCTGCTGCACATCCCCCGGCCACCAATGGTCCTTCGGACATTGCGGCGAGATCAAGATGAAAGGGAAGTTTGGCCGCTGTTGCTCAACGAGCTTCGGAGGTCCATGCACTTTGACGACTTTGAGATCCTCGCCACGTTCTCCGGCACCATGCAAAAACAGCATGACAGGCCACTCGCGATCGTCCTGGCCGTAGTCCTTAGGCAGGTACAGCCAATATCCGAGCGACGACTGAGGATCAGCCTGGCTCACCAACTTCTGAGCGACCTGCCGGCCCGGTGCTGGCTGATCTTGCCCGACAGACGTCTTCATGCCGCCACTGACAACCAACGCCAACAACCCCCACATCAACCAACAACACCGCATGAATCACTCCTGTGTGACATCAAGTAAGTTGAGACTCAATTCGAGCGGACCTTTGAAACCACTCGTCTTATTGTATGAGTCCACCGCGAACGCTTGCTCCCGCGCTTAGTGGTCACTGATCGCAGGCAACGTGAGGTTAGACACAAACAAACGATTCGATCCGGCTTCGAGCGCGTGATAGCTGATCCAAACTTTGTCATCTGTGAGCGCCAGTCCCACCGGCATCAAGCGCCCGCCAGTGGGAACTTCGACCAACTCGATCAATTGCCCCGTTTTTAGATCCAACCGACTGACAACAGTGCGGAGCTTTGTGTCGACGACGCCCACCGCAGCAATGACGTATGAATCCGTGACTCGAAGCAAGTTCGGAAAACGAATGCGTGCATTCGATACTTGCCAATTCCAGTCCTTGTGTCCGTCATGCGAAGTCCCGAAGTAGGCCATGAGACGGCCTGAGTCTGCAATGGCCCCGGTGCTGCGACTCATCAAGCAGTAGCCACGACCGCCTGCTACAACGAGGGCTCCCTCTTCAGGAAAGAACCCCGAGAACGTCTGCTCAAAGACGCTCTGCATCTGCTTACCAGTCTTGCTGGAGAAAATCTGTACGGTCTGAGAACTACCACAGATGCAACCGCGACCATAGCTGAAGGCGGTGTCTCGCTCCCACACAACACCATTCGTGGCAAAGTTATGAGGAGCAACTTGCTCGCACTGACTCCAATGACGGCCATCTTCGGAAAACCAAGCCAGCGTGCTGACCGTACCACCAAACTTCGGCAATGGATCTGCCACGTTCGGAGTCGGCACGATGCCCCGTGCGGTAATCATCAACCGCCCATCCGCCGTCACAGAAAATCGGGGATACCAGACACCTCGCCTGGGTGTGGATGACTTATTGAGTGCCACTGACTCCCACTGATTCCGATCGAGTGAACTAATCACCCGCACGAAACCAATCTGTGAATCGTCGCCAGACCTTTCGACAAACAGTGCCAACCACCGGCCCTTGAACCACACGAGATCCGAACCTGGTTCCAACGGAGCCTGCTGCCACGCCACTTTCACGTCAGTGATCTTGGCTTCGTCAGCCGCCCGAACGGAAACCGCCAACACGCCCAACAATCCCAGCCAACACGCCCAGCGCACCAAGTTCATGGCATCGCTCCCATTGAAAGAGTTTGAAACTCTCAGCACGCACTGCGAACGACAACCGCATTCAAGAGACTTCCCGGTTCTTGCAGATTTCGGAAGTCTAGCCGATCTCGCCACTTGAAGACTTCTTGGGACACGAATTGGCCGGTTCTATGCTAAGTCCAAGATGTCGCGCGACCATCCCTTGACGTACTCGTTAGCAAAACCGCTCGTCATGCACTGTGTCGACGGACGACTCCGTAAAAAACAAGTGGCGAGCGATTGTACCGTCGCTCGCCACTTGCAGTTCATTTCAATCGGAGCTTCGTCCTACTTCGCGCTCGCTTGCGTGCTGTCGGCGGCGACTGGCGGTTCGATGTTGCGGATGACTTGCGCGTTCGTGCCGTTCCAGATGCGGATCACGCCGTCTTCACCTGCAGCGACGACGACCTTTTCGTCGCGTGAGGCTCGCGCCGAGTACATGTAACCGGAACTACCCGCGAAGTTGCGGAAGTTCGAGCCGTTGTTGGCGGTAATGAATTTTACCCCCGCGTCGCCGCCGCAGCTCACTGTGTTGCCGCTGATGCCCATGTAGCGGATTGAAGTGACTTGCTTTGAGTAACCCGGCACGGTGCGGATTTGCTCGCCGGTCAGCACGTTCCAAACTTTGACCGCGTTGTCGGCTCCGGCACTCACAAGCTCGCTGCCGTCGGCTTTCCAACTCACGCCGAGCACATGATGCGTATGGCCTTCAAAGGCTTTCACGAACTTGCCCGACTCGACTTCATGCACCTTCACGAACTTGTCGGCGGCTCCGGTCAGCAGCTTCTTGCCGTCGCGCGAGAATTCGATGTCGAAGATCGTGTCGCTATGAGCGTCCGGCAGACGCTTCACGAGTTCGCGCTTCTCGACGTTCCACAAATACAACTCGCCGCTGCGTGACGGTTCGCCGCCGCCAGTTGCCAGCGTCTTGCCGTCCGGACTGAAAGCCAATGAGAGCACTCGGAAGACGAACGGTGACTTCGAGAGATCGAGCGGATTGTCGGCGGCGACTCCGAGTTGAGCCGTCAGTTTCCAGTCCGGCTTCGAGTCCCAAACAATGCCTTGCTGATCGTCTCCGGCACTCACGAGCGAACGGTCGCCCGCGTAAGCCAGCACGCGCACGGGAGCAGTCGCTCCGGCGAGAGTGTCGATGATCGTCCCGGTCTCGGTGTCCCAAATATGGATCGTCGAGTCTTCGCCGGACGTCGCGACTCGCTTGCCGTCAGCGCTGATCGCAACCGCGACGACGGGCTTATCGGCAGCCTTCGTGCCTTCTTGTGACTTCTTGAACGCTTCGTCGCGAGCCTTCTGCTCGTTCGTCACAGCCTCGACCGCAGCGACCGCAGCTTTCTGTTCTTCTTGAGCCTTCTTGTCGGCTTCGGTGCCGAGCTCAATTCCGCGAACAGCCGACTTCTGAGCTTCGTCGAACTTCTTCAACTCGTCGGTCTGCTTCTGCAGTTCCTTCTGAGCGTTGTCGTTCGCGGTCTGCAGTTCCTTCTTGTCCTTATCGGCGTCAGCAGCAGCCTTCGCAGCGTCGGCCTTCGTCTTGGCTTCGTCGAACTTCTTCTTCGATTCAGCCTGATCCTTTTCTGCCTTCTCCTTCGCTTCGTTCGCCTTCTTCAAGGCTTCACCGCGTTCCTTCGCATTCGCGTCAGCAGCCTTCTGAGCGTTCTGCGCCAGCGTCACATGTTGCTTCGCGAGTTCGTTCTCTTCGCTCGCGATCGCTTCGGTTCGCTTCGCCGGGAGATGGCCTCGGAGTTCAGCGATCATCTGCGAGTTCTCGAACTTCCAAAGCTTCGCTCCGGCGTTCGCTGAGCCCGACGCGATGACTTTCCCGTCTGCTCGCACGGCGACGGATGTAATCGGCGCTCCATGCGCCATCGTCTTCACGGCGGCGCCGCTCGTGATGTCGACGACTCGAACATTGCCGTCCTGACAACCCGAGACCACTTGCGGTCCGGCAGGCAGCATCGTTGTAAGAACTGTTACCGGACCGTTGTGACCGGCGATTTCCTTGACGACGACTTCGGGCTTCCCGGCTTCTCCGGCAGCGACGTTCCAAACGCGGATCTTCGCGTCTTCGTGCCCGGTCACGATCTGCTTGCCGTCGCCACTGAGGCAGAGGCTCTTGATGGGCGACGGCGTTTCGAACTGACGCACGACTTGCCCGTTATCGACTTGCCAAATGCGGACGGTCTTGTCGTCCGAGCCCGAGACGACTTGCGCTCCATCAGCAAGGATCGCAACGCCATTCACCGGAGCCGTATGACCGTCGAGCTTCTTGATCTGTGCCCCGTCCTTCAGCGACTGCACGACGACGGAGTTCTGCTTTGTGCCGAAGACCGCGATGGCTTTCTCGGCATTGATCGCGACCGTCGACGGCACAGCACCGAGAGCGAGCTTGCCGGTCTGCACGTTCGCCGGTTGCTCCCACAATTTGACGACTCGGAAGCCGCCCGACGCGATCATGCGACCGTTCGGATGGAAGGCGAGCGAATGCACGAAGTCACGCTCGGCCGCTCCGCCCGGATACATCGCCTGACCGTTGAATTGAATCGCATTGAGGTTCGGGTCAACGAGCTTTGCTTCCTCGCCGGTCGCGAGCGTCACGACGCTGACTTGATTCGCGCGACTCGCCGCAATGGTCTCGCCCCACGGAGACATCGCGAGCGCGTAACTCGACTTCATGCCCTTCGGGATCGGCTGCCAATTGATGGCCACACCGCCCGCTCCGCCGCTCGTCTTCGCGCCTTCGAGAATCCATTGCTTGAGCAGTCCGAGTTCCTTCGGAGTCATCGCCTTCGCTTCGACCTTGTTGGGCAGAGGCGGCATGTGCGGCGCCTTCTTCCGCGACGCAACGAGGAACAGCAAGCTCTCATCCGGCTTACCCGGAACGATCGACGGACCGCGTTTGCCGCCCTTGATCATGGCTTCAACGGACTCAAGGTTGAGCTTCGCTTCCGCCGTGCCAACGTTGTGACAAGCGACGCAGTTGAAGTCGAAGATGTCGCGAATGTCCTGCTCATAGCTGACCGGGCGACCGAGATTAACGGCCGCCGCCTCAATCCCCTTATCCGCCGCCGGCTTGTCTTGAGCACTCGCCGTAACAGCGATGAGAGCAGTAATTGCGAACGATGCTGAGAAACGCTTCATGAGAGACCTCATTGGAGAATGAATGTCGTCGGTAGGTGTAGTTTGAATTTCTTGGAGTGCTGTGATTTATCACCGCACTCCAAGTAATTATTTTTGTACGTTGACCGTTACCGGTTGATCGCTCGCCGCAGCGCCTTCGAATTGGGCTTCGGCCCGGACGACGAGGTTCGGGATTGCTCCGTCGGGAGCTTCGGCGGTTGTCGTGACGACGAGCGTGCCTTCGTTCTTGTCGGCGGGGACTTCAACGGGATCGGCGGTCACTCCCTTTAAGTTCGGGATCGCGGGCAGCGTTAGCTTTAGCGGTCCGGTGAATCCGTTGATGCGCGTGACGGTCACTTTCACTTCGACCTTCTCGCCCTTCTTGACGTTGCCGCCGTTGGCCGGAGCGGTCGCGAGCGTGAACGGGGCCTTCTTCACCGTGATGACGATCGGGATCGACGGCGGGAAGATTTGAGGGGCTCCGTTGTTGAGCGACTTAGTGTAAGTGTCAGCGGCTTTGACTTCGTTGTCGGCAGCGGTCTTGCGGTCGTTCGCGGCTTTGAGCGCGGCATCGGCAGCGACCTTTGCAGCGTCAGCAGTTTTCTTCGCTTCGGTAGTTTTCGTTACTTCAGCGGTTGATGTCGTGAGCGCGGTTTCGAGAGCGGGCACGGCATCGGTCGCGGTCTTGAGAGCAGCCTTTGCTTCGTCCGTCTTTTGCTCGTCAGCGGCCTTTGTGGCGTCGGCGACTTTCTTCTTGCCGGCGTCGAGTTCCGTCTGAGCTTTCTTCTGAGCTTCCGTCGCAGCGGCAGCGGCTTTCGTTGCGGCATCGACGTCGGCAACGGCTTTCTTCTGACCTTCGGTCGCGGCTGTAATTCCGGCTACAGCGGCTTCGACTTCGGCTTTCGCTCGGTTCAAGCGACCGACGTTCTTGAGGTACGGCACTTGAGCGGCGCCTTCGAGATACAGCGTGTAGGTGTCTTCCTTCACGTTGTTCGGCACGAAGATTCGCAGCACGCCTTCGGACTTACCCTTCTCGATCGTGAGCGGTTGCACTTGCAGGTTCTGCGGTACGGCTTGCGGAGTCAGCACGACGTTGTTGTCGAAGCCATTCCGCTTCGCGAGCGTTACGGGCACGAGGATCTGTCGATTGTGATTGGCGACTTCTCGCATCGGCGGACTGACGACCTGCAACGGAGCGACTTCATCAATCACGCTGAGCGTCAACGATTCAGCGAGACGCGATTGCGAAGCGGCTTGCTGAGTTCCGCTATAGACGATCGTTGAAGCACGGGCTTCGTGAGCAACCTCTTTCGCCACAGCATCACGAGCTTGCTTCGCTTGATCGACAGCCGCTTGCAACTTTGCGAGGTCTTCGGGAGTCGTCTTCTTGTCAGCTTCGGCTTTCTTGAAGGCCGCAACCGCTGCGTCATGAGCAGCGACGAGCGGGGCTTGCTCGACTCTTGCTTTGCCGACAATGCGGATCGGCTGAGCGATCGGCTTCGCATCTTCAGCAACACTGAAGACGAGCGAGCAACTACTGAGTCCCGCCGGGATCGCTGCCGGAGCGCAGGTCACTCCTGCCGGAAGATTTTCGGCACTGACTTCGATCACTCCGGCAAATCCGTGACGACGCAGGCCGGAGATCAGCACATCCAAATTCTCGCCGCGACGGACCGCGAGTTCGCCAGTGGTAAAACCTTGCTGCTGTCGCTGAGCGGTCGCTTGCGGGAACGGAATCGCGACGACCAATCGGAAGTCGGGCGTCTCTTCGCGGATGGCAAGTTGATATTGCAGGTTCGCGGCACCGCGAGCTTCGAAGTATCGGTCGCGGAGATTGATGCGATAGACGCCGTCCGCCGGAGCAACGAACCGGTACGAGACGTCGTCGTGATTGGTGTCGAAGATCTTCGCGTCAACCGCGTTGACCGTTGTGTCGTCTTGAGCGGTGATGCGTTGCAGCGTCTCTTCGCCCTTCTCGTTTTTGTTGACCTTATCAACGGTCATGAAGGGATCTGCCGGACTACCGATCCGCTGCGCGAACGCTTCGATCCAAAAGACTTGCTGAGCCTTCGCTTCGAACTCGAAGACGTCGATGTCGCTCTTCGACTGAAACGCGCCGGCAATCTCGTTCGGGACAGTGATCTTCTGCGGCGCGGTCTTGTCGTTGTTGGGTTCGACTTCAGCGATCAGAGCCTTCGGAGCAAACGCGATCGGCACCGAGTTCGAAGCACCGGTCGGGCCTCGGAAGGCATACGAGAAAGCGTCGGCATGAGCTTCCCGCGCGGCGCGAAGGGTGCTCGGGTCGGCTCGATCAGGAGTGTTCGGAACGGCGATCTGCACTTGCAGTTGTTCGAGCTTCTGACCGTTGATCGTCTGCGTCGACGGCTGACCGCCCGGCAGGTTGCGGCCATAGACCGTGAACGTGCCCGTCGTCCCCGGCACTCCGGCAGGCGGACTCACGAAGTCAACGTGCGGGCCAGTATGCACCTTGAGGCGATAGGGATATTCGGCACTCGATCCATAAACTGCGTCAGCGACTCGGATGATGTAGTCGCCGTCAGCCGGCAGAGTGACATCAAGCAGCGGGTCGGTCTTGCCGTTCGTCGACGTTGCCGATGCGAGTTGCTTACCGGCCGGATTGGCGATCCGCAGCGTGCCTTGAAAACGCGAGTCGGCTTTGAGTGCTTCGCAAGCGATGAGCACTCGCTGACCGGCTTTGCCCGTGAGCTTGTAGAAGTCGAGATCCGGACCGCCGTTCGATTGGCCATTCACGACGGTATTAATTGTTACCGGCGTCGCGGTCTCTTTGGTGTTGTTGGGTTCGACCTCGCGGGCTTCGGGCAAGTTGCCGACGATGAAGCTGCGCGGGTTACTGGCTCCGAAGAGACCTTTGACTCGGGTCTCATAAACGCCCGACGGGACGTCGCCCGCAACGGTCACAACGAAGACATTCGCCGCTCCATCCTTCTTCTTGGCCGTGATGCCCGGATGATTGAAGAGCATCTCATTGACATCATCGAGATCCGCACCATTGGCGATCGTGATCTCGGTCGCCTCACCGGCTTTGGCCCCGATCGGGAACAACGCGGTGATACGAGTCTGAGGCAACTGAGCCGAAGCCTGAGTCGCAGCAACTCCAACAACAGCAGCAGCAAGAGCAAAGCGAGCAAGTTTCATTCGGGCTTCTCCGTTCAAGGAGTTTTTGGTTCGGTGGCGGGCCAACTCGAAGAGTCCGCATCCAGTTCGACTTGATGGGCTCTTCTTAATGTTCTTGTCCGACATCTTCGTGTCCTTCAACGGCTTGAAGACTGGAAGGACAAAAAGATGGGAACAGGAAGATGAAGGCCGGAAACGAGGTGCTCTGATTGAGACAGAGAGCGCGATCGGTCATTGGGGCGGGGAGATTCGGGGACGGTTGGAACGAGTCGAGTTTGGTTGGTGGTCGTTGCTCTGACTTTCAGTCAACGCTCTTTCGCGGGGACGAAAGACGACATTCGACTCAGACGATCGGGCACTGGCTCCGAGGCCGCGATCATCACTTGTTGGCATCCCTGCGTTACAGACCCACTGCATCCGTGGCGGGTCGCGACTCCATCATCGCCGGTAAAAGTAGCTTGGGATTCCATCCCGAGCCGAAGCGGGACATCGCTTCGTCAGTCAGAAGGACGCTACGGTCAAGTTTGAGTCCTGCTGTGGTTTTTATTCCACCAATCCATTGGAACTTTGAGGATTCCGAAGAACGTGAACAGCACAGTCTGCGAATCAAACTTGACGGCAATGCGGCCATCTAAATCGAGAGGCTTGCCCGCTGCGGCACGGGATGGAATCCCATGCTACTTCGGGCAAGCCTCCTGTTGCTTTAGTGGTTGAACAAGAACTCTTTCGTGTTGATCAGCGCCCAGACGATGTCTTCATACGCCGTCTTGGGATTGGCCTCGTGCTTCGCGAGGTGCGCTGTCGCGATCTTCAACTCGTCAGCACTCGGCTCGCGCGAGTAGACCCAGCGATAAAGCTCTTTGATCTTTTCGTCGTGACCGCGTGCTTTGTCGTTCGCGAGCAAGGTCGCTCGGCCACTGCCGCTGCCGATCTTGTTTTGAACTTCAGCGCTGTTGAGCAAGTGCAAGCTCTGAGCGAGGTTCGCTTCCTGCGAGCGTTCGCACTCGCAAGCGGTGTCGCCCTGAGGCTGACCGAAGACTTTTAGAAAGTACGGACCCACCGACGGATCGGGCAGTTGCAACGCCTTCGTGCCGCTCGGCAGACCATTGAAGTTTTCGCCGGTTGACGTCACTTGATGGAAGGCGTCGTAGAGCACTTCGGCTTGCAGACGCTTCGGGTAGTAACGCGAGAAGTTCTGCTTGTCCTTGAGGTTGTAGTCGTTCGGCAACGCGCTCAGTTGATAGGTCTTCGACGTTGCGATCGTGCGAACGAGCCACTTCAAGTTGTAGCCATTGGCGACAAAGTTCTTCGCGAGGTTGTCGAGCAGTTCCGGGTTCGACGGCGGATTGGTTTCCCGCATGTCGTCTTCGGGTTCGACGATGCCGCGATCAAAGAAGTGCTTCCAGTAGCGATTGACGAGTGCCTTCGCGAAGAACGGGTTGTCCGGACGACCGAGCCAATCCGCGAGATGAATGCGCGGGTCGCGATCAGCCGGGATCTCAAGAGCCGGGCTGCCGAGTCCGGTCGGCTTGCGGTTCTGCTTCGTCTTCGGGTTCTGAGATTGAGCGACCATCTCATTGTGGAAGACGCGCTTATCACGCTGTTGAGCCTGCGGATTCGCACCCGGAATGTTCTTCGTTCCGACGGTGCTGAAGAAGGCCGCGAAGCCGTAGTAGTCGTCCTGACTCCACTTCTCGAACGGATGGTGATGGCAACGAGCACATTGAATGCGGAGCCCCAAGAAGAGCTGCGCGGTGTCTTCGACTTGCTCGTTGATCTCGTTGACTTCGCGATACCAAACGACCGGCGGGTTGTTCGTGCGGTCGCCTGACGCCGTCACGATGTCGCGGACGAATTGGTCGTAAGGCTTGTTCTCGTTGAGGCTGTCCCAAATCCAGCGATAGAAGCTGTAGGTGCCCGAAGTGTCGTCCGGCTGACGCTTCTTATTGCGAAGCACCATGTTCCACTTGTTGGCGAAGTAGTCTGCATAAGCGTCGCTATCGAGCAGACGATCAACGAGCTTCTCTCGTTTATCGGGCGAAGCATCTGCGAGGAACTCTTTGACTTGCGCTTCGGTCGGCACGGTGCCGGTGATGTCGATGTGAGTCCGACGCAGGAAGGTCGCGTCGTCCGAGAGGTCTGACGGCGGGATGCCGAGCAGCTTCAGTTTGCTGAAGACGGCCGCGTCAACGAAGTTCGAAGGAGCGGGCACCTTCGAGGTATCAGCACCGAGCGGCACGGTCGCGCGGAACGTCGAGACCTGACCTTGATAGCGCGCCATGATCGCCACTTCGCCGGACAGATCGAGCGTCTTCACAAGACCGCTCGCCGTTGCTTCGGCCATCTCAGGATCATTGGCTTCGAACAGCGCCGTGCGAGTGACATCTTCCGTCGTGCCGTCGCTGTACTTCGCGAGGACGGTGATTTGCTGATTGGTGCCGCGATCCATGATGCGGGTCTTCGGCAAGCATTCGATGCCGGTCACAACCGGATCTTTCTCCGAGCCATACGGCATACCTTGCTCGATCCAGCGAGCAATCATGCGATACTCGTAGCTGTTGACGTCCATTCGCTTGCCGCCGCCATGAGGCGACTTTCCGATCGCCTTGAGCAACAGAAGGCTGTCTCCGGGAGCAGACGGGAAGAGTCGTCGGCCGCGCGTTTCGCGAACGAGATACTCGTAGTCTTCGTCGGGATAGAAGCCGAGCAGCGAGAGCTTAAAGCCGTTCTGTCCGCTCGCCTTGCCGTGACAGCCGCCGCCGTTGCAACCGAGCTTCGTGATGATCGGAACGATCTGATTGGTGAAGTTAATCGGCAGAGGATTCGCAACGCCCTCGACATGCACCGGGACCGACGTCTTTTGACCGCCGACTTCCGCCGTGATGGTCGCGTCGCCGTCCTTCAGAGGTGTAACAAGTCCGTCAGCACCGACTTCAACGACACCTGCGGGAGCAACCGAGTACTTCGCCGCGTGCGTGTGATCGCGGAATTGTCCCGACGAGTAAGTCCCGGTGATGACAATCTGCTGCCGAGCGTCACGACCTCGGATGACAACTTTATTACCTGCGAACTCGGGCTCGACCTTCAGGCCATTCAGAACTCCGGGATCTCCGAGTCCTTTCGGTTTCGCTGGCTCTGCCAACACCGGCGCACTCAGCGAACTGGTCAGCGCAGCCGCCAAGAACATGGACCAAAGCGTTTCCATGCGTTTCATCTGGGTACTCCCTGAAAAGGAAAGCGGCCTAGTGAGAGGAGCCTCTAGGCGAGAATTCGGTGGGATGGAGGAGGGCGCGTACCGATGCCGACTGATTCGGCACAGGACATTTGGAGGGAAGTCAGCTCAAGTTGGTTGACTGACTGTTTCATGATCGGCCGGATCGGATTCAGAAACCGCCAAAAATCAGGCCGAAAAGGCTTGGAGAACATATCAGTGACCACTTGCTTGTCAAGACGCGGTTCAAACTGGGAACGATGGATCAGATGCCTTTGCGTCTTACATCCGGCAGCGATAGCAATCACCGACGGGAGCGAACAATCCGAACCATAAACACTCTAAAAACTAAATTAGAAACCAAAAGACGCATTCATAACAGACATCGTGATCGTTTTCCGACAGAGAGACGCCGGACGTGATTCTCGCGGAACCTTAGCCGATGAAGCCCGCAGCACAGAATCACTCCGACTTCCCTGTGTCGGACAGCCAATGAAACAAATTCGATGACGATTCGGCTTAGGTGATGTGAGCACCCTGCGTCTCAACATAAACCGCATACAGCGAGGTGCTGCCAGTCATAAAGAGGCGATTTCGCTTCGTGCCGCCGAAGCAGACGTTGCTGCAAATCTCCGGCAGCAGGATCTGTCCGATGCGCTGGCCGTCCGGTGCGAAGCAATGCACTCCGTCATAGCCGTGACCGACCCAACCGGCGCTCGCCCAAATGTTGCCGTCGACGTCGCAGCGGATGCCGTCTGCGAAGCCGGCCTTCTCGAACGTCCGACCCTTTCCGTCGGGCATTGCGAGCATCATCGACGCAAACTCTTTGCCGTTCTTGAGAGTCTTCTCATCAACGACGTCCCAAACCTTGATGTTCTTGGGAGCATCCTCGTAGTGCGACGCGCCGGTGTCGGCGACGTACACCTTCTTATAGTCCGGCGAGAAGCAGATGCCGTTGGGCTTAAAGATATCATCTGCGACTTGATGCAGCTTTCCGGTCTTCGCGTCGATGCGATAGATGGCTTCCTTTTGATAAGGCTGCTTCGAACCGGTGTTGGCATTCTTACCTTCATAATTCATGAGGGCTCCGTAACCCGGATCCGTAAACCAGATGTCGCCGTTGGGATGCACAACACCGTCGTTGGGAGCGTTCAGCGACTTGCCGTTGAACTCTTTGGCGAGCACCGTGACCGAGCCATCGTACTCATAGCGCACGACTTGCCGCGTACCGTGTTGGAACGAAATCTGGCGCCCCTGGAAGTCGAATGTGTTGCCGTTGCTGTTCCCGGCAGGGTTGCGGAAGACACTGACATGCCCGTCTTCTTCCAGCCATCGCAGTTGAACGTTGTTGGGGATGTCGCTCCACAGCAGATAACGACCGACGCCGTTCCAAGCAGGACCTTCGGCCCACAGCATGTCTTGGCTGTGATAGAGCCGTTGAATCGGTGTGTTGCCAAGTCCGTACTTCTTGAAGCGCTTATCGAGCGCGACGATATCCGGATCGGGATAACGCACTGGTTGAGCATTTGGCCCGAAGTCGCGCGCGAGTGCTGAACCCGCCACGCTAAGAGCTGCTGCCGTCAGAAAAGATCGTCGCGCGATCGGCGCTGTGCTGGGAGTGGTGCTCGTCGTTGGTGTGGGCTCTGACTTCATGGGGACTCCTAGAGTGTAGAGGTTGCGCAACAAGCCGCACGGCAACTCATCGTGCCGCGTTAGCAGCTTTGCAGAGCCAAGTTCCAGTCGCCACCGACAGCAACTCGTTCGCGTGCTATATCACGCGTCACATTCGCTCGTTGTTTCCATCCCTGTTGAGGAACTCACACCGTGCCCGCTGCTCCTGATCCCAGTCGACTCACCGTCAACGACGTGCAACGTCTCATTCACCAGATGTATGGCGAGAAAGACGCGACCCGAGGCATCTCGGGCACCTTCATGTGGCTGATGGAGGAAGTTGGTGAGCTCGCGACAGCTCTCCGCGAAGAGACGCCGGGGCAGGCTCAACCGTCGGAAGCACTCGCGAGCGAATTTGCCGATGTCCTCGCTTGGCTGGTGACAATCGCGAATGTGGCCAACGTCGATCTCGCGCAGGCCTTCACCGAGAAGTACGCGAAAGGCTGTCCTGGCTGCGGCCAGTTCGTCTGTGAATGCGCGTTGTCCGAAAAGCCATAGTTCAACAGGAGATCACCGAGGCAGCCGAGAGGAGTCTTCGCACGCACTTCCGCCGAACAACCGCCGCCTCTCCTACAACAAACAAATGCCAGCCTAGCGGAGCGTGGCTCAGTCGCCGCCTTCTCAACGCAGGGTTATGCTCGCACGGCCGTCGCTCGAAAGGGCTTTTCTAACTACCTGATTCGATGAAGGAGTTTGTCTGTGAGCACTCGTCAAAATCGTCGCCAGTTTATGGGCACGTCAGCTGCAGCCTTGGCTGGGGCCACCATGCCGTATTGGTTCACCAGCTCGCAGCCGATCGCTCATGGCTTCCAAAGCCCTAACGAGCGCCCCGTCATTGGCTGCATCGGCACTGGTGATCGTTGGAAGCAAGTCATCCCCGGCGCGATGAACTTCGGCGATGTCGTCGCGTGCTGTGATGTCGACGCCAATCACGTCGAAGAAGGCAAGAAGTACGTCACCGACAAGGGTGGCAAGAAATCGATCGACACTTACGAGGACTACCGCAAAGTGCTCGATCGCAAAGACATCGACATTGTCACGATTGTTACCCCCGACCATTGGCACTCGAAGATCGCGATCGAGGCGATGCAGGCCGGCAAAGACATCTACTGCGAAAAGCCGCTCACTCTGACGATCAATGAAGGCAAGCAGATCGTCAAAGTGCTCAACGAGACGAAACGCGTCTTTCAGGTCGGCACTCAGCAACGCACCGAGATGGGGCAACGCTTCATTCAAGCGGTCGCTCTCATTCGTGAAGGCCGCATCGGCAAGTTGCTGAAGGCGACTTGCGATATCGGTGGTGCTCCAACTTGCGATTCGATCCCGAAGGCTGACGTCCCAACGGGGCTCAACTGGGAGAAGTGGCTCGGACAGACACCACTCGTCGACTACCGATTCAAGGCGGGCGGACGCTGGGGCAATAGCCGTTGCCACTACGAGTTCCGTTGGTGGTACGAGTACTCGGGAGGAAAGATGACCGACTGGGGCGCGCATCACGTCGACATCGCGTCCTGGGCGATCGGACAAGACGGCCCGATCAAGGTCATTCCGGTCGAGCATCATCATCCCGTCGAGTTCAAGAACGGCATGCCGGTGCAAGACGACCGCTACAACGCCGCTGACAAGTTTCATGTGCAAGCCAACTTCGCCGAAGGCATCGAAATGCACATCGTCAGCAACTCGAAGGACGGCAATGGCATTCTCTTCGAAGGCACCGAAGGCCGCTTCCATGTCAGCCGCGGCGCGATTAAGGGCGGTCCGATCGAGGCTCTCAAAGATAAGCCGCTGCCCGACGGAGCGATCGAAAAGGTCTACGGCGGCAAGAAGCCCGAGTCGCACATGAAGAACTTCATGGAGTGCGTGAAGACTCGTGAGAAGCCGATCAGCGACGTGTGGTCGCACCACCGAGCGATGACGACGTGCCATCTCGCGAACATCGCCATTCGATTGGACAAGACGCTCGAATGGGATCCAAAGACCGAGCAGATCACGAACGACAAAGCCCTCAACGTCTGGCAGGGCCGCGAGCAGCGCAAAGGGTATGAGATCAACGTCACGCTGTAGTTGATCGCGACCGAGTGCCTCGCTGACAAACACCGAAAGGCGGGCCGCATGGCGACCCGCCTTTCGTTTTGAAAGCCGATTGTGGAATCACGAACTCTCATCATTCGAGTTCGACTGTCCAATAGGCCTCGCTGACGAACTTCGACCAACTCTCGATGCGCACGTCGTGTCGCGCATAGAGCGACTGCCACTTCGGTCGCACGGGCTTCCGCAGCAAGGGCATGTGGGCTTCGTCAGGCGTGCGATTGGATTTCCGACCGTTGCAGTCCAAGCACGCTAACACGCAGTTCTCCCACTGGCTCTTTCCGCCGCGCGACTTCGGCAACACATGGTCGATCGTTAGCGCATCACAGCCAGGACTTTGGCCGCAATACTGACACTTGAAGTGGTCGCGTTTAAAAAGGTTGCGGCGGCTGAATGTCACCATGCTAACTGGGACACGGTCATACTTGATGAGCGCGATAATCTCAGGCACTCGCAATCGGAATTTGACGGCTTGTAGAAACGGCTCGTCGCCTTCCGGTACGAGTTGTGACCAATCGCTCCACGAGTATTGCTGAAAGTCTGAGGGATCGACGATGCGTGCTCGCTCGGCCGCAACGAGCGTCAACGATCGCGCCACCGAAGCAACGCCGACCGGTTGCCAGTTCCGGTTCAACACCAAAGTGGGTCGAGTCAGCAGACCAATCACGATCGGGGCCTTTCATGGTAGAAAGCTTGGAAATGAGCACGTAGAGCCCTTGCCGCTGGTTGAGGTTCGGATCGCGAACCCTCGAAATACACAGACCGCTGGCGTATGTAAGACTTCTCCGTTGGAATTTCCGACTTCTCGTATTGCTCCCCGCTCTCTCGATGTTTCTAGGACAGCATGTCGCACGAACCGTTCGTCGCTATTCGCGCTTCCGGGCTCTCAAAGGAGTACCGCGTCTTTCGCAAACGCGAAGGCTTGATGGCTTCGGTGAAGTCGTTGTTCCGTCGCGAGCACAAGTTGGTCGAAGCCGTTCGCCAGGTAAGCTTCGAAGTCCACGCTGGCGAGATGGTCGCGTTCCTCGGCCCTAATGGAGCAGGCAAGACAACCACGCTGAAGCTGCTTTCGGGATTGATCTATCCGACTTCCGGAACGGCCACGGTACTCGGCTACTCACCGTGGAAACGTGAGAACGCTTATCGCCGCCGATTCTCGCTCGTCATGGGTCAGAAGAATCAATTGTGGTGGGACTTGCCTGCTCAAGAGTCCTTCCGACTTCATAAAGAGATCTACCGCATCGAAGCCACCGAGTTCGATCGTCGACTCGACGAACTGACTGATTTGCTATCCGTCAAGAAGCTCATCAGCCAGCCGGTGCGCGAACTGTCGCTGGGCGAACGCATGCGCATGGAGCTGATCGCCGCACTGCTGCACCGCCCCGATGTGCTGTTCCTCGATGAACCCACCATCGGACTCGATGTTGTCTCGCAACGCAAAGTGCAGGAGTTCTTAAAGAAGTATCAGCGCGAGCAAGGCATCACAGTGATTCTCACCAGTCACTATATGAAAGACGTTCAGGCGTTGTGTCAGCGCGCGATCATCATCAATCAGGGTGAGATCAAGCATGATGGTCCGCTCGCAGAGATCATTGATCGCTTCAGCCATCACAAAGTCATCGAGTTGCAATTCTCGGGAGAGATGCCTGCGGACCTCGGCAACTACGGCGAGGTTTTCGACGTTGCGCCGCCGCGCGCCAAGCTGCGTGTGGCCAAAGCCGAAGTTCCCAAAGTCTTGTCGTCTCTCTTGTCGCGGTATGCGATCGACGACATCGCCGTGCAAGACCGCCCGCTGGAAGAAGTCATCGCCGAGTTCTTCACGAGTCACGAATCCTGATCCTGATGAGACAGGCACGCCTCGACTGGCGACACTCTGCTTTAGCGGCATGAATCCGTGCCGACGTCGATTAAGACAACTCAGCCTTTAGCGGATGGCATACACGCCAGAAGATGATGCTGAAGGACTGAAGGCGAATCCGCGGCGGCGGCAAGTTTGAGTGGCCCGCTGATGTCCGGCCCGCAACCCTTGAACCAGCGCGGACAGTTTGTTGAATGTCGCGGGGCTTGGTTTTCTCGTCCGACGCTCGCGCGTTCGGCTCACGTCGGAGCGCGGGTATTTCCTGCGATCCGTATGAGTTCATCGAGATTTGAGCACGATGAAATCGCGCTTCTCGTACTTTTCAACGGGTTGCGAACCTCAACTTTCCCTGGAGAGATTTTTTTCGTGACCCTTTTCGTTCTGACCAGGGAATCACGGGCATGATCCTCCATGACCAGGATTCCGAACCGGAGTTGATTCGTCGCTCTTGCGACGGAGACAGCTTTGCATTTCAGACGCTCGCCGATCGCATCACCGAGCCACTTTATCGTTGCGCTCTCACACTCTGCCGAGATCACCAACTGGCCCACGATCTGGTTCAAGAAACTTTGTTCGAAACATGGCGGTCTTTGCGTCGATTTGATGGTCGCTGCCAATTCTCAACCTGGCTCTACGGCATCTTGCGACATCGTTACTTGAAGGCGATCCGCCGTCGGTCGCTGCCAAGAGTCGAATGGCCCACCGACGATGCGAAGTCTTCGCCCCATTCGTCGTCTGATCCCACTCGTGACTTGCAGCGCGCTGACGATGCAGCCCAAGTCCGACAAGCAGTCGCGATGTTGCCCGAGGAGCATCGACAGGTCATCGAATTGCGATTTTTTGCCGACGCCTCGTTGGATGACATCGCCGTGACCTTGGGCATCCCGCTGGGCACGGTGAAATCACGACTCCACAACGGGCTCGAAAAACTTCGCCACCAAAAATTGTCCGTGAACCTTTTCGTGACCTCCACGGAATCATCAGCGAGGCAGCCATGAACGATTCATCGACACCCAACAGCTCAAGCCCCTGCGAATCGCGAGCGGAAGACATCAGCCTGCTAGCGGCCTCTTGCCTGACGACGCTGGAAGCAGACGACTTGCGCTGTCACTTCGCGACCTGTGCCGCCTGCCGCCAACGCTTCGAGCAGTTGCAGTCCGTTTGCTCAGATCTGCGAACTGCGAAACCGGCGATCGAAGTCAGCCGGTGGAACATGAACGAAGTCAACCGGGATGTGCCGCCAGCAACTCGTCGACAGCGCGCGATGCCTGCGGTCGTCATTGCCGGCGTACTCGTGTTACTGAGTGCGTTGCTCAACGTCTCTCGGCGACTGGAAGTGGATGTACCGCATCAAGACATCGAAGTCGCTCATGAGCCCACTTCGATGGACTCAGACATCAAACTCGTACCGTTGCCGCAGCCGCAGCAACCAACGTGGCTCGCACTGCGGCAAGCGGCGGCTGTCTCAGACGAAGCGCTGGATCGGCTCATGGCTCAAACCTCAGTCCCGATGTTTTCAGAACCATTCAATGCTCAACCTCTCTGGCAGGAACCACTCCCATGAAGCTTGTTTCACATCTACTCACCGCTGGTTGCTTACTCGTGACGGCTTGCGGTTCATTCTCTGTGCAAGCTGATGAACCCCAGGTCGCTCGCGCCGCCGAGGGCACCAATGCGACACGCCTCACCGTCGCTCCAAATTCTGCGGTGGTTTACTGGCAAGCGTTTGCGGCGATCCCAAACCTAAAGGACGAACAAAAGAAGGTGCTGGAGATGGCAACGGCTTCGACAACCGCTCCATTCAACGACGACGTCAAACCCATCCTCGCTCAATACCGAGTCGCGTTGCACGAACTGCATCGAGCGCGGTCCATCACTCCCTGCGATTGGAACTTGGATCTCGATGCTGGTCCCGAGTTGCTTTTGCCGCACTTACAAAAGGCTCGCGAACTCAGTCGAGTCGCGCTGCTGCAAGCTCGGATGCGCTTTGCTGCTGGCGAGAGCGATGCTGCTGTGAACGATGTGCTTGATGTCTTCAAACTCGGCCGCGACTGCGGATGTCAGCCGATCTTGATTGCGTTCTTGGTCAATGTGGCCATTGAGAAAACAGCGATCGACGTGCTGGCCGCTCATCTACCACGACTCAAACCCGAGCAACTCGATCAGCTTGAGACATCACTCAAACAACTGCCCTCAGCGAGCACTGTCGCTTCGTGTATTCAGTGGGAAGAGCGGCTTTTTGGTGATTGGCTCGAGCGCGTCGTCGATGGCAATGCGAAGATGGTTACCAACCCGAACGAAGGCAGCAAACTCCTCGAGATGATTAGCCAAGCAGCCGGAATCGAAGTCGCACTGAAACCAAAAGCGACTGATGATGTCGAGGCGAAACGGAAAGCAGAGTTGCTAGGAGCACTGACAATCGCCGATATCCGCGAATCCCTCAAACGTCTGCGTATGGACTATCGCGAACTGGCGTCCATCGCCGCGCTGACTTTCCCTGAACAGACTTCGCGATTGAAAACGCTCGAAGACGAATTGAACGCCGCGCGAAAGCTGAAGACTCGCGAAGATGCGCAGCGATACTTCTCTACGCTGTTGTTACCGGCAGTTTCGATGGTGCTCTTGCGCGAGGAACAATTCTTTGTCCGACAGGGCTTGCTCGACCAAGCAATCCGCGTGCAACGTCATGGAGCAGATGCCTTGCAACCCGTTCGTGCTCAAAAAGTCGAACATAAGAAGACAGCAACCGGCTTCGAACTCCGTTGCCCTACTGGCTCCGCCACCGAGACAGTCATGGTTGGCCGCGCTTCGTAGAATGCCAAAAATCTTCGGGGCGCTGCGATCAGATCGCATGCGCTCCGAGATCACTTAGTTCAGGACTCCCGGGATTGTCTTCCAACTCTGAGCCACTCCCGTAAGGCGTTCTTGACGGCCACCGAACTCGAAGAATAGGTCATCGGGATACAGACCCAGTGCAGTGAGAATCGTTGCGTGGAGGTTCTTCACCGACTGCGGTTGCTCGGCGGCACGCAAGCCGATGTCATCGGTTGAGCCGATGGCACTCCCAGCCTTCACGCCGCCTCCAGCCATCCAGATCGTGAAGCCATACGGGTTGTGATTGCGGCCCTTGTTGCCCTGCATCATCGGAGTGCGACCGAACTCGCCTGCCCAGATCACCAATGTCGTATCGAGCAACCCGCGTTGTTTGAGGTCACCTAGCAAAGCAGCAATCGGTTGATCAGTCTGAGCCGCGTTGCGGTTGTGGTAGTCGGTATTGTTGTCGTGCGCGTCCCAACCCAGTTTGTCGACCGCGTTGTAGAGCTGCACGAACCGGACACCTTTCTCGATCAACCGCCGCGACAACAAACACATCCGCCCAAACAACGCCTTCGAGCTATTGGCATCATGCAACCCGTAAGCGTCCTGAGTGGCTTGAGTCTCTAACGACAACTCCCCGATATCCAGCGCTGCCGACTGCATACGATAAGCCAACTCATACGACGCAATGCGACCATCCAGATCGAGCACACCCGGCCGTTGTTCCGCATGTTTGCGGTTGAGTGCCTGAGCAAGATCTAACGTCGAGCGTTGCACATCCGCGAACTCAGCGGGCGGTTGTAGGTTCAGTACGGGCGAGCCTTCCTGTCGGAACTGAGTCCCCTGAAACGCCGCTGGCAGAAACGCATTGCTCCAATTTTGAGACCCACCAAGGCCACCGACTTTGTAGAGCAACACATAGCCAGGCAGATTCTGATTGAGTGACCCCAGCCCATAAGTCACCCAGGAACCGAGGCTCGGTTTGCCGCCCAGGATCGCTCCGGTATTCATCAAATAAGTCGCCGGCGCATGATTCGAGCTGTCGCTAAACATGGACCGCACCTGACACAGCTCGTCGATGTGCTGAGCTGTATGCGGTAAGAGTTCTGACACCCACTGCCCGGACTCGCCGTGTTGCCGCCACTTCCACGGCCCGGCCATGAGTTCGTCTTTGCAATGATTGAAGACGCCACCGACGCGATCGGGATTCTTCTTGAACGACTCCGGCACCTTCTGCCCGTCGAGCTTGATCAGCTCCGGCTTGTAATCCAGCAAGTCGAAGGTCGAAGGCCCTCCATATTGAAACAAGAAGACGACCTGCTTCGCCCTGGAAACAAAATGGGCAACACGCTCAGCCAGTGGCTGCAACGGATCAATGCCGATGGCATGGGGTTGTGCCGCTGGGATTTCTTGAGCCATCAGCGCACCGAGCGCGACGCTGGCAAAGCCGGCCCCCGTTTCCGCGAGAAACGCGCGTCGTGATGGAGACTGCTGGAATGTATCGAAGCTCATAACATGAGTTCTCTCTGAGAGCCGAAGACATTTAACGAGTGCATCGAACGCGGGAGTCTCTTAACCGGTGTGATTCTCACATCGGTGTGACAGGCGTCGCACTAGGTCACTCGTAAAACTCATCCGGATGATTGCAGACGAGACTTGTTTCAATAGTCACCATGCTCGTAATTCTTTGCCTTCCTTCGAGTGATGGATCTCATTTGTGGAACATGTTCAGCAGATTGATGTGACGTGGCAGCCTTCGAACCGGCGGTGGATCGGGATCGGAAGCATGCTTCTGACGACCATCGTTTTGCTCTTCCCTGTTCAAGATGACGGCGTTTGGTGGCTATTGGCACGAGGACGACAAGCCGTTGGCGGTAGCTTGAAACCTACGGCGGAGTTGCTGAATGCGGCTCGACATGGCGAGCCTGATTGGCTCGGCGGGGTTCTCTGGTGGGGAGCCTTTCAATGCCTCGGAACTTCGGGGCTCATGCTACTCAAACTGTTGTTAGGCACGTTGACGATCACAGTGCTTCTGTCTGGTCACTGGGACGAACGGCAGTCGCTCAAGCGTTGTGCAGTTTCGACGTTGACGATCTTGATGCTGTTGCTGATCGGAGCTCGTGATGCTTGGGATTGCCATCCCTCTGCGAACGACTGCGTGTGCGCGGCGATAATGATCAAAGTCATGAATTCAGCGACAACACAAAGTATCAAACGCGCAGCGGCACGAGTTCTCTTAGTGAGTGTGCTCTGGGCGAATCTTGGTCGATTGGGGCTGTTGAGTTGCTTGTTGGCAAGCGGGATCTCTGGCCATCGTGACCGCCGCGATGATGTGCTCAGCTCATGGCTTCTGATCGCCGCGAGCTTGTTCGGCGGTTGTATGACGCCGCGTGGTCCGATGGGCCTCGTCGATGGCTGCCGCCAACTATGGCCATTTTTGTTCGAGGGCACTGGCTTGCTGCACGCGACCGAGTGGAGCCCGCTGTGGCAACAATCAATGACATTGCCGATCATCGCGTTCATGGGGTTATCGTGCGGAGCGGGTATCAGTTGGATGAGGACATCATTCTCAGCGAAGTCGTGGCCTGCTTGGTTGTTATGCGTTGGTTGGGGTTGCTCAGTGACAAGCCTGCTTCCGGTGCTGAATGTTGTCCTCGCAGCACAATGGCTCAGCGCCTTATCGAGTTTCCCAACAGAGAAACTCGACTCAGATGACTCGCAGTGGCAGTCATGTGGTGACAACAACGACCGGCACCGCACAAAAAGATTCACGCAAGTAAGTGGCGCATTTGTGCTGGCACTGGGGTGCTTGATCTGCCTAAGCGGCTGGGAACGGCGACCGGGATGGGGATTGGACGCTCGGCTGGAATTAGGGCCAGTCAGCCAAGCGTTATCAGGAATCACTGCACGCGGATCAGTTTGGTGTGCTGATTTGCGTGCTGCTGGAGCGATTGCGTGGTTGAGTCCCAGTGGCCTGCGAGTTGAGGACGTCGCCGAGCACGCTTGGCGCGAAGGTCGCTGGCGTGAGTACGCAGCCTTGAATAGCGACCTGCGTCGCGGCTGGCGCGATGCGCATCGACGCGTTGATGGCTCAATCGGCGGCTGGTGGTTGCCGCTGACTCAGCGCCGAGTGGAGTTGGTCGTCACTTCGGCAGAGGACGCAGAACTTATCGCGGCACTTGAACCGACGGTTTGGAAACCATTGCTACTCGAAGGCGGCGTGATCCCATTTGCCAAAGCCGGTGATCCCGGAGTCACTCCACAGATCATGCTCATGCTCCGGCAACGAGAGTTCGTCGAACAGGGGCCATGGCGATATTCCGTCGCCGATGCTCAGCCTGAATCGCGAGTCGACTTCGGTGAGCTCATCGGACTTCGTCAGGATGCTGAACCAACTTGGCGGCAAGCTCGAACTTTGAGAGCCATGAATCTGCACTCGGCAGCCATGCGTGTACTCGATGCCGGTCGCGCGACATTGGTTGACCGCCGCTTGAATGATGAGTGGGCCTTGTGTCTCGTCGCTCAAGTTCATGCCGAGTGGCTCACAACGAATACGATAAGCGACGATAAACGCCGCGCACTGACGATGGCCACCACGATGAAATTGTCCTCGCCGGTGCTGGAACAAGTGCAGAACGAACTCAATCGACCTGTGGAGGCAGCGCGATGAATCCACAAAGTAGGTCGAAAGCTAGAGGACCTTGGCTGAGAGCGAGTCTTACTGGATTGATCGCTCTCAGCATGCTGGGGCTCAGCGAACGAGCCTCGCGTCCCAGTCGCTGGAGTGACCTCGAAACGCACGCACGATCGGTCCCTTCCGATGAACAGACTTGTCAGCGTTGCCATCAAGACATCGTCAAATCATTTGCTCAAACGGGACATCGACAGACCCTGAATCCGGCCACTGACCCAGTTCTACAACAATTGTTCGCGGGCTCTAAGCACGAGGACCGTGTCCATTCCAAAGAGACATTCGTTGTGCGCGACGGACGCTTGCTCGCTCGATCAACTGCGGGCCATCGCGAGCTGCTCGTCGATTGGATCTTTGGCTCGGGGCGGCATGCTCGTACTCCAGTCTCCATCTGGAACCAATCCAATCAACATCTCGAATTGCTGGAGCATGGCGTCTCTTGGTATCCGAGTACCGAACTGGCGCCGACGCTAGGGCTCGAAGAGGGATCTACAAACGGCGAAGGTCTTCAGGCGATGGGTGTGGTGCATTCCAATACCGCCGCTGAGAACTGCTTCGGATGTCACACGACAGACTTTCCAAATTCCACCACCGGACCAGATTGGAAGCATGTGGTCACGGGCGTGCGGTGTGCTCGTTGTCATCACGACACCGCTCAACATCTCGTCGCCGCTGAACGTGGAGCGATGGTGATGGAGCGATGGTCGGAACTGCCCCCTCTGGAGTCCGTCAATCGTTGCGGCGAATGTCATCGTCGGAGTGATCATTTTCCGGCGGATGAGATACGGCCTGACAATGCTCAACTCTTGCGTTTCGCATCCGTGGGACTGGTACAAAGTCGATGCTTCATTCAACAAAGCACCCTCGTGGGGACGCGGCTTGATTGCGTGACCTGTCACGATCCGCATCAACCACTGGAGACCGATATTACTCGGTCACTGCAGGCATGCCGCCAATGTCACGGGGACACCGCTGCGATCAAATCTTGCTCGCAAGCTTTGTCGACATCGAACTGCTTGCCCTGTCATATGCCCAAGACGCTGGTGCAGAGCGCACTCAGTTTCACGAACCACTGGATTCAGCGTCACCCTAAGTCGCCGTGACTTCGCTGCCAGCGACCAGTTTGCTCATGCACAAAAAAGACTTCCGGAGTTCATTGGACTCCGGAAGTCTGCTCATACACGCGCGCTACGATTAGTAGTCACCAACCGTGTTGTCGTCGGCCTTGTTACCCAAGTAGGTCCAAGTACCAGGCACGTCGATGTTGTTGCTTACGAACCGCACCACTCCATCGCCCAGCAGAATGTGAACTCCGCCGACATGGTCGCTGCGTGCTGCAAACAAACAGTTGCCTGAGTTCAAGGCACAGCCCCGACGATCGTCGTTGGGTGCGTACAAGGTGCTATACGACCATGTCGCGCAGTTCATGCCTTCTAACCAACTACGACCAACAAGCTGGCCACCAGTGTTGGTTGAAGTCGCACAAACGCCGCCTGCAGAATTCTGCGTATTGTCGTAGCGATGACCAACTTTGGTTTCCGAACAGAACATCGTGTTCGAAGTGCCGTCAGTGATATCACGAATGCGAACAGCACTATTCATGAAGAACACTGACCGACCGTTGTTTGCAAAGGTTCCGCCACCGGCTGTGTAGGTGTCCGTGTTTCCAATGCAGACCACATAGCTGATCGGGCCCAGATTCGAACCCGACGTGTTCTTGCCGCCGGTGTCACTTGGGCAACGGAATGCCGAGATTTCTTCATTGGCAACGGCTTGGCCTGTGCCAGGTTCCTTCTCGAAATTGATCCGTTCGAAAATGGCGGATTGATCCATGTATTGCAGGATGCGAGTCGACCAAGCGAGGCCACTCGTGTTCCAGGTACCTGGAGGATCAGGCACGTTTCGGCGGAGCGACGCCGATGGAAACATCTTGTAGGTCTCTTCGTAGTTCTGAAACGCGAGACCGATTTGCTTCAGGTTATTCTTACACTGTGCGCGTCGAGCAGCTTCACGAGCTTGCTGCACGGCAGGCAACAACAACGCCACGAGCACGGCAATGATCGCGATCACGACCAGCAACTCGATCAGCGTAAAGCCCCGAGCGCGGGGTCTTCGGACAAGATTCGACATCGTTTCAAACTCTCCACGTGTACTAAAGTTGGATTACTTAGAAGTCAGAGCAAACTCCGGTTGGTTGCCACCCTGCTTCACGTCAGTCGTCAATTCACTCTCTTGGTTGTATCTCGCCGGAATGAACTGAATGGTCTCTTCAGTCTGGATGCCATCGAAATTACTGACTTTGCCAGTCTTTTTGATCGACGTAATCTCGACACGGTTAGGGCCAATAGTCACACCGCTGTCTCCCGTGAGACTGAATGCGCCCGCCTTGATCTCGGCAGTGACGGGCACTCCTTTCCCAATTTTCGTTGGGAGAAAAGTCACCGAACCAGATTCTAAGGGCTGACCGTCGAACGTGACTTTGCCAGTCACATCGGCACGCTCAATCGTTGTCCCGCCACCGCAGCCGAAGGTCGACAAGGTCACAGCCAGGCCGGCCGCCACTCCACACTTTACGAACAGCTTTCGCCACACGGACACGAACACCTCCTTACAAGAAATGGACACGGAGGCCCGACAAAAAGCACAAGCCCCATCAAAGCTCAACGCTTAGGTACATTCGTCATCTCAAGTGGCATTCATCGGCACTCGCGACAATTCCCCGACTTCCTAGCTTGTTGAGCTCTGAACATGGCTATTGCAATGGAACTGCCGCCATCCTGCCACTCATTACACCACACAATCTGCTACCGGACGGGTTACGTTTTCGCGGGAAGCTTTACTTTGGCGAGGTAGATACGTGTCTGGCCTTCGTGAGAGGAGTAGTAACTCACCCACAGGAGACCCTCATGCCAAACGAGCCCGGCGTAACTGGTGTCTCCTCCGGACGGCAATGCAAGGAACTCTGTGAGCTTTCCCGCCTGCGGATCGAGCCAGCACAGCGAAGTGCGAACCTTCTTGTCATAGAGACGAACAGCGGCGACGAAACGACCATCTGCCAAACGCAGCAGATGCGGACCTCCGATCCGTGTGCCGAGTTCTTTCCAAACCCATTCTTTGTAGGGAGGTTGAGCTGATCCGATCAGGCCGCCCTGGAGATTCGCATCACGCCGCAGCAGGCAATAAGCCGTGTCGCCGTTGAAGACAATTGAGGATTCATTCGGATAGCCGACATCGAACAAACGCTCGACGAGCGGCGCGAATCGCTTGCCATCGGTACTTTCATAAAGCCGAATGAAGCGCTCGTTGCGGCAACCGTAACCAATCCCCAACGCTTTGCCTTTGTGCCAAGTCACGCGCCATAGCCACAAGTCAGGATCGCCGATTTCATGCGCGGTACTCCAAGCTCGGCCATCCTTAGAAAACCACGCCAACGACTGATGAGTATGCTTTGACTTATCGTGCCATGCTCCCGCACCGGTGAGCATTAACTGGCCGTCAGGAGTCATTGTGATTTTCGCATCGCGGAGATCTGAGTTGGGTGATTTGATGAGTGCGGTGCTCTCCCAAAGATCTCCGTCTGGCGAAGTAATGACGCGTAGTGCACCGTCAGGCGAGACATGCCCTTGACCTTCGCGAAAGACACAGAACCATTGATCATTGAACCGGATCAAATCCGTAAAGGCATTGTGCGGTGCCGCTCTCCACAACAAACGGTGGTCGACGAGCACCGCGTCCTCGGCCTTAGCAAATCCAGCCAACAAGATGAGCAGACAACAAATCCAATGTCGGTTCATGATCGCTCCCAGATGATGTGACGACGTGTGCTGCGGATTCGAAAATCACTCGTCAGCGTTTGAAGTGCAGATGGTACATCGCAGACGACACGTTCTATGGTCCGTACGCTGCTCGACCTCTGCAATTTGATCTAGCCCGAGGCAACCTCTTGGACCGACGCGACCCACAACAGGAACGCCGCTCGCTCTTACAGATGTCGTTTGGAGTGACCGTGGGCACAATTGTTCTAACGATCACGGGATGTTGGTTGGGTGAAATCTCGCTGCTGCCTCAATTGCAATTAAACGGTTTCGTCATGGGGGCGGGTGTGCTGCTGAGCATGCCGTTGCTGGGCGTCTTCTTCGGTCTGAAATCATTGCCCTTTGAACCGGTACGGCGCGTCTTCCGCATCGTCAACGAGTACTTCGGTCCGGCCATGGCGAGTTGTCGAGTCACTGAGTTGGCACTGATTGCACTCGGCGCTGGCGTAAGCGAGGAACTGCTTTTCCGAGGTCTCTTGCCGGCCGCTTTGGCTGGTCGAGGTGTGCTCATTGCAATCGTTTTGCCGAATATTGCGTTTGGAATACTGCATGCGGCGACGATCACCTATGCCGTCATTGCGACCTGCATCGGTTTGTTCTTCAGCCTCTGCTTGTTGATCTGGCCTGAAACCAACTTGGTGACCGTGATCGTCGCGCACGCGGCCTATGATTTCATCGCGTTTCTGGTTGTTGCCCGAGAGCATCGTCTGTCGCGGATGTAATGCATCTCGCGAACGGCCTGTGATCAGGTTCTGTTTGGCCACGATGTGTTCGGGGAAACTTGGCAGCTCGCGTTCAACTTACGAACGAGTAGCTGCAAGCACATTCCAGACGGTAGGACGCCGCCAATGCGGACCCCATGACCTTTGTTGTTGACGCTGTTTTCCAAGCCGCCCTAGAGTTGGTCCCGATCGTGAAGGGCCGAAATCTCTACGAAATATTGTGTGAGGGGCTGTTCGTTTTCCCTTCGATCATCAAGGAGTTGCGTCATGTTGAAACTGCGTCGGCGAGGGTTCACGCTGATTGAACTACTCGTAGTCATCACCATCATCGCCATTCTGGTGGCGATCCTGCTGCCCGCCGTGCAGCAAGCCCGCGAGGCCGCTCGGCGTCAGCAATGCCAGAACAACCTCAAGCAGATTGGTATTGCGTTGCATAACTACCACTCTGCTCATAGCTGCTTTCCGCCAGGCGAGATCACTCGTATGACAACCTCGATCAGTGCCGCTGGTGTCGCAGGCACGCTGCAAGCCACTGATCCCTTAGAAGCCCGCTCACCCAACTCGCTGGGACAAGGTTGGCATGGCTCCAGTTGGATGGTGATGATCCTGCCGCAAGTCGAGCAGGGTGAGATCTACAAGGTTTGGAATTTCGGCTTGAACGTCCGTGACAACGGCGATCCGGCACGCAATATCGACTACCCATCGCAGCGCGACATCGCCGCCTTCTATTGCCCGTCGCGTCGTTCAGACATGAATACTCGTGTCTTAACGAACGTCCGAAGGATTGATCCGACCTACACACGTGGTGGTAACGACTACGGCGGATGTATTGGGCAGGTCGTGGGCTGGGATGACAACACCCGAGCCACTTTCAATCTGACACCCACTCAAGTCTCGACATTGACTCCGACGCAGTGGTACGGCCCGCAGCAAGCTTTCATGGGGTCGTTCTTCGTCAACAGCAACATCCGGGAACGTGACATGACCGACGGCACGAGCAACGTCGTCATGGTCGGTGAATTAGCACGTTTGAACTTCAGCACGCCTGCGATTGGGCCGTCTCCCGACGTCAACAAGAGCAGCGATGGTTGGGCCTGGGGTGGTGCGGCGACGATGTTCAGCACTCGCAACGGACTTAATAAGAAACTCCACTTCGACGGTGCAGGCAGTGAGCATTCGGGAGGCATTGTGCAATTCTTGTTTGGCGATGGCGGTGTCCGCGGCTTGACCGAGAACATCAATCAAATCGTCTACAACAACTTGGGCACAATCTCTGCAGGTGGCCCGCTACCAACGAATTTCGGCAACTAAACAAGCTGCGAATGCAGGTGCTTGAAGCACTCTTTTCACAGCAACCGGCGTTCGCAAATGAGTCACCAAGGAGACTCTGAAACCACTGTGGTGTCAGAGTCTCTTTTGGTTTTAAGACTGGGCAGCCAGTACGCAGAGCCGTCAAAGTAGATTTCGGCGGATCGGTTTATCGAACAAGCTGACCCGTCAAGTTGACCGACATCGGACTGCACATCGCGGTGCCCTCTGTAAACATCACACGACTTCAGGGCAATTCTCTCCTCGCCACGATACGTCGTCCGGAGGAGGTAACTGCGGTATCACTTGGATGATCGTTACTGCGAGTGATCAGGTTATATTGCGACCGATGCTCTCAGATCAGACGGCCAGACGGATAGCGAAGTGAGAAGCAACATATGATTCGGCATAAGTGCGACGGCTGTGGTTCAACGCTGAAGATCAAAGACGAACTAGCTGGCAAGCCGGGAAAGTGCCCGAAGTGCAAGGCCTCGTTCATCGTCGGTCAATCGTCAAGCGACCTCAGCGACGAACTGATCTTGCCGACCAGTGATACTCCAGCCGCATCGTCACCCACCGCCACTTCAAACGATGCAGGTGACGACGAAGACGACATGTTCGGTAAGGACTTCTTCAAGCTACAAGAACCCATCGAGCGTCCGAAGTTCTCCATGCCGACCTATGACGAAGAGCATGTCATTCCCGAGGAAGATGCACCGAAGCCCGCCAAGCCGACCAAACCCACTCCGAAGAACGCGCCGAAAGCCGCTGTGCCGGCAGCGGTAACGCCTTCCAGCATTGACTCAGCCGCTGCCATCGCCAGTCAATTGCTAGCGAAGACTGGCAAGAAGAATAAGACACCGGAGATGGAAGCGCTCGAAGCCAAGGTGCAGGAGGAGTCCGAGAAACTGGACCTCTCCGAAGCCAAGTACATGCTGACCCACAAAGTTCTGCCGTTTGGCGTGGGAGCAACTGTCTTGGTCACTCTTTTGTATTGGCTGTTCAGTTCGATGTTGGCCGACAAGTCGAAACTGCCTCCCTTGGGCACTGTCACGGGCATCGTCATGGTGCAGGGGAAACCAGCCGGCACTGCCGAAGTCCGCTTCGAACCCCAATCAAGCCCCGGCGAGACGATTGTTGCATCCTTCTCTGTAGGCTGGACCGATGCGACCGGTGCCTATCAATTGCAGTACGACCCCGAACACTCAGGGGCAGCCGTCGGCAAGCATCGCGTGACTGTGACTTTCAATGGGACGCCTTATGTCCAAGAAGTCGATGTCAAAGCCGGCCGCAACGACATCCCACTGAATTTCTAAGGGCTGACCGCGAACTCATGTGACGAGTTCGCACTGTGTCATCATTGAGCAGGTTCCTGCGTACTCTCGGCAACTGCTGATGTTCAACCACCAAACTGCATGCCGAGCATCACACAATTCAAGCCGCTCCCAATTCCCAAGAGCGCCACATTCTCGCCTGGCTTGAGGTGGCCGCGTTCGATGCCGATGGCCGCAGTCGTCGGCAGTGCGACCGCGCCGGTGTTACCGAGAAACTCAACGGTCGCGAAATCCATCTCCAGGTTGAGCAGCAAACTCTCGTACAACAGTTTGCGATGCGCCCGACCAACTTGATGAGTGAATGCCTTCTGCACATCGGCGTTACGCCACCCCAGCGAGCGCTTGGTTTCTTCCCAATTTCGCTTGGCCAGCGCTACACCTGCATGCAGCAGTGCTTCCGAGTCCGTCTGCATGCGCGGGCGATTGTCCTGTGCTGTGCTGAACTCAACACCGCCTTCACAGAGTTTGTTGTGCGACGAATCCGCCAAGCAGTGCGCTCCCAGCAACCGATTGCCCGTACGGCTGAGTTTGCGATCACACAGCACAATTGCGGCAGACGCCGAGCCAATGGTCAACGACGCGAACGCCGATTTCATGTCCTGCCGAGTCAGCTTCGTGTCCTTTAAGAGCGAATCAACCGTGCCTTCGACAAGACCACGTCCATCTTCCGTGCCGACAACAATGCCCGCCTGAATCTGACCCAATTCGATCATGTTGGCGATGAGCAGCGCGCCATTCAGTAAACCGAGACAAGCATTACTGGCATCCATGACAAACGCAGAAGGCAAGAGTCCAGCCGCGCGATGCACAGCGCACGCGGTCGCGGGTTCAAGTTGATCGCGACAAACCGAACCGTGAATCAGAGCCCCAAATCGCTCGACTGAAAGACCCGACGCAGCCATCGCTTTCGCCGCAGTTTGGGCGCTGATCTCGCCGGGGCGAGTACCGCGCGGAAAGAAACGTCGTTCACGAATACCGGTCATCAGTTCGAGTCGACCGGCCGGCAAATTCAAGCGGTCATACACGGGCTGCAACTGGGCTTCGAGTTCATCTGATGTGACGATCTCGTCCGGCAACGTATAAGCAAAGGTTTCGAGGCAAACGTGCTGAAATCGCATTGGTGATCGGTGAAAAACAAGAGCCGAGCTGAGAGGCCAAAATCGGCCGGCTCAACACGGCTCCGTGTGAAGGCGGGGCGAATAGTCGTGGCTCGCTCCGCGAACCAACACAGCCAGAAACACGACCACGACGAGGTCGAGATGATCGACCGGACGACGCGTTGATCAGATACTGATCATTCCGAATGAGCGAAGTCTAACTGCCGACGCCAACTGGCTCGACGACCCGTAGTCCGTTCAGCAAGTTGGTGAGCTCAGTGACATCCTGCAAGCGAGACGTCCGCTCGGCGATGTACTCGGGTGTGGGGTCTTCGACATTCAACATGATCGAACTACGCACGTATCGCAGACCTTGCAGCAACACATCGCGCTGTTCTTTGGTGACTTCAAACGCAAATACATTGCTCATTCAAAAACTCACTTTCTGAGACCAGTCGTCGCGCATGAGACGCTCAACTGAAGTCACAGGGTTCAACGGATAACACGGACGGCACCGCAACCCACAAATGCTGATTACCCAATTGGCTGTGAGGACGTGCAACGGGATGCTAGTTGTGGATTTTGTGGGCCTCAACCTGTGGAAACGGTCGACGTTAAGTCTTTGCTGCTCGCAAACTGCCACTACGGAACGCGTCCGCGATCGCCAGTGGAACTTCGGCTTCGGCAAGCACAACATGAGACCGATTCTCTTCGGTCAATGCCTTCATGGTTTGCTCGTTGGCGACGGCTAAGGCCCGGCGTTCCTCGGCTTTGGCCCGAGCCACTCGCATATCGGCTTCTGCTTGATCGGCTTGCAGTCGTGCTCCGACATTCTCGCCAACATCAATATCGGCAATGTCAATCGACACAATTTCGAAGGCTGTCTGAGAGTCCAATCCTTTTGCCAACACCGCTCGAGAAATCTTTTGCGGATTGGCCAACACCTCTTTGTGGCTCATTGAGGAACCGATCGCAGACACGATGCCTTCACCGACGCGAGCAATGATCGTCTCCTCGGTCGCGCCGCCGATGAGTTGTGCCAAGTTCGTTCGGACGGTGACTCGAGCGCGAGCCTTCAACTGGATCCCATCCTTGGCAACTCCATCCAGAGTCAGTCGCCCTCCACGTTTCACATCCGGACAGTCGATGACTTTGGGATTGACGCTCGTCTGTACGGCTTCCAGCACATTACGCCCCGCCAAGTCGATCGCCGCAGCAATGTTCCAATCGAGTTCAATCTTCGCTCGATGCGCAGCGATCAGCGCCTGCACGACTCGCCGCAAATTACCGCCAGCGAGGAAGTGCGCTTCGAGCCCAGTCGTGGTCACATCTTCCAGTCCCGCCTGCACCGCCATGATCTTGGCGTCCACGATCACATGCGGATTCACTTTACGCAGTGACATGAAGATGAGCGTGAAGGGATTGATCTGAGCGCGGCTCACAAAAGCACGCAACCACAATTTGAAGTACTTCAAAAACAGAAAAACGATCACCGCGACGCAGATCGCGATAAACGCACCGATCATCCATAACAGGGGATTCATTGCGAGACCTCCGCCGTTGTCCGAGTGCGAGATGCTGTCGCCTCACTTGAGGCGGACGGAGTGTAGAAACGGTCTCTCAATTTCAACAGAACCAGCCACTCATACAGATCGCAGAAATCAGTTGCGCTGAATGTGAGCCGCCGGTACTAGCCGCGGGCCTTGGTTTTCTCGCCCGACGCTCGCGCGTTCGGCTCAGTCGGAGCGCAGGTATTTCCCGCGATCCGTATCATCATTTGCCCACACGGATTCCTAGCCTCGACTCTCCGGGCTGGCCTCTCAACTGGCGTTGCCACAAGACCAAGGCTCGTCCGCGTGGTTCTCTGAAAAAGAAAAAGCGAGTGGATCCCAGGGGATAGGAACACACTCGCCTTACGAAGGGGACAAACAATTTCAGCTCAGGGGAGGAGCTGTTACTGCTTTTTGGGCAACGCGATCGAGTACAGCATCGTAACGCTTCCAACCGACATGAGCGTGAAAGCTAGCCATTGCGGCGGCATGAAAACCTTCTGCTTGTCGTTATTCAGCGTCATGAACATTCCGCGAAACTCCTCGGTACGAGGTGCCTCGGGTTCATACTTCAGGTTGAGCACCATTTGGTCGACCATCAGGAACGACCCGCCACACAGCACGACAAACAAGCCGGTAGCAAAGGCGATTGCTCGAAACATGGAGAGCCTCAAGTGAGTCACGGCTGCAAAACATGAGATCGACGCCGAACCAGATCGGCATTCCGCAACGTTCGATATCGACGGCTCCCTAACTCCGATTGAGACGCTGTCATTCGCCTTCATCACTTTCGAGCAACCACGTGGTGTGCGCGACAATCGCAGTCATTCTTCGCAACAAACTCAATCTGCCGAGCAAGTGCATTGTTCCGAACGCGCGGATCGTGAGAGACACCCCACACCTTGAACGTGCGAGGAACCCCGAGTGTTCCGGTTGATAGGTCACGGGCTACCTAAGTCACGTTCGCCGGTTTATTGAGGCATCTGCCTTAAGCATCGAAGTGGCGGCTGATATTGCGGATGCGATGCACCTGATGAGCAAGCACGAGGCCAATCACGATCAACACCGCCGCAAAGATCAAACAGTAATGCGGTGGCGAAGCTTCTCCGGGGACGCGCCATAACAAGACCGCATACGAGACTAACGAGACACTCGTCATGAAGTAGACCAGTTCCTCGTGAAAGAACAGCCCCGACGCAGCGATCAACAGCGGATAGGCGATGACCAACGGGCCAATTGGATGCCCGGCCACAATCAGCAAGTACGTCAAGAATGCTGCGTCCGAAGCGAGCCATGTGAAACGTGCTAACTTCGCAATCGGAGCTTGCTTCACTGCCGATTGAAACAGCGACGCCGAGACAGCCCAAATCAGCAACAAGCGTTGTAAGTACCAATGCTTCTCGAACGCGACTTCGTCGATTGCAAACGCACCAGCCAAGATCAACGCGCCACCGGCCAAAGCTGCCCAGCGCGAAGCCAATGCCGGTTCGCGCCGAATCCAGCGACGAAAGCGATGCACCACCCCGGATGACCGCGCTTGTACGGGTTCGCCACGCAAGAAACGTTCGAGATCCTCAGCCAAGTCTTCGGCACTGGCATAGCGCTCGGCAGGGTTCTTCTCCAGACACTTCAAGCAGATTGCTTCGAGTTCGCGCGGGGCATCAGGATTGGCCGCACGCGGCAACTCAGGCTCGGTCTCGATGACGCGAACAATGGTTTGCATCGGACTGGAACCACGATGCGGAACAGTGCCCGTCAACGCCTGATAGAGAATGGCTCCGAGGCTATAAATGTCGCTTGCTGGCCCCACGAGCGCGTTCTTGCCAGCGGCTTGCTCGGGAGACATGTAAAGCGGCGTCCCCACAATCGCGCCGGAACCCGTGCGGTCACCTTCCGGTACATGGCACTTCGCCAATCCAAAATCTGTGAGATAAGGCTGTCCGTTCGCCGAGAGCAGAATGTTCGACGGTTTGAGGTCGCGATGAATGATGCCGTGTGAATGCAGGTAACCAACAGCCCGCGACACATCTCGCAACACGCGTGCGACTTGCTCAAACGTCAACAGCGCATCACGACCAGCCGCTTTCTGCCGCGCGTCGGTCGCCTCGAAACTCAACCCCGACTGACGCAGATCAACGAATGAGTCATTCGAGGCCGCTGGCCCCTGAGCCAACAAATCCGCGAGGCTGGGGCCGTCAATGCAATCCATCGAAAAGTAATGCTGTCCATGCACCTCACCCACTTCGTGAATACCAACGATGTGCGGATGCGCGAGGCGACCTGCCGCCTTGGCCTCTTGATAGAAGCGGCGGATGTCTGCTGCGGAAGCGAGCCGATTCACCAAGATCATTTTCACCGCGACCACGCGATCAAGGTCTCGCTGGCGGGCTCGATACACAACACCCATGCCACCGCGTCCCAGTTCTTCGAGCAATTCAAAACGACCAAACGCGCGCAACGTTTCGCTCGGCAAGGCTGGCGAGTCGCTGTCCACCGATGCCATTACCGACGGATCAAGCACGAGCGTTTGCAATTGATCTGCGGCGCTCGCATCCCCGGCGCCCTGCGGCACGGTATTCAACAGATCAACCACGGTGTTCGCGAAATTGATATCAGGACTCATGCGATCAAGAAGTTTGAACGCCTCGGCATAGTCGGCCAGGATGGGATGGGCCACGAGCAACGCCTGACAGCGGTGCAAGTCGCCGGCTTGCAAAGCCAACAAATACTGGTCGAGCATTGCGGCGAGTTCGGCGTCGATGTCATCAGCGTCAGAAGTCATTGCAATCAAAGTGTCCTGGAACGTGTCCGAAGAGTGCTTTGTCGAGGTTTTGAAGGAGAGTCTTGCGACTTCCGCCGCGACGGCAAACTCGTTGCGTCGAGTGCGTCGTCCAACGGCACGCGGCATGTGTCGAAGACGGCCTAAGCCGCCGCATTGCGGATGCTCGTTCCCGGAATTGCAAACACGAAACGGCGCCCCACTCCATGGAAGCCGTCGTCCAGTTCGTTCCGATTGGCGTTTTTACACAACGACATGCAGCGGACATTTTGAGCGCCGGTTGATCTTTTCGTGGTCGTGCGGCAGCGCGAGCATCGTCATTTCGAGTACGCCGCACGCTCCCCAAAGCCAAGCGACGTGAAAAGGACGACCTCGCACAAGGGCTTAGGACAATGAATGCAGTTCACCGCGTGGCGAGAACATGGCTCGCGCTGCTGTTGCTCGCTGTCTCATCAATTGGCTGCATCACGCCTTCGTATTGGTACGGCGAAAAGCTCGTCACTCAGAACGACTATCCCTTGCCGCCCGGTGAAGAGCAGATCGAACGCGGTCGCCCGAACGCAGTACTGGATGGCGTCGGTTGGGTCGTGGGCATTCCCAACAAGCTGATCTTGTGGAATCGTAAAATCGACAATCACGACGTCTCGCCAGAGACCGAGACGGTCTTGCGCAACTACCTCGCGAAAAATGATCTGCAGCACGTCAAGGTGCGGATCAACCAATACGACCCGCTGGGGGAATGGGAACGACTCTTCCGAGCACGACAAGTGGGCGTCGGTTGGCGAGCGACCTTCGGCACTCTGTCGATGCTGAGTTACACGCTGCTGCCCGGACGAGTCTTTGGTGGTGATAACTACAACCCTTTCACCAACACGATCAGCATCTACTCCGATCATCCAGGCGTCGTTTTGCATGAAGGCGGCCACGCCAAAGACTTTGCTGAGCACGAATGGAAAGGCACCTATGCTGCGCTGTACTTGTTGCCCGGCGGTGCGCTCGCCCTCGAAGCCAATGCCACGACCGACGCGTTGAGTTATCTCGAAGCCGAAGAGCTCTACGACCTGCAAGCCGAGGCCTACAAGGTGCTGTATCCAGCTTATGGCACCTACGTTGGCAGCACCGTCAACGGCATCTATGCCGGCCCGTACGGAGCCGCCGTGACATTGGGCAGCGTTGTGCCTGGTCACATCCTCGGACGCATGAAGGCGAAGGACTCAGAGGCCAAGCAACACGCCTACGAACGCCGCCAAGAAGAATTGGCGAAGCGCCGCGAAGCAGAGTCATCCGGTGTCATGCACGCCGGATTCTTCCAGCCACAAGAATTGGATCACCACTACGAACCGGGTTTTCAACTGGCGAAGTAAGAAGTCGAGTCGACCGACGCTCCCACTCACAGCTCTCTCTTACCGTCGGCTGAACTTCCAAATGTTCGGCGTCACCGTGTTGGCTTGCTTCTCGCCCTGTGTGCTGCGTCCGTTGGCCACCAGCGTTTCGAGTTGCTTCGACAAACGTTCGACTATCTCAGGATGCTCGGTTTGCACGTTCTTCGTCTCGCCGAGGTCGTCACGCAAATTGTAGAGCTGTAACGCCGGCAGTTGGCTTTGATCGTCGCGGCCGGGGCGCGGAGCACTCCAACCACCCGAACCAGGACACAAACACAACTTCCAGACCCCTTCGCGGATCGCGAACGAGCCATTGATCGAGTGATGCACGATGCTGTTTCGCAATGGATCTGACCGCGTCCCGACGAGTGCTCCATAAAAACTGAAACTGTCTTCGCCTGCGGTCGAAGCAAGTGTTGCTCCCGTGATCTCAGCGGCGGTCGCCAGGAAGTCGGTCAAGCAAACCAGTGCGTTCGATGTCTGCCCACCTTTGACTCGCGCCGGCCAGCGCACCAAAAACGGAATACGATGCCCGCCCTCGTAGATGTCCGCTTTGTGACCGCGAAAGACATGACTGGGGTGATGCCCCTTCGCTTTCAGTTCGGCAAAGTCCGCTGAGGGCGAACAACCATTGTCGCTCGTCAAAATCACGAGCGTGTTGTCCGCCAGTCCGGTGCGATCAAGCGTCTCCAAAATGCGGCCAACGGCGGCATCCGTTTCCATCACGAAATCGGCATACGGATTGAGCCCACTGCGGCCCTGCCACTTCTCGGTCGGCAGGATTGGAGTATGCGGCGAAGCCAGCGGCACATACGCGAAGAACGGCGTTCCAGCTTTGGCGTCGCTCGAACGTTGCTCGATGTATCGCGTCACATCCTGAGCCAATCGCGGCAGCACATCATTCGCGTCGAAGCCTTCAGCCGTTGGTCCCAGTCGCGTTTGTTGCGGACGCCCCAACATCATCGCGTAGCTCTTGTCGAGCGTTGGTAACGCAGTGACTTTGTCATTCTGGATGTAGCAGTACGGCACCATGTCGAGCGACGCACTGATGCCAAAATAGTGATCGAAGCCGACGGCGTTTGGTCCGTTCGTGATGGGCTGCGAGTAGTCCACGTTGTTGACTTGTTCGCGCGTCTCGATCGACAACTCGCTGACCTGCTTGCCGGGCTTGAGCACCCAATTCATCCCCAAGTGCCACTTGCCAAAACACGCCGTGTGATAGCCCTGTTTCTTCATGAGAGACGCGACCGTCTCACGACCAGGTTCAATCAGCCGTGGACTAAGCCCACCGAGCACACCGTTCTGCAACCGCGAGCGCCACGCATAACGTCCTGTCATGACTCCATAGCGCGTCGGTGAGCAAACAGACGATCCCGAATGCGCGTCCGTAAAGATCAAGCCCTCGTGCGCAATGCGATCCATGTTCGGTGTCGCAATCTGCCCCTTGGGATTGAGAACGCGAACGTCTCCGTAGCCGAGATCATCGCAGAGGATGTAGATCACATTCGGACGCGAGCCTGTCTCGGCGGCGCAGACAACTCCCACACAGGCAGCCAACAACAACGACAGAGCAACACGCAAGGAGGTCATCGCAAATCCTTATACGTTCGAAGCGGGAAATACTCGTCAATGAACACGCGGGGTCTTATCGAACGCAACCGGCGGCGTCTTGCGAGTCGCTAAGGTGCGCAGGCCAAAAGTTCATGTTCAAACAACCGAACCTCGAAGCCACTCTTCTTCCTTCTCGTTCATCACCATTGGGAACTCGCTCATGCCGCACGATTTGAAGAGCACTCCATTACCGACGGATTTTCTGGAAGCTGCCCAGGTCACTTCAGCGAGTTATGTCGCCTTCACCGAGGGCCCTGCGGCTGCAGCCGATGGCTCCGTCTATTTCACGGACATCGTCAACAACCGGATCATGAAGTTTGATCCGGTCACAAAAAACACCACCGTCTGGCGCACGCCGAGCGGGCGGACGAATGGTTTGCTGTTCGATGCCTCAGGTCGGTTGCTGGCCTGTGAAGGCAACGAGTTCGGGCCGAACGATGGTTATCGTCGAATCACTCGTACTGACATGCAAACCGGCCAGATCGAAGTGTTGACCGATCGCTATGACGGCCAACGGTACAACGCTCCGAATGACATCGCGGCCTGCAGCAATGGGCTCATCTTCTTCACCGATCCGTGTTACTGGGATCGCGCGACCATGGAACTGGATCATGACTCGGTCTATCGCATCGATCTGGATGGCACCGTGACTCGCGTGCTTAGCCAGCCCGAGATTCAGCGGCCCAATGGCATCGCGATCAGCCCCGATGAGCAAACTTTGTATCTCGTGGATAGCTGCCCGGTGGCCGGTGGTCATCGCAAGATCTGGGCGTTCGACCTGAGTGCCGACGGCTCATTGAGCAGGCAGCGATTGGTCTTCGACTTCGCGCCAGGCCGAGGCGGTGATGGTATGGCCGTCGACCGTGCCGGCTATCTCTACATTGCAGCGGGATTGAGCCAGCCGCGCGGCCCGCATGAAACCGCCGACGTTCCAGCGGGGATCTACATCATCACTCCTCAAGGCGAACTCACAGGTCGCATCCCGGTTCCGGAAGACGTCATCACGAACGTGACCTTTGGTGGTCCCGACTTAAAGACGCTCTACATCACGGCAGGCAAGACCTTGTTTTCGATCCGAGTCACAACTCCAGGGTTTGTGGTGCATCGGTCGTGAGTACGTTGCGGTGCCAAGGTCTCGCCCAATAATCCCGCCCATTGCATGACGTTCGATTCATGGCTGCGGAGGGAGCGCCGATGTTCTTTGCCGACTTGCACATTCACTCGAAGTACTCGCGAGCGACCGGAAAAGACGCGGACCTCGAACACATGGCGTTATGGGCACGCAAGAAGGGCGTCACGGTCGTGGGCACGGGCGACTTCACTCATCCGCAATGGATGAAGGAACTCCGCGAAAAGCTCGTGCCCGCCGAGCCAGGCTTATTTCGGTTGCGCGACGACCTCGAACGCGAAGTGCAGCGTCAACTGAATGAATCTGGCTTCGAACATGCACCGGCCATCTCCACTCAAGCGGATGCAGCAACGATCACGCGGCAGGCGACTCAACCAGACCTGTTGCAAGGCGCGACTCGGTTCCTGCTCGAAGTCGAAATCTCGACGATCTACAAAAAAAGTGACCGCACGCGCAAGGTGCATCACTGCGTCTACGCACCGAACTTCGAAGCGGCAGATCGAATCGTCGCGAAGCTCGCCCGCATCGGGAACTTGGCGTCCGATGGCCGACCGATCTTGGGACTCGACTCGCGCAACCTGTTGGAAATCGTGCTCGACAGTTCGCCTCACAGCTATCTAATCCCAGCTCATATTTGGACGCCATGGTTCGCGGTACTCGGATCGAAGTCTGGCTTCGACACGATTGATGACTGCTACGGCGATCTCACGCAGCATATCTTCGCACTCGAAACGGGGCTCTCGTCGGACCCACAAATGAATTGGCGGCTCTCGCAGTTGGACCGTTACACGTTGGTCTCGAACTCTGACGCGCACTCGCCGCCGAAGATCGGCCGCGAGGCGTCCGGCTTCCAATGCGATCTCAGCTACTTCGCAATGAAGCAGGCCTTAGAGACTCGTTGCGGCTACGCAGGGACCGTCGAGTTCTTTCCCGAGGAGGGCAAGTATCACCTCGACGGGCATCGCACCTGCGGCATCCGACTGTTGCCGCCCGAGTCCAAGCAACTCCACAACATCTGCCCGACATGCGGCAAAGAATTGACGATCGGTGTGATGCATCGCGTCGATGATCTCGCGGATCGTGCTGCTGACTTCCTACCGCAAGAACCACAACCGTCGGCACGCAACTTGATCCCGCTGCCTGAAGTGATCGGCGAAATCAAAGGCTTGGGCGAATCGAGCAAAGCCGTTGCCGCGGCTTACGACCAAGCCTTGGCCAAAGTCGGCAGCGAGCTGTTCATTCTCGATCAAGCCCCCGTCGACGAATTGAAGCGATTGGGTTCCCCCTTGTTGGCAGAAGCGATCGGACGCATGCGCTCGGGTCGTGTGATCCGCGATGCTGGGTACGACGGCGAGTACGGCGTGATCCGTGTCTTTCAGCCGGGGGAATTGGCCAACCGTGGCATGAAGTCGTTGCTCTTCGAAGAACCGACGGAACCGGTCACAAAAACGACCAGAGCGTCATCTGAAGTGTCTGGTACCTGCACTCCTTCCCACGTTCAAATGCAGCGGTTTGTCGAGAATGAGGTCACGGCCTCAACGACCGGTGAGGCTGATCAGCCAGAGGGCGTTGGCAACGTGACTGACCAGCATGGCTTCAACGCTCAAAGCCCCGCAGGACCATTACTGCTCAAGCTGGCGGATTCGTCGCCCCAAGCTGTGCCAATCGATTTGAGAAGCCTCGATGCTGATCAGCGACTGGCAGCGCAACACGCTCAAGGGCCGTTACTCATCATCGCAGGTCCTGGGACAGGCAAAACTCGGACACTGACGCAGCGCATCGTGCATGTGGTCCGCGAGCATGGCGTCGCTCCCGAACAATGTCTCACGATCACCTTCAGTCGTCGCGCAGCGAGTGAATTAGCCGAGCGATTACAGGCCGCATTCCTCAAGCCAAACAGTCCGTCATTCCCCGTGATGACGTTTCACGCGCTTGGCTTACTGATCCTGCAAGAGCACTCCGAGCGCTGCGGACTAACCTCCAGCTTTCGCATCGCCTCCGATGAAGAACGCAGCGCCGCGTTACAAGCCGCGACCGAACTCTCGATCAAGCAGACCATGCAGTTGCTGCGCAACGTCAGTCACGACAAACGAACGTTCGGTCTCGCTGATCTGGAAAGTGTAGCCATCGCCGATAGTGACCCCGTGCGTCACTGCACCCCTAAGGAGATTCGGCTCTATCACAAGCTGATGTGCGAGCATAGTTGGGTCGACTTCGACGATTTGATTCTGCTGCCGACGAAACTGCTAACCGAGCATCCCGAGATTGCTGCAAGCTATCGCGCGCGGTGGCCCTTCGTGTCCGTTGATGAGTTTCAAGACATCGACGCCCGGCAGTACGACCTGGTGCGATTACTGACCAGCAGCACGAGCAACATCTGCGTCATCGGAGATCCTGATCAATCGATCTACGGCTTTCGCGGTGCTGATCCGCAGATCTTCAAACAGTTCCTCAGCGACTATCCGACCGCTGCGAGTGTGCCGCTACGAAAAAACTACCGCTCGACGTCAACCATCGTGAGCGCTGCGCTGCAAGCCATTCGTCCGTCGAGCCTCGTAACGAATCGCGAACTCCAAGCAGTCGCGACTCAGACAGAATTTATTGACGTGCAAACATGCCCAACGGTCGCAGCGGAAGCGGAGTTCGTCGTACACACTGTGGAACGTCTCTTGGGTGGCTCCACCATGTTCTCGTTCGACAGCGGTCGTGTCGCGCATGGCGAGGGCGAGGCGTGGTCCTTCCGGGACTTCGCAGTGCTGTCGCGCACAGACACTCAAGCCAACGCGATCGCCGAAGCTCTCGATCGATCCGGCATCCCATATCAGCATCGCTCTCATCGCGTCTTGGTCGAGCACCCCGCCATTCAGGCTCTCCAACAACAACTCACGCAGTCTCCCAAGGACGCAGCGAGTGTGGCCAATCTGCCGCTACTTGAGCGCGTGAAGCAAGCCGCCGATGCGATCTGGTCGGATCACCCCGAAATCGCGACCGTCTTGCCCTCGCTGCACGCTGTGGCCGAGAACTGTGCCGACGATGTCACGCGCTTCATCGAACAACTCGCGCTGTTGACCGACGTGGACCTGCACGACCCGCGCGCCGATCGAGTGTCATTGCTCACCTTGCATGCCTCGAAAGGACTGGAGTTCGGGGTCGTGTTCCTGATTGGCTGCGACGAGCGCTACTTGCCATTGCGGTTCAGTCTGCAACCGTTGTCTGAACCGGAGACCGCCGAGGAGCGTCGGTTGTTCTTTGTCGGGTTGACTCGTGCACGTCGGCGCTTGTTCTTGACCTATGCCGAGCAACGTCCGTGGAACGGCCAAGTGTGCCAAATGGGGCCTTCGCCATTCCTCAAACCGATACAAGACGAACTCCTGCGATGCGAGAAGCGCGAACAGCGCCGGCCAAAACAAACTCCTCGGAAGCAACTAGCGCTGTTTGAATGAAGTTCGAAGTACCAGCCCACTTCCAAGCGACTGGCGGCGGTGAAGTAGTTTCAGCGTCCTGACGGTCTTATTGTCCGCCCCGCGTTCATCTGCAGTAGCCTCGAAATGTGTGCTGCGGCACTCCAACAAATCGCGGTGCTATTTGCTGGCGAGTTGTCGCCCCAGCCTTGCTGCGAGCACCGCTCGCACTGTGCGTCTTAGAGAAAGAACAATATGAGTCAGCCCTACCTCGTAAAGCCGGTGAGCGGGCCGGTGCGAGGCACCGTTCGACCGCCCGGGTCAAAAAGTCTCACCAATCGCGCTCTCGTCTGTGCAGCACTCGCCAGCGGCACCTCGGAATTGACCGGTGTGCTGGACAGCGAAGATACGCGCGTGATGGTGGATAGTCTCAAACGACTTGGCATCAGCGTGGAACACGATCTCGCGGCGTGTCGCATGACCGTTGTCGGCTGCGAAGGCAAGCCAAGTGTCATCGATGCGGATCTCTGGCTCGAAAACAGTGGCACGAGCATTCGCTTCCTCACCGCGATGTGTGCGTCGTTTGACGGGCGATATCGGCTGGATGGCAATAAACGAATGCGTGAGCGACCGATCCGCGATCTTGTGACATCGTTGCGACTGCTGGGGATCAACATCGATTGCGAACTAGGCACTGATTGCCCGCCCGTGGTCATCACGGCTCAAGGCCTGGAAGGTGGTAAAACAAAAATTGCGGGCAACTTGTCGAGCCAGTTCCTGAGCGGACTGATGCTCGCCGCGCCGCAGGCACGCAAAGGCTTAGAAATCGAGGTGACTGGCGAACTGGTGTCACAGCCGTATGTGGACATGACCATGGGCGTCATGGCCCAGTTTGGAGTGTCAGTCGGAATCCCTCGGCACAATGTCTTCCGCATTCCCAATCAGAAGTACCGAGGAGCCAAGTACGACATCGAACCAGATGCCTCAGCGGCGAGTTATTTCTTTGCGCTCGCAGCGATAACAGGCGGAGAGATCACAATCGAAGGCCTATCAAATTATGCGCTGCAAGGTGACGTCGCATTTGTCGAGGCGCTCGAACAAATGGGATGCGACGTCGTGAATCGTGACACCAGTATCACACTGCTCGGTGGTCCGTTGCGCGGTATCGATATCGATATGAATGCAATTAGTGACACCGCTCAGACCTTGGCAGTTGTCGCGTTGTTTGCCGAAGGACCGACAACCATTCGCAATGTCGGGCACATGCGACACAAAGAAACAGATCGGATCGCCGCACTCTGCGCCGAAATCCATCGACTCGGAGGCCGAGCCGACGAACACGAAGACGGGCTGACGATTCATCCGGGACCACTGACTCCAGCCACGATCGCAACCTACAACGATCATCGCATGGCGATGAGCTTCGCGTTGGTGGGACTCAAGGTGCCCGGTATTGAGATCGCTGATCCAGGCTGCACAGCAAAAACCTATCCACACTTCTTCAAAGATTTAGAGCAACTCTGCGGTACGGCTTGAAATGTGCAAATCCCCTTTCTTCCGATGTCCAATGTGTTTCCACGGACCAATCGCAAATCCAATCTTTTCTGATTGAGACCATTCATGCCGATTCGAGAACCCTACAAGAAGCGCCGCGAGTTCCTGGCGCAGCAGAATCATTTCGCTGACTTTGGTGCCCCACCGCCTGGACTGCGTCCGCTACCAAAGCCTCGCACAGCCCGCGAGTACGCCTTTTGCATTCTCGATGAACACAAGCAGACCGGCGCATTCGTGTCTGATTTGATGGATGACCACATCGATCGATCGTCAGCCGGTTTTTTAAAGCAACCGCCACTGGCAAAATTGCTCGGCAAGAAACCCAAGCCGCAACATGACAACAAACTCTTTGGTCCGGCAGCCTTGAATCGGCTCGATCGCAGCTTCGTCATGGAATTGGCGAGTGGCGTCGCGCGACGGCAAGCGACTCTCGATGCGATTCTCATGCAATACGTCTCAAAATCACGGGCTCAGATTGAACCGCGTTTGTGGCTAGTGATGCAACTCGGCGTCTATCAACTCGTGATGATGTCCAGCGTCCCAGTACATGCCGCAGTCTTTGAGACCGTGGAACTCGGCCGTTTCGCGCAACAACCAGCATGGTGCGGCATCCTCAACGGCGTTTTACGAACAATTGCTCGAGACCTCGAAGCACATCAGTTCGTCGACGATCAACTCAGCGAAGACGCTGTGCCAATTCAACCACATCGTCGGCATGGAGAAGTTGGTGAGCGGGATGTCGTTTATCGCCATTTGGGCAAGCCGCTCTTTCACAACCCCATGACGGATAGGCGACTCTACATCGCAGAAGCGTTTGCGCTGCCAATGTGGCTGCTCGATCGTTGGTCACAGCGCTACGACGACGACACGCTGCTGAGCATGGCCGAGTGGTTCAGTGTCCGGCATCCGCATTCATTACGCGTCAATTCCATGAAGACCACGTGCGACGACTTGAAGATTCGCTTCTCGGATGCATTTTTATCAGTGACACCGGCGTGTTTTGGTCAAGGCTTGCGACCAGACTCAATCTGGTACGACGGCCCGCTGCGAATTGTCGACTTGCCCGGTTTTCAAGAGGGTGATTGCAGCGTGCAAGACGAAACCGCAATGGCGGCGAGTGAGCTATTGGCACCGCAACCAGGCGAGCATGTGCTCGATCTCTGCGCCGCTCCAGGCACGAAGACAGGACACCTTGCTGAACTGATGAAGAATGAAGGCCACATCGTTGCGGCAGATGTTGACCATGAACGGCTGCAACGAATCGCGGACAATGCCGAACGACTCGGCATAACGATCATTGAACCGATCACGATCCCCCACGATGCAACCGAGTTGCCGATTGGCCCCTTCGATGCCGCGCTTGTCGATGCGCCGTGCTCCAATACGGGAGTGCTCGGCAAACGGCCCGAAGTCCGTACGCGATTGAAGCCCAGTGACCTGCGCGAACTCCCCACAATTCAACTGCGACTCGCAAAGCTGGCGGCAAACGCTCTCAAGCCTGGTGGGCGAATGGTCTATTCGACATGCAGCATCGAACCCGAAGAGAATTCAGGCGTCGTTCAGCAATTGCTCGCCGAGATGCCAGAAATGCACTTGGTTTCCTCACAAGACTTCGTCCCAGGACAGCCGGCTGACGGTGGATTTCAAGCATTGCTGCACAAGTCATAATCATCGCCGACCGAATGCCCAAACTCGATACGACCTTGGAATACTCATCCGGTTCGAGTCTACGACGTACCTGACTTGTCACGGTCCCAATTCACCTCAACGAACAGAAGCGAGTTCCCGTTCCTTGTCCGCCGATAACTCTCTCGTCCGTCTCTTCAATGGAGACGCTGAGGCACAAGCAGAGAAGCTGGGACAAGTGATGACGACACTTCTGAGACTCTTGGTCTTTATCGGAATCTTGGCTCAAGCGGCGACGACGCACGCCAACTTCTTTAGTGCTGGTTCTGGAAAAGTTGCGTGGCAGTCGGATCTGAAGAAGGCGGGACTTGAGTCCAAACGCTCAGGCAAACCAATCTTGCTGCAACTCACTGCATCATGGTGTGGCTATTGCCACAAAATGCTGAAAGAAACCTATACAGATCCAACAATCGCCAAAAAGGTCAACGACCACTTCATCCCGTTGCTGCTCGATGCTGACGAGAACGAGTCAGTGGTCGAAATGCTCGACGTCAGTTCGTTCCCGTCGACAATCATCATTTCGTCCGACTTCGACATCCTTGGTCGTATTGCCGGATTTCAGAAGCCAGATGCCTTCAGCAAACAGATCGCCACATACATTAAGACTACAGAGCATGTCCAAATCGCGCAAACGGGCAATCTTAACCCGCCGTCAGACATCAAAGAGAGTGCTCGACATCGTGCGCCACCAACTCTGTCTCAGCTGGGGCCATTACCAAAACTAACTGCAAATGCTGAATTACCGACGTCGAAGACCTCGACACCTTCGGTATTCGCGAACAGCAAGACAATAGTCACGCGTCCTGAATCTGCTGGGTCCACAGGTATTGATACTTCAGGATTGGGACGACCCGAAAAACTTCGCGAATCACTTCAGTTGCCACGCGAAACAATCGCTGCCCAACCAACCACGATCACCGCAGCACGTCATGAAACAAGCCAGTTTGCATTTGAAGGCATGTGCCTGGTGTCAATGTTGGAAGATCGCGAACCTATCGTTGGTGATGAACAATTTTCGTTGGAGTACCATGGCACGAAACTGCTGTTCCGTGACGCCAAACAACTCGCAAAGTTCAACGCCGAACCTACAAAATACTGGCCATGGTTTGACGGGCGGTGCCCGGTTGCGACATCCAATGCCGAGCGATCCACCATTGGACGGCCTCAATTCGGTGGAGCATATCGAGGGCGGCTGATCTTCTTTCGAAATGCCGAACACCGTACGACATTCTCGAGAGATCCGGTCCGTTACATGGCAACGTCGAAATAACTCAATCGAACTCGCGATTGCTCGTCGGCTTTGAACATCCCAACGAACCCCTTGGCCCACTACAACCGAACGTCACGCATTAGCAAACATCCTACATACATTCCAACAGTGCGCGTCCGTCGGGAGCCCACTGGAAATTGCCATATTTGCTAAAATGGAACCCAGGCAATCACCACCATCGCTTTGAGATCTATTCCAGGAAAGCCATCACGCCGCCACATCAGCACCAGACAAATTGAGCCAGTTGATAAAGGCATCGATACTTGGCCATGCACTCGCTGCAACACAAGCGTATGGCCGTAGAATATCTAAATGCGACGCATCTCAAGGCTTACGAACAGACGACGGCACCCGGATAACAGATATGGTGCATACTCTAGCTATAAAGTACTTACAGCAATCGCAAACACGAAATACACTTTCGTACTTATCAAGAACTGCTCCACAAGCGCTCTAATCTCAGAACACCCAGTAGCTGCGAGCAGATCCGTCTATCAACAACGCGGCAACAAGCAAAGCATCCATCACTCACAAAACCTATCGCGTTCCTCGGGACTCGGCATCCGACAGCTCAGTTTTTGTCCGAATACTCGATAACGATTTCGGGCAATGAAGCCGTAACAGACATCTCTTAACGGCCTCGGAATCAACCACAATAACAGCCCAAACACCGACCAAACCCCTCCCATGGCCTGAAGCAGTTTCACGACGGCACTGGACTTCCTAAAACTGATACCATTCTCTTGAAGAACCACCGAATCGAGTCGTTCGAGATCATTCACGCTCAAACGTTCCCGGGCTGTTCGACCCTGTAGCGGCGCAAAACGCACAACGCCTCGACAATCGTATCTAAGAACAAAGTCAACCGTTCGATTACACAGCCCGCAAACTCCATCAAAAAATAACACCACATCTCGATCGGACGACGACGGTTCAGAAGTACCGCGATTCACAAAACAACCCTCGAAGCCGCAACCGATCAATTAAGATTCTCAGTCACAACTTACAAACGAATATATCACTAGCACGAACCTGCTAGATGCGACGGAAAGCCCAGCGTCCCCCCGGCGTAGTACCCCAAAAGGCAAGATCGCGTTCCGGAAGTTCAGCATGAGTTACTACAGAAGGACAGCACGCGATTACCCAAGGCCACTCGTCCGCTAAACGCATACGGCCCAGACACTCTGTATTACGGTGACCAACTACGAAAACCCATAACACGGAGTCTGCTCGCGACACATAGCGCCAGCCCTAACAACAAAATCGCACACAATCTCATCTAACCCGCCGCAGGCAAGGTAATACTAACTCGCAACACACAAGAACAACCTCACCTAGATAGATAAGCCGTGATCGAATAAACCAAGACCATCACACAAGTCACCGATTCAACACACTGAACAGGCACCACTGTAGATACAACGGCAACGGCGATCAAATGGCACGAACTCCACAGCAAGACCCGTTGTCTCTGACGCCACGCCAAAAGGCAGCGCAACACTGATCAATTAACGAAACCACATCTACAAAAAGAAAACGCCCGACCAAAGGATCGGGCGAGCACGAACGTACCAGCGAATAAAAATACTCACACTTATGACGCAACAATCAACCGAAGTGAGCGAATGCCTTGTTAGCATCCGCCATTTTGTGCACATTCTCACGCTTAGTGTAGGCAGCACCTTCCCGACGCAATGCGCTAACAATCTCGTCCCCGAGCCGGTCACTCATCGACCTTCCTCCACGACTACGAGCAGCCTCAAGCAGCCACCGTATCGCCAAAGTCTGGCGACGCTTCGCAGACACCATGGTCGGCACCTGGTATGTTGCACCACCGACACGCTTAGAACGGACTTCAACCTGAGGCTTAAGATTCTCCAAAGCCTCGGTTAACACCGCCGCGCCATCTGGACTGTTAACAACACCTGCAGCACGGCTCAAAGCATCATGAACAACGCGGGTGGCGATACTTTTCTTGCCGTCGTGCATCACACAATTAATTAGCTTGCTAACCAACCGCGTACCACTAACGGCATCGACTTCGACGCCACGAAAACCACCAACAAACCGATCCTCTAAGACTGTCATCAGACACCTCTGTAAATTCGCTACTTCTTCTTACGCTTGGCACCATAACGACTTCTGGCTTGCTTGCGTGCCTCGACACCAATCGAATCTAGCACGCCTCGAACGTCCTTGTATCGAATACCCGGCAGGTCTCGCACGCGACCGCCACGAACGAGAACTATACTGTGCTCCTGGAGATTGTGCCCCTCGCCCGGAATGTACGCTGTCAGTTCACGACCGGTGGATAATCTGACTCTAGCAACTTTACGCAATGCCGAGTTTGGCTTCTTTGGCGTGACGGTCTTAACAAGAAGACAAACCCCTCTACGCTGCGGCGCGCCACCAAGTAGCGGAGTCTTACTCCTCCGCACCTTCCTCACCCGAGGCGACCTTCCCAACTGCTGAACTGTAGGCACAATGTACTCCCACCAACCCGTTTAAAATCAAGCTTATTACAACACGCCCCATATCACTACTGATCTGGCCGCTCATAAGATCCGAATAGCAAGGTACCGTCGGCCGGTTCCGAAAGCATACTCATACGAGCTTCGACCGCACGATTTCTCTCCGCTTCAAGTTCCGCAAGAGCCGCGACCCGAATTCTGACATCAGAAGATCGGTACAACGAAAACCCGGTGCCCGCTGGAATGAGATGGCCAAGAATCACATTCTCCTTCAATCCGGCTAAGCAGTCAACCTTTGAGCCGAGCGCAGCCTCAGTCAGCACCTTTGTGGTCTCCTGGAAAGATGCTGCCGAAATGAAGCTTTCGCTTTGAACCGCCGCCTTAGTGATGCCCAACAACTGAGAGTGAGCTTTCGCTGGCTTGGCACGAACAACGACTAACCCTTGCCCGACATGTGAGTCAGCTTGCACTGTCTTAATGACATCCTCAGGCACTAAATCGCCAACAACAAACTCGGTCCCCCCAGGCTCGACTACCTTCCAACTAGACCGCATTCGTCGATTGACGACCCGAAACTCACTGCGATCAATGCTATGACCAGGCAATAGACCAGTATCTCCAGCGTCAGTCACCCTAACTTTCCGTAGCATCTGAGACACAACAATCTCAATGTGCTTATCATCAATCTCAACGCGCTGAGATCTATACACGCTCTGAATCTCATGCAACAAATAGTCTTGAACAGCTTCAACGCCCCCGACACGCAAAATGTCGTGTGGAACTAACGGACCACGCACCAACGCATCCCCAGCACGAACAATATCACCAGCATGAACCAGCAACGGAACACCGGGCGGGATAGCCACTTCACTGACAGAACCTTCGGACCCGCGAACGACAATTAATCGCTTGCCGCGTCGCTTTTCGGGAACAAATTCAACCACACCATCAATTTCAGCTATGACTGCAGGGTTCTTGGGCCGACGAGCCTCAAACAGTTCAGTCACCCGAGGCAAACCGCCAGTAATATCCTGTGTGCCACCACTCTCTCGAGGCGTTCGCGCAAGAATTGCGCCCGCCACAACCATTGAACCATTCTCGGCTTCCAGATTTGCCCGCTCAGGTAAGTAATAGAAGTCAAGAATCCTACCGGAAGCGTCCTCGATAATCACCTGCGGATGCAAATCGCCCCTGAACTCAACGATGGTTCGCCTAACGTTGCCAGTAGCCTCGGTCTCGGTACGCAGCGTAGCGCCCTCCACGCAATCCTCGTAGCGAACCCGACCACCACTCTCGGCGACAATGGGAAGAGCGTGGGGATCCCACTGACAGAGCCTAGTCCCTACGTCAACACGTTCTCCTTCCTTAACCAGAAGAACTGCTCCCATAGGAATCACATATTCATCCAAGTGCCGCCCTCGCTCGTCGCAAACTACAATCTGCGAGCTACGAGTGAGCACAACTTCTGCACCATCCTGATTGGCAACCTTTCGCATTCGCACAAATCGTGCAGTACCACTCCTGCGACTCCGAATCTCGCTATCCTCAACCTCTCGACGAGCCGTACCACCGATATGGAACGTTCGCATGGTTAGCTGAGTTCCTGGCTCACCGATACTTTGAGCGGCGACAATCCCGACCGCCATTCCTTCTTCGACAAATCGCCCTGTCGCCAGATCCATTCCGTAACAAGCCTGACAGACACCAAGTTGCGCCTCGCAAGTCAATGGGCTGCGAACTTGAATCTTCTCAACACCGATCTCTTCGATCCTCGCAGCAATCGAATCTGTGATCAATTCGCCATCGCGAACGATAACCTCGTCGCTAACAGGATCAACGACGTTGGATCGGCTAACGCGCCCTCGAACGGATTGACTAAGAGAGACCTCAACCTTCTCTCCCCGATAAATCACACCCCGGGTGATGCCTTTAGCTGTCCCACAGTCATAACAGGTAACAACAACGTTCTGACATACATCAGCGAGTTTGCGAGTTAAATATCCACTATCAGCCGTCTTCAATGCCGTATCAGCCAAGCCTTTACGAGCACCGTGCGTAGAGCTAAAATACTCAAGAACAGTGAGACCTTCTTTAAAGTTAGCCTTGATGGGCGCCTCAATAATTTCCCCGCTCGGCTTAGCCATTAGGCCACGCATGCCAGCAAGTTGTCGGATCTGCTCGACGCCACCTCTCGCCCCCGAGTGCGCCATCAAATAAATTGGATTCACATAACAACCGTCTCTGAGATCCGACTCCAGCACAGCCATCATTGATTTAGTAATCAATTCCCGCGCGTGGGTCCACGCATCTAGCACTTGGTTATAACGCTCCTGGTTGGTGATAATCCCTCGCTCAAACAATTTCTGAGCCCGGGAAACCGTATTCTCCGCATCTTTAATAACAACTTCCTTATCGGGCGCAACGCACAAATCGCTAGCAGCAAACGACAGCCCAGAAAGCGTACTTTGACGAAAGCCAAAAGCTTTCAAGTCATCTAAAAGCGAAATTGTCCGACGTCGACCTTTGATTTGATAACAATCAGATATCACCCGTGCGAGATCTCTATTCCGCATAGTTAGATTGTAGTACGGCATATCCGGTGGAAGGACCGAATTAAACAATGCCCGTCCCGCACCAGTCTTAATGACGACCCCCCGAAGTCCCTCACCCTCGGGTACAACCGCTCGCTCCATTGGCACTCTCAGCCGAATTTCGTTGTGCAATCTAATGCGCGAATGTGACAGAGCAGATTGCACGGCGCTAATAGCATAAAAGGCTGGACCAGAGCGGACACCGCCACGAACTATAGTCGCATAATAACATCCCATCACAATATCTTGCGAAGGCGAAATGATGGGACTGCCGTTTGCTGGCGAAAACACATTGTGTGTTGCCAACATCAACGTATGGGCTTCGACCTGCGCTTCGAGCGAGAGAGGCAGATGCACCGCCATCTGATCGCCATCGAAGTCCGCATTAAATCCCTTACAAACGAGAGGATGTACACGAATCGCATTACCTTCTACTAGCACCGGCTCGAAAGCCTGGATTCCAATGCGATGCAATGTCGGCGCCCTGTTGAGCAGAACCGGATGATCCTGAATCACACCGTCCAGGATATCCCATACTTCTTCATCTCGCCGCTCAAGCATTCTCTTCGCAGACTTAATCGTGTCCGCGTGACCGATCTCCTTCAGTCGCCGTATAATAAACGGCTGAAATAACTCGAGAGCGATTTTCTTTGGCAACCCGCATTGATGCAGTTTCAACTCCGGGCCGACGACAATCACGCTTCGAGCAGAGTAGTCAACGCGCTTACCCAGCAGATTCTCCCTGAAGCGCCCCTGTTTGCCCTTAATCATGTCAGTCAAGGACTTCAAAGGGCGATTGGATGACCCAAGAACTGGCCTCTTGCAGCGGTTATTATCAAACAACGCATCAACAGACTGCTGCAACATTCGCTTTTCATTGCGGACAATTACCTCGGGCGCATTGAGATCCACCAATTTCTTTAGGCGATTATTTCGATTAATAATTCGCCTATAAAGATCATTTAGATCACTTGTCGCAAAATTGCCCGAGTCCAACAGGACCAGTGGACGCAAGTCAGGAGGTATAACCGGAATACACTCAAGAACTAAATAGTCTGGGCGGTTACTACTGTCTCGAAGAGCCTCAATGATCTTCAGTCGCTTAATTAGTTCTTTTTTCTTCTGCTGGCTGCCGGTAGTGGCGAACTCACTCCGACAAACCTCAGACAGTTTAACCAAGTCTATGCTAGATAGCAAAACCCTGACCGCTTCCGCGCCCATTTCAGCAGTGAAACTACCTTTGCCGTATTTCCGTAGCTTCTCGCGATACTCGTCCTCGGAAAGAAGTTGCCCAAGCCGAATAGGACAATCCCCAACATCAGTAACGACGTAATCCTGAAAATATACCACTTTTTCAAGCGCGGAAGTCTTAATGCCTAAAATAGCACCGATTCGCGACGGCATCGACTTAAAAAACCATATATGCACAACAGGAGCCGCAAGTTCGATGTGCCCCATCCGCTTTCTACGGACTCGACTGTGCGTAACCTTGACGCCACATCGATCGCATATCATACCTTTATATTTCATGCCCCTATATTTTCCACAGGCACATTCCCAATCTTTTTCAGGGCCGAAAATTCGCTCGCAAAACAAGCCATCTCGCTCGGGCCGATATGTCCTGTAGTTAATAGTCTCGGGCTTTTTGACCTCTCCAAACGACCAACCACGGATATCCTGTGGTCCAGCAAGGCTAATCGATACACGATCGAAATCATTTACACGCTCAAATTGATAGTTTTCGAGAGTCATTGACTCGGATTCCTTCTTCTATTCGGGTCGAAAGTGCCCTACGCCTTCTCAAGACGCAAGTTCAAGCCCAGGCCACGAATCTCGTTTGTAAGAACATCAAAGCTAGCCGGAGTGCCGGCCTCAAGCGTGTTCTCACCTTTAACCATAGACTCATAGATCTTGGTTCGACCTTCGACATCATCACTCTTAACGGTTAGCAACTCTTGGAGAATGTGGGAAGCACCATAGGCCTCCAGGGCCCACACTTCCATCTCGCCAAACCGCTGACCACCGAAGCGAGCTTTGCCACCTAACGGTTGCTGTGTAATCAACGAGTAAGGCCCGGTGGCCCTAGCGTGAATCTTGTCATCTACTAGGTGGTGGAGTTTTAACATATAAATGTACCCCACAGTCGTGGCCTGTTCGAAGGCTTCGCCAGACCTGCCGTCCCGAAGACGAATTTTGCCATCCTCTGGGAGTTGCGCTGAACGCATAATCTCGGAAATCGAATCTAATCCAGGACCCGAAAATACAGGGCATCGATAACGTACACCAAGCTTGGAGGCGGCCCACCCAAGGTGAGTCTCAAGAATCTGCCCAACGTTCATTCGACTAGGCACACCAAGCGGATTCAGAATCATGTCAACGGGAGTACCATCATCTAAATAGGGCATATCTTCGATTGGGAGAATCTTGGAGATCACACCCTTGTTACCATGTCTGCCAGCCATCTTATCGCCCACAGAAATAGCCCGCTTAGATGCCACATAGATTTTAATGAGTTTGAGCACGCCGTTCTGAAGTTCTTCGCCAGTAGTGTACGGAGCAACCAAGCGGTCGGCACCATCAATGGCGCGCTCGACAGACTTAAGTTCGATTTCGACATACTTCCTAATCGCCGCAGTTCGCCCGGGCGATCTATGCAAAACTTCGTCAACCAGTTTACTCAGATCTCTTGCTGAATCTGAGATAGCTTCGTCACTTTTACCGCGAACTACAGCCTGAATGCGCTCCCTGGCTTGATCGGACGCGGCCTTTTCAAGCCCTTCCAAAAAGCGCCGACATGCATCTGCAACGAGTTTGCTTGCCTCAGATCTAGCAAGGTCGGCGCTATCGTCTAACTGCTTGCGTTCAACATCGCTCAACGCCATTCGTCTAGAAAACCGAGCACTCCCAATTACAACACCAGCGACACCGCTTGGCACCTCGAGAGATTCGTTCTTGACGTCTTCACCAGCCCTGCCAAATATTGCATGAAGCAGCTTTTCCTCAGGCGTCAACTCCGACTTCGCTTTTGGAGAAATCTTTCCGACCAAGATATCACCGGGAGCGACTCGAGTACCGGTAACTACTACTCCATCGGAATCAAGATAACGAAGCGCACGTTCACCCACATTTGGAATATCCCGCGTGAATTCCTCTCGGCCCAGCTTGGTCTCGCGAATCTCAACGTCAAATTCATCAATGTGTATCGACGTGTAGACATCGTCCCGAACAAGTCGCTCAGACAGAATAATAGCGTCCTCGAAGTTATAACCTTCCCACGACATAAAGGCCACAAGCACATTGCGACCAAGGGCCAACTCTCCCCCGGACGTAGCTGCGCTATCCGTCAGAATATCACCCGCCTTAACGCGGTCACCGACAGCGACAATTGGACTCTGATTAATACAAGTACGCTCATTTAAGCTTTGAAACTTACGAAGCTGATACGACGTGTCGCCAACAACAACCTTAGTCGCGTCTACATACGACACGATACCGGCCGCAGTCGCCCTCACCACCATGCCCGACTGAGCAGCAACAACGGCCTCCATTCCAGTCCCAACCAGTGGTCTTTCGGAAATAAGCAACGGCACGGCCTGTCGCTGCATATTTGACCCCATCAGAGCGCGATTGGCGTCATCGTGTTCCAGAAACGGAATCAAGCTCGCCGATACACCAACCATCTGCGCTGGCGAGCAGTCCATGTGAGTGACGTCGGACTTGCCGACAAGACGGACATCGCTTCGATACCGAACTAAAACCTGAGCCGCGACGATTTCACCGCCGCTCACTTCGACATCGGCAGGCGCTACGCGGGCGTCGGTTTCTTCATCAGCCCTCAAATACACAACATCGGTACCGATAGTGCCGTTTACTACTGGATAGTACGGCGTGGTCAAAAATCCATAATCATCCACCTGAGCAAAGATGGCCAAACTCGAAATAAGACCAATATTGGTGCCTTCGGGTGTCTCAATCGGGCAAATTCTACCATAGTGCGAAATATGCACATCGCGCACCTCAAATCCGGCACGTTTCCTATTCAAACCACCCGGACCAAGCGCACTCAATCGCCGTTCGTGCGTCAACATCGACAATGGATTCGTCTGATCGACGACCTGAGACAACTCACTTCGACCGAAGAAAAAGTCGATAGCCGCAGAAACACTCTTAGGATTCACCAGCGTCCTAGGCGTAAGCTCGGCGACATCTCTTACGGCCAACCGCTCTTGCACGGTCCGCCTAAGTTTAAGCAGGCCTTTTCGAATCTCTTCGGTAGCCAGTTCGTCCACTGTACGCAGCCTACGATTACCCAGATTGTCGATGTCATCGACTCTGGCAGTCTCGTCACCAGCACGAAGCAAGAGCATGTACTTTATGCAGTTAACGATATCGTCTGTGACAAGAGCCATTTCGGTCTCAGCCACGGTCTGGCTAAATTTTCGATTGATTCGAAATCGACCAACGACACCGAGGCGATAGCGATTCACGTCGTGAAAGCGTTCGTGGAACAACTCTCTAGCGCGATCCAATGACGGCGGATTACCCGGTCTTAGCCGTTGATAAATGCGAAGCAGCGCATCTTCATGCCCCCCGGACGGATCGTCTCGCAGTGTATTAAGTATTGCTTCATCAACCGGGCCAGTAATTACCTCAACAGAGGTGATTCCTGCCTCCTTGCACTTTTCGATATCGTCACCAGCAAGTACATCACCAATATCGCAAATCACCTCTCCAGCCTGATCTGTTCCCACAGGGAATATCAAATCGTCAGCGACTCGCTTACCGACAGCATCATTAATTTTGCAGGTGGAAAGTCGATAAAACTGCCGAACGACTTGAGCGTTAGTACCAAGATCGGAAGACATCGCACGCAGCAACATCGTTGCCGGAAACCTTCCGCTCTGGTCGATTCGGACAGTTAGACCCTCTCGCCTGCTGACGCCAAACTCAACCCAGCTACCACGCTCAGGAATAATCCGACAACTAAACTGCCGTCGATCTAGTCCATCACCGGCAGCCACGAAGTCAACACCTGGCGAGCGATGTAATTGACTAACAACCACACGTTCCGCGCCGTTGATGATGAACTGGCCGCCACCAATCATTATTGGAACGTCGCCGAGATAGACGTCTTCAGCAATTATTCCATTAGCAACAAGCCTCAAGCTGATACGCAACGGCATGCCGTAGGTCAACCTAAGCTGCTTACATTCGTCGATACTATATCGAGGCCGGCCCAAAAAGTAGCCGTCGTACTCCAAAGACACCGAACCATCAAAACTACGAATCGGAAAGACCTCCCGTAGTATTCCTTCCAATCCAACGGGAGTGCGATCCTTTGCGGCAATTCCGCTCTGCAGGAATTTGGCGTACGACTTTCGCTGGATGTCACAGAAAGCGTCCCCAGCACCTAAGATCGAACCCTGCCCCATCTCTCGAACTTGACTCGGTTCAATCGTTCGAACGACCGGAATTGCCATTCCTTCCCCTTACCGTCAGGCAGCTCAGAATCTGAGCGGAATTACTTAATTTCAACTTTAGCGCCACTAGCCTCAAGCTCGGCCCGAATCTTCTCACACTCATCTTTAGCAAGGCCAGATTTCACAACCTTTGGAGCCCCCTCAACAAGATCCTTGGCTTCCTTCAGGCCTAACCCGGTGACCGCGCGGACAACCTTAATCACGCCAATCTTGTTATCGCCAAATGCCGTAAGCACAACATCAAACTCGGTCTTAGCGGCAGCTTCAGCAACCGGAGCTGCCGCACTAGCAGCAGCAACCGCAGCAACAGGAGCTGCTGCCTTAATACCATGCTGCTCACCTAGATAATCAACCAGCTGCTTCGCTTGAAGCAGGGTCAACGCCGCAATCTGATCGCCAATTTGTTGAACTTTTTCTTCGTAGCTGTTAGCCATACTACTCACCCATCTCTTAGGAAACTAGTTACAAGATACACCAACCGCGTCGCATGTCGCGGCAACCATTTCACCAGAACTACGCACAGTCGCAACCACGCTCGAACCAACACCTTCTATTAGACCGGCGATATCAGACAAGATGTCTTTGCGGCCTTTCGACTCGCTCAAAGCAACCACTTGATGAGAGTCGATCGGCTGCCCATCAGCCAAACCGCCAACTACTCTTATAGTATCACGGTCGCCGATAGCCGACTTGATACAACGCGCCAAGGCCACAATATCATCGCCACCTATGGCAATCGCCACTGCGCCCTGCAACTCGAGCTTGAGTTCTTGATCACTGCGAATTGCAATTGCTCGTCGTACTAATCCATTTCGCCGAACCAATAGCGACACGCCAGACTGCTTTAGTGTCCGCCGCAGTGCAACATTCGAATTTGCGTCCAGGCGAGAATAGTCCAAAAACACAAGATCTTTAGTGGTGCCCAAAAAATCAAGCACCGTCGCAATCATCGCCTCATTGAGTGCACGACTCATATTCCTAATTCCTCCTCCAGGCGAAAGGCGGGAAGCATCGTAGCCGACAACCACAACGACCGAACGTACCTACCTCGGACCGAGAGTGGGCGCGTGGAACAAATCGCAGAACATGCCGCTTTCACATTGTCAACCAGGGCCTCAGCCGAAAACGAGAGCACACCGACCGGAATGTTTAAGTTGCCACCATCGTCTGCCCTGAACTCGACTCGTCCCCTTACGAACTCCTTAACCGTTACTTCTACATTATCTGTAACAGTTCCAGCCTTCGGCGATGGCATCAACCCTTTAGGCCCCAGAACTCGCCCCAGGGGCCCGACAACGCCCATCATGTCCGGAGTTGCGAGCACCACATCAAATCCATCGAAGCCATCTTTGACCTTTGCCGCAAGCTCCACGCCACCAGCCTCGGTCGCACCGGCAGCAATCACGGCTTCAACGCGATCGGGCTTACAGAACACTAAGACTCGCTTCTGCTTGCCAACGCCGTGGGGCAAAGTGACGGTCCCCCTGACAGTAGCTTCATTACCCTTACCAGGCCGATTCACCTGAGCCGTAACCACAACAGTACGTTCAGCAAAGCCACCTTTAGTCGCGTATGCAGCAATCGCCTTGCTACATTCACCTAGCGAGGCGACAGCATCCTCAACCTTCACTGGATCTATTTTTTTAAGGGCATTCAACGCCCGCTCCCGCTTAGTCACGATCCCCCCTCTGTGATAATTTAGTCACTAATAGTAATTCCGACGCTTCTAGCAGTACCGGCGATAATTCGCTCCGCCGCCTCTAAGCTCTCACAATTCATATCAACGAGCTTCTTGGTGGCGATATCTCGAAGCTGCACCTTAGAGATACTGCCAACAATCGATTGCGGCGTCGGGGACCCCTTTGCGATCTTCGCGGCTTGCTTGATTAGCACTGCAGCAGGGGGCGTCTTCACCAAGAACTCAAAACTACGATCCTTAAAGACAGTCACAATGACAGGCACCACAGTCCCGGCGATGTCACGAGTTTTATCATTGAACTCCGAGACAAACTTTCCGAGGTTGATTCCATGAGGCCCCAACGACGTACCAATAGGAGGCGCAGGCGTGGCCTGACCAGCAACGATCTGTACCTTAACTTGCGCGGTGATTTGTTTAGCCATTTATGAACAACCTTTTTTTTCGCTACTCAACAGCGCCCACTTCTTCGAATGTAACATTAATTGGCGTCGGCCTACCAAATATCTCAATCAAAATGGAGACCCCACCAACATCCGTATCAACTGAGTCAATGACGCCCTCAAACCCTTCAAACGCGCCGGCTGTCACTTTAACTCTGTCACCCGCACGGAATTTAGTTGCTTTGGCTTGCTGCTGAGTAGGTGTGGCAGCAATCTTTTGCATCAACTCCCGCACATCATCTGCCCCCAACGCAGTGGGAACGCCACCCACTCCTGCAAAGTCTCCGACCCCTGCAACATGACGAACCAAGTACCAAGAATCATCTGTCAGTCGCATCTGAACCAAGATGTAACCCGGAAAGAGCTTTTCCTCCCTAACCCGTTTCCTTCCCGACGATTGATCCACAACCTTCTCTGTGGGAACCAACACTGTCCCGAATAATTCAGCGGGGCCATCTTGCTTGATGGCCCTAAGAATCGCATCCCTAACTGCGGTTTCTCGATTAGTCTGCACCTTGACTATATACCACTCCATACCTGGAAGTTCAGCCACGATAATGCGCCTATTACTGAATGTCTTCCTGAGAAGTCGACACCGCCACTTTGCTGATTCCTGCCCACGACAACAATTCGGTAGTGCTCAAATCAACAACGAATAAATACGCAGACAAAACTAGTACCGACCAAACGACAAATTTGACAGATTCGACGACACTACCAGCCGATGGCCAATAGCAACTCTTCAATTCAGACACCGTAGACACCATGAACTCACTGGCTCGTGCCAAAATCGGAACTCGACTTCGCAGCATCCCAGCAATGGCAACCACCAAAGCCAAAACGCCCCCCCAAGTCAACACAGGCACTTGATAGGCCGAGCCAACAACTGCAAGCGCAACACCGATGAACAGAGTCGATCTGATTGGTGCGTTCGGCGTTTTCAACAAGATATTCTCACCTTTACAGACTTACTCAACACGGGCGGAGGGAGTTGAACCCCCAACCTGCGGATTTGGAATCCGCTGCTCTGCCGATTGAGCTACACCCGTCCGAAACTCGCTACTTCTTGCGAATTTCTTTATGCAGCGTATGCTTCCTCAATCTTTTACAATACTTCCGAAGCTGCAACCGATCAGTCCCTTTCGTCTCCTTCTGGATCCGATAGTTCCTATCGCCGCACTCAGTGCACTCAAGCCAAACATATTCTCTCATATTGCAGCACTTCTATTTCTGTATATTTAGCGCAAAATCGCCAATTACTTCAGAATCTTAGTGACAACACCTGACCCAACAGTCTTACCCCCTTCGCGAATCGCAAAACGACTGTTGTCGTGCATAGCAATTGGCTTCCCGAGTTCAACCTCAAGCCTAACATTGTCGCCAGGCATACACATTTCCGCCCCGCCCAGCAAATTGGCAGCCCCAGTCACATCCGTCGTCCGGAAATAAAATTGAGGACGGTAACCGCTGAAGAACGGCGTATGACGCCCACCCTCTTCCTTGCTAAGCACATACACTTCGCATTCAAACTTAGTGTGCGGAGTAATACTGCCCGCGTGAGCCAGAACCTGCCCACGCTGAATGTCTTCTTTCTTAACTCCACGAAGCAGGAGCCCAACATTGTCACCCGCCAGACCCTCATCGAGAGTCTTGTTAAACATCTCCACGCCCGTGACCGTGGTTTCAGCAGTGTCTTTCAGGCCGACAATTTGAATTTTCTCTCCAACCTTAACTTTCCCCTGCTCAATTCTTCCCGTAGCGACAGTTCCCCGGCCTTCAATCGAGAACACATCCTCAACCGCCATCAAGAACGCCTTATCAACAGTACGCTGCGGCTCCGGTATATGAGAATCAAGCGCCTCCATCAAATTCGTTATGCACTCGCTAAACTTGGGATCCGCAGGATTATCCAAAGCCCCCTTGGCGTTACCGCGAATAATCGGAATCACATCACCATTGAACCCATAGTGAGTCAACAGATCACGAACTTCCATTTCAACCAATTCAAGCAACTCAGCATCGTCAACCAGATCGCATTTGTTCAAAAACACCACCAGGTCTGGGACATTCACCTGTCGAGCAAGAAGAATATGCTCGCGAGTTTGAGGCATCGGCCCATCACAAGCAGAAACCACAAGGATCGCTCCGTCCATTTGAGCGGCACCCGTGATCATGTTCTTGATATAGTCAGCGTGACCAGGACAGTCGATGTGAGCATAGTGCCGATTAGGCGTCTCATATTCCACATGGCTCACTGCAATGGTAACCGTCTTCGTCTCGTCACGGACAGTACCACCCTTGGCGATATCAGAATAAGCCTTGAATCGCGCCAACCCCTTCGCCGCTTGCACAGCAAGGATTGCAGCAGTGGTCGTCGTCTTCCCATGATCAATGTGCCCAATAGTTCCCACATTGACGTGCGGTTTTTTTCGTTCGAATGTCTCTTTCGCCATGATTTGCCTTGTAATGAGTTACACGAGTGAACAACGAAAAGGGCTGGTGACGAGATTTGAACTCGTGACCTCGTCCTTACCAAGGACGCGCTCTACCAACTGAGCTACACCAGCGCTAGAGCGGGTGAAGGGAATCGAACCCTCACGGCCAGCTTGGAAGGCTGGAGCTCTACCATTGAGCTACACCCGCTAGTCGGATTTGGGGAAGGCAGGATTCGAACCTGCGAAGGCATCGCCACCAGATTTACAGTCTGGCCCCGTTGGCCGCTCGGGTACTCCCCCTGGGGTTAGCAACGGATCCCTTTCAGAGGACCGTTTGGTGAGGTTAGATCATTCCAAACGCGGTGACAAGGGAGTCGCCCGAATGAGAATTTGGGCTTAAGACAGCCCTGTTGCGCAAAGCCTTCCTGCATGGCCAGGTGCCAGCGACCTGCGTGATAACACAAGCTACCTCAACAGCGTCGAACCTATTTAGATCAGCCTCAGCAAACAGATCTGGATGACTAGGCAGGCATACCAACGACTTGGAAGCGCTAATAATGGCAGCCACATCGACAGCGAATGGCGAACGCCCATTTACAACTCTCCGTAGTTTGGCTGACCACTCCAGCCGAGCTTTTTTTGAAGCGTCCGATAGTAACTATGCCCTTTAACTTTCGCGAGTTTGAAGGCTACGCTCGCACGACGCACTTGAATGACATCGCTTTTCAGCAGTGGCCGGCGAATCTGGCCGTCAACAACCAGAACTGCGGCTCCACGAGTATTTGGGAAACTCAAGTGGTACATTCGGTCCGAACTGTCAACAACGGGACGATTGGAGAGAGCGTGTGGACAGATTGGCGTGACAAGTATCACCGGTAGATCTTGTCGAATTGCGGGACCTCCGGCCGACATGCTATGGGCCGTCGAGCCAATTGGCGTACATACAATTAGACCATCGCAACTGTAGGTAGCGACAAGTTCATTATCTATTGCTAGCGCAACCTCAATCATTTGCAAAGCCTCAACTCCGCTGACTGCCGCCTCGTTGAGCGCCAAGAAATCCTCGGAATTCCCATCTTCGTGAATCAAAGACACATCCAGCATTATGTGCTCAACAATTTCAAACTGCCTTTGCACGAGTGCGCTGATGTTCTCACGCAACTCCATCGGCGTGAGATCGGCTAAAAAGCCAAGCCGACCAAGGTTAACCCCGAGAATCGGAATCTGGCGATGCCCCATTAACCGGGATGCCCTTAGTATCGCGCCGTCACCCCCGAGGACTAATACTAAATCCGCATCAATGTTTGAAAGATCGATATCCACTGAGATCGCAGTTGCTACAACCTCGACACTTGGAATCTGCGATAAGAGCAATGCGAGTTCAGCCCAAGCACTTTGGACCTTAACGCTTTGATCATGCGCAATAATCACTAGCCTAAGGGGCAAATTCATGAGAAAGCCTAACGCCAAATCACACACGGTAGCCAAGGTCGCACGCCAAGAACCTGCGGACTGGTTTGCATAACCTGACTTACACGACGAGACTCAGGTGCGGTTTTCGACAGCGACATCCAAGCACTTCAGTGCCGGTCTTTATCAACATCAACTAACACCGAACGAGCAGAATAATCTGCCTACATGTGAATCTATCAAGCAACAAACCTCGGACGCCAATCACCGAACAAACTCGCGAACACGCTCAGCACCAAGGCCAACGTCTTTGTAATGATTTTGACACATTTGAATCTTGCTATGTACATCGTCGAATCCAACAGCACGATGATGCTCATCAAAGTATATCAACGCTCCACAAACGTGAAACAGCGTGATCATCTCATCTGATGACTCAACAGTCAGTGTATGGATCGCACCAGGTGGCTCAAAAACATAAGTCCCTTCGGTGGCTGTCCAGTCGTGTTCGAGATACCTCCAACTACCTTTAATTACATACCCATGCACAGGAGCAGGGTGGCGATGGCGACTTAACACTCCCGATCGCCTCACACGGAGCAGATTAACCCACTCACCGGTTGTTGCGTTTAAAAACAGAGGCCTGAACCAGACATTAGGAGCTTGCGGAACCCAAAGTCGCTCGTCATCCGGGACAGCTTTGGTGACGATGTCTGAAATTCCAAAAGGCAACCTTGCTGTGAACATGCTATCAATCCCAATACTCTACAACTATCGTCTAATAACATAAACAGTTAAAACGACTACATCGAACTCATCTGATCTTCGAAATAACATCCACTTTTGACATATTTCGCTGATTCATTTCGATTCATGGTCACATTAACTCATGCAGTGGCTCGCCAAATGGAAGCACAGGACTCGGTCGACCAGCGCGGTTTAGGTAGACTTGACTCATATCAACTCCAAGGTGAGCGTAGATCGTCGCTAAGACGTCTTGTGGGGATTTCGGATTGGTTCTCGGAAACGCGGCCTTGGAATCAGACTCACCTACGACCCGGCCACCTTGAACTGAACCTCCTGCAATTGCAGCACTAAACACATTCGGGTAGTGATCACGCCCAGCGTCGTTGTTGACTCGCGGGGTTCTCCCAAACTCGCCCCAAGCTACAACTAAAGTCTTTTTCAGCAAACCACGCTGCCCAAGATCCTCAATGAGCGCCGAGTAGGCGCGATCAAATCGCGGCAAGAATCCTAGTCGCAAAGATTCAAATCCTTTTACATGCGTATCCCACCAGCGGAGATCGACCGTAACAATTCGCACCCCAGCTTCAACCAAGCGACGAGCCAGCAAGATTCGCTGGCTCCATGCCGGGGCGCCGCATCGGTTTGATGCACCTGGCTCAAACGCAGGCATCAGGCCATATCGCTCACGCACAGATTGAGGTTCGGAATCCAAGTCAAACGCCTGGCGTGATTTGTCTGCAGAGAGCAACGACCACGCCTGCTGTTCGAATCTATCCATTGCCTCCATTTTACCGCTGGCATCGACTGCGCGTCGCAGTTGATCAAATCCACTCAAGAGTGAACGGCGATCATTAAATCGTTCGAGCGTTACGCCATCCAGAAACGAGAAATTTGGCACCGCAAATGGAACATCCTTAGCGGGGTCAGCCAGCGTCTCGAAGGGTTTATAGGCTACTCCCAAGTATGAGGCGTCGGAACCGGGCACCATCTTGGGAATCATCACATAGGCTGGGAGCCCAGGATTGAAATGCTGCAGTTGCTTTGCAGCTATCGACCCACAGCTTGGGAATATGTTTTCATCTGGATTTGGCCCAGAATTGTAGCCTGTAAAACAAATCTGATCAGCAGTAGAGTGCCCAGCATCGTGGTGAGACAAGCTGCGAATAATCGACCACTTATCTTGAATTCGCGCAGACATTGGCAACATATCCGAGAGCGTAATTCCTGGTACGCTGGTATTTATTACGCCGAAATCACCACGATATTCTACAGGCGCCAGAGGCTTTGGATCCCACATATCTTGATGTGCAGGTCCTCCGCGCATCCAGAGAATGATAACCGAATGGTCTCGACGGTCATGAGACGATGACTCGCTGGCTCGCAATACATCAGCAAGGCTGAACCCCGCACCAGCAAACCCAATTGCCCCTGCTTTGATGAATCCTCGACGACCAAGCTTCAAGGACTGTCGAAAATCAGAACACCCGATACGACGCATGGAGGTAGGCATAATAAGCTCCGAAGCAGTTCCTAGAAAACAACTTCATCGGTGATGATTCGTATTCCATTCTCAGTATCGACACAACGCAACATCAGCGCTCCCAGATTTATCTAGCACATAGCGCTTCCATGAAATGACGCGCTTGCGAATCGAACACCATGAATTCAAGCAACGACTCACCGGCCTGCATTCGGAGACGAAAGAGACCACTCGTCAATAACAGGTCTCGACGTTGACCAATTTAGTTCGCTAGAATTACCCGCCATGACATGGCCAACCATTAGTAGCAATAGCCTTGAACAAAAAGGCAGAAACAACCAATTACAGCAAAAATCGCCACAAAATCAACTAGAAAACAATTCCCTAGATATGCCGACATGCCGTCAGTTGCTATCAAACGTGTCGCACAACGATATATATTCCGAGGAGCCGCCCCGATACGACGTAGATTCCCAGCACGTCGCTAGCACTGACTCCTAATTAATGTTCCGCGAACCGAGCATTAGCGCCTTGGACTCCAATAGGCACTCTTGTCCTTAAATCCAAGAGTGCCTGCGTCCGATCCTAACACTCGAAAAGCAAATACGGCTCTTCTGCATGCGTATCTACATTTATCTATAATTAATAGAGCGCACATCAAGTCGGCGTCACGCCAATCGAGATCTCGGTTTTTAATTGATTCTTACCTACTTCATGGTGATGTGTTGTGGATAACCAAGAACGACAACGCCTGCTTGCCCAATATACTGAAATCGCCTCGCTAGCCGGAGGTCTCGCACACGAAATCCGTAACCCGCTCTCCACAATCTCGCTCAACCTCGATTTGTTAATCGAAGACGTTGAGTCCAATGACACCCCACGCGACCGTCGAATGTTGGCGAAGTTAAAGAAAGTTCAATCAGAGTGTCAGCATCTTGATAATATCCTTAACGCGTTCTTGCAGTTCGCGAGGGCAGGTGAAATCCAACTTGTCAACTCTGACTTGAACGCCGTCGTGAGGGAGTTTGTCGATTTCTACAGACCAACTGCCACTGAACATCGAATTGATATCAGTCCGCATTTGGAATCTAACATTCCATGCGTCCGACTGGACAAGTCACTGATGCGGCAAGTACTACTGAACCTCGCCCAAAACGCACAGCAAGCAATGCCCTCTGGTGGATTACTCGAACTCCAAACATTCGCTCGTGATTCAAAAGTGATGCTAGAATTTATCGACACGGGGACTGGAATGGATGAAAGAACGCGAGCGAAACTTTTTCACGTGTTTTATTCCACCAAACCTAACGGAAGCGGCTTGGGACTCCCCACAGTGCGAAAGATCGTCGAAGCGCATGGGGGTTCGATTACTTGTGAAAGTGAACTCGGTAAGGGCACACGGTTCTCACTCGCACTGCCAATCAGCGAGTAGACCGCGTTGCGTGGGTTGCCCGCCCGATGAGCACTCGTGAAGATCGACGTTACATCGTCTGTGCCTGATCCATCTCACTTAATTCTCACCATTAGAGGGCTCCAAATGTCGAGAATCGTCTTCTTGGTCACATTCGTTTTGGCATGCATTCCTTGTCTCGCCTGGGCTGAGAATTGGCCACGCTTCATGGGAGCAGACGGTACAGGAATCAGCACTCAAAAGGGTATCCCTACTGCTTGGAGCGAAGGCAACTTGGCATGGAATATTGAACTGCCAGGAGAAGGCCACTCCGCGCCCATCATTTGGGAGAATGCTCTGTTCCTCACGTCTGCAGAAGACAAGGGCACGCTGCGACATTTGCTCTGCCTTGATGCGACAACAGGTGCTGAGAAGTGGCGTCGTTCGATTGGAATGAATGAAAGCGGAAAACATCTTAAGAGCAGTTGGGCATCGAGTACCCCTGTCACCGATGGCAAGCTTGTCTACGTGGCGTTCGCCGATCAGGAAAAGTTTCTGGTTAATGCATACGACTTTAAAGGCGAGTTGACCTGGCGACGTGATGTGGGAGACTTCGAAAGTCAGCACAACCTGGGAGCATCCTTAATGCTGTTCGAGGACATGTTAATCGTTCCGAACGAACAGGACGGTCCTAGCAGCATGCTCGCACTAGACAAGACCACCGGAGCAACTCGTTGGCGCACATTATGTGACATTGCCAAAGTGTCGTACTCAACACCGTTCGTCATTGCCAACGCGAGTGGAAAACCGCAACTCATCTGCGCAAGTCAGGCAATGGGTATTATGAGCCTTGATCCTCGGACAGGAATTCGCAACTGGGCAAGCGGACCATTCCCGCTACGGACGGTCGCATCGCCAGTTTATGGCAACGGATTGCTGATTGCTTCATGTGGTCAGGGCGGTCGCTATGGTGTCTCGCAAATTGCCGTCGATGCGTCCGGAAAACTTGATGAAAACGGCCTGCCGAAGCGCATTTGGGAGCGCAAGAAACTCATACCCTATGTACCGACTCCGATCGCTTATGAAGGACATCTCTACGAGTGGAGCGACGAAGGCATCGTTTCGTGTGTCGATTTGAAAAATGGCGAGGACATTTGGTCGAAGCGAATCGGCGGTAACTACAGCGGTTCGCCATTGTGCATTGACGGCAAGCTGTATTGCGTCAGCGAGAAAGGTGACGTTGTCGTTATCAAAGCGTCGCCAACTTATGAGATGCTCGGCTCGACCCCTCTTGGTGACAGCTCACATTCGACCCCGGCCGTTGCTAATGGACGCGCATATTTTCGTACATTCAGGCGATTAATCTGCTTACCGGCCAAGCCGTAATATTACGAGGCCGCTTTCGAGCGATTGTTCGTGGAGTTGAACTCGGCGATCTGCTCCTCGACAAGAGCTTTCGGAGAACGCAGTTGCTCAGTAATACGAATCGCTTTTTTGCCTTTTAGCGTTCCGGCGGACGCGCGGAAGGCGGGTAAGTCACCAATCAAGACTTCTGCACCTTCCTTGGCCTTTTGGTCGGTCATGATGACATCACCGACTTCAAGTCCCATCAAGTCGCCGGTTGTCAATTTTGTGGACGCCATTCGGACCACCATATTGACTCCGGTGCGAGCCAGACCCGCTTCAAGCTTAATTTTCTGAGTCTCGTCTTGGACCTTGCGTTTGTAAGCCATCCAGCTATCCGAGGTCAGCTTGTTGGCATGGGACTCAATTGCATTGAAAGGGATACACAGATTTAGGATGCCTCGACGCTCAGCCATCGAAATCTCAAAACTGATGAGTACGACGACTTCATTTGGTGGAACGATTTGTACGAGTTGCGGATTGCTTTCAATCTGCGCAACTCGAGCCTTCAATGGGCAGATGTTTGCCCAGGCGTTTTCCAACGCATGAATCGCCAGATTCGTGACGCGACCGGCGATGCGCAGTTCGATCTCCGTAAGTGGTCGGGACGGTGAAATCTGCTGGCGCCCGTCTTTGCCGCCCCCGAGCAACCGGTCGACGATCGGGAAAACGATGGACGGACTCAGGTCGAGGATCAGATGCCCGTCAAGCCCGGAGGACTCGATAAGGTTGAAGCACGTTGGGTTTTCGAGGCTGAAGACAAACTCGCTGTAGGTGAGTTGGTCAACACTAATGAGCTTCACTTCACAAATTGTGCGCACAAGGCCGCTAAGCCCCGCGCCCATTTCGCGGCTGAAGCCTTCGTGTAAGGCATGAAAGGCTCGCATCTGCTCTTTGCTGACACGCTCGGGGCGTTTGAAGTCATAAACCGTCACTTGCGTTCCGGCGGACGTGCGCGGCGTCGTGTGTGGGACTGCCGCACCATCCAATGATGCGAGCAACGACTCGACTTCTGATTGACTGAGAACGTCTGCCATCCTGGCGGCTCCCGATGAACTGCAAATTTTACTGTGTCTGTATGGCGACTTTCGCTTCCTGCGTCAGTCGCGAACCTGCCCGCTGCCATGCACGACATACTTATAAGTGGTGAGTTCCTTCAAGCCGCAAGGCCCGCGTGCGTGAAACTTGTCTGTGCTGATCCCGATCTCGGCCCCAAGCCCATACTCACCACCATCATTGAAGCGAGTACTGGCGTTGATGTGGACCGCTGCAGAATCGACCTCCGCCGCGAACCGCCGAGCACTCGGCAGATGTGTCGTCAGGATGGCGTCGGTGTGATGCGAACCATTCTCATTGATGTGCGCGATCGCGACATCGAGTGAGTCGACAACCTTCACCGCCATCACGAGCGCGGAGAACTCGGTCCGGAAATCTTGTGCAGTTGCCACCTTGCCGAATGAGATCAACTCTAAAGAGCGCGGGCAGCAACGCAGTTCTGTGCCAGCCGCTCGCAAGGCATCGGCGACGCGCGGCAAGAAAGTCGTCGCGATGTCGCGATGCACCAGCAACGACTCTGCGGCATTGCAGACACTCGGACGCTGACACTTGCTGTTAATGATGATGGACACCGCTTGATCGAGGTCCGCTGAAGGATCGACATAAACGTGACAGATGCCATCAAAATGCTTGATGACCGGCATCATCGCTTCGGCGGCGACGCGTTCGATGAGCGACTTCCCACCGCGCGGAATCGTGACATCAATCTTGTCGCGCAGCTTCAGGAACGCCCCGACCGCTTCACGGTCTGTCGTATCAACGAGTTGTACCGCATCCACAGGTAAATCGGTCTCTTGCAGAGCCCGCGTCAACAAGCAGTGCAGCGCTTGATTGCTGTGAAACGCTTCCTTCCCACCGCGTAGGATGACTGCGTTCCCACTCTTCACACATAGCGACGCCGCATCAGGAGTGACGTTCGGTCGAGACTCATAAATGAAAAACACGACGCCGAGCGGCGCTCGCACCTTCGTTACGAGCAAGCCATTCGGACGGACGTTGCTCTCAAACACTTCACCCACCGGATCCGGCAACATCGCAACTTGTTCCAGTGCCTTGGCGATCGCCTCGACTCGTCCAACATCGAGCGTCAAGCGATCCACCTGCGCGGCTGCCATGCCGTTCTTCCGAGCCTCCGCCACGTCTTGAGCATTGGCCGCGAGCAAGCTTGGCGTCTCAGCACGAAGCAATTCCGCAGAACGCTTGAGCCACGCATTTTTCTGCGCGCCTGTCGCTACCGCCAAACGCCGCGATGCCACGCGGGCTCGATCTGCCCAGGAGTTCGCGTATGAAGAAAAGTCGGTCATGAGGTTCCAATGTTTTGCTGAAGGCTTGGCAACCCAATAAGCCACCAAGCATTGATTGTCAGACGCTACACCACTTGCCGAAAGTGGAGAAGACCGCCTCAATCAGCCGCACGTTCATAGAGATCGCACAAACGGGCTTGAGCGACCTGCCAATCGAACTGCTGCTCGACGTGCTCTCGACCGCTACGGCTGAGTGAAGAAGCCACGGCGGGCGTCGAAATCAGTTTCAAAACGGCGTCTTTGATCGCTTTACCGCTATTGGGCTTCACCAGCAGCGCGTGCTCGGCGTTCCGACACAGTTCGCGGACAACTTCCAAATCGCTCGCAATCAATGGCGTGCCGCTGCTCAAAGCTTCGAGCACTTTTAACGGACAACAACCTTGTTCGACATTGCGATCGCAACGCGTCAGTGGCGACAAAACGACATCATGCTCAGCGTGGAGCACTGCCAAAGTTGATTGGTCGACCGCGTCGAGCCGTCGTAACGAATCGCTCACTCCTAAACGCCAAGCGAGTTCATCCAGCACCTTTCGTTGTCGAGGCCGCGTTGGTCCGACGAGTGTGAGTTCCGCCGGTACATCACGACGCAACAACGCCAAGGCTTCGAGCGCGTAGTTCACTCCCTGCCAAGAACTCATCGTGCCCGAGTAAAGCAGGCGCACGGGGTGCTGTGGCGACGGCGGCATCTCGGTCCAATCGCGTGGTGAGTGATACGCGAAGCGATCAAGATCGACGCCGTTGCGAATCAACTCGATCCGCTCAGCAACGACGCCGCGTGCAAGCAAGCACCGACGAGTAACCTCGCTGACGACGATGATTCGATCCGCCGCTGCGAGGCAAACACGCTCTTGTTCGCGCAGTTTGCGAAGCAGTTCGCGATCTTCGGCCACGTTGGGATAGTGATACTTCAACTCGATTGATGGCAGCGCGTTGACTTCATAGATCAAACGCTCGCAGAACTGTGGTTTGTCTCGTGCGATCGGAAACCCTTCCATGATCGAACGGATGTGAGCAAAGCGCGGGCGAGTGTCATGCACTCCAAACTGCTGTCGCCACCAATTCCACAGTTGCGACTGGAAACTCACAACCCGCTCAAAGAGCGTCGCCCCCACGGCCTCAATCGGAACGTGACTGACCCCCACCGTGGACCACTGTGGTTCATCGAGCAACGGCGAGACGGTCAGTAAGTGGACTCGCCCAAAGCGCGCCCCGAGCGCCGTCGCGAACGCTGAAATATGCGTCGCCGCTCCCTTCGCTGCTGGAAAGCGGTCGAACGAGACACTGACAATGTCGGGTAACGTTTGCATGCCAAGTCGCAGTCGGTCGGACAAAAACTATTCGAAACACTACCCATGCAGCACGAGTCCTGATGACTGCACTTCGAAGGGCACGATCGTCTCGTCGACCGGACTGCCGCGATGCTTCACGACGCACATCGCTCGGCCCAGCTTGAGGCCATCGCAAATCTTGCCCATCACGATGATCGTGTTCGCGTTCGAGAGCACATCGCCCGACTCGATGCGCCGTGCGATGAGGTCGTCGAGCATCATTTCATGGCAGGTGTAGAGCAGCAGGCAGCCCACTTGCCGGTAGTCGTACATGTGCTTTGCAACGAGTTCCGCGTTCTCTCGGAACTGAGCCCGACACAAATCCCGCGCGACCCAGTCGGCCTCTTTGCGCAGGATCTGATGGTAGATGTACTCGAACATGTGAAACTGGAATGAGTCGCTCGGACGGTCAGCCGGCTCGATGCCGTCGATCACGCAGCGCCGCACGCCATGCACGAAGTTGCCATAGAAGAAGCCGATCGCCTCACCAATCTTCTTCTGCAAATCGACGCGCCACTCTTGCCAGTCTTCGAGCGCCATATCACTGATCGTCACGCGCCGACCGGCGCGATGAAAGATGTGCATCGAGTCGAACCGCGCTGTCTCGCGCGACCACATGTCATGCGGATGCACGTTGTCACCGGCGGGCTTATCGCGGAGCGTCCAATTGAAGAGCCGCTCGGCATAGTCGTTGTGATTCTGGCTATCACCGCGAGCCGTCATGTCGAAGATGACGCCCGGCTCGCCCTCTTGCTGCACGCCTTGCCGCGCGAACTGAATCCCCAATTGCGTCTTGCCGATGCCCGTCGATCCGACGACGACCGTCAGAGTGCCGGGGATCAATCCGCCGCCTAAGAGTTCGTCGAGTCGCGGGATACCAGTCGAAAGTCGCGCGGTCATGAGTGAGGTTCCGATGCTCGGCTTCAAATCCAAGAATGGCTTGCAGAGTATGTAATTTTTCTGCCCACCAATCTTTCTGCCAATGTGTTTCTGATTAAAGGCAGTTGGGCAGAAAGATGAATGCGGCTCAATGCGCAAAGAGCAGTTCCAAAATGCAACGAGCGTCGCCCGAGATGAGCGACGCTCGCATTGATTAGTGGAGCACGTTTTCAACGTGCTCGTGAGTTGTTGAAGGGCACGTTGAAGACGTGCCCCACGAACTAAATCCCCTTGCTGATCATCATGCGGAGCAGATCGCCAACTCGGTTGCTGTAGCCCCACTCGTTGTCGTACCAGCTCACGAGCTTGAAGAACTTGCTGTTGAGTTCGATGCCCGAGCCAGCGTCGAAAATCGAAGATGACTTCGAATGAATGAAGTCGCTCGACACCACTTCGTCCGAAGTCACTTCGAGGATGCCCTTGAGATAAGTCTCGCTCGCACGCTTCATCGCTGCGGAGATCTCTTTGTAGCTCGTCTCTTTGACCGTCTTCACCGTGAGGTCGACGACCGAGACCGTCGGCGTTGGAACGCGGAAGGCCATACCGGTCAGTTTGCCCTTCACTTCGGGACAGACGAGAGCCACGGCCTTAGCGGCACCGGTTGCCGACGGGATGATGTTGATGGCTGCCGAGCGGCCGCCCTTCCAGTCCTTGCGGCTCGGACCGTCGACCGTCTTTTGAGTCGCGGTGTAGGCATGCACGGTCGTCATCAAGCCTTCGTCGATGCCGAAGCCTTCCTTGAGCAAGACATGCACGAGCGGCGCCAAGCAGTTCGTCGTGCAACTCGCGTTCGAGATGATGAAGTGCTTGCTCGGGTCGTACTTATCGCAGTTCACACCCATCACGATCGTGATGTCTTCTTCTTTGGCCGGGGCCGAGATGATGACGCGCTTCGCACCGGCTTCGATGTGACCGCGAGCCTTCTTCGCTTCCGTGAAGAGACCGGTCGACTCGATGACAACGTCAACTCCGAGCGCCTTCCATGGAAGCCCCGACGGATCCTTCGCGGCGACCACTCGGATCGTGCTGCCGTTGACGATCAGCAAGTCCGGATTCGCTTCGCGGCTCTCGGCCTTCGCCTTAGCAGCTTCTTCGTCGCTGACGCCGTGCGTGACTTCGCCGTTGAAACGGCCTTGCGTCGAGTCGTACTTCAAGAGGTACGCCAAGTTGTCCGCCGGGACGACGTCGCCAACCGCGACCACTTGCACGTCGCTGCCGATGAGCCCTTGCTCGACCATCGCGCGGAACACCAATCGGCCGATACGACCGAAGCCATTGATCGCTACTTTCACTGCCATCGAACTGTCCTCTTTGAGTTTGCTGCACGCAGAAATGAGATCGCTCGCGGGTCGCTCGTGAGTGCTTTCTGCCCGCGAAAAATAGGCTGAATCCCGTCAACGGGCGGGATCGTAACGGGGGGCGAGTGACCGTCAACGAATGTCAAAGCACTCGCCGAAACAGACAAACGCATCAAAATTCACGTTGTCCTCAAGAAGTCGAGTGTTTGCTGCATGTCGGTCGGGAAAGGCGCTTCAAACTCCATCGGTTTGCCGTGGAGTGGATGCTTAAATGCCAGCCGAAACGCATGCAAAGCTTGCCGGTCAATGAGCACTCGATCAGCGTCTGCTGGACGGTTTGTGCCGCGCGGCAAAAGATCACCGACAGTCACCGGCGAACGGCCTCCATACAGCGAATCCGCCAACAAAACATGGCCCAGCGAGAGCATGTGAACGCGAAGTTGATGCGTGCGGCCGGTCTTCGGCAGCAGTCGGACGTACGTCGCTTTCGGAAAACGTTCGAGGACTTCGTACTTCGTAACCGCTTCTCGGGAATTTCCACCCGGTTCGCAAACCTGCATTTTTTCACGGTTACGAGGATCAACGTGTAAATGCGTCTGAATCGTACCGTTGTTAAATTTGACTTCGCCCCAGGCGAGAGCTCGGTATTCCTTCGTGACTTCACGGGCTTCGAACTGAGCACTCAAACGACCATGAACTTGATTGTCCTTCGCGATCACGATGACGCCGGTCGTATCACGATCGAGTCGATGCACAATCCCCGGACGTAGCTTGCCCGCCACATCGCTCAGAGTGTTGAAATGAAATTGCAAAGCACCGGCGAGCGTACCTCGATAATTGCCTTTGCCCGGATGCACGATCATGTCCGCCGCTTTGTTGATCACCACGAGCGCTTCATCCTCAAACAGGATTTCGAGCGGGATGTCTTCCGGCGGCAATGTTTCATCCGGCGCTTCGGGTAGTCGCACGCTGATGTGATCGTTGACCTTCAACCGCCGTCCGGCTTTGACCGGTAATCCATTCACCAAAATGGCGTCTTGCTCGATGGCCTTCTGAAACGCCGCGCGGCTGTAGTTGGGGTAAAGCCGCGTCAAGTAGTGATCGACGCGCCAGCCGTGCGCCCGTGCTTCGACGGTGACAATGACGGGCTCGGAAGAAAGTGAGTCGGACATCGGAACTTTTTGCGGTTGATGGAAAAAGTGCAAAAGGAGGGAATGCCTCTTGAATTGGAAGGATCAGCGTGCCGAGACACGCAGCGCGACGTGAGCGACCAGCATCAGCAGTTGGACCACCGCACAAGCCGATCTCCGGGCCAACCAAGAGACGAGCACCCCTTGGAATTGCTCAGCCGCAATGGACTCCTGTTCGATTCGGAATTCCGACGGCATCCGGACGCTAGTGCTTTCTAGCCAACGATTAACAGTCCTCACTGAGCCATCCGCAGAGTTCCTCGATGGCCTCCATATTCACAGTAATTCAGTGGTAAGCACTAGGGTTCCCTGTGAGTGGTCTAGAGACCAATCGCGGCTAAACCGAATTACTCCGCAGTTGGCGAAGGGATCCCCGCAACAACGTCGCTCATCTGGAGGATTTGCACGCCGTTCCTAGAGGGGTCCGCATTCAGTCAGCGGGAGGGGATCCCTGCTACATCACTCTCAAAGGAGGTCCGATACCTACGAGCGTGGAGCAAGGCGCTGCGGTGTTGCAGCTATTGACTGAAATTGTTTTTGGAACGTCGCGAGCGAAGTCGGGACTCGCAGCGCGAACAAAGGGAGGCCGCCAATGTTCGAAGGACAGCAGAAGCCCATCACGATTGGAATTGTCGAACCGCTGGAACCCACAGAGTTCGCCCTGACCACACTCTTCAACAGTCAGCCAGAGATGCAGGTCATCATGACCGCGCGAGATGGCGAGTTCGGTTTACGAGCTTTGATCGAACACCGTCCTCGCGTGGCCGTTGTCGAAATCGACCTCGAGAACCGCTCGGGATTTGAAATCGCCGGCGATCTGGCGATGAGACAGCGCGAGACAAAAGTGATCCTCTACTCGGTCGCCATGCCTGACATTTACGTGGATCAAGCACTGCGCACCAAGGTCGCGGGATATGTGCTCAAAACGGACTCGCTGGCCAATCTCGTCACAGCCGTACAACGAGTCGCGAATGGCGGCACGTTCTACTCGGACTCCATTCGTGAACGCATCACGCTTGATCCGCTGACCGGGCAAATGAAGACCCAGTGCGAAAGTCGACTTGCGACGCTGAGTGATCGACAGATCGAAGTCCTTCGCAACCTGGCGATCGGATTAAGTGTCAAAGACGTGGCTAAGAAAATGCACATCTCGGTGAAAAGCGTCGACTCGCATAAGTATCGCATCATGCAAGCCCTGGAAATTCACGACCGCGTGGATCTCGCCCGCTATGCCATCCGTGAAGGACTCGTGTGCCCATAACGAAAGCCAAAACCTGGCTTGAGGCCACCCTCGCACGACTGCTTTGCATTCTTACAAATTCTTAGAAGGGCCGAATTCATGCGACCACGTATCGACTTCTACACCTTGTGTCCGAAGTGTGAGGCCAAAGTGCCTCTGACTCTGGCTTCAAAACTCCAAGCCGGGCGTGCCGGTTGCAGTTGTGCTTGCGGAGCTTGCAAAAACGAATGGATCTGCATTCAAGAGTGGATCTACCGCAGTCAACTCACCCCGTTGCCGATGCCCCTGCCCCAAGCCTCACCCGTCACCTCGCAATCATTCCCACAACCCATGGTTCACGGACCACAGTCTGTGCCACGGCCACACTTGCCGCTTGGCGGGCCAACGATGGCCCCTCAATACGCGAACTCTGGCAACAGCATTCCTCAACCACACGCCTGGAACTGGGAGCGACAACCAGCTCCGCGCCAGCCGGTAACGACAGCCGTTCCCCACGGAAATAGCGGCTATTCTCCGTTCGGTCGCTAAGTCATAGCAACATCGGCACTGCAAGAATCCGGGCCTCATCAGCCTCGAAGCACGAACAGCCTCTGCTCGTGCGCCGAGGCTGATCTCATTTCTGGAGCAGACCTCGCCGAGCCGTTTGCCGACTCAAACTTTCGACCTGCGTATGGACTGGCACGAGCTTTTCGTAGGGTAGGTCACTTAATCAAAAACGCTGCCATTGAGGCAGCGATGGCCGTTTTGCGCCCATGTCAGCAGCCAAAATCTGCTGAAATGGCAGCCGCAAACGGCTCAGCAGAAAGTCAGCCGCAGGATAGAAGCAGCACGGATCGGTGCTCTCGGAAATACCTGACGGAGCGTCCTCGGCTGAAGGTCATTACGCCATTGCTTGAAGGAGCTGTGTTCATGTCCGCAAAAATGATCGCCTTCGATCAGGAAGCTCACGAAGCCATGCGTCGGGGGATCAGTACCCTCGCCAAAGCCGTTCGCACGACTCTGGGTCCGTGCGGTCGCAATGTGATTTTCGAAAAGAGTTTTGGCTCGCCGACCGTCACAAAAGACGGTGTCACCGTCGCGCGTGAGGTCGAACTCGAAGACAAGTACGAGAACATCGGAGCCCGTCTCGTTCGCGAAGTTGCGTCGAAGACGAACGACATCGCCGGCGACGGCACGACCACCGCAACGGTGCTCGCCGACGCGATCTATGGCGAAGGCTTGAAGGCCGTTGTCGCGGGTGTGAATCCGATCGAGATGAAGACCGGCATCGACCGCGCAGTTGCTGACATCATCGACAACCTCAAGAAGCGAGCGATCCCGGTCAGCGGCAAGAAGGACATGCAGAACGTCGCGACGATTGCGGGCAACAATGACCCGAAGGTCGGTAAGGACATTGCCGAAGCGATGTCGAAGGTCGGCAAGGCCGGCGTGGCGACGATCGAAGAAGGCAAGTCGATGGAGACCGAAGTCGACTGGGTCGAGGGCATGCAGTTCGATAAAGGCTACATCTCCCCCTACTTCGTCTCGAACCAAGACGCGATGACCTGCGAGCTGAGCGACGCTTATGTGCTCGTCTACGAGAAGAAGATCTCGAACATCCGCTCGCTCGTGCCGCTGCTCGAAAAGGTTTCAAAGGCCAGCAAGCCGTTGCTCATCATCTGCGAAGACGTCGAAGGTGAAGCACTCGCGACGTTGGTCATCAACAAGATGCGTGGCACGTTTACTGCCTGTGCGGTGAAGGCCCCTGGCTTTGGCGATCGTCGTCGTGCGATGATGGAAGACATCGCGATTATGACCGGTGGCGAAGCCGTGATGGAGAATCTCGGTATCAAGCTCGAAGAACTCGAACTCAAGCAACTCGGTCGTGCGAAGCGCGTCGTCGTTGAGAAAGAAAACACCACGATCGTCGGTGGCGGTGGTAGTAAGGATGCAATCGCCGGTCGCATCGCTCAGATCGAAGGTGAACTCGAGAAGTCAACGAGTGACTACGACAAAGAGAAGCTCTCCGAGCGAAAGGCCAAGCTCTCGGGCGGCGTTGCCAAGATCAGCGTCGGTGGTGTGACCGAAGCTCAAGTCAAGGAGCGTAAGTACCTTTACGAAGACGCGCTCAATGCGACTCGTGCTGCGGTTGAAGAGGGCATCGTTCCGGGCGGCGGAGTGGCTCTCGTTCGCGCGGCAGCGGAAGTGAAGGCCAAGGGACTCAGTCACGACGAGCAAGTCGGCTATGACATCGTGCGTCGCGCGTGCCGTGCTCCGCTGACCTGGATCGCGAACAACGCCGGGCTTGACGGCTCCGTCGTCTGTGAAAAAGTTGCTGAGGGCAAAGGTAACTTTGGTTACAACGCTCTGGCCGCCAAGTACGAAGATCTCGTCGAGTCCGGCGTGATCGACCCGGCTAAGGTAGTCCGAACCGGACTGGAGAACGCCGCCAGCGTCGCAACACTCTTGCTAACCAGTGACGCGCTCATCGCTGACCTCGCGACGGATGAGAAGAAGTAAGCTCAGTCCGCTGAATCTGTGATTGCACACCAAGAAGCCCCGTTGACTTCGTAGTCAACGGGGCTTCTTGCTTGATCAGTCGAACTGATACTGATCGCCAAAACAAAAACAGTCGCGCTCAATGGAGCGGGCCTCGGTTTTCTCGCCCGACGCTAGCTCACGTCGGAGCACAGGTATTTCCGCAATCCATATGAGTTCGCCCACCCGCAGCGTGGATGCGGACAAAACGAATTACTTGATTCGCTTGAAGACCACGATGTGCTGTCGCGGCAGGACAGGAATTGTTTCGACCCACTTCAAATTGAACTCGGCTTGTTCGGCTTCTTTGCGGACCTGCGCCTCGGACATCTTGTGGACTTCTTTAATCGGCACAGACGGGTCTTCTTTGCGGTACTCGACGAAGGCGATCCGACCGCCGACCTTCAGTGACTTTGCCAGGTCCGCGAGCATCTCGTGCGGAAATTCGAACTCATGATAGACGTCGACCATCACGATAAGGTCGACGGTCTCGGGCTTAAGATTCGAGGCCTTCTCGGTGCTCTTCACTGGTTCGATGTTGGTGATCTTGAGCTTGTCGCAGTTGACTCTCAGTCGATCAAGCATCTCTTGCTGGATGTCGACCGCCAACACTTTGCCCTCGGGCGCGACATGTTCAGCCATCAGTAATGAGATCACGCCGCTACCCGCTCCGACATCCGCGACGACCATCCCCGGCTTCAGGCCGAGCGACTTCACGAGCAAGCTCACCTTCTCTTCTTTCTCGCGTGTCTCCCGCTCCAGCCATAACGCGCCAGCACCTCCAGGACCGAAACCCATCACATGCGCAATTTCACGACCCAGGTAAAACTTGCCGATGCCATTGGGATCGTGCTGCGTTCGACGTTCATAGCGCGGCTTCTCGGAGTTGATCGCCGGTTTGTCCTCGCCGATCAGTGGCGCTGTGAGTGGTAACAAGACGAGGGAGCACGCACTGAGCAGCTTGAGCAATCGAATCATGATGGGCTCGCGGTGGAAGGAGCAGTTGTCGTCAGCACGCATGGTGATCCGCTGAATGCCACCCGGCAACCTGCAAGGCGTCAGGCGATTCGCCGGTTTCAAAAGACGAGAGATCGCGAAGCGTTCTCGCTCTGAGGTCAAGCATCTATTCTTTCCACCCGATCTGACTTCGAACTTCGCATCACTCAGAAGGAACTTGGCATGACCGACGAACGGAGTCCCGCTCCTGTCACTGATCTGCCCTCGGAAGCAACATTTCTCGGACACCCGCGCGGCTTGTTCGTCTTGTTCTTCGTCGAGATGTGGGAGCGTTTCTCGTACTACGGCATGCGCGCGTTGCTCGTCTTCTACATGACCAAGGGCTTCTTGCAGCTCGGCGACGGCTCGGCCTATGCGATCTACGGAGCCTACACCGCGCTGGTCTACGCGACTCCGTTTATTGGCGGCATGCTCGCGGATCGTCTGTTGGGAGCGCGACGCGCGGTCATTCTCGGCGGCATGCTGATGGCTGCCGGGCACTTGCTGATGACCTCGGAATCAGCAACGGCGTTTTATGGAGCACTCGCGTTACTGATCTGCGGCAATGGTTTCTTCAAACCGAATATCTCGACGATGGTGGGCAGCATGTATCCCGCCGGAAGTCCGAAGCGCGATGCCGGGTTCACGATTTTCTACATGGGCATCAATCTCGGCGCGGCAATGTCTCCGATCTTGTGCGGAGCAATCGGCGAGACCTTCGGATGGCACTACGGCTTCGGGCTCGCGACGTTGGGGATGTTGGCGGGACTCTTCACGTTCGTTGCCGGGCGAGCAATCGGGCGACTGCTCATTGGAGGCACGGCGGTCGTTACTTTCAGCCTGATGGTGCTGCTCGCATGGGGCAGTCCGGTTGAACTCGCGGTGAATGGTGCGATTGGCACGGCACTCGTTGTCGCGGCATGCGTCGCGATTGCCGCGCTGGCTTCCGCCGGCTTGCCAGATGGGCTCGGAGCAGCGAAGGACGCTCGTCGAATGGAGTTTCCGGCAGTCGATGTGATTCGTACGCAGCCGGTGCCGTACTACCTCGCGATCATCGGTGCGATCTTGCTCGTGCAGCATGTCACCGAACCGCAGTCGCAGTACGCCGTCATTGCGATGCTGGTCGGAGTGTTCGCGCTGCTCCTTCCGTGGCTGAGCGCTCGGAACGCTGTCTATCTCGGAACCGCCGCGCTTGTGCCAGTCGTTGCGATCCTCGTCCAGAACTCCGCCATCGCCGGTTTGCTGCTCAGCGTCTTCGGCGGGCTCGCACTGTTTAAGCTCGCTGCGGATGCCTATCAGGCGCCGAAGGTCGAACGCGAACGCATGCAGGTCGTCTTGATCTTGATGTTCTTTTCGATGCTGTTTTGGGCCTTCTTCGAGCAAGCCGGCAGTTCGATGAGCAACTTTACGGACCGCAATGTGAATCGCATTGTCGGGGGTGAAGTGTTGCAGGCAGGCGATGTTGGTCAGCCGCGTCCAGCACTCAAAATTACATCCGCGTTCATGGGACGCGAAGTTGGCGGGCGCAAGTGGGACGTCGCTCTTGTTGATACCGCTCAAGCTGCGGCGAACGACTTCATTCTCGCATTGCCGCGAGAGATCGAGGACGTCGAGATTCAGAAACTCGTCAATCGTGAATCCTTGAGGGCCGTTGACGAAGTCATCGAGAAGCGTCGCAGTCCAAAAGAGAAACTGCCGGCGTCATCAAAGGAGCTGGAGCCCGACGCTTCAGCCGCGACTGGTGCAAAGGGTGACGAAGCCGATGCAAACGAGAAGCCCGCTCCGAAGACATCGCTCTTATGGTTCATCAAACGCATTTGGACGGCGAAACGAATCGTCCCGCAACTTGAAGAAGTGACTGTCACCGAAAGTATGGTCGGCATGACCGCCGAAGGGACGCAGCTCAAAGCCAGCGTGTTTCAAGCCGTGAATGCCGTCTGCATCGTGTGCTTAGGGCTCATCTTCAGTGCGTTGTGGGCGATCATGGCGAAGATGCGATTGGAGCCGAATGCCGCAGTGAAGTTTGCCTTGGGACTCATGCAGCTCGGGCTCGGTTTTGGAGTTTTATGGTACGGCTCTGACCACTGCGACAACTTCGGAATGGTCGGTATGAGTTGGCTGCTGCTGACCTATGTGCTGCACACAACCGGAGAACTTTGCTTGTCGCCGGTTGGCCTCTCAATGGTGACGAAGCTCTCTCCCGCGCGCATGGTGAGCACCGTGATGGGAGCATGGTTCCTAGCGACAGCGTTCTCGAACTACTTAGCTGGCATGATCGCAGCGTTGACGGGAGTCGGGCACGGCGAAGGTGGTAGTAAGACGATTCCACTGCCAATCAAGACGGTGCATGTCTATGGCGATGTCTTCGGTCAAATCGCGATCGCTGCGGGCATCTCGGGATTAGCGCTGCTGTTGCTGTCGCCAGTCCTCGTGAAGTGGATGCATGGGGCCGAGAAAGGCGAGGGACACTGATTTGGAAAAGCGCGACAATCCGCGCGCTTCTGTGCCAGACCGGCACTCAAGGCTCAATTGACCTCCCGAGTTTGCTCGCACTGTGCCTCACTCACTCGGTGGCATGATGTTCGCAAAGAGCGAGACCGTTTGGCGCTGCACACTTGGTCCCGCTCGGAGATTCGAAATTGACCACTCCCTCAACGATGTCGCTGCTGCTCGTCGAAGACGACGATGAATTTCGCGAGACCTGCGCGCTGTGGATGTCTCGGAAGGGACACGAGGTTGCTCAAGCCGCCAATGGACAGGAAGCGCTGCACGTCGTCACGCGACGGCACTTCGATGTCGCGGTCGTCGACCTCAATATGCCAGGCATCTCGGGCATCGAGGTACTGGAACGTCTGAAGTCCGAGAACGTCGAAACGGAGGTCATCATTCTGACCGGGCAAGCCACGGTCGAGACCGCTGTGCAGTCCATGAAGCTCGGTGCCTGCGACTACCTGTGCAAACCGTTTCCGCTACCAGAACTCGAAAAGCGATGCCGCATCGCGTTTGAACGCGGACAACTTCAGAAAGAAAACCGGCAACTCAAAGCGATTATCGAACGCAGCCGCCCGGTCGTAAAAATGATCGGCAGTTCGCCGCAAATGGATCAGGTAAAACGGCTCATTGAACGTGCCGGGCCGACCGACAAAGCAATCCTCATTCAAGGCGAGAGCGGCACAGGAAAAGAGCTTGTCGCTCGCGCGCTGCAATCTTGTAGCACGCGTGGAGAGAAACCCTTCGTCACGGTCAACTGTGCGGCATTGCCCGAGCAGCTTGTCGAGAGTGAACTGTTCGGCCACGAGAAAGGCTCGTTCACTGGAGCGACCGCAACCAAGCCGGGCCTATTCGAAGTCGCCGATGGAGGCACGTTGTTCATCGATGAAATCGGTGAGATGCCCCTCGCCTTACAACCCAAACTGCTGCGCGTCTTAGAGGACGGCTCAATGCGTCGCGTTGGCTCCCACAAAGAGCGGCGCGTGGATGTGCGAATCATCGCGGCGACCAATCGCGATCTCTCCAAAGAAGTCGTCGCTGGTCGTTTCCGCGAAGACCTTTATTACCGCATCAATGTCTTGATGATCGAACTGCCGCCGCTGCGTGAACGAACAGGCGATATCGGTGTGCTGATCGACCACTTCTTGGGGGCGGATTGGGCCATCGAACCCGAAGCGCGGATCGCGTTAGAACGCTATCAATGGCCAGGCAACGTCCGGCAACTCATCAACACGATCGAACGGGCAACGATTTTAGCCGACGATCGCATCGTGCGACTCAGGGACCTGCCACGCGAGATCGTGTTGGGTTACTCACCAACTGCAGCGGCAGCAGCTTATGTGCACGCGGTTGCTCCGCAGATTTCACGCCCCATGCCTGGAGCCGTGCCGCAGCAACCCGCGCTGATCTACGCTCTGCCGCCCAACTTCGGCTCCAGCACACGGTTAGAAGATCTTGAGAAGGCGCATGTCATTCAAATCCTGAATCAACATCACGGCAACAAAGCCCGAGCGGCTCGCACACTAGGAATCCATCGCCGCAAGCTCTATCGGCTGCTCGACAAGTTCGGCCTTCGCGGTGATGACAAGGCACCGGAAGGCGACACCCCCGCAGGCGGCGACGTTGGATCAAATGAAACCTGCGATGCCGAAAAACACCGAGAGTACGATCCCGCCGTGCTCAAAACTCAGTGAATCCAAGCACCTTGAAAAGGTGCCTCGTAATATTCAACAGGCGTATAAGGAGTTTCGAAATGAAGTGGCTGCCGAAGAAATGTGTTGTTGTGCCAACCGACTTCTCGGAACCTTCCTTGCAAGCCGTGCATACCGCGTTGGAGATGGTCGAACATGGCAAAGATGTGCTCGTGCTGCATGTCCTCGCCGCGCCTGACTACACCTCCGAACTGGGGCTCTATGCACCGATGAATGACGAGACGCGCGTCGCGGCGGCAGAGCATCATCTCCACAAGTTTCTCCATAAACACAACTTGGATGGCGTCGTGTCGCAGGTGCGTGTTGGTGATGCGGGCTTCGGGATCTCTGAGTTCGCTAAGGAAGTGCATGCCGACCTGATTGTGATGCCCTCTCACGGCTATCACGGCGTACGGCGAATCTTGCTGGGATCGGTCGCCGAACGCGTACTGCGTCATGCCGAATGCCCCGTGCTTGTGCTACGGCGCAGTGACGCTGAATGATGTCGGCCAACAGCTTGCTCAACACTTATCGCAAGGCTCAGCCATGACCGACAGCATTCCTTCCGGCGCCTACCGAGTTGTTGTGTTTGCTCGACCGGATGATCCGGACGACTTCGTAGATGCTGTGATGAAAACGATCGGAGCCAACCGAGTTGATGCGCGAATCGATTGGAACCTCGCCCCTGGCATCTTGCCTCACAAGTTGACATTAGAAGCCGCGAGCAAACTCGCAAACGCGCTGCGAGGACTGGGAGTAAACACGTCGGTCGTGCTCGAATCGACGCTGTTGCGATTAGATCATGCGGAGACCGTGCATCGTGCCGCATGCTTGCCCGAGGGACTCGAAATCGCAGGTCTTACCGGTGCGCGGAGTGCGCTCATTGAATGGCAAGACGTGGTACTCATGAGCGTCGGTTTTGTGCCATTGGAAACCGCGAAGCACTACAACATCGAACCGCAAGTGGCTGTCTTCAGCGCTCCGCATTCGCATACCGAGTTGACCGAGACGACCGCAATCACGGGTTTCGAATTGTGGCTAGTGACCGCACGTCCCGAGCGAGTCTTCCGCATCGAGCAAGACCGCATGAACTATGAGTATCTCGGCGAGCGCAAAGTGCCTTCCGCAGCGGCCAACTTCAAAGTCTTCCTGACAGATCTTGCGCTGCACGCGAAGCGCGCGTATCTCACTCCAGCAGCACATGCACTGATTGAGTTTAAGCCCGTTGGCAAGTATCGCTTCACTGACTCAGCGGAGTTACAGCGAGAAACGCAATTGCACTTTTTATTACACCGTGAGCTCCAGCGGGCCAACTCATCGAAAGCGGAGTAACCTCGGGCAACTGTCGCTACTCATCCAAGGTTCTTGAGATCAAGCTCGAAGGTGATCCAGAGCACTCTGCAAAGCACATCGACTCAGCAGCAGCAAAGCACGTCAAAGTGACGTCGGCAAAGCCGTCTTTTGATGTCAGCGACCAATGTTCGACGTGCTCGCCGCAGGTACTCATCTCAATCATGAGCCTGCTGTCATCGCAAAGCCGCGAAAGCCGCGATCGATCAGTTTTGATCCGACCAATTGGATCGCGCAGGACAACAAGCAAGTGAGCCCCATCTTTGAGTTCTTTGTTGGCGACAGCTTCCTCATAGGTCAACACTGGCATTCCGCTCTCGACGATCGCCACGGACTTGAGTTGATACGGCACGATCAACTTCTGCCGGACTCTGCCACTGACCGTGACTTCCTGTGCTTCGCGCAGCACCGCATAGACCTCGCGATAAAACGGCTCGGGATCAACCGAATCGCGACACCGATGCGACGCCCACAATCCGCTCGCCGTGATAGCGACGAGCATGCACCCTGCCGTCGCTAAACGGCCGAGCTCTTCTCCATCAGGGCTCTGCCAGTCGGCGTGCAGTGCGATTTTCAATCGCGCGAGAGCGAGGCAGCCTTCGCAAAACAGCAAGGCACACAACGGTGACAACACCGTGAAGTAGCGCGGGCTATCGCAGGCGAAGACCACAAAAAAGCTCAACATTGCACCGGCGTAGACCAGACTGCTGGTACGTTTTGTGACCGCTAGTCGCACGATTCCCAGTCCCATGACCGCGTAAGTCAGTAGCATCACTCCGCAACGCGGCACGGCAGGCCAATTCGTGAAGCCGAACCAACTCATAGGCGACCAAACGGACTGTGTGATGTTGTAGATCAAGAAGTACCGCAACGTTCTCGATCCACCTTGCACCCATTCGCTAAGCGTCTTGTGATCGGTCGCCTCCACGCCCGCTTGAGTCGCCGTCGGATTGTCAGTCACGAGCCATGTCACCGCGCTGATGTCGCCAGTGTGCTGAGCTGCGATCACCGAGTACGCAATGAACCCAGCGAACGGCACGCAGCACAGCGCCAACAGTGCGATGCCCTTCACACAGCGCGCCCATGAACGATTCGTTGTCAGCACATTCCATAGATAGACGACGAAAACCATTCCCAAATACGGCTTGATGAGTGGCACAACGGCCAATGCGAAATGCACTCGCAGCCAACGACACCGACCAGTGGGTTGCATCCGAAAGTAGCATTCGACTTCGCGCAATGCCCAGAAGGCCGCGCCGACCGACAGTGCATCGGCAGTCGATGCATTCGCCGAATCCAAGAATGCAGGCGTCGACGCCAACAACGCCGTCACGCACAGCGCGATCAGTGGCGACGTAACCTCGCAGAGGTACCGCCATAACAGCCACAGTGATCCAACCGCCAAGAACAGCGCCCATCCATGAATAAGTGCTTGATCAGTCGGAGTCAGGGGGAAGTCGCCGACGACCGCCATCACGGGCACATAGAGCAACGGCACTCCAGGTGGCCATTCGGTATGGGGCTGAAAGGGAGCAGTTTGTTCCAAAGAGTAACAGTGATTCCTCGCCAGATTCCGCGCGAGGATCAAATAACACGACGCATCATTGCGATTCATCTCAACGGTCGTGACCTGCTGCCCCCAAGAAGCGAGGCTCACGGTTACGAAAACTACCGCCAAGAAGGCGAACCAGACCGGATGACCCGCCACCCATAACCGCTGTGTTGCGGCACGAATTTGCCCAGCCAGCGGCAGCAGTTTGTCAGTGGCAGACAGTGGATTCATGAGCACGTTCCGACAGAACTCGTGGAGCACGTTTTCGACATGCTCGTTTCACTTCAATGGAGGCACCTTGATGACGTGCCCGACGCTAATAGGAGGCTCAGTCTGCACCGCTAGCGATCTCCGCAGCGTGCTCGCGCAGGTCGACCAACAACGCCAGATCGTTCTCGCTCAACACCCGAAAATGCGTTCGCAGTTCATCCTCGAACCCTGGTGCGTTCTTCAGTGACTTCCGCTCGCAGACAAAATATTTCGCGCCGCGAACACGCAGTTCCGTCAGCTTTGCAACATGCTGATCCGAATCACCCAGCGTGAAGCCTTTGCTGTGAGTCCAGTAAAAGTAGTACGGAGTGTTATAGGCTCGAGGCAGGCCATACTGATCTTTCTCCAAGGCACCGCTCGCGACGATCAACGAACCCGGTTCGATGTACGGCTTGAACTGCATCGCGGAGTCATAAATCCCCCAATACAGATTCGGCCTCAGGAACCAGCGGGTGTGCCGTACTTGATCCATGACGGTCACAAACATAACCAGATAACCAACCGCGCAAGCCCCACTCAGCGTCCAGCGTCGGAAGCGTGTCATCGGCACGCCTTCCAGAAGTGCGTTGATGCGTTCCTCAATGCCCACCACCGCTTTGCCGATCAGCAACGCCGCAACTGGCAAGCTGACAATGTGGTAATGCACTGCCCAACTCTCGCCAGTCGTACGCCCACTGACGACGTAATACACGGCCAACGTTCCCGCCCAGAACGCAATCCAACGTTGCTGCGGCTTGCGAAAGGCTCGCGGCAACCCAAACACACCCAGCACCGCGCCACCAATCGTCCAAATCCAAAACAACTCAGTTTCCACATTGCCAGGCAGAGTGTCGCGCAACGTCTGCAAAAAATTGCCGGAACCAATACGCAGATACGCTTCGTTCGACATCCCTAACGAATTGCCATACGCGATCCACAACGACCGCGCATAGACATACCAACCAATCGGCACACCGACGGCCAGAATCGCGAAGAGCCATACGTCGCGACGCACGACCGCGCGCCAACCAAAGTGCTGAAAGCACAGGCAAGCAAAGAGCACTCCGATGTGCATCGCCGGCAACTTCGCCAAGATCGCCACGGCCGTCGCCACCAGAGCCAACCAATAGTCACGTCGCCGCTGTTGCTCACACCAATGAAGGAAAAAGTATCCAGCCGCCACATAGGCACAGAACATCAAAGGTTCTGGCTGAATCGACGACCCCATGCGCACGCTCATCGGGTTGAGCGCGAAAACGCCGGCGGCGGCCAAAGCGCCGATAGGTCGCAGTTTCTCGGAAGCCAATTGGAAGAACAGCGCGCACGTCGCCACCGACAGCAGGAGAGCCTCAATGCGCAACAATTCTTCGTGATAGCCAAACACGTGATAGAGACAGGCTCCGACCCACGGAAACAGCGGAAACTCGGACTCGGTGAAGCCCGGACCATCTCCGCGCCAGTCGATGCGCGGTAGGAATAAATTCATGCCCTCTTCGTAGTAGTTGCGAGCAATACCCGCGACGTCAGTCTCACGCACGGGGTCGAACATCGAGCCATCGACCGGCCGCCACACGTCGATAGACCGCACAAACACGGCGGTCAGTAGCAACACCGCGAACCCAACACGATGCCACTGTTGCAACCGCGACGGCGGAGAAGCGTTGTCCAAAATTTGTTCCGGCATCATGTGGCCCACTTAGTCGGAAAGGGCGAGGAAGGAGAATCAGTTCCATCTCATGAATCTGACGCCGTCCGTGAGTCAACTATCTTCAATGGTGTCTCTCGCTCCACGAAGGTCACCTTCGCCAGCACAGAAGACTTCCCATGCAACGGCCGCATTCAGCACTTTCGGTACACTGCCCAAAAAAGATCCTCAGACGGATAAGGCACGCGTAGTCGATCGGGCACGACCGACATTCCCGCACCGATCAGTTTCGCGAGCAACGAACCTTCTTGAGCCTTATGTCGCATCAGCGACTTGGCATGCCCGACCTCAATCCACTTCTGAGGCCGCCCCGTCGCGATCGACTCAAACCCACAACGCTCGAACAACGTTCCTAACGTCTGAGGCGACCACCATTGCAGCACGCTCGGCGGTGAGTACTCGTGCCACCCAGCACCGAACAATCGCGCCGACCAACTGCGGACATTCCAAGTTTCAACAACGACAATCCCGCCGGGTTTGAGTAACTCGAACAAGTGGTCGACCGCCACGCGCGGTTCTATGAAGTGCGCCATGACTTGAATGACGGTGATCGCATCAAAGGGTTCGGCAACTTCGAAGTCCTCAAAGGACGACGCCGTGACATGCATCCCGAGTTGTTCGCGTGCATGCCGGGCCATCGAGGTATTGGGCTCAACTCCCACGCCGTCCCAACCTTCCGCACGCAATCCTTTGAGGATGAAACCCGCCGCCGCGCCGACATCCAGCAATCGCCCTGCCGGCGCGAATCTCTTCAGCAGTTTTCCGTAGCGACGCCCATGAGCTTCCAACAAGCGCGACTCGCTGAGGTAATTGGAATAACCAGCGCCGCCACCATTGAAGTAGTCGTCACCATAGACAGCCGCGATATGCAACGATGCATCGGGAGCCAGTGCAAAGCGATGCCCGCAGCCAGTGCATTCTTCAATCCAACTGCCGGACTTCTGAAACAATCGCCGCGACGGCAATGCATTCTCGCAAGCCGGGCAAGCAACAGCAGTCTCGATCGCGGTCGTCATGTCTTCTCCTTGGAGTGCGGGGATTCATCCCCGCTTTGCGGCGCAGCCGCCTTCTCTGCGGCACTACGACTTCAATCGAACTGGCAGCTCGTCGTCATGACAGAGCAACCCGTGCATCCAAAGGATGCGGCAAGGCCGCTCAAAGCTGCGATGAATCGCAGCACTCCAAGATTCTCACCACGGCATCCAGCCACGCGGCCCATACACACAGAACGCGCAGGCCATCAGCCACAGCGCACCATTCACGAGCGTCGGTTTGTCCGTCGCAAACAGCTTCGAGGGATCGCCGCCCTCGGACTTCATAAGGATCAGATAGAGGTATCGGAAAATACCGTAGATCACGAACGGCGTTGTCAGCACCAGAGCTCGCGATCCGAACCGCTCTGCCGTTTGATCGGCCATCGTGTAGAGCGCGTAAGTCACGACCGCTGCTCCCGCCGAGATCGTCATCATCAGGTCAAGGAAGTGAGTCGAGTAACCATCGAGGCACGCGCGATGTGATGCGGCACCGTCCTTCAAGACGGTCAATTCGTTGCGTCGCTTCCCAAAGCCCACCAGCAACGCCAGCGTCAACGTGCAGAGGAACAACCACGGCGACGGTTCGACATGAATCGCGACCGCCCCGGCCACCGCTCGCAGCACAAAGCCAATGGCGATGATCATCACATCGAGAATGGCGATGTGCTTGAGCTTCAACGAGTACCCGACATTCATCACGAGGTAGAAACTGAGAATACAGCCAAACGGCACGTTGATCAGGAACGCTCCACCCACGCTGCCGATCGCCAGCGCCACCATCGTCACCGTGACGAGTTGCGGGCTAATCAGTCCCGCCGCCAAGGGCCGATGCTTCTTCTTGGGATGCAGCCGATCTTCTTCAAGATCATTGAGATCATTGAGCAGATAGACCGAACTCGCCGCGAAGCAAAACAGTAAGAACGCTTGCACGGTGAGCAGCAGCGACGGGATATGAAACAGCGACTGCGAAAAGATTAGCCCGCCGCAGACCAGCGTGTTCTTGATCCACTGATGAGGCCGCAAGCTCTTAGCGAGTACGTAAGTGATCGAGACATTGGTCGCAGGATTCAGTGCGTGCGTTGTCATGCCCTTACCTTGGAGTGCGAGGATTCATCCCCGCTTTCACCTGTGCAGCGCAGCCGCCTTCGATGCGGTCATGCGACTTCAACCCAACTAGCACTCCGTCGTCATGACAGAGCAACCTTTGCATTCAATGGAGCGGCAAGGCCGCTCAAAGCTGCGATGAATCGCAGCACTCCACGGCTAAGGCACCGCAAGCGCCTCGCGTTTCGTACATCCCAACTTCATTGCCGCATCCGCCGCGTGCTCGCGCATTGGGACTAGCTGATAGTGCTTCGCCAACGAGTCGATGACTTTGCCAACCAGTTCGACCTTCGGTTTGTGTGGCACTCTCATCGCCGGAAAGAACGACAAATCCGAGTCGTCATCACAGCCCATGAAGTCCAGTGGGTGCAGCAGTAACGAAGGCGCCACTCCGTTGAGTCGGCACATCGTCAGCGCCATCTGCCAATAGGTCAGAGCCAGCGTTCGCGAGAACTGGTCGAGATACAGCAAGTAGCTGACATGAATCGGCACCTTGAAGAGCGGCATCGTCGTCACGGGGATTTCGAGCAGCGTCGTCGCCTCGCGCGGCGGCGGTGATGGAATCCGAGTGACAGCCTGCTCCGACACGCTCCACAAGTAAGGCCGCAGAGGACGAAACCCTTCGCTGAATGTGCCGAAGAGCTTCTTGCGCTCAGTCTTCTGCTGCTCATCAAGCTTCGCGGTCATGAAGTAATACAACCGCGCCAACGGACCTAAGAACGTCGGGAACGTCGAGCAGTCGTATTCGTAGCCACGTCGCGACAGCACGCGCAACACATCGGGCGAGAGACTGAACCCCGGCCCGCGAAATCCGACCGGGCATTGTCCGGTGACTCGTATGAGATGCTCTTCAGTCCACGCGAGTTCGTCGTTGATTTGCTCGATCGAGTAGAGATGCAACCACGGTTCATGATGAAACGAGTGATTGCCAACCTCATGCCCGGCTTCCGAGATCGAAGCCAGCGAGTCGTGATTGCAGTCGAGCGCGGCGTCTTGCCCGACGATGAAGACGGTAATTTTTGTGTCACGCTCGGCGAAGAACTTGAGGAACCGAGGCACGACGATGTCGAGGTAACTGGGATACGACTCCCAACCTTTATCCCCATGCGTCTTCATGTAGGACCATTTATTGTCGAGATCGAGAGACAGGCTCGCGAGTGGTTTCATGATGTTGAGTATCTTGTGAGTTTATGTTTCGTGAGCGGCATCAAACCAACTCCGGCTCCAACCGATTGACTGTCAACTTCTTCAACGGCTTCGGCTGAGTACTGAGCAACTCCTTCGACCAGTCCTCCGCCAACTTGACTGTCTCATTCACGTTGAGCGTGCCGTTGGCAATTTGAGCCGAGTTAATCGCCCACACATTCGGAATCGACGTGCGGACCGGCGGCAAGTTGTCCGAGTAATGCAACGTCGTCAGCGACACGACATGCCGCACGCGCGAGATCTTGAAGTCGACGACGTCCTCGCGACTGAAGTGCGGATACATCTTCTCGAGCGCCGCGATGAAGCGTTCTTGAATCGTAGCGTCGGACTCATTGAACAGCGGATCGTCGGGAGCAACGTACTTCGGCAAGTAGACCAAACTCCGACCGCCGAACTCGCTCTTATCAACGAGCGTGCTCATCTCGATGACCGCCGTGAACGGCACCCATGAGTCTGTAATGTTTGTGACATAGAACTGTGCCAGCGGCTTCTTCAGCAACACCGACGCGCAGACGATGCCTTGATATTGCAGGTTGTTGTGCCGCTGATGCTCTTCGGGGCTCAGCCACGGACAGAGCTTCGACACGACCGGCGACGGCGTTGTGAGCACGACGCGATCGAACTCTTCATTCGTGGCGTTCGCGAGATCGACCACGACTCGACCCGATGGCAAATTCCAAACTTGGCGCGTCGCTTGATTGGTGCGGACATCGACGCCTTCCGCCATAAGCTGCTCGGTGAAGCGTTCGAGGATGCGGGCGTAGCCGCCGCGCACGTAACCGAACATCTCCTTCTTGAGTCCAGTGCGCCGCGCCGCATACATCCGCGCGATCGTCGCCCAAATGAACGAGGCCGACGTCTTCGTGTAGTTCTCGCCGAGCTTCGCTCGCAGCAGTGGCAGCCAGATTTTTTCGAACGTGCGCGGCCCCGACAGCGACCTCAACCAGTCCGCGACCGGAATCCCTTCGAGTCGTTTCCAGTCCTTGACCTTCGACGCCCAAAAGATGGTCGCACCGAGCCGGAACTTGTCGATGAGGCCCAGTGGCGGGAAGCGGAGGAACTCCAAGTTATTCGACATCGAGTACAGCTTGCTGTCCGTGAAGAAGCCCGTTTTCGTCTCGACCCAATGCATGTCTTGTTCGAGTCCGAGTTCCTTCAACACGCCGCGCCAATGCAGGTCACTGAGCAGCGTCACATGATAGTGCCGGTCCCAAGTGACATCGCCGAGCTGCCAGGCATCAGCCAGACCACCGAGCTTGTCGGCAGACTCGATGAGCGTGACCTGTTCTCCCGCTTGAGCGAGTCGATGAGCGAGCGTCATCCCCAGAATGCCGCCGCCGATGATGCCATACTTCATAAATGATGCCCTGCCAGAAGACCGATGGATTCCACCCCGTCATCCCGGAGCACCGGGACGGGGGAGAGTTGACGTGCGACTTGTCTCCTACGTGACCGCTCTCAACTCACGATCCAACTGCTGCCAATTTCAATCTTTGTTTTGATCGCACTTCCGTGCTGCGGACGACTTCCTCAAACATGGCCTCAAACCGCTCCAGATGCCGTTGCCATGAGAACTGCGCACGCGCAAACGCTGCTGCGTTGAACGAAATTGGTTCGAGTTGCTGTGGGTCGTGTAACACTTGCGACAGCAGTTGCCGAAAATGTTGCTCATCATCCGCGAGCAACCCGTTCGTGCCGTCGATCATTTCTGCAAAAGGCACCCGGTAGTGCTCGCCGTGCTCACGAATCACGAGAGACGGGAGCCCGTGTGCCAGCGCCTCGATCAAAACCAGTGGCGCGCATTCCAATTTGGTCGGAAAGACGAACAAATCGGCGCGACGATACCAGTCAGAGACATTCGACTGCTGACCGTGAAACAGCACGCGATCCGCAAGGCCCAATCGTTCTGACAACGCCTCGCAAGCCGCACGCTCCGAACCGTCGCCCACAACATCGAGCACCCAGTTGCGTTGCGATTCCACGGCGAGCGACTGCAACACGAATGGCAGATTCTTCGAAGGCACAAGGCGACCCAAAAACAACAGCCGCACGGGATCACTCGACGGCCAAACGCGCGGTACGCGCGGCATCTCTGGAAGATCAACGCCCTGAGGGTTCACGAAGAACTCGGCATCAACGCTGTCTTGGCCGTGATAGCTCAGCAGCGACCGGCAAGAATGCTGATTGAACCGCACGACATGCGACGCATGCTTCAGAGCCCACTGCTGTAATTCGTGATACACACGGATCGCGCTGCGACGATGTAGCCCCCTGAGGCCATAGCTCTCAATCTCAACCGCAGCGACATTTGAGTGCGGCAGATACAGCCAAGGAACACCGGGAAAACAGGCGGCATGTGGCTTGAGCATGAGGTGCTCGGTACCAATGACGACATCCGGTTGATTTAAATTCAAACGAGGCAGGCGCCATCGAAAGTCAAACGTGCGAAACCGCGAGGCCCAACGCCACAGGACTGGCAGCTTCTGCCATAAGCCTTCGGGCAAGACGTGCAACTTGATGCCGTTCCAGTCAGTTCCACCATCATCAAACGCGACGACAGAAACCCGATGCCCGCGCTCAGCCAGGCGACGAATCAGTTCGCGGTTGTAGATATGACTGCCGGCAGTGGGTTGCAAAGAACCCACCAAAAGCCGCACGTCAAAAGTCATGACCCATCCTCAAAGCGAATGGCAAGAGTTCCCACACCAGTCGTTGGCAGTCCGTCTGCTGACGCGCTGCCATAATTCCGACATCCACACTTCAATCTCAAAATGCGAACGACTCGTAGTGAGGTCCGATCCCATCCCGTGGCAGAGACACCGCTGCGACAAGGCCGTGATACATCATCAGGACAAGTTCTGTCGCGCGGACATCCCAGAGTCAGGTCGAAGGAATCCCAACCTACGCCAGCAGCAAGGTCTCGACCGTCGCCGTCACGTCTTGAGGCGGAGTCAGGTCGACGACTTCGCCATTGACGATCTCGTACTCAAGCCCGCACATCGGGCACTCAAGATGATGCACGTTGATGGGTTCGTCTTTCGGGAACTTGACCATCAAGTGCCCGCAACGGCAGACAGCACCAACCGACCTTGCCGGTGAGCCGAGTACCAAATGAAAGTCAGGCACCGACTTCGTCACGACCGAGCCCATGCCGACCATTGCCCAACGACCGATCACGAGATCATTACCCACCGTGCAACCCGCACCGATCGTCGCGCCTTCTCGCACGAGCGTCGGCAGAGTGTGCTCGTCGGGATCGGACGAACGCAGTTCTTTGAGGTCGGGAGTCGTCGCTCTTGGAAAACGGTCGTTGGTGAAGATCGTTCCCGCAGAGATCATCACCCCGTCCTCGATCGTGACCGCGTTGCAGATATAGACCATCGCGTTGATCTTCACGCGATGCCCGATTTTGACGCCGTACGCGATGTAAGTTTTCTCACCCACAATGCACTGCTCACCCAATTCCGAGTCGTGCCGAATATGGACGTTGTCCCAAACGGAAGTGCCTTCGCCGATCAAAACTCGATCTTCAATCAGCGCGGTCGGATGAATGCGAGGCATAAATGAGTCCATGGTTCTTATAAGAGGCCGACAAAGAATTCACCGATTCACCTCGCGAACGGTGTGCGTTAACTGAGGGTACTGTGATACCACTCTCGCACAGAATTCGTCGGTAAAACGTGACCCAGAGCAACCATAGCCCACAGTTCTCTCAGCAACCGTATCAGGATCAGCCGTGGCAACTGACTTGGCCGAGGCACAAACACAACCAACCCGATTGACCTGACAGGCCCACCCGATCGGACCCAAGCCGAAAGGCAACAATGCAACTGGTCCCAACTAAGAACACGAACAGCAATGCCGATTTGTCAGGTCATGCCGATGCTTCTCTGTGTGGACGCTGCGTGCTCAGAATTCCAATGACAGACAAGTCTCAAACTACTAACACGGTAGCATGCCGTGCCGTTCGAACCTTGGCTTCAAACAATCCCGCCTAAAAAGCACGGACGAAACCCACACCTCGACGACCTCGATATCACGAGATCCAGAGACGCCTGAGGAAGACAAATCACGTCGACCAACCCCACCTTTGGGCCGACTGTTGAAGCATGCTGCCCTCCAAAACAGCGGCGTAAATGGCATGTCACAGCCATTCCAGATAGTGCAGCAACAACGCTGGCACCTACAATCGACGGCCTCGAGGACGCGCACTCCGCACTCGGAAACCCCAATCAGACTCGAAATCAAGGCTCAGTCACTAATGGCAGGCAACATCCTCGACTCGCTCATAGCCAGCGGACTCGTAAGCGACGACCAAGTCGACGAAGCAGTAGCCCTCGCGAAAAAAACCGGCTTCAGACCAGAAGATTGCCTCGTCCGCCTGGGCTACATCGAGCAATCTGATATCACGGCCCTCCAATCGACGCAGTATGGGTATGCGAATACAGATTTAAGTGGCATCACCATTCCTCCGGATGTCATCGCCACCATCCCGGAATCTGTCGCCCGCGAAAACATTGTGATTCCGCTCCGTTTCGAAGGAGAAGCACTCGTCATCGCCATTGACGACCCCATGAAGTTCGAAACCATCGACAAACTGCGTTTTTTGCTGAATCGAGACATCAAGTGCGATACCGCACAGAAGAGCGACATCCTAACAGCCATCAATTCCCACTACGGCCGTGACGAAACAGAATCCGTCGATTCGATGATCGCAGAATTCACGGAAACTCAGATCGACTTCACTCAGACTGAGATCAAGTCAGCCGAAACGGCGACATCAGCGGATGCCGACGAGGGCGGGGCGCCCATCATCCGCCTTGTTAACCTCATTATCAGTGAAGCGCTCTCAATGCGGACCAGCGACATCCACATCGAGCCCTTCCAGGATCGAGTGCGTATTCGATACCGCATCGACGGCAAACTGGTGGAACGAGACAGTCCACCCAAGCGACTTTTGGCATCCATAATCTCCAGAATCAAGATTATGGCAAGAATGGACATATCCGAGAAGCGCAGATGCCAAGACGGACGAATCAAGACTCGAGCAGGGAGCAAAGAAATCGACCTGCGCGTCAGCATCATGCCCACCAACCACGGTCAAGCGGTTGTAATGCGAATCCTCGACCGGGACAGCATTAAGATTGGTATCCGCAACCTAGGACTGTCTGAAGAGAACTACAGGATCTTCAACAACGTGATCCGTAGACCGAACGGAATTTTTCTCGTCACAGGTCCCACCGGCAGCGGAAAGACGACCACGCTGTACTCAGCCCTGGGAGAACTGAACCGCCCCGATCGAAAGATCATCACAGCAGAAGACCCCGTCGAGTACATCCTTCAAGGCATTAACCAAGTCGAAGTCAGAACAGCGATCGGACTGACTTTCGCCTCGGTCATTCGAGCCATGCTCCGCCAAGCGCCCAACATCATTCTCGTAGGAGAAATCCGAGACTTGGAGACCGCCGAGATGGCAATTCAGGCCAGCCTGACAGGCCACTTAGTTTTCAGCACGCTTCATACAAACGACGCCCCAGGCGCAGTGACTCGACTCATCGATATGCACGTTCAGCCATTCCTGGTAGCATCCAGCCTCATGGCCGTCTTAGCACAGCGACTTTCACGACGCATCTGCGCAAAATGCACCGAACCGTATTCGCCCCATCCGTCAGAACTACAACACTTCGATTTAAGCCAAGAAGCCGCCCAAAACGGGAAGTTCATGCGAGGGAGAGGATGCAGTCACTGCAACCACACAGGCTTCCGAGGCCGAGTTGCCATCTTCGAAATGATGGTGATGAACCCCGCTCTACGCGAAATGACATTCAATCGGGAACCATCTCAGAACATACGCCGACAAGCTCGACTGCTCGGCATGAAGACTCTGGTTGACGACTGCCTGGAAAAGGCGCTCGCTGGAGTCACAAACCTGAGTGAAGTTCACGCACTTGAGAAAGGTGGACATTAACAGCGATCACCAGCCAAGTGCTGCAAATTGCAACACCCAGAACCCGTTCGTTCAGTCACCAGCAATTCTGCCTCGACAGTCACACGAATCGTTGAGTGCCACTTAAGAATTCCATCTCCCTCAAACACCGAACCAAAACCTATGTCCTCAAGCTTTCAAATCGACAAACTTTTGGAAACTGTCGTCAAAGAAAAAGTGAGCGACCTCCACATCGTTGTGGGCCAGCCTCCCGTAGTCCGGGTGAGCGGACACATGGTCCGTCTGGAGACTCGAAATCTTGAGCCCGAAGACACGGTGGCTCTAATGAAGAGCATCACGCCAGAGCGCAACCAGCAAGAACTTCAAGAGACAGGCTCCTCCGACTTTGGATTTGCATTCGGAACCAAGGCGCGGTTTCGCGTTTCGGTGTTCAAACAAAAAGGGCGAGTCTCCATCGTCCTACGTCGAATCCCCAGCGAATTCTTAACACCAGAGCAAATTGGCTTACCCCCCGTTTGCCTTGAACTCATTCAACGCCCGCGTGGGCTCTTTCTGGTAACGGGCCCAACCGGCAGCGGAAAGACGACGAGCCTCGCTTGCATGATTAATTGGCTCAATAACAACGTCGACCACCACATCATAACACTCGAAGACCCTATTGAGTATTACCACAATCACATTAAGTGCACGATGAACCAACGAGAGATCGGCACCGATTGCCCGTCATTCTCCGAGGCCCTTCGCCGTGCCTTGCGGCAAGATCCAGACATTATCTTGGTTGGTGAAATGCGCGACCTAGAAACGATCGAGTCGGCAATTACTGCAGCAGAAACGGGACACGTTGTATTCGGAACCCTTCACACCACGGGAGCCCAAGGTACTGTCGATCGAATCATCGACGTATTTCCAACCACCCAACAAGCCCAGATCCGAACTCAACTTTCAACCGGAATTCTGGGCACACTTAGCCAGGCATTAATGCCCAGAAAACCGAAGGGAGTTGTCGCCGCCTATGAAATGCTGGTCGTTACGCCAGCCATCGCAAATCTCATTCGAGAAGGCAAGACATTCCGTATTAATTCCGCCATCCAGACCGGTAAGAAATTCGGTATGCAACTCTTGGATGACGCGCTGTTCTCGCTCTGGCAACGTGGTATTTGTGATGAAAAGGATGCGGTCACCAAATCGAATGCACCCGCAGAATTGCGAGCCAAAATAGAAGCTGCCAAAAAGGGTATCCTCGAAGAAGAATCGGACGAAGCCGAAAACGAGGATTGGGAATAGCACCCGTCCGCGAGCAACGATTCGTGATCATATTAGAACGTCATTAAGAACGCGAAATTCATCATGCCAGCCCGTAAGCTCGGAAAAGTTCTCGTCGACCTCGGCCACCTCTCAGAAGACCAAGTCTGGGAGATTCTGGACGCTCAGAAGCAGCAAGCGGGAACCCTGTTTGGTGCTGTCGCGCTTCAAATGGGTCTGATCTCCGAGACTGCTCTCACTGAAGCACTCGCCGAACAGTGGGGCATGCCGCTGGTATCACTGGCTGACGTGGCAATTTCACCAAAGGTTTTGGAACTCGTTCCTCAGACCATGGCTGAATTGTACAAAATCATGCCTCTGTCATTGAAGAATGACGTGCTCACCGTGGCGCTGTCTGACCCTCAGAATGTTGCCGCACTTGATGATCTCAGAAATTTTCTGGGCTACGACGTTCGCGGTGCAGTCGCGTCGAAAGCGGACATCGAAGCCGCAATTGCAAAGTACTATTCCGCCGACAAAGAAGAGAGTATCGAAGATGTTATTAGCGAGATGGAGGAATCGCTCTCTAACAACGGCGACCGAAAGCGCGGAATTGATATCGGCTCCGAGGAAGAGCTCATCAATTCAACCCCCATCCGCAAATTACTGAATATGGTGCTATTGCTGGCAATTAAGGATAAAGCCAGCGACATCCACTTCGAACCGTTTGAAGAAGAATTCAAGATTCGCGTCAAAGCCGACGGTGTGCTGTATGAGATGGTGCCCCCGCCGCGACATCTCGCAAACGCCATCGTGTCGCGCATCAAAGTGATGGCGAATCTCGATATTGCTGAGCGTCGACTGCCTCAAGACGGCCGTATTGAACTCAGTGTCGGCGGTAACGCGGTTGACCTACGAGTGAACGTGCTGCCAACAATGTTCGGTGAATCGGTCGTTATGCGGGTACTCGATCGCACGGTCGTGCAACTGGACCTCAACAAGATCGGAATGGACCCCACGACATTGGATCGATTCCGCAAAGTACTCCAACTGCCAAATGGAATTGTGCTGGTGACTGGCCCCACAGGCAGTGGCAAGACGACGACACTCTACTCGGCTTTGAACGAGCTCAACGATATCTCGACAAAAATCATTACTACTGAAGATCCAGTGGAATACGACATCGACGGACTCGTGCAAGTCCCGGTCAATCCAGACATCGGAGTTACATTTGCCAATGTGTTACGAGCGATCCTCCGACACGACCCTGACGTCATCCTCGTGGGAGAAATCCGAGACTTCGAAACAGCGGAAATTGCCATTCAAAGCGCTATGACTGGGCACCTTGTTTTTAGCACCCTTCATACCAACGACGCACCAGCGACAGTCACTCGCTTGCGAGACATGGGCGTTCCGCCCTTCATGATCACCGCCACCGTGGAAGCAATCCTGGCTCAGCGCCTCGTGCGGCGCATCTGCTCAGAATGCCGCACCGAGTTTGAGCCATCGGATGAACTCTTGATGGAACTCCAACTGCCAGTCAGCCAAGCCCGCAAGTATAAATTCTACTATGGACGCGGCTGCGGTCGTTGCAACAACGGAGGCTACAAGGGCCGCAGTGGCCTCTACGAGATGCTCAACGTGACAGACGATATCCGCGACATGGTCGCATCGAATGCCTCGACAGATGAAATTCGCAACCTAGCGCGCTCTCAAGGCATGACAACGCTACGAGAATCAGGACTTAGGCTCATCTTTGATGGTGTCACAACCATCGACGAAGTCGTCCGCGAGACTGTGATGGAAGATGTCGGCTAATAGACTAATGAAACACACCTAGAACGCGATTTGATCGTGCTCAAAACTCGACAAGTTCGGGCCACTCAAAACGCGCCCGTAAAATCAATCGGCCGCTCATGAATACCATGGATGAAGCCGCTCGCTAATTGGTGGCTTTTTCCTGGTTCCCAATAATCTGCAATAAATTCTGAATGCCCCAGAAACCTGCGGCTGCCGCCTGACAATTGACGGAGGATGCGATGCCCGTTTTTCAGTTCGAAGCGATGGATAACACTGGCGCCGAGGTTAAAGACACTGTTGAAGCAGGGTCAGAGGCCGAAGCGCAACAGGCTATTCGTGAAAAGGGCTATTTCGTCACCAAGATTTCCGAACAAAAAAAAGGTAAGAAGGGCAAGAAGACCGCCGAAAAGAAAGAAGCCCCCAAAGCCAAAAAACGCCGGGGCTTTTCGTTCGGAAAGGTCAAAGCCAAGCATCTCTGCACCTTCACCAGACAATTATCCGTCCTTCAAGACGCCGGCTTGCCGGTACTCAGAAGCCTCAAAATCCTGGAAGGACAATCCAAACCAGGCCCCCTGAAATCATCACTGGCGGGTGTGATTGAAGACATTGAATCAGGCTCAACACTTTCCGAGGCCATGTCGAAGCAGCCGAAAGCCTTCGATGACTTGTATGTGAATATGGTACGAGCCGGTGAGGCGGGCGGTGCGTTGGAAACCATCCTGCAACGCTTGGCTGACTTCAAAGAGCGAGCCCAAAGCCTGAAACGCAAAGTCCAAGGCGCTATGATTTACCCGGTTGCCGTTGTGACCGTCGCCACGTTGATCGTGGGCTTCATCATGGTGTGGATTATTCCCAAGTTCAAAGCCATCTTCGAAGGCTTCGGAACCGAACTTCCCAAGATCACCGAGTTGCTTATCGCCACCAGCGATGTCATTGCGACTTACTGGTTTATGGCGCCGGTCATTCCCATCGCCATCATTATCTTCTTAAAGGTGGTCAGAAAGAATAAGACCGGTGAATTCATCCTCGACTTTCTAGCGCTCAAAATACCTCTCATGGGGAAGATCCTCTCGAAATCAACGACCGCTCGAATCATGAGAACGCTGGGTACGTTGATCTCGTCTGGCGTTCCGATTCTGGAATGCCTGACGATTGCTCGCGACACCTCGGGCAACGCGGTATTCAAACGAGCCTTCGACAACATTTATACGGCCATTCGAGAAGGTGAGTCGATCGCCACCCCGTTGAAAGAAGCTCGCATCGTCGACGACCTGGTCGTCAATATGGTCGACGTCGGCGAGGAAACCGGGGCGTTGGATATCATGATGTATAAGGTCGCCGATGTTTACGATGAAGAAGTCACGGTGTTGGTTGATGGCCTTATTAAGTTGTTGGAACCAATGCTCGTGGTGGTCTTGGGACTCGTCGTGGGCTTTATCGTCATCGCCCTCTTCATGCCCCTGATCAAACTACTCAACGATCTTTCCTAGGAACCTGTTGGCATGGAGCATGATTTCATCGTGCTCTCCTACTCATGAATCCGGGCACGTTGAAAACGTGCCCCACAAAATTCAATCGGCCGCTAGCAGCGAGTCCTCGTCATTGACACTCACGTCAGCAATATCAGCGAACAGATCAAGTCCGACGCGCAGCCTGTCGGCAAGGAATTGGCGAATTAGGAGCTTACCATGATTATCTGGCGGTCCTCTCATCCGACAATCAGTCGCAAACGCTCGGCGTTTACTCTCGTCGAAATCATGGTGGCAATCGTGATTATTGCCATTTTGATGTCGTTGCTGTTGCCCGCTCTTGGTCGAGTCAAGACCACCGCCAGAATTCAAGAAGTCAAAACAGACATGGACAAGCTCACCACTGCTCTCACGCAGTTCAAGACGCGGTTCAATGTCGATGTGCCTGGCTCGATTACCTTGTATGAAACCGGTGCTCAGTGGGCGACCGGCGCTGATGGTCCGCGCAGCCGCGGTATCATTCGACAAATCTGGCCGACATTCGGCTTTGGGGATGTTAATTTCAATCGAGATAGTGACACCACTGATATCATTCGGCTTGACGGAGCCGAATGCTTGGTGTTCTTCTTGGGTGGTGTCATCGATCCGAATTCTGGAGCGCTGAATGGCTTTTCGAAAAATCCTGTGAACCCATTCGCCACAGGTGGAAACCGAGAGGGCCCCTTCTTCGAATTCAAGGGCGGCTTTACAGGAAACGTTGGTAGCGGCCGTCTGGTTGATCTTGATGGTGATCTGTTCCCAGAGTACCTCGACCCTATCCAAGGACAGACCTCTCCGTATCTCTATTTTGCTAATGGATACCGAACCATTAACGACGGCAGTGGCAACTGGGTGAACGCTGACAATTTCGAAGGCACACTGGCCGGGCATCCTGCTCCGTTTCAACGGATGCGGCGAGCATACTACACGTATCCAGTCACAAATAACGCTTATCCCGCTGGTGCAATCGCCAGTACACCGCATAACAAGGCGACATTTCAATTGATCTCAGCCGGGTTCGACTACCAATACGGCGACGGCGGTGCTTTCGATCCCAACAACGAAGCCAACAACGCCGCGATGAACGTGGCTGATGCCGACAATATCACGAATTTCCATTCAGGTCAGTTGCGACAGTAAGGCCCTTCCGGGAAGGAACACATCATGTTGCAGGCCATTCCTCAACAACCGCCGGGCCGACGTCCCTCTCAGGGATTCACTCTTGTTGAATTACTGATTGTCATCAGTATCGCAGCCTTCTTGGTCGCGACCTTAGGAGTGACTGTCGCTAATTATTTAGAGAACGCTCGCGAGCAGCAGACTGTTGCGACCCTCCGCAAGATTGAAGGTCTAATCGCCGAACGACTCAAAGGCCTAGAACGAGCCTATAAGCGCCCCGACTTCACGACGTTCGTCACGAAGTTACGAAATCAACTTGAGAAAGGTATATTTGTAGATGCCAACTTGAACGGCACACAGGATCCCGGCGAGACACTGCAATTGCCAGGAGTCTCCCGCGAAGCAGCGGAGATGCTTGCTAGGAAGGCATTCTACCGCATGCTTTTTCCGCAATACTTAGATGAACCCATTCCATTTACAAGCAATCCGACACAAACCGCCCGGAGCAGAATTCAAGACGATCAAAGTGTGCAATTTAATTACGCCGCTCATACCACTTCATTAGAGACTCGCAAAACGGAAAGTTCGGAGCTGCTATATTACGCATTAACCAGCATGGAGATATTCGGCATTCCACCTGTCGCGACAGAGTTTCGAGATGTTGAAGTACGTGACACTGACGCTGACGGGCTCTTAGAATTCATTGACGGTTGGGGCAGGCCACTTCGGTTTTACCGCTCGCCCACTCGGCTCATTAAGCCATACGGTTTATTTGGCCCAGACGGAGTTGCAGGAACTGTTAGTGATGACGTTCCCGACTCAGCAAACAGCGTAGATGAGTTAGCGGAAGTCGGATTCGTCGGGCAATTATCCCCAGGCGTGATTGGTCCTTCAGATGACCATTTCATCCATCCAAGCTGGAGAGAATTTGCTGGCCTATTTGTCGCTGGACTTCCGAGAGCACCTTATCAAGGGCCGTCTGGAGGAAGTCTATTAGTTAATTACGACCAATTAAACCAAGACCCAGACGATCCGTATGGAGTTTTGCTTTCGGAGTTTAAGCGGCTCAGCATCAACATTTCCACAATTAACTCAGATTCGTTGTGCTGGACGGAGTTATCTCTGAATCCACTATGGAGCTTCCCCACATTTGACGTTTACCACAAGCCCCTTGTTGTTTCGGCGGGACCGGATGGCCGGCTAGGTATACTCGAACCATTCCCAACAGACGACCTGGATGGTGACGGCAATTCGGATACCGATGCCGAAAACGGTTTGACGAGTTCCCCGCGATTGTTCGGCCACCTGGCGATTCCAATTCTCGTTACTGCACAGAATCCCGATCCCACACCAAGACTATCGAAACAAAGGCCGAATCTACCCTCGATCCCTGGGGTATCAGTGCCGAATCATTATATTGTCCAAAATGCTTTTGAGGATGCGAGCGACAACATCACCAACCGCAGTCGTGGCGTGAGGGGGCGGTAATATGAGACACAACACTTCTAATCACCTCCCGGCACGACGAACCGAGCATCAGAAACAGGCCGCAGGTTTCACACTCATCGAATTACTGGTTGTGATTGGCATCGTCGTTCTACTGGCATCCATGACGTTACTGGCCGTGGATTTGACATTTAACGCCGAGCGAGTCCGATCGGGGGCTCGGCAAATCCAGTCAATGATTGCCGGTGCTCGCGATCGAGCTATTCACGCCCGCGAAGCTCGCGGTGTTCGCTTTCTCGTCGAGAATGACCCACTCAATGGCCGCAAATGCTCCAGCATGATCTACATCGGCGCATCTGACGTGTGGTCACGTGGCACGATTATGCTGATGAGGTCTGATTTTGATTTCGATGACCAAGTTGATAACGTCGATCGCGATGGAGACGGCAAAAAGGACGACGAAATCTATATGATCGTCGACGCCATGGAGAACCAAGCCAGCAACAGCAATTTAGCGAATGCGGCGGACACAAAGAGCACCGGCTGGGTTAATCTCCTTCAACGCGGATATCTTCCGGTCTACGAAGACGGAAACCGAAATAACACCTTAGATCCCGGCGAGGATCTGAATGGAAACGGCGTCCTCGATAATGACACGGCTCGGATCAAAATTCCCGGAGATCGAAATGGGACATGGTATAGCGTCAGCACTTATCACTTAAGCCGCAATCTTTATTCGTCAAATCCGAAGATCAAACAGCACCCGAACGTGTTGGAACTGATTCCGCTCAGGCCGTATCGAGATCCAGGAACAACGCCGCCCACGGAAGTAATCGCCTTCGAAGGAACCGGACCAAATACCTACATCTTAGAACTACCCTCGCGAGTTCTGCCTGATGCTGAGCCGGTTCTGCTACCACCAGATACGGTCATTGATCTGGATGCATCGAGCGTGCCTTCGTCCTGGCGACCGGTCGCCGGCGGTCAGCAGTTCCCATACAGCTCCAAAATGGATGTGCTGTTTTCACCGCGTGGCACTGTCATTGGAGAAGAAGCTGCTGTTGGCTTGATCCATTTTTACGTGTGCCTGCGAAAAGATGTCGATGCGATCAATTCTGGTGTTGCCTCAAACGGCCAGCAATTTACTCCTCGAACCGCAGTCTTTGGTTCCGCATGGGCTGCCCACAATGTGATCCTGGGAGAAGCCGGAACAGCCACGGATCCACCCGTCGGTGATCGAGCGCTCGTCACGCTTTTCACACAGACGGGGAAGGTCGGCTCCTATCCGTTGAATCCCACAGACAATTACATTGGCAATCCCCAGTTGGGAAATGCCGGGGCAGATAACTTCGCGGATAACCCATTTTCATACGCCACAAAAGCAGAGGGCTTGTCGCAATGAAACGCCAACCCAAAGCCACATCACGAATACTGGCGATGCCACCCAAAGCCGGTGTCACACTGACCGAAGTATTGATGTCTTTGCTGATTATGAGCATCGGCGTCGTCTCACTGGTCACACTCTTTCCAATCTCGACACTGCGAGTCATCGAAGCGACGAATATGACCAACGCAACCGTGTTGAGATACAACGCCGAGTCCATCATTGATGCGCAGCCGAATTTGATTTTCGACCCCGACTCAAACCTAGCCACTAAACACCTCGGCCAGAGTTATCTTGTCGATCCACTGGGCTACACCGTCTTCCAAACGATTGGCGCTACGCCGGGTGTCTTTGGCTCCAATCCGCCAGCCAGCGTGACGCTTCCACTACCAGTTCGATATCTGGGGAACTCAGGAATTACGACCGAGAACCTCGCGCGAACTCTCGTGGCCTCTACTGATACTTATACCGAACAAGGCGATGGCCGAGCAGTGGCTGGCACTGCGACAGCAACTTCGGTCACGCTCGACCCGAATGTCGACCTCTCGGCATTGGCGGGACTCAATCTCACCAGCACAGAGATTCGCGCATTTCTATTCGATCCTCTCGGTGATCGCAGCGAAGTCCGGACGCTGACAAATATCTCACAGCCGGCTCCACATACATTGACTTGGACAACTCCGCTGCCGTCGACATTTACCGACATTGGTCGCGTGATGGTGGCGTCCGGCGAAGAGTATTACACCTGGATGCTGAGCGTGCATCGCTCGGCCAGTGGGCCAGCCAAAGTCGATGTTGTGGTTTTTGTCAAACGCTTGCTGACCCAAGCAGCCGAGCAGGTTTATTCCGCCAAACTGGTCCCCTTCATACCAGGCACTACCAATGAGAATAACTCGGTCACCGTGAACTTTACGGGCGATAAGCCGCCAATCCGACGCGGCGGGTATCTGTTTGATACGAAAAACTGCCGTTGGTATCGCGTCTCGTCCATCGCCAATACGACAACAACTTCCATGAATGTCATTCTGGAAGAATCGATCCGCCGGGCCAACACCGAAGATCTGGATCTCAGCGGTGGCCTCAATGGCAACGAAGATGTCAACAACAACAACACACTCGATGAAGGTGGTGTGATTGCATTTCCAAACGTGGTGGGCGTCTTTCCGTTGGAACTGAAAATTCCGTAGCAACCAACAGAATCACTGACCCGCACCAGTAGCATGGACTTCTAGTCCGTGCGTTTTGATTGGTAGTTCGAAATCGGTAGTTGGAGTTACGAATTCTGCACGGGCTGGAAGCCCATGCTACGACTACTCGAATCTGTTTTGTGAGGATGGCGCTCGATACAGGGCGAAGACCAGCAACGGCGTCACTTCACAGCGAACAGCACCTTGAGAATACTTGGAGCACGATTTTTTCGTGCCCAAGAATTGGTCAATGAGGCACGTTAAAAACGTGCCCCACGAAATTCCATAGGCTGCCAAGCATTCATAAGTTGCAGTATCACTATTCAGCCGATTTCGCGGCGAGATTTCATCATGAACCGACCACAAAACAGCAATCGACACATTGGCAGAAGCTTTGCGCCGCACTGGCGCGGCTTCACTTTAATTGAAATGCTGGTCGCCTCAGCTCTCGTGGTCTTGATGATGACCATCTTCGCGGAAGTCTTTCAGATGGCTTCCGGCTCGATGACGCTCCAGCGGACCATCGCCGAAAATGATCAGCAAGTGCGGACCTTCACCACCATCATGCGTGGTGATCTTCAGAAGCGGACTTTCAGAAATCTCGTCCCGTTCTTTCCTCGTGAGGACTATCGGCTAAATGGAGTGCCGTTCGACGGGCGTGAAGGGTATTTCTATGTGTCAGGAAATGATCCCAACGATGCCAGCGATACCGTCTTGCAATTCACCGTTGACAGCCGAATCATCAGCGAATCCGCTGATCAGACCCCGTTCTACGGCCGCTCGTCGCTCTTGGCACCGCTTAACCAGATTCCGAATCAACCGGAGAGCGACGACGGACAGATTCAACCCAACAGCTCGTCGGCGTCTGCGGCAGCGGAGATTTGTTACTTTGTGAGAAACGGAATCCTCTATCGCCGCGTCGTGTTACTGCGACAGCCTATCTCGGCTCTCATGAATAATATCAACCCTGACACCATCCAGCCACGAGCAGCGAATGGGGCACAACTACTGACATCAGCATCCGCCTTCGATTACTGGCGGTTATTTGATCATGCGGCATATCGCTCACCTGGCGTAAATCCTGCGCCGTTTCTACTTGGGTTCGATGCCAGCAACAGTGTCCTGGACAACACTCGCTCTGGCCCGAGTGATGCTGTCCTAGGGAGAAGTCGATTTCGATTTGGATTCGACAATTCTATTAACACCAATCCAATGTCGCCACTTCTGTGGAGCGGCACCAATGGGCTTCCCCGTGAGTTCTTCGGTGGTAGCAATGACCAGTTTTTAGGGAGATTTACTCACGAAGAAACATCCGATCCAGACTTCCGGTATCCCTGTGCCGGAAGCATGGCGCCCGGAGGTAACCCGTTTGCGACTGGTGCGACTCTCCTTGACGATCCACCGAATCAAAATGGCATCCCGGATCTATTTGAAGGTGGTGAAAGACAGGGGCAGGATATTCTGCTGACACATGTGCATTCCTTCGAAGTAGAGTTTTTCGACGAACGCCTGCAGGCGTTTGCTCCTGTAGGGCACCAGTACGGGACCGAGGATCTTAATGATAACGGCAAGCTTGATTTGAATGAGGATTTGAACGGCAATGCGAGGCTCGACACAAAACTCCTGCGAACACCTACGCAATTCCCATTGTCACTTGCCGGCGATTTGGAAGTTTCTCGATGCCTAAATCTAAACTACTTCGCACCTCGCTCGGGAGGGAATGGGGGGTATGTCTTTGATTCGTGGCATCCGTGGTATGATCAGAATGGGTTGGGAAATGGGGATTCGTCGCAGGGAGTCAACTATGCCAACGCAATGCAGCAAGACTTGCCTCCGTACCGGCCAATGAGATGGGATCCAATTGGAATATCAGCGCCCATTCCAATTAACCCAGGGGGACGTCCGATCGTCTGGCAGCCGGGCGTGGATTATCAGGTCAATGATATCGTGTTCCCGCCAACTGAGGACACGAACTACGACGGAGTGTTAGATGCCAACGGGCAGTATGGATACGTCAACGATTCGGTGATCGACGCCCCTGGTGGAGATCCGCTGGTGCCAGCCCAACCGTATGGACGTGTTTACTACTATATTTGTCGCCGAGGCCGCTTAGACACAAATAATGCGGACCAAATACCGAACAGCTATACGAACCAGCCTCTCTGGGGAAGCTCACCCGGAATACTATTCGGCCACAAAGACACTTCTAATCCCAACACACCGAATATGGCACAGTGGGAAGCGGTTTTGAATCTTCGCCCCGTGCGGGCCATGCGAATGACGGTGCGGTTCTTGCATCGTGGCAGTAATAAATTGCGGCAAATCACCTTAGTCCATTCACTACGCAACCAGTAAGTCACAGTTCTCGTAACGACCACGGCCAAACAGACTTTTGATGTCTGACCTAGAGGCCTATTGATAAGCACGTGGAGCACGATTTGATCGTGCTCGAAATCTCATGAATTCGGACACGTTGAAAACGTGCCCCACGAAATGCAACTTGACATGCGGTTGAGAGACCAAGCGGCGCCATCCATTTTCGGAGAGCGATCATGAAGAATTTGACCAACGTAAATTCAGCGAAGAGGGACTCTTGGAGTTCAGCTTTGCAGTGTCAGCACAGCGGCGATCTCTCTGAGAAGCGGCGTGGTTCCACGCTGGTCGTGATTATTGCGCTCATGGGAATGCTGGCCCTGTTGGGGATCACATTCTTCACGTTCGCCAGCCAAGAGCAGGACAACGCCGAAAACTTCTTAGAAGCCGCCAAGCGCACCGATGAGGCCGATCTCGGCCCCGATGTGTATTTTAATTGGGCACTTCGCCAAGTGATTTCTGGAGCAAGTCCGTCGGAAAAAAATAGCGCTTTGTGGGGCGGTCGGCATTCCCTGCTGGCCAACGCCTTTGGTAACGATGCCCACCCTTTCACGGGACGCGGTGTCAATCTAACGGTCGACAATTCCGGAAATGTCATCATCGACCAGAACTTCGACGGAACTGCGGACAATTCCTATCTGTTCGATTTCAACGACTCACCGTCGGCTCATAATCGCAATGAACTGCCTGTCCATAGCTTTCCGCAACCTGATGTGGAATACACGTATGCAGATATCAATAACGTCTTCCTGTCTCATCTTGGTACAACACTGGTGAAAGAGACAGACCCCAATGGGAACGGTGTTGTCGATCCTGGAGAAACAATTTACGACCTCAATCAAAATGGCCAATTTGACGTCAACCCGGTCGCAGTTCCGGTGATTAAGCCGTCGTTTCATCGGCCTGAGTTATTGCGCATTCCTTCCATCTTCAATGGATCGTTCAACTCGAATTGGTACAAAGACAATTCGACGGTGGCTCGCGTGATGCGAGCACATCCTGGCCACAAATTTGTCCCACCCACAACCGCGAATCAAGCCACGGCTCCCCAGTCCCGGTATCTGGACAATGATAACGTGGCTGACGCAGCCTTACTGTCGAGCGGTGGGTTCCGATTCCATCGAGACAACAGCGGGAACGGCGTGGATGCCGAACAGGGCGTGTGGGGCATTGTGGGCTTGGCTCCGGTGACTCGTGACCAACTGCACTATGATGGTGACGAAGACAATGATTTGGATGGAGTCTATGAGGGTATTACTATGGATTTGGACTTCCCTCCTCAGGAAGATTCCGCCAACGGCAAGTTTTATATCCCTATGTTCTCGGCAACTATTGTCGATGCAGATGGTCTCTTCAATTTGAATGCTCATGGGAACTTGTCGGGAAATAATCTGGGACATCTCTCGCCATATCCGTTTGCGACGGCAGCTAATACGCCTTTCTTTAATAGCACTGCCGGAATGCCTTATAGCTTGTCACGATCCCTGCATGGATTGGGTTCGTATGAAGTGAATCCGATTTGGGGCATGACAGCCAAGCCGAGTGATCTGAGTTCGACAACTTTACATTCCGCCTACTTTGGAGCCGCTCCCACCAATTGGTTTGATCTGGCCAATATGGAATTGTGGTGGATTAATAAAGGGCGGGCGGAAGCCGGATCGGGCGGTCAGCCCAAGGTGATCCCAGGCCGACTTGGCGATGCGGATCGTATCTTGTGGATGTGGCAGAATGGCGGTAGCACCGGCTCCTTCACACAACTCTTCAATAATGCTGGAAATTCTTATCGATTCCCGCTGCCGGGCGTGTGGGATCAGGACGACAACCGTGACCGCAACGAAGGCGGTCAGTTTGATCCGGCCACCGTAACCTTGAATAACCTCGCTTTGGCTCAGTCACGAGCATCCCGGCATCCGTTGTCGATGGGTGGCGGTGGATGGTTCTGGAATCCTAATGATCCACGGAGCTTGCAACGCACGACGCTGGCTGGCGTCAATAATCCCACTCGTTGGCTGCAATACACAAATTATCAATTGGCAGGTGATATCGGTTTGCGAGGGGTCTATTTCGTTGATCCTAATAACGCGATGAACGTCAATTTGCTGATGCCAAATGCGATTTTGGGAGCTCAGTTCCAAGCGTATGCCGGTGCTCCACAGCAGGTCTTGGCAAATGGACCTTTGGCCGACGATCTCTATGAAGTCACTCTCGATCGAAAGTATGTGCGGCGGCCGTATGACGAGCCGTTTGACTACGAAGACATGGCGGGGATTCAACTTTCCGAGACCGACTATACGAATACAGGTATTCGCTCTCGGATCCGCGACTTGATGCTGGGAAATGCGAACCCTGGCTATAACGCTCAGGCGGGAGCCATCCGCAAGAAGTTCACGGCGGAGTCCTGGGACCGCAAGCAGTTCGCGCTGGCATTGAACAGTGCTGCTCGTGCTTGGGAGTTCAATCACGACTCGGATAGCGATAGCAAGCCAGAGTTTCCGCCCGTCTTCCAAAATCTCAATGGTACAGGGCAGCCTGTACCGGCTTATTCAAGCCTCGATCCATTCCGGCCACAGTTGCGACGGCTATTGGCTGTCGAAAATGGCAATAAGAATCAACTCTCGTTGCAGTTCCGGTTGGTGCTGAATCAATTATTGGATGTTCGCCGTACAGGTCAAAACCCTGGTAACCCGATCAATAGCCCACTCGAATTCCGGCCGTTGACACCGCATCCGACGAGTATCAATGCGGCGATCCCGGCGACGGCGCCTTATCCTCCGCAGACGACGGATCAGCAAGAGTTTTGGGCGCGACGAGACCGCCAAGCGATGGCTCGCGATCTGTATGTTCTGTTGGCGACGTTCTGCCGTGGAGATGTCGATCCATCCGCTCCAGTGGTCGTGAATCCGACATTGCCTGCGGCTTATCAAAGCACCGAGCAGAGGACTTTGTTGCGTGAGATGGCTCAGTTTGCGGTCAATGTGGTCGACTCGATGGATCGTGATAATGCGATGACCATTTTCGAGTACGACGAGGATTTGAGTGACGGCTGGAATGTCGACGACAACCATCTCACGAATTTACCGGCTGAGTCAAACCGCCAAACCGTCGTCGGAGTCGAAGCACAGGAATTGGCTTTCAGCGAAACCTTGTGGGCGTGGCAAAACAAGTTGACTCAAGACAACACACACACTCCGTTCGATGAAGGCACTGACGAGCATCATTTCCTCTTCATGGAACTTCGAAATCTCCAGCCAACTTCGGTTGATCTCGGTAAAGCTGGTATCAGTAACAGCAAAGCCACTGCTGTTTGGAGAATTCGTCGAACAGACAATGCTCCTACTGATGTCAGTGCCATTCCGGAGGAACCTGCAGCGGGCGATGTTGCATCACCTAAAAATGCCATATATTTCAAAGCTGCAGCCGGAGTGATCGCTCCAGGTGATCAATACACAATCGCCACTGGTGACGCCTACTTGGGAGCAGGTCGGCCAGTCGATTTGTATTTGGATGTTGACAATACGGCGACCACTTATGAGTTGATTGCTCCGGCTGGCGTGGGAAGTTCGACTTACACCAGTTCAAATACACCACCACTCAATGGCCTGGCACGTCGCACCAATTTGGATCTTGTTGAGGATAACTCATTTACAAGGCATGAATTAGAGATCGGGCCTGTAGGACGCTTCCTAGATCGTACTGATTTCGGTACGACCGCTGGTGTTCCAGGGGTTCTTAACGGAATTCCATCGGTTTATTTGGTGCTCGAACGACGGTTGAATCCAGAGTTACCAAACTTGTCGGTAAATGAGAATCCATGGATCGCAGTGGATGTCATCGAAACCATTAAGCGCCCATTAGGAATTCTGGACTCTGATGACGCGATGACGATCTCGAATACACGATCGGCGAACATCAAGAGCCTTGAACGTCAACAACCGTTGGATTCACCGTTGGCTGTAGCGATGCAACAGACACCGAGTTTTTCAGGACCGGCACCGATTTCGTATCAATACAATAGTATTCATCCGCAAGGATCCGGATCGTATCTCGCTAACTCAAATACTCCTCCGACAGGTTACTCAATCACTCAATTGCACTTCGACAGAGATTTCGCGTCTGCAATGGAACTGCTCAATGTGCCGTTGTTCTCGCCTAAATTCTCAACTTCGAATTTGGTAAACCAAAATCAGGCCACTGGGACGCAATTAGCTCGCCACCGCTTCATGGACACACAGACGCCAGTCATTACGGGAATGGCGACGACGTTGCAGGGCAATCACTGGCATCGCTTGTTGTCATTTATCGAAGTACCGAGCCATTCCCACCGACAGGTTGGCGACGCGTTTGCACTGAGCCGTGTTCCGGGCAAGATCAATCTCAATACCATTCGCCACCCGGAAGTCCTAGCCGGATTGATCGACGCCCCCGAGTGGGTGCTGCCACCAGATACCAGTGCAGGCACGCCGCGTTATGGTTTGCAGACCTGGTCGCAAGCACTGGGATCAGGCTTGGTGGCAAAAGTTGATAACCCGCTTTACGTCAATGTTCCGCCCGCATCGTCACCTTATGGAAAGCAAAGTGGACTGCGAGATCTATGGGCAGACTTCCTTGTTTCGCGTGATGGTTACGATCGAGTGACTGGCCTGTCATTACCAGGTGTTCCGGGAATCTCGTCAGTGACCGCAGGGACTTACGGGGCGGTTCGCAGTAGCGGTAGCAAGCCATTCCGAGATCTGTCATTTGATAGCTCTGCGCTCCCCAATGGCAGCGTTGAGCAAACGCTACTTCGCGGACAGTTGGCGACTGACCTGAGCGGCGTCACCACGCAAAGTGATGTTTATAAGAAGGACGCCGAGCAAGAGCGGTTGTTTGAAATTGCCGGAGCAGCAGATCCACTGGTTAAGGACCGGTTGCTGTCGAAGATGGCGAATAACTCGACCACTCGTAGCAACGTCTTCTTCGTCTATATGACCGTGCGATTCCATGAGGTCTACGAAGATCCAGCGACAGGAGCGCAGCGGATTGGTGGGCGTTATGACCTCGATCACAATGGTAACGCCGATGATGATACTCATCGCGGGTTCTTCATCCTCGATCGATCTGATGCCGAGCAGGCTTATAATCCCGCGACACAAAGCTTCGACTGGCGAGAGATTGTGAAGTACCGTTTGACGATTCACTAAGAGACCGTGGAGAGACACGTGGAGCATGATTTCATCGTGCTTAAAAACTCCACAAATCTAGGCACGTTGGAAACGTCTCCCACGAATTTCAACACGCTGTTGGTTGGGAAGATATGGTTCAACCACTGATCAACACTGATGGAACACTGCTAAAGACAGTTAGGGCAACAGTTCTCACCATCGCGAGCTGGCTCTCGTAAAAGCAGGTTCAAGACCCCGAAACTAACCCGCAGCGTGAGCCAAGGAATTGAAGACCCGGCGTGGATTCACCCTCGTTGACGTTGCGGGTTAGTGACTCGGCCAGCGTTCGAAAACGATCAGAGCAAGTCGCGAGAGGTGGTTGGCAGTGTCCGTGGTTTCTTCCTCGTTGTATTGGCTGCTGCTGGCGGTGCCGATCGTCAGTTTCTACCTCCTGAAGGTACGATTGCGGCGAGTGCCTGTTTCGACGCTTCAGTTTTGGGGGCAGGTGTACGACGAGAAACCGCCCCAAGCAATCTGGCGACAGTTGCGAAATGTGTCTTCGTTGCTGCTCCAATTGTTGTTTTTACTGCTGATCGTCGGAGGACTCTGCGATCCGCATGTCGCCAGCGACGGATCACAACAGCAGCGCGTGGTTGTGGTGATTGATAATTCGGCCAGCATGTCCGCAACGGATGTTATGCCGACGCGTTTGAGTGAGGCTCGGCGACAGGCTGCGGCGTTGGTGACTGGTTTACGGCACGGTGATGAAATGGCCGTCGTCACGGCGGGCAATCAACCGCGCGTCGCTTGCGGCTTGACCTCGCATCCTCGGACGTTGGAACGCACGATCAACGCTGTCGTCCAGACCGAAGGGCCGACAGCAGTTCGCGAAGCCGTGGAGATTGCCGAGAGATTGCTCGCTGGACATCCGCAAGGCCGGATCGTTGTGTTGTCTGACGGTTGCTTTGCGGATGCCCAGAGTTTGTTGATCAAGCCAGAGGGCGCTGCTGATCGGAAAGGGGCTACGAAGGTTGGTAGCCAGCAGGTTCATCCCACGCCTCGCAGGGAATGGCGAGCGATCGGAGCGGCTCGGGAGAATGTGGCGATCACTCGGTTTCAGGTGCGGCGGAGTGCGCATGATTCGCTGGGGTTTCAGGTATTTTGCGAGGTGCGCAACTTTGGTCGAGAGGCTGTGACTTGCCGCTTGAATCTGTCGCTCGGTGAAAAGTTGATCGATGTCATTCCGTTAAAGCTCGACGCCGGAGGCCGGTGGTCTCAGACGCTGGAGCAAGCGACTGAGCAAGGTGGCGAGCTTGTCGCACGTATCGACCACGGCGATGCGCTGATGGTGGACAACGTCGCTCGTGCGATCTTGCCGGTCCGTAAGCGAGTACCGGTCACGCTGGTCGGCACGGGGAATGTGTTCCTGCAACGAGTGTTTGAGGCTAACTCTTGGGTTGATCTCAGCGTGTCGGAGCGTGTGCCTAGCGAGCGAGTGGCGGATGATCTGCTGGTGCTGTATCGGCAAATTCCCGCAGAAGTTCCAGCGGGTAACGTGCTCGTCTTACAACCAGAAACGGGTTGTGAGTTCTGGGAACTCGGAGAGCGACTCGATCACCCGTTGGTCGGTAAACAGGACCAAGACTCACCGCTGCTGGCCAATGTCCGACTCGACAATGTGCTGATGCCAGAAGCGCGGCTCATTCGTCCTATTCAGACGGCAAAAGTATTGATCGAGGCAACGAATGGCGAACCGTTGTTACTGTTAATCGAGCACGAGCGTGGGCGAGTGCTGGTGTTGACCGTGACGTTGGAACGCGGTGATCTCACGCTGCGGACGGCGTTTCCCATCTTGGTCGGAAATGCACTGAGTTGGTTTGGAGGAGGCGGCGGCGAGCTGCGCGAAGCTCTCTCGACGGGGATGGTCACGCAGTTGGACGTACCGGCATCCCTACTGACTGCCACAGAACGAGAGACGGCTGTGTTGCGTTTGCGCTCGCCTCGGGGAGTCAGCAGCGAGGTCATCGCGCTGCGTGGGAACGTGAAACTTGGACCGCTCGACGAAGCAGGAATCTGGACGCTCGATCGAGTGCGAGACACCACTACGACCACGGAGTCGAGTGAGTCAGCCCTGTTACTGGCGTGCAATCTCACGAATCCAAGTGAGAGCGATCTCCAAGCACCATCCGCGCCAACACCCGTGCAAACTCCGTTGGCGGCAGCAATCAGTCGGCCATTGTGGTTCTATTTGGTGTTGCTCGCGTGGGTGCTGACAGGAGCCGAATGGGCCTGGCATCAGCGGCGCGTGGTGAGCTGAAAGCAGCCTGATCCATGACGATCATGGAAGGAGACTTCTCGGCGCATGATTGCCAGTCGGGCCATGCGCGATTCCTGGAGGTCATGTACCGCCGGCTGGTTCAGGAGCAGACGAAGAACCCGAAGGAAGCGGTGCGGCAGCAGCAGGTTTAGGAGCGCTGGGCTTTGGTAAGTCGAACGTACGGAAGCGATTCATGCCGACAAACCGCGAGGCTGCGGCTTCATCGCCCGAAGCCGCGTCGAGTGTTGTCGGCAGGATCACCGTGAAGGTACTGCCTTTGCCGAACTCGCTTTGCAGTTGCACTTCACCGCCGAGCAGACGGCTCAATTCTTTGACGATCGACAGGCCCAAGCCTGTGCCTTCGTAACTGCGTGTGAGCGTGTCGCGCTGGCCGGGTTGGCCGCGTCCTTGCCGGAACTTTTCGAAGATGCGTTCTTGCTCATCGAGTGGAATGCCAATGCCGTTGTCTTCGATAATCAGCGCGCAACGACCACTGTCACGGGCTTCGGCTTTGACGCGCACTCGTCCGCCTTCGGGCGTGAACTTGATGGCGTTTGAGAGCAAGTTGTTGAGCACTTGCTGCAACTTGCCGGCGTCTTGAAAGAGCAGCGGAACTTCGGGCTCGACGCTCCAGTTGAGCGCAATGTTGCGCCGCTCGGCAAGCGGCACCATCGTGCCAATCTGCCGTTCGATGAGGTCGCCCATCGAGAACTCAACGGGATGCAACTCCATCTTGCCGCTCTCGATCTTCGCGAGGTCGAGCACGTCGTTAATCAGCGCCAGCAGGTTTTTGCCAGATGTTTGAATGTTGGTCACATACCGCTTTTGCTTGTCGTTCAAGTTCGCGGCATCGCTCAACACGTCGCTAAAGCCGAGGATGCTGTTCAGTGGTGTGCGCAGCTCGTGGCTCATCGTGGCGAGGAATTCGTTCTTGAGATTGTTCATCTCATACAGCTGCAAATTGACGTGCGCCAGTTCGTCGACTTTGCCATCGAGATCTTTGTTGAGCACCGTCAGTTCTTCTTGCACGGTCACCAGGTGTCGCAACATGCGATTGAAAGCATGGCTGAGTTCTTCGAACTCATCGCCCGTGCGAATATCGGCACGCATATCGAGGTTGCCGCGAGCAATCGCATCACTCACGCGCTTCAAGTGCATGACCGGCTTAGTGATGACATACCGTACCACCAAGTAGATGGCGAGAATCGCCAGAACGACCTTCACGAACTCGGAGGTCATCACGAAGGCGTTCGTGCTGTGCAGCGCGGACTCAACGTCGTTGAGCGGCAGGACGATCTTGGCCATACCAATGAGGTCGCCCTCTTTGACGTCGACCATTTGGCCATCTTCGCCCGAACGCTGCTGGTGGTGATGGCATCGAATACAGGAGGGCTTGGCTTCCACGGCTTCGTAGTAGTGGTACTTATTCTCGTCGCGTTGAATGGCAACGTGTTCCTTCTTGCCGCCTCGTAGTTCTTGCAGCGCGATACCATCGATGGAGTCATCAGGACGACGGCTGGCATCGGCTTTAGGGTCGACGTTGAAGAGATCGCGGTTGTGCTTAGGTTGCAGTTCAACGGAGAGTTGCTTGATCTGCTCCAACATGGCTGAGTCGGCGAGTAGTTGCTTTCGCAGGTCGTCGGACAGGCCATTACTGCGCGGTTCGTTGTCATTGGGTGAGTCGAACTTGCCGCGCAGTCCAGACGACCATTCCCAATGCTCTTCAACAATCATCGGCGAGACGAGCAACTTGGCGAAGCGGCGATTTTGCTCGCCGATTAGGTTCGAGGTCTGCCACCAATACAGCCCGAAGGTCACGACGGCTAATACGGTCAGGCCAAAGCCAAACAGCACCAAGCATTTGACTTCGAAGTTCGTCTCGCCCAGCAATCGTTTGAGCGTGCGATAGGACATGAACTCGAACTCTCAAAGTAGCGGACGACGAACGAATGCAGGCGACTTAGCGGCCTGTTGAAAACACGTGGAACACGATTTGATCGTGCTCTCAACCCCATGAATCCGGGCACGTTGGAAACGTGCCCCACGACTTCAACGGGCTGTTGGCAGCATGATTCTGCCTCGCAGCAGGTCTGCCAACCGTGGGAGCGATACTTGGTCGGAGTCGCGTCGGAATTTATTGGCGAGGGAATTTGATGACCGTCATCGCTCCGTAACCAACGGACCACTTGGATTCGAATTCAACGGTCGCAATGACATCAGCGGCAGTGAGGTCACTCGTAGGATCCTGCTGCAAGCGGCCCGTTTGATCGATCAAGATCTTCGCGAGGTACTTGCCCGCCGGAAGTTGCAGACGCTGCTGCAATTCTTCCGCACGCTTCGATCCGCGCGGGGCCAACAGTGAGAGGTGCTGCTGCCACAAATTGCGGTCTCCGGCCACTTGTCGGTCACCGACAGCAACGGGCGTCGCGGACCATTGCTGACCACTGCGGGTATAAATCTCCGCACGAAGCAGTTGCTTATCGAACTGCGCCGGAATGCCTTCGATTTTGAACCATAAGTCGCTGCCGAAAGACAACTCGGCCAGCGGCTGGGGCAACGACTTCGCATCCTTGTAAGTGCCTTTCGCCGTCGCCGAGTAATCGTCGAGGAAGGCTATGAACTGCTTATAAGTACGATCGCCGACGACCGCTTTTTGCCCACCACCATGCGGCACTTGCAACGTCGGCTTGGTGATCAGCGGGCTGCGGTGAGGAGCATCCACATCGATGTTACCGGAATCGAGCAAGCCCTGGAGCGTGGCGGCTGGATCGCGCGGTTTGATCCATGAAATCTGCTCACCGTGCTTCTTGACTTGCTGTTGATTGCGATCGGGTGAATGGCAACCGGCGCAGCGACTGATTTCGAGCCAAACATTGTCGACGAACGATTGCAGCACGCGATCTCGTCGCGCATGACGGATGACTTCGGGGCTCAGCGCCGGGCCGATGGAGTTTGCTCTGGCCTGGGTTTTGAGGAGTTGTGGATCTTTAACCGCCGCCTCGATCCAGGCTTTGAATGCAGCAGTTTCTTCGGCTCGAACTTTGTCGGTGATGAGGTTTGCTTGAGCCGGCTTGCGAGCAATGAACGCGAGCAGTTTGGACTGCGACGGATGCCGAGTGTCGATCAGCCCACCTCGCACCAATGCCGCGAACGTCTTGTCTTGTTCGGGAAAGATATAGTCCTTGAGTTCGACGCCCGAGAGATGGCACTGGGTGCAACTGGAGGGTCGCTTCGCATGCAGGATGGGAACAATGCGTTTCTCGAAGATCTTGAGAGCGGTGTCCTCGGCCCGTACCGCAGGCGTCGCAGGAACAGCAAAACTCAGAGCACACACGACGACAGCGAAGAACTTTAAAATCGAACACATGACTGAGTTCTCTCCTGGCTTCGTATCGAGATTGAAAGAGGCTAGCGTTCGCCGCGCTGATGCAGAGATTGGCTCGCAGAGGCGACATCATCGACCGCCTCAAGTGGGTGCTGACACTGCTGCACTTGAAGATGGCCTGGACGACTGATGTTCGCCGAGCGTCGCTGTTACGTCTGTTTCTGATGTCAACGCGGCGTCGCTGTCGCGGCAAGCTCATGAATCGCATGAGGGTTCGTCATGAAATCCGTTTGGCGGTCATTGTGTGGATTGCTCGGAGTGTTTTGGGGATTGAGTGGGATGATGTCGGAAGCGCATGCAGAAGAACGGAACCTGGTCGTCAGAAAATACGCAACTCCTGCCGCTGGGGGGCAGCGTGCAAGACGCGTGACAGAGTCGCAACCTTGGAAGCCCTCCGAAACAGCCATCATCGTCTGCGATGTGTGGGACGCTCATCACAGTATCAATGCCGTTCGACGCATGAGTGAGTTCCTGCCGCGACTGAATCGGTTGCTGCAAGTGGCGCGTCTGGATGGTGCCACGATCATTCACTCGCCGAGCGATTGCATGCCAGCTTACGAAGACCATCCGGCTCGCAAGAGTGCGATTCAAGCTCTGGCGGACTACTCGAAATCTGCTGGCGGTACCGCGACGTTGCCGCCCGATATCAACGCGTGGGTCTCGTTGACAACGGCCGAACGTGACGCCTTTCAAACGGGTGCAGCACGTTATCCACTGGATCAATCCGACGGTGGTGAGGACGACGAACCTCAAGAACATGCAAACTGGGCGAAGAAGCTGCATAGCGAGGGACGCAATCCAGCGATGCCGTGGAAGCGGCAGTCAAGCAGCATCGAGATTCACGACGGGGATTTCATCAGCGATCGTGGCGACGAAGTCTGGAGCATCCTGCAAAACAAGCAGATTAAGCTGGTCATTCTGACGGGCGTGCATACCAACATGTGCGTGCTTGGCCGACCGTTCGGCTTGCGGCAGATGGTCAACAACGGTCTGCGCACCGTGCTGGTCCGCGACCTGACCGACTGTATGTATAATCCACAGCGTTGGCCGTTCACCGATCACTTCACTGGTAACGATTTGTTGATCGCGCACATCGAACGCTTCGTGTGCCCGACGATCACAAGTGAGCAAATCATTGGCGGCACACTGCCGTTCGTCTTCAGTACCGATAAGCGGCCCGACCGTGAGCGAGACATCGACCAGTTGCCCGCCAAGGCACTCTCACCCAAGCGCAATGCAGCGACCGACTGGACGGTCAAGCCGGTGCCAACCACCGAACCGCTGCTGCCACCGCTGCCGGCGGGCAAAGAGGACGCGCGCCTCGTGTGGTATCGCTGTACGTTGCGATTGATGACGCGGCATTTTGAAGGTCAGCACAACTTGCGACTGGTGTTGCGCGGGCCGATGCTCGATTCCACGGTGTGGCTCAACGGCGAAGAACTCGACGACCCCGAACTCAACGATGAAGGTTGGCCCGAGCTCACCATCCCCGCAGACAAAGTCGTTTGGGACGATGCCAACATGCTCGTCATTCGCTTGTCACCGAAAGCGAAACTCATGTCGAAAGCTCCGTTGTTGATTGGCGGCACGAAGCCCCCCATCGAATTGGCAGGACTGTGGCAGGCGCGTGTCGGCGAGGTTGGACTGATGAAGAATTTGCCTTTACCTGCGAAGTTTGGGACGACTCCGGAGATCGTTTTCGAGCCCGGAAGCGAGCGTTGACGGTCTCTGGGGCACGACCTAAAACCCTGCCCGCTTTTCGGCCGGTTCGGGCCTTCAGCAGCGACATCACGCACGTTTCACCGCCAGCCGCAGGATCGCATTCGCATGGCCCGATTGACTCAGGCCGATTTGGTTGACCTCAACCTTGCCTTCGAACATCGCACTCCCCAAGAGATCCTGCGCTGGGCGAAAGAGACCTTTGGCGTGCGCGTGGCCGCGATCTCGGCGATGCAAGAAGCCGGCAGTGTTGTTTGTCACATGCTTCACTCAACAGGCGTTGGCATTCCTGTGCTGTTCGTCGACACCGGCGTCAACTTTCAAGAGACGCTGGAGACGCGCGATCGGCTGGCTCGGGAGTATGGTCTGAACATCATCACGCTCTATCCTGAGCAGACGATGGAAGAACAGACCGCTGAGCACGGCATCCTGTATCTGACGGTCGAAGGTCAAAAGAGTTGCTGCCACAAGCGTAAGGTCGAGCCGCTGTTGAAAGTGGCAGATCAGTACGATGCGGTCATCGGCAGCTTGCGGCGTGCCGAAGGTGGCAAACGTGCGGTCTGCCCCGTCTTGCAGATCGACACCGAGATGAACACGCTGCGCATCAACCCGCTGGCGCTCGTCACCGACGAGCAGCTCGACAGCTATGTCACACAGCATCAGGTCATCGTCAACCCGTTGCACAAGCAAGGCTTCTCCACAATCGGCTGCAATCGCTGCACGACGCCAGTCATGCCAAACGAGCCCAAGCGAGCTGGTCGCTGGCGGCATTTGGGGCCTTGGTCGGTCTACTGTGGGATCAATCCGTCGGATCGCGATCCGACGAACTCACCGGGAATCGAACTACCGGAAGATCTCATCGACCGCATCTTGGGACGCAAGACCGACTTCGTGATCTAATGGAGTGCTCAGAATAGGAATGCCGTTCCGAGTTGCCGTGCATTTCATTCCGGGCCGTTCGGCATTCTGACTTGTGCTCATGGGAGGGCGTCGGAGCACGGCCTAGAAGCCCATGCTCCGACGTCTTGGACACGCGACTTTCGACAATCGGGAGCGTTGCTTGTGAACTGGCTCGCTCAGCAACTTGATCAACTCGCAACTGACGGCTTGCAGCGTGAGCGGCGCACGATCACCCCACAGCCGGGTGGCTGGATCGAGTGCGGTGGCAGTCGTGTTCGCAATTTTGCATCCAATGACTATCTCAACTTGGCGAGCGACCCGCGGGTGATCGCAGCGGTGGGCGACGCTCTGTCATCGGGAGTCGGATCGCGAGCCAGCGCGCTTGTCACTGGTCACTCGACTTGGCACGAGCGACTAGAACAACGTCTCGCGAAGTTCGAAGGCACGGAAGCCGCCCTGCTCTTCCCATCGGGTTATGCCGCGAATGTCGGAACAATTACCGCGCTAGTTGAACCGCCGGACGTCGTGCATTGCGATCGCTGGAATCATGCCAGTCTCATTGATGGCTGCCGTCTAAGTGGTGCGCGACTGAGAATCTATCGGCACGACGATCTCGATGGATTACGGCGACAACTCAGCAAGGCGTCACGCGGGCAGCGGCAATGGATCGTGACCGACTCGGTCTTCAGCATGGACGGCGACCTGGCGCCGCTGCCGGAATTGTGCGACCTCGCCGAAGAGTTCACGGCAACACTCATCGTCGACGAAGCGCACGGCACCGGCGTCTTCGGCGAACATGGTCGCGGAGTTGCTGAACTCACACAGACCGAGCCACGCATCGGCGTCCGCATCGGCACATTGAGCAAGTCGCTGGGCACGCTGGGTGGTTTTGTGACGGGTTCGCGCGTCTTGATCGATTGGCTTTGGAACCGGGCGCGTAGCCAAGTGTTCTCGACGGCGTTGCCGCCGAGCCTCTGCGCGGGAGCAATGGCCGCACTCGACATTGTGCAGTCTGAGCCTGAACGCCGCAGACGTCTGAGTGAACTCTGCTGCAGCTTGCGGACAGCCTTGAGCAGGCGCGGAGTCGACTCGTTGGCCACATCCGTGGGTCCCATTGTGCCCATCATCATCGGTGAGCCGGAACGCACGATGACGATTGCTCGACGCATTGAAGCCTTGGGCTTTCTGGTGGCCTCAATCCGTCCGCCGACGGTCCCCAATGGCACCAGCCGCCTACGAATCAGCGCGACCACGGCCTTTCAGGAAACCGACCTGCACGAACTGGCTGATGCCATCGCCACGGCAGTGAGCACGTTCTAGCGGCAAATCCGCGCGGGCTCAGATATTCGCCAGAGTGCTGAAATCGGCCGGCTTCGGCTAAGTTACGGACATGGTGACTGCAGCGGCGGACATGACAAGAGCCGCTGTGTTGCTCGGTGTGAATCACCTGCTGGGAGTTGCGAGATGAAACTGTCTGTAGTCGTTCCGGTCTTCAATGAGTCCGAAAGCCTCGTGCCGCTGACGCACGAAATCATCGATTCGTGCGAGAAGAACGGCGTCTCGTTTGAAGTCATCTTCGTTGACGATGGTTCGACCGATAGCTCCTGGGCGGTCATCAATGAGTGCTCAAAACTTGATAGCCGTGTCTCGGGGATTCGGTTCCGACGCAACTTTGGCAAAGCTGCCGCACTGACTGCCGGAATGCGCGCTGCCGATGGCGAGCTCGTGATGATGATGGACGCCGACCTGCAAGATGATCCTGCCGAGATCCCGAAGTTCATCACGAAGCTCGACGAGGGCTTCGATGTCATTAACGGTTGGAAAGAGCGCCGCCTCGATCCGTGGCACAAGGTTTATCCCAGCCGCGTGTTCAACTGGATGATTGGCAAACTGACCGGCCTGTGGTTGCACGATCACAACTGCGGACTGAAGTTGTTTCGTCGCGCAGTCACTCATGAAGTCCGCATTTATGGCGAGCTGCACCGCTTCATTCCGGTGCTGGCCGCCGCGCGCGGTTTCAAAGTCGCCGAACTTCCCGTGCATCATCGCGAACGCCAATTTGGGCAGTCGAAGTACGGTATGAAGCGGTTTCTGCGTGGCTTCCTCGACTTGTTGACCGTGAAGTTTTTGACCGGCTATGGGCAGCGACCTCAGCACTTGTTGGGCGGAGTTGGCTTTGGATTATTCGGACTCGGTTCGCTGGGACTGACGGTGCTCACGGTCATTTGGCTGCTGACGAATGTTGGCAAAATGAATTTTGAACCCATCGGAACTCGACCGCTGCTGGCGTATTCGATCGCCTCGATGCTGCTGGGAGCGCAAGCCGTTTCATTGGGGTTCATCGCTGAGTTACTCATCGCCTACACGGGACGCGACATCGAGAACTACAGCATCAAAGAACGCTCAGCGACACAGGAAACAACCCACTCGCGAGACTATGCGACCGAAGCGACTCAGCCAGAGATGTCGGCGTTGCCAAGACTGTTTCCGCGCGAATGAACGCAACGGGGTCGGCATCCTCTTGCTTCCTAAGAGTCTGTCCAAGTAGCAAGCACATTCTATGTGCCGTGGCCAAAAGCGGACGACACATGGAATGTGCCTGCAACTTTCCGGCGACTGGGACAGATTCCTAGATCGTTGGCCTTCGCGGACCAGCAACGCCTGCGGACTGAATTGGCATCGCTCTATTGAAGTCATCAAACTGCCTCATCGTCCGTTCTTCAATCTCCAATTAGAGAGAGACCGACTGCATGAATCTCCTCACTTTGACTGTCAGCACGGGAGCAATCCTGACCGCTGCATATTTCACTTACGGCCGTTGGGTCGCGAAGAAGTTGGAACTCCGCGACGACGTGACGACACCGGCTTGCGAGATCAACGACGGCGAAGACTTTGTGCCCACGCCGGCTCCGTATTTGTTCTCGCAGCACTTCTCGGCCATTGCAGCGGCGGGACCCATCGTCGGGCCGATCACGGCCGGATTGGCATTTGGTTGGGGACCGGCGGTCATCTGGATTCTGATTGGCTCCATCTTCATCGGCTCGGTGCATGATGTCACCTCGCTGATCGCCTCGGTTAGGCATAAGGCGCGGTCGATTGCTGAAGTCGTGCGCGAGAACATGAGTCGCCGCGCTTACTTGCTCTTCCTGTCGTTCGTGTGGATCGCGCTGGTCTACATCATTGTCGCGTTCACGGACTTAACGGCTGGCACGTTCGCGCCGACATTGGCCGCCATTCCGGCGGACGCCACTGCGGAAGTCGCTGAAAAGGTCACCGCTGAAAACACCGAGAAGGTCAACCTCGGCGCAGCGGTCGCAAGTTCATCAATGATGTATCTGCTGCTCGCGATCGTGATGGGCTTCGTGCTCAAGTACACGAAGACGTCGCTCAATGTCGCCACAGCGATCTTTATGCCGCTCGTGTTGCTAACGATTTGGGCGGGACCGCACTTGCCACTGAATCTGCCAGGCCTGTTCGGACTCAGTCCGACCAAAACTTGGGACGTGCTGTTGCTCGGTTATTGCTTTGTCGCGTCAATCGTCCCGGTATGGGCTCTGCTGCAACCACGAGGCTTCCTCGGTGGCTATTTCTTGACGGTCACGATCGTCGCCGCGTTCTTAGGAATTGTTGCCGGCAGCCTCTTAGGCGGTGTGCCCGAGGTCAAATATCCGGCCTACCTGGGCTTTGTGTCGGACAAAGGTCTGCCGTTGTTCCCGATCTTGTTTGTGACAATCGCGTGCGGCGCCTGCAGCGGCTTTCACTCAATCATCAGTTCGGGCACGTCGTCGAAGCAGTTAAAAGTCGAATCGGATGCCCGACCCGTCGCGATTGGCAGCATGTTGCTCGAAGGCTTTGTTGCGGTGATCTCGCTGTCCTGCGTGATGATCTTGGACAAGCCCGCCGGCAGCCCCGATCAGATTTTTGCCTCGGGAGTTTCGACGTTCATCGCGCGATTGGCTCCGCTGCTTGGCATCAGCTTTGAGACCGCGAAGTTCTATCTCTTTAACTTCTCGCTGCTGGCCTTTGCGACCTTCATCTACGACACGCTCGATGTCTGCACGCGGTTGGGCCGATATGTCCTGCAAGAGGTCAGTGGTTGGCAGACTCGCACGGGTCGCAATGTCTGCACGCTGATTACGCTGCTGCCGCCGCTGTATCTCGTGTTGCAAACAATGACCGATCCAGCCACCGGCGCGGTCGTGCCGGCTTGGAAGATTTTTTGGACGCTGTTCGGCACCGCGAATCAGATGCTCGCGGCACTCACGTTACTGGGTGTGACCGTCTGGTTGCTGCGTTCGGGCAAAACGTGGTGGTACACCGCCGTGCCCGCCGCCTTCATGATCATCGTGACGATGACATCGCTGGGCATGTTCTTGGTGAAGTGGATTCAGCAACTCTCGTCAGGCGGCAAGTTCGATCCGAATGGTCCGCTGAGCACCGTCTTATTTGCGCTGTCGGTATTGCTGGTGATCGAAGCTGTGGTCGTCATCAACCGCAGCTTGAAGGAACGGCAAATCGCGGGAGTATAAGACGGATCGCAGAAAACAGTCGCGCTAAATGTGAGCCGCCGGCGCTAGCCGCGGGTCTTGGTTTTCTCGCCCGACGCGAGCGCGTTCGGCTCACGTCGGAGCGCAGGTATTTCCTGCGATCCGTATCAGACCTCCTGGGGGGACACCTTCTGAATGCAAGCATCAACCAGATGCCTCAATCAATCTTCGAGCGTGTCCGAGATGCCGGATCGTGAGCCGCAAAGTAGCAGGCACATTCCATGTGCCGTCCGCTTGTAGCCACGGCACATGGAATGTGCCTGCTACGACGACTCGGATGGACTCCTCGTTAGCGTTGTAAGAAAAGGTCCGAGAGGACGAACTCTTCGATGAGCGTGGCCAAGCGGTAGTCGGCGGCTTGGCTCTTGTCAGCGATCGCGTTCAAAGCGGCTCGGTCGCTGAGTGTCGTCGTGCGACGCAACGCGAAGAGCGCCAATTTCTCGATGAAGGCGACGTTGAAACGGTCGATGTCAGCCAGCAGCAACTTCTTGAAGGCGGCGGCATCCGCGAACTGACGACCATCGGGCAACTCACCGCTGGCATCGACGCGCGGATTCTGGCCTGCGCCGTCACTGACAACTTCCTCGGTACGCCAACGCCCGATCGCATCGAAGTGATCGAACGCAAACCCCAAAGGGTCGATGCGGCGATGGCACGACGCGCAATTCGGGTCACTCTTATGAGCATCAAGCTTCATACGGATAGTCGCTTTGGGTGACATCGCGGGAGTCGGCTCGATGGGCTTGACGTTCGCAGGCGGAGGTGGCGGAGATTTTCCCAAGATCGACTCCGAGACCCACTTGCCGCGATGCACAGGACGATGACGCGTGCCGTCTGATGTCAGGCTCAAGATCGCCGCTTGAGTCAGCAACCCACCGCGTTGATCGTGCGGTTGAAGGTGGACTTTCAGGAACTCGCGCGGCGGGTTCGTTGAACTCGCCGCAGCCAGCCGCTCATTGAGTTGATAGTGATCCGCCAAGCGAGCATTAAGCATCGTCCAATCGGAATCGAGAAACTCGCGCAGGCTGAGGTTGCGCTGTAAGACTTCGCCGAAGAACTCAGTCGTCTCGGCGATCATGCTCTTCTCCAGATAGATGTCGTAGTCTGGGTAGAGCTTCTTGTCCGGCGGGAACTTGCCGACATTCGCTAGTTGCAACCAATCGCGCGCAAAGGCCGCGACAAAGCGGCTGGCCTTCGGATCGGCGAGTAGGCGCCGGACGTGTGCGCGCAGTGTGGTTGGCTCGCGCAATGCTCCCGCGCGAGCCGCTGCGAACAGTGCTGCATCCGGCATCGTGCTCCACAAGCAATAGGACAACCGCGACGCCAACTCCCAGTCGTTCAAACGTTGATCAGCACGCTCGGAACTGCCCTCAACCAGATACAGAAAATCTTTCGAACACAGTACGGCTTGCAGCGCAGTCTTCATGGCCGACAAGAATGGCTCGCCATTGGCCATCTCAGAATCAACAAGCTTCGTAAAGCGATCGACTTCGCCGTCTTTGAGTGGACGACGAAAGGCGCGTTCAGTGAAGCGCGTCAATGCGGCGCGAATCTGTTCTTTGTCTTGGGGATCGCGCGGCAAGTACTCACGCTCGGCATAGGTTGGTCCGTCAGCACCCAGCGGCCCGGACCATTCGATCCAATCGATGATGAGGAACGGCCACAACGGCGCGCCGACTTCATCGGTCAATTTCATCTGCCAAGGTCGACGCCCCTCTTTAATGCTGAGGAACGGCAAACGCGGATCGGCGCGCCCCGAACGCGGTAGGTTCGATGGACCGGGCACATCGTTCGTCACACGCACATTCAGATTGCCCGCCGGCAAGTGCGTCACAAACTCGACGATCACCGGCGCATCCTCCGGAGCGACGATGTCCTGCTCGAAGAGCATGCGATCGAGGTCCGTTGCATACACCGTCAGATGCGGCGCACGCCCCTTGCTCGGCTTGAGGCCACTCAGTTGGAGCCGAACTTTGTAGTCACCCGCTGCGGGCAGCGCTTGCCCCGGCCCCGGACGACCGCCTTGCAATTCGGAACCCGGCCACAGGTCGACACGTACCTTGTCCGCCAGCCCCAGCGCTTCCATTTCGTCACGCGCTGGCCCGCCGCGCAGTTCAATCGCGTCCTTCTTCTTGAGAAACCGCAGCGGAGCTTTTGCGGGCAACGCTTCATTCAAAACCGCCTCGGCAGCCGCGAAGTATTTTTCGACATGCGAGGGCGACAATGACATCACCGCCCCAATCCGTTCGAAGCCTTGCCATGCTTCGTCCTCAGACAGTCCGTTGGGGTCGGTGGGATCAAACCCGACTCCCAACAAATCGCGGATGGTGTTCGCGTACTCGGCCCGCGTCAGCTTGTTGAAGGTCACACGTTCCCGCTTCGCTAAGCGGGCGGCCTCTCCTTCGTGGAGCTTGCCAGCCAGCCACTCGACCACGCGCGCGGACTCGTCGGCTTTAGGCTGCCGTTCGGTTGCAGGCGGCATTTGCCCAGAACTCAGCCGCTCCATCACTTCAGCCCATTTCAGTCCCGACGGCCCATGAACAACGTCGCGCGACAGAACATCCAGCCGAAACTCACCTTCGTGCCGACGTTCGTTGTGGCAACGATCGCAATGCTGTTTGAAGAACGGAGCTACTGCCGTGTTGAACTCGGCGTCGTCAAAGGCTGAGACGCTCGATCCCGCACAGGCGGCAACAAGACACATGGCGACAGACCAATGCACAATGCTCATAAGAAGTCGGCGGTGTGAGGAGGAAAGTCATCAACAGTGGCAGCAGCATAGAGACGCTCGGCGACAATCGCTTGCACCACTCGAACATGAACACAGCGCCGCGAAGTCACTCCACAGTCTTTCTCGTCCCGATGAGTTTCTACGGGGAATGTACTCAAGCCCGTCAGGCAGAGTCCTGATGGCTCAGGCAAAACCCTCAGGTCACTCAATTCATGACCGCATGCAGCGATTGCCTGACTGCGCGGGGTGAACTCAGCCGAATTTCGTAGGGCGTCACTCTGAGTGGAGGTTCTTTCCCTCACAACGACCATCGAGTCCCCGCATCAGTTGCCCCACACGAGCACTCACCGAGGAGCCATCAGGATGAGCCTCTGCGACGGTTGTCACGCCGGATGCTGTCGAGCGTTTGCTGTTCCCGTGACGGGGGCTGACATCCTGCGGATTGAACGCAACCTCGGCCTCGACTTTTGGGACTTCGTCTGCCGTTGGTCCGATCCCACTGGAGCGATCGCTGCTCATTACGCTCCACATTTCTACTTTGAAGACGAACCCGAGACGCCCTTCGTCATCTCGTTGACACATGCCGCCAGCGAGTACTTCTCCGGCACTACCAAATGCCAGTTTCTGACGGAGTGCGAACCGGATGAAGAACATCCGCTTGGTCAAGCTCGGTGCGGTATCTATGGCTCTCGCCCGCAAGCGTGTCGCGTCTTTCCAACGAAATTCAATGACTCCTGCGAGTTGGCGTTGATTCACGACATCCCAGATTGGACCCGTGAGGACGAGCACCCGGTCTATGAACTTTGCCCGCGTCAGTGGTTGCCCGAAGATCTCGATCCCGTCCAACCGCTGCATGATCTGGTGGTAGCCAAGTTCGAAATGCAGCTCTTTCGCAACTTGGCGACCGTCTGGAACGAAACTCCGCGACCGTGGAACCTGTTCCCAGACTTCTTGCACATGATTTACGAAAAACGCGTCATGCTCGAGCCACAAGCGAGCCCGGACGTAATTCCGTTTGTCGCGGTGCCGAATCAGCAAGTTCGTCGCGCCGCCTGATAGCCTGTGGGAATTAGGTGGTGCGCGATTCTGTCGTGCTCCCCATGCGGTGAGTTCAGGCACGCTGAAAACGTCCCCACGAAATTCAGCAGGCTGCTAAGGTCCTGATTCGGATCGCCGAAAATAGCTGCGATTTTCGTGAGCCTACGGCGCTAGCCGCGGGCCTGCATGTCTCGCCCAACGCTAGCGCGTTCGGCTCACTTGAGAGCGCAGGCATTTCCGCCGATCCGTATGAGATAACCTCGCGAATCGCTTTGGGACTAATCTCTACGTTTGGTCCGGACGCGGATTTCGTGAGTCATATTTCTGGGAGCCGTTATGCAGAACGTCGAGATCGCGCAACTCTTTGAAGAATTGGCCGACCTGTTGGAGATTCAAGGTGCGAATGTGTTCCGACTGCGGGCCTATCGCAATGCCGCGCGGACACTGGAAAGCATGACGGCCTCGGTCGCGGATCTCGTCGAGCAAGGGCAGTCGCTGACCGAATTGCCGGGTATCGGCAAGGATCTCGCCGAAAAGCTGGCGACGATCGTGCAGACGGGTGAACTGCCTCAGTTGAACGAGTTGCGAACGGAAGTTCCGGCAGGTGTGGTGCAGATGCTTCGCATTCCGGGACTGGGACCTAAACGCGTGGCGACGCTCTTCAAGGAACTCCATCTCACGACTCTCGAAGCCTTAAAGGCCGCAGCGGAAGGCGGCCAGATCGCGGAACTCAAAGGCTTCGGAGCAAAGATCACACAGACCATCCTGGAAGGCCTGTCATTGATCGAGCAGTCTGGTACTCGATACTACCTCGCAGACATGAAGCCTTCCGTCGACAGCATCGTGGCCACGCTCGCCGCATTGCCGTCGGTCCAGCAAGTCAGTGCAGCGGGCAGCTTTCGACGCCGTCAAGAAACCGTTGGGGATCTCGATGTGCTCGCGACTTCAACGGATCATGCCGCCGTGATGGACGCGCTAGCGGCGCATGCGTTGGTGGAAAAGGTCTTAGCTCGCGGTGAAACAAAGCAGCGTGTGCGACTTCGCAATGGCATCGAACTCGATCTGCGTGTTGTCGCTGACGAGTCCTACGGGGCTGCCATGCAGTACTTCACGGGCTCTAAAGAGCACAACATCGTCATCCGTCGGCGGGCTCAAGAACGCGGTTTGAAGATCAACGAGTACGGAGTCTTTCGCGACGAGCAGTACGTCGCGGGCCGTACCGAAGACGATGTCTACGCCGCAGTCGGCTTGCCATTCATCCCGCCCGAGTTGCGAGAAAATCGCGGCGAGATTGAACGTGCCGAACGTGGCCAGTTGCCGCAGTTGCTGGAACTGAGCGACATGCAAGGCGACTTGCACATGCATACGACCGCGACTGACGGGACCGCATCCATTCGTGAGATGGCCGAGACCGCGAAAGCACGCGGACTGAAATACATCGCGATCACCGACCATTCGAAGCGTGTGACCATGGCGAATGGCCTTGATGCCGATCGACTGCGAGCGCATTGGCGCGAGATCGATAAAGTCCGGTCGCAAGTGAGCGGCATTGAAATCCTGCGCGGCATCGAGTGCGACATTCTCGAAGATGCCACGCTGGACTTGCCGGATGATGTGCTCTCGGAAGCAGATTGGGTCATTGCTGTCTTGCATTATGGACTCAAGCAACCGCGCGAGCAGATCAACAAGCGGTTAATGGCGGCCATTCAGAACCCATACGTCAACGTGATCGGTCACCCATCTGGTCGCATTATCGGCAAACGCCCCGGAGCAGATATCAGTTTCGACGACATCCTAAAGGCTGCCGCCGATCACGGAGTCATGATGGAAATCAACGCGCACCGTAGCCGGCTGGATCTCGATGATCTGCATGCGGCCGCAGCCAAGGAACGCGGCATTCCGATTGTGATCAGCACCGATGCCCACAGCGTGCATGGCTTTGAAGAAATGCAATTCGGAGTCTTCCAAGCCCGTCGCGCGGGACTCGAAGCGAAGGACGTCGCGAACGCGCAAGGTTGGGAACAATTCCAAAAGTACTTACGGCAGCGGCAATAACTCAACGCGCCGGTGCGGCGAAAACTCGATCATGCCTCTCGACGCTTGGCGAATGACTCAGCAAGTGGCCCTCAAAAGCAAGCAGCCCGGCACTGCGATTGGTGCCGGGCTGCCAAGCGGAAGTCACAGAGGGAACCGCTCACCGGAACGGTACTCCAACTCGCCCATCAGCCAGTGCCACGACGTTGCGGCATTCTCAGGGGGACTCCTCGCGATGTGCGGCACGAGCAGCCTGCCCGTGCCAGCCGTCCGTTCGAACGCATCGTCCGAACTCCAAAACGGCGTGCCATTGAAGATCGATCGTTCTCACTCCCACGGAACCAAGGTCGAATCACTCTCCTCCGTGCTCGATACACAAGACAGTTTGATAGACGCGACGTTCGCGGCGGTTGTGCTTCATGAGCAGCAACATCCAATCGCGCAGTTCTGCGGTCAGTTGATCTTCCAGAGCGGTGGCATTGAGGTTTTGGTTCACACGTTGTCGCAAGTCAGACAACATGTCGAAAATACGGTCATGCTCAGAGAACAGTGAAGCCGCGACGTCACTCAGATAGGGTTGCAGTTCGAGCAACTCGGACATGTAGCCACCTTCCTCGCGCAATTCGAATTCGCGAGGAATCGTCTCCAATAGCGAGTCGAGCACCGCCAACAACCATCGTCTGTCGCGCGTCTCATTGGGCTCGTCGAGGATGGCTCGCAGGTCGCCCAGTAGCAGGTACTCCAGACGGGAGTAGCCCATGAGCAATTCTTGAGATGTGATTGACAAGCTCATGTGTGACCTCCAGAAGTTGTAAGAAGGGATTATCGCGGTCAGGACATCATCCAGCGCGTCTGTCACGCAGCTTGCCCGAGCCACTCTAGCGCACGGCGCACGACACGATCAGACCGGACGGCAAGGATCTTGCCCATGCTCCGCTCAAATCGGGAATGCACAAACTTGGTACTCACGACAAGTTTTTGAAGACTCTAAATTCTCACCAGAATCAGCTTGACGCATTTCCGACAAGCTAACGTCATGCTCCCAATCGGCCTCGCCGTTGGTGTTGTTGCTCCACCGCAGGCCGCGTTCACCAGACTCGGAGACAGGTTCTTGTTCAACACTCAAACGACCATTGGCATGATGATCGTCGGACTGAGCGTCATTGGTTGGCTCAACGCGCGGCGCGTGCTGGAACTCTCCAACGTCATGCGTCGGATGGTGGAACGCTGTGGCGACGATCAGGCTCTCCAACGTGTTCGTTGGCTATGCCTCTGCGGAACCATCTTCGGAGCAAGCCTGGCCACCGGACTCATCAATCCGATGACGTGGGAATGAGCGCATCTCCAATGAAAACGCCGGCAAACCAGAACGCCATCCACGGGCAGACCGAATTGACAGCTCAGTCTAACGGCTGAGATACCGTGGCGCGACCAGCCTCGTTGACGTTGTGGTTCCAACCCATTCTCGGCAGATCCCATTCCACACCGGATGCCATCCGTAATCGACAAGCGGGCTCAGCGATGACCTCGCCGATGTGGCTCAAACGGCAATCCAGTGGCGACGCAGCCAACAATCGCGCGCCATCCTCCGGCGAGACAGTCAATAGCAATTCAAAATCCTCACCGTCGCTCAAAGCATGACCCAGCGCGGGGTTCAATCCGCTGAAGTGATCATCCATGACTATTGGCGCGACGAGCGACTCCAGACGACCGGCCATCTGGTGAGCGGCAGCGCTCACGGGAATGCGATCTGCAAACAGCACCGCTCCGCAGTGGCTTTCTTCCAAAATGTGATAGAGGTCCGCGACCAAACCATCACTGACGTCGAGCATGCTGCGAAGCGACACATGCTCCGCCAATCGTTGCGCCTCATGGACACGCGGCATGAACGAGAATTGTCGCCCGAGGATGCTGCCGCCGAGATCACCCGTCACAAAAATCCAATCACCCGGTTGGGCTCCCGATCGCAGGACAGCACCACGCGCGTTGGGCTCGCCGATCAAGGTCACGTTGATCACGAGCGGCCCCTCCCAGGCGTTGGTGTCGCCGCCAACGATCGACGTCTCGAAGTCCGCAGCCAAGTCCTGCATGCCAGCGAAAAGCTCCTCGACCAGCGCCGCGTCGTATTGTCGCTGAAGCCCCAAGCTGACGACCGCGTACTGAGGCCGTCCGGCCATCGCAGCAATGTCGCTTAAGTTCACGCCCAGCGCTTTGCGTCCGACTTGTCGAGGCGTCGCGGTTGCGAGGTCAAAGTGAACGCCTTCGAGCAGCATGTCCGTCGTCACCAGACCAGTATTACTGACGCCCCAATGCACGATCGCGCAGTCGTCACCGATGCCCGTCAGCACGCCCGAACGTTGCGCGGCGAGCGAGCGAAAACGGTCGATGAGCTGAAACTCAGGCTTTTTGACGGGCAACATGAGGAGTCTTCATCAAATCAGGAATTGGACATGTCGCTGCGAGACGATAATCGCCTCGCTCGCAGGCAACATGTGATGAATCAGGTCGCGACTGAAACTCATCTGGTCGAGGATGAATTGCCTGGTGGGAGATGGAAAACGGCGGAGTTGCCATCCCCCGATTAATAGCCAACTTGGTTTATCGCACAGCCTCACTTATACCCCGCGCGGCGAGCCAAGAACCTTTTGCGGCCAGCGACGTTCAACTACGGCGACGTACGGGATTCTCTCGGAATGCCCTGGTTTCAAACCCATCCGTTGCGTGGGCCAAAATTCGCGAGGTGGGTCACACAACCGTTTGGCGTCGCTTTCGCTCACTTCTTTTCGGAGGACTCAGCATGGGACTGTTCGACAAACTTCGTGGCGAATTTATCGACATCATCGAGTGGGTCGATGATTCGCAGCACACTCTGGTCTGGCGATTTCCTCGCTATCAGAACGAAATCAAGAACGGAGCCCAACTCATTGTACGACCGGGTCAGGTTGCCATCTTCGTGCATCGCGGCGAATTGGCCGATGCGTTCGGGCCGGGACATTACGAACTCAAGACTGACAACCTGCCGCTGCTTAGCACCTTGCAAGGTTGGAAATATGGATTCAACAGCCCATTCCGCTCGGAAGTCTACTTTGTCAGCACACGACAAATTACCGATCTGAAGTGGGGCACCCCGAACCCCATCATGTTGCGTGATGCGGACTTTGGACCGATCCGCCTGCGAGCGTTTGGCACCTACGCGATGAAGGCCATCGATCCCAAGATCTTGCTCAAGGAACTGGTTGGCACCGACGGCACGTTCGAAACCGACGAGGTCAGCGAGTTGCTGCGGTCCATCATCATCACGTCGTTCTCAGACATGATCGGTGAAAAGAAAGTCGCGGCGCTCGATCTTGCGGCTCACTACCGCGAAATGTCTGACGATCTCCGCAAGATGGTTTGTGAGCGGATTGACGACGAGTACGGACTCGAAGTCACGCAACTCTTCATTCTGAATGTGTCACTGCCCGAGGAAGTCGAGAAGGCTCTCGATACCCGCAGCAGCATTGGTGTGATGGGCGATTTGAATCGCTTTCAGCAGTACCAAATGGGTCAGGCCATCGGTGCTGCGGCAACCAATCCTGGAGGTGGAGCGGCGGCGGATGGACTGGGACTCGGAATGGGCTTTGCGATGGCTCAACGCTTCATGCAAATGGGCGGAGCTCCCGTCGCCGGCGCGCCGATGGCGGGAGCCGCCATGCCGGGCATGGCTCCTGTCGCTGCCCCCGTTCCACCGCCGATCCCGCAAGTCAACTGGCACGTCGCACTCAACGGTCAAAGCCAGGGGCCTTACACGACTGAGCAACTCATTCAAGGAGCACAGTTAGGACAAGTGGCGGCGGCCACCTTGGTCTGGACTGCCGGACTCGATGGTTGGAAGCCCGCCGGACAAGTGCCGCAACTCGCTGCGGCGTTCCAACAAGTCCCACCACCGCCGCCTCTGTAATTGAAATGACCTCGCGTTGACCCGTGGCAAAAGACGGTGCAACGCCGAGGCTAACACCCCGTATTTCCGTCTTGTCCGAGCTCTCCGTGGTACCTGCCTCTTCCAGATGTTGGCTGCCACGGATCGCTCGGAGTGACACCAAGGAAAGACTGGGCGGCATCACGCAGTTGCACGACTCCGCGATTTTAATTCTCACATGGCCTGGGCTCTTAAGCGTTGATTCCCCAATGTCGGCAACTCCTTCTCGTACTCGTTGGGGCGTCGTTCTGGCGATTGGCTGTTTGTTCGTCGGTTACTCGTTCTGGACCGCATCGATCCCCGGCAGCAACGAGCCACATTACCTCTGCAAAGCCAAATTCTGGTGGCAGCCAGAGTGGTGTGCTCACGATCTCTTTCTGGAGTCATCCAATCCCCACTTTGTCTTCTATGTCGTGCTGGGAGGGATGACAAAATGGTTGCCACTGGCAGCGGTCGCGATCATCGGAAGGCTGTCCGGATACTTCGCTCTGGCTGCTGGCTGGGAGTGGCTCTGTCGCTCACTCAAGCTAACGAACCGAGCCAGCGTGCTGGCGGCTATCTTACTCGTGGCCTTCGCCGCTCTCGGTAATCTCTCGGGCGAATGGCTGATCGGCGGCATCGAATCAAAAATCTACGCCTATGCCGGTGTGTTCGCGGGGTTGGGCGCTTGGTTTGAACGGCGTGCCATCGCCGCTGGTTGTTGGTTCGGCGTCGCAATCGCGTTTCACCCGCTGGTCGGTGCTTGGAGCGTTGTCGCGTTGAGCGTTGCCGGGGGCGTTGACCTCACGTGGCGATTCGCTCGTCAGCAGTACACGTCACCAGCAGATCGCGTTGAGGGCCTTCCTCAACGCAGTTGGCCGGTAGGAACTCTGACCACCGCACTTATCCTGGGCAGCATGATCGCCGCGACAGGCCTGGTACCCGCGATACAGTCCATCTCGGGCGAAGATTCCCGAGCCGCGACAAATGCGACCTTCATTCAAGTCTTCTATCGCCTGAGCCATCACCTCCATCCTGATCAATTCCCGCTCATCAGCTATGCGGCTTATGGCCTGTTGCTGACTGTAGGAATTGCACTCTCGAAGAAACGCATCCCGACATTGGGCCTTAAGACGTTTCGCTGGTTCGTGGTCGGTGCTGTATTAATTGCGACCTGTGGTTGGGTCGCAGGCTCGGGACTGAAACCCACGCACTTTGAAGAACCATTCTTCAACCTGCGGATGACAGTCTTGAAGTTCTATCCCTTCCGACTCGCGGACGCGGTCGTACCAGCGTTTACCGCCATCATGCTCGCGCAAGAGCTGTCCGAGCGAACGACCTGGCAGCCGCATAGTTGGCTCGTGCGGCGAGGAACTCTGAGTACAGTCACACTCTTGGTATTGGCATTTTGGATAAGTCGCGGCGTGCGAGCGGCTCGATACATCCCTGACGAGTGGTCCGCAGATTGGCTGGAGGTCTGTGAGTGGGTCCACAACCACACGCCCGAGCAAGCATTGTTTGTCACTCCTCGCGAGAGTTGGGCTTTCAAATGGTTCGCTGAACGGCCCGAATACGTGGCTTTCAAAGATTGTCCGCAGGACGCTCGGAGTTTGAATGAATGGAACCAGCGGTTGCTGTGGCTCAATAAATGGGCCGAGCGGGGCTTCGTCGATACGACCTATTCACGCGAGGAAGTCAGAACACTCGCGCGGCAGACGCACGCCAGCTTTTTCATCACGCGCCGCGATGCGCGGATGGAGGCACCTCTCGTTTTCTCAAACGAGACCTACTTGGTTTACGACTTGCGGGACTGGACGCCGTAGCTGATCAACGAGCATCGTCGTTCCAGTCCGGGTCGATGCACTTCACGCGGTTGCTCCTCTATACCTCGCCGCCTTTCCGACAGACTCATTTGTGATCAACGCGGCGCGGCCGCAACGAGCCCTCAACGTGACTGCTAGCTTCGCCGACGAATACCCATTTGCTCCCCATGACATCCGCCTTAGTTGCGGGCAGCGACTGCATTACGTCGACGAAGGCACCGGCTCTCCTATCTTGTTTGTGCATGGAAACCCCACCTGGAGCTTTGCGTGGCGACGCTTTATCAAAGCTCTGAGCCCAACCCATCGAAGCATTGCTGTGGATCACATTGGCTGCGGTCGTTCGGACAAGCCACAACGATTCGAGTATCGACTGGCGCAGCACGTCGACAACTTGGTCGAGCTTGTGGAACGACTCCATTTGCGTGACGTCACACTGGTCGCGCACGACTGGGGCGGAGCCATCGGCATGGGCTGCGCGGTGCGAATGCCAGAACGGTTCTCGCGATTCGTGCTGATGAATACCGCTGCGTTTTGTTCGACGAGCATTCCCTTTCGCATCGCTCTATGTCGATTGCCGCTTCTGGGCACACTCGCCCTGCGCGGACTCAACGCGTTTAGTCGAGCTGCAATTTCGATGGCTGTCGAGAAGCGCGAACGCATGACGCCCGCCGTGAAAGCCGGGTTTCTCGCACCGTATGACTCGTGGGCTAATCGGATTGCTGTCGATCGATTTGTGAAGGACATCCCGCTGCGTCCCAGTCATCCCAGCTTCGAGACGCTCGCGCGGATTGATTCCGGCATCGGTCAGTTCTCGGCTCATCCCATGCTCTTGATGTGGGGCATGCGCGATTGGTGCTTTTCGCCGGAGTTCCTCGCAGAATTCGAACGCCGCTTTCCGCATGCCCAAGTTTGCCGATTCTGGGACGCCGGGCATTACGTCTTTGAGGATGCTCACGAAGTGGCAATTCCAAAGTTGCAAGAGTTCTTGGCCTCCAACGTCGTTTTAGGCTGCTCGGACTGAGCGCGCGGATTGTCGCGGCAGCAACATTTCGCGCGCGGTATGTCTCACATTCAGCAACCTGCGGGAACGCCGTTGAGCGGAGTCACGCCTTTCGAATCCCGAGCGCATTGGATGTGGCCAACGGTCCTGACAGCCGCAGAGACCGAGCGACCGCATAGAAAAGTGACGGCCTCGTGACGAATTGATCCGGTCTGGCACCACTCATCTCAGCGCTGAGTCTCGACCATCGCATGAGCACACTTGCTCGCGGCACACGATCTGCCTTTCAGGAGAGAGGACGACCCACTCTCTCATTTTGGACGCAGACCATCATGCATGATGCCGAGGCAGCGCCAGCCGTTGACGTGCCCATCGAACCGACGCGCCGTACCTTCATCGAAACCTGCTCATCTGCGGTGATGGGTCTTGGGTTGACGCTTGGCTATGGCACATTTGCGACTCTGATTGGTTGGTTTTTGTATCCATCGAAGGGTGCAGCCAAAGCGTGGCAATTCGTCGCGGACCTGGGCAGCTTCAGTGTCGGCAAGTCGATCACCTATCAAGGTCCTGCCGGACAAAAAGTGGTCATTACGCGGATGGAGAGCAACGGCGCAGCCGAGGACTTCATTGCCCTGTCGAGCGTCTGCCCACACTTAGGATGTCAGGTGCATTGGGAAGCGAACAACGACCGCTTCTTCTGCCCATGTCACAATGGCGCGTTTAACGCCACTGGCGTTGCGCTGTCCGGACCTCCGAAGGACGCCAATCAAACATTGCCACGTTATCCGTTGATGATCGAAAACGGCTTGCTGTTTATCGAAGTGCCGGTGACGGCGTTGGTGTGAAAAAGTGAATTGGCGTTGGGTGGATTTGGTGTGGAGTGTCGCGCTGCGAGCTCGCATCAAGCGGTCACTTCAATGCCAAACACAGAACACCAAATACCAAACACGAAACACATTCCCCTATGCCTAACGCTCTTACTCGCTTCATCACTGACCGCCTGCCGATCTCGGGGATGCAGCTTGCCGAGATCACCAACGAACCTGTGCCCGCACACTTGCGGCGATGGTGGTTCTGTTTGGGCGGAACTCCGGCTTACCTGTTTGTGGTGCAAATCGTTACCGGAATTCTGCTGGCGTTCTATTACGAACCCTCGCCGTTGACCGCGTTCGACTCAGTAAAAGCCATCACCGATGAAGTTGCTTATGGCTGGTTCATTCGCGGCATGCACAAATGGGCGGCGACGTTGATGATCGCGGCGGTGATCTTGCATCAGATGCGAATCTATTTCAGCGGAGCCTACCGCAAGCCGCGCGAGATCAACTGGATGATCGGCATGTGCTTGCTGCTGTGTACGCTCATCATCGGATTTACGGGCTATAGCCTCGTGTTTGAACAACTCAGCTTTTGGGGCGCGACGGTCGCCGCGAATATCTGCGACACCATTCCTTACCTCGGAGTCTTTGCCAAACGCATGCTGTTGGCTGGCGAAAGCTACAACGAGCACACCGTGTCACGATTCTTCATTCTGCACGCGGCCGTGTTGCCCGGAGTCATGATCGCTTTGCTCGCGATTCACATCGGGATCTTAAGGTTGCAAGGCGTATCAGAGTTGAAGTTCGAAGACGAACCCGAGTCTGCTCCGCAGCACTTCGATTTCTTCCCTGACCACTTCTATACGGAACTCATTGTTGGGTTGGTGCTGATGATCCTCTTGAGCGTGTTGGCAACGGTCTTGCCAGTCGAGATGGGGCCGAAAGCCAATCCGTTGCAGACTCCAGAAATCATCAAACCCGAGTGGTGGTTCTATGTTTCTTTCCGCTGGCTGAAGCTGTTTAGCGGCACGTTCGCGGTACTAAGCAGCGGGTTCATCGTCTTCGTGATGTTCGTGTGGCCGTTCATCGATGGAGCTATTCGCAAAGTCTGGCCGAAGTCCGAAGCGAGCGTCTGGATCGGCATTGTCGGTGTCTTCTTGCTCGTCGGCCTGACGGTATGGGAAGCCGTCGTGACTCACTAATCACGACTTCGAGAGCCCATCGCTCACAACGTTTGAATTAACGGCATCGTGATGAAGGCGCGGTGGTTAGTTCAGAATGTCATCGACGTTTGAGAACACGGTGTCCAACGCGCTGTTCAAGACCGTGTCTATTGCATCCGCGTTACTGACATCGACTGTGTCGCCGTCAAGACCTCCATCCACGGTGTCAGCACCGCCACCCGCGTTGATGAAGTCGACGCCAGCGCCACCGTGAATCAGGTCGTTACCAAAATCGCCGACGAGGACATCGTTCTGGCTGCCGCCATTTAACGTGTCGTGGCCTCCGCCGCCTTGCACATTCAACCGCGCGAGCGTCAAACCCCCGGCATCCACCACGTCGTTACCGGCATAAAGTAAGACGTTGATCCGCTCGACCGTTCCCAGATTCAGCAAGAATCCACTGACGAGCGTTCCAGCGGCGCGAATCAGCGAGATGCGAACTCCGTTGTCGGTCACGGTGATTTGGTCACCTTCGGAAGAAGCCTTGGACGCATAGACCATCTGCCGATCCGTGCCGCTGCCGCCGTCGACTGAGTCCGTGCCGTCGCCGTCTTCCCACACAAAGACATCATCGCCGGTGTCACCACTGAGCAGGTCGTCGCCCGTACCACCGGAGAGCGTGTCATTCCCCGAGCCACCGACAAGCAGATCGCTACTGGTGCCTTGTCCGAAGAGACGATCGTCGCCCTCGCCGCCAGTAAGCGAATCGCGACCGGCTCCGCCTCGGACGAGATCGTTGCCGAGTCCTGCGTCGACCGAATCATTGCCCGCGAAGCCGTTGATATTGTCGTTGCCATTGCCTGAAACGATGACGTCATCACCATCGTCTCCGGAGATGAAGTCGACATTCGAACCACCGTGAAGAGTGTCATGGCCCGCGCCGCCGCTCAGTGTTGTGCGACCCGTGAAGCTGCTGGCGTCGATGGTGTTAGAAGAACTACCACCGGTGAGAGCGGCATCTTCGATCGCCACGAACGAATCCACGCCGGTCAGTGTTCCGGTGAGACCCATATTGGTGAGGACGTAATCTTGATCGCCACTTTCGGCGGCGATGTCCGTGCCATCACCGCCGTCGATGGTGTCTGTGCCCAGGCCACCAATCAGCACATCCAGACTCGCACCTTGTCCTCGCACGCGATCGTCGCCAGCTTCCCCGTCCAGTAAGTCGCTGTCTCCTCCACCGAGCAAGACATCATGGCCGCCGCCAGCTCGAATTGTGTCCTGTCCCAATCCACCAATCAGGACGTCTGCCAGCGCACCGCCATAGACCACATCCGCTCCATCTCCGGCATCAATCGAAAGTCCCGCGAGCGTCAGGTTGCGAGCATCAATCAAGTCGTCGCCGCTGAAAGCAAAAATCTCGACGGTCTCGACCGTGCCTAACGAGAGCAAGAATGGATTGATGCCCGGATCGGTAAACCGCTCGACGGCGACTCGGCCTGAGCTATCACGGATCTCGATGCGCTCACCCTGAGCCGAGTTTTCCGCGCCGGAGATGCCGACTTCATCACTACCCGCATTGCCGTCGATAACATCGTTCCCATCGCCACCAGCCCAATAGATCCCGTCGTCGCCGCTACCTCCACTCACCGTATCATTGCCGCGACCACCCGTGATGAGATCATCGCCACCGTTTGCCGTGATGACATCGTTCCCCGCGCCGCCGCTGATGGAATCGAAACCCTGTGAGCCGATGATTGTGTCGTGCCCCAGCCCACCGACTTCACCGACCTGCCGAGTTAACGTGGACGCATTGATGATGTCGGAGCCGTCGCCAGCGTCGACAAACAGCGACCCGAGAAACCCCGCATCAACGCTCTGCAACGTGATCGAGTCATTGCCAAGCCCTCCATAAATTGCCAGGGCTTGCTGTGGGTTGAGCATCCTGAACGCCACGCCCGCAGACGTCGCCAGTTCCATGTCGAGGTCGGTCATCGCACTCAGCGTCACCGTGTCGGCGGCGGCGGAAAGAGTCATGGAGGTCATCTTCGTCGTCAGATTGAGATCGACGACTTCGCTCTGCTCGAAGCTCCAAGTGACAGATGACGAGCCTTCCACCGGCACAATCGAAACCGAGCCAAGATTTACTCCACCAAGCTGAGGCTCAACACGATCAACACTGTTGCCGTTGACCGCGATACGATCGACGCCGTTACCGCCGTTGATCATCGCAGTGGCCGTGTAATAACCGCCACTGCCGGAGTAATTCAGCACGAAGAGGTCGTCGCCACCATTGCCCGACAAGTTAACAACGGGGTTCGCGACGAATGGTCGCGAATCAATGACGTTGTTGCTGAGTAAGGTTTGGATGGAGTCCGCATCACCCGACAAGAAGCGACGAACTTCAAACACGTCGGCGCTCTCCGTCCCCGAATGGGTGACGGCTAAATCGCGGGCCACGAGTGCGATGTCGTTTCCATCACCACCGTAATAAGTCAGAAAGTATTCGTGGCTATCAACGGTGAGAAAGTTGCTTTCAGGACGTCCCGAAAAGCGGCCGCTCACAGGATCGGCTCCATCATTAGCAACGAGAATCTCGTTGCCATTCGTCGCTGACAAACCGTCAAGTACTAACAAGCCATCGAGTGACAACGGGCCATTGACTTGCAACCGCGATAATGTCGAAGCGCCCAGTAATGTCGTCCCGTTGATTGACGTTAACACGATCTGTCCGCCATCCCAGTTGGCAGCGGTCGCCACAGCGAGTTTGCCGTCAGTGGTCAGGCGGATGTTGTCGTTCCCAGACTCATCGTCGACTGAGTCCAGAATTCGCACGCCCTCAACAACCCCGTTGAGTCCGTTGCCCAAGTCGATCGTGACATCTCCCGTAAAACCCAGATGGATGTCACCTGAGTCCGTCACAGCACCGAGATGAAGCACCGAGAGATCGATGTCGTCGGCGTCTGTACCAACCCCCGTTTTAGCTTCGAGTCCAAGCGTGCTGACGTTGATGTCGATTTCATCATCACCGTCTTCCAGAATCGAGCCGCCCTCGGACCGCAGCGTCACATGCGATGAAGACGACAACGATTCAATGACAAGATCCCCATCCACCGCCAGCGTGATCGTGCCCGTGGTGGACGTGATGTTGATGCCGCCCGCTTGCACGATGTTGCCGTCCGGTGAATTCGTGCCGGCCACGATTCGCAAATCACCGCTCATGCTGCCCGGAGCGACATTAAGAATAACGTCATCAGCGGCAGCAAAGTTAAAGTCACGTCCCATGACGATCGCACTCAGTGTGAGGTCACCGGTCATCGCCAACGTGGCTTCCAGCGTGATATCGCCAGCATCCAAGTTGACGATGCTCTTCGCCACGATCAGGTGGCCGTTAGTGATGATCGAAACGTTGTCGTTGTGAGAGTCATCATCATTCGAGTCTTCAATCCGCACGCCGACGACGCCAGCCAACTCTGTCAATGTGAGGTCGCCGGTGTTACTCACAACGAAGTCGCCTGAGTTCGTACTGCCAGCCAACTGACCAACTTGAGTGTCGAGTGGATTGCTGTCGTCGCCGATACCCGTCGCGGCATTGAGCACCAACGAACTCGCCGTCACATCCGCAGCGTCATCGCCGTTGTCACTGATTGTCCCTGTAGTCGCCGCTAAGCGTACCTCGTGAGTGGCCGCATTCAGTTTCGTCACGGAGATCGTTCCACCCGCGATACCGACATTCGTCTGAAACGAGACATCATGCACACTGACCGCGCCGGTCGAGGCGTTCGGACTACCGAACACGATCAAATCAAAGTCGGCGCCGATCGTCAGCAACTCGGTGGGGGTCAGGTTCAAAGTGCCACTGCTGTTGATGCCAATCGAAGTCGTGTTGGCGAGCGGCACGAATGCGAGCGTGCCCGTACCAACAATGTCGACAGGCAGCAGCATGTCACCCGCAGTGAGGTCGACCGTGTCCGCGATCAATGTCACGCCGGGAGCGTTCTCGCTCCCAATCTGTCCGGTCGTGGCACGGAGTCCTGAACCTGAAACATTCTCCGTCGAACCGGTCATGGTCAGCAGGCCATTCGCCGCCGTGATCGTTCCCGCAATCTCGACACCATGCAACGTGGTGGTGGTGGCAGTGCCTGTTAGTCCCACACGACCGAAGTTGGACTTAACGGTCGCCGTAGCCGCAACCTGCACAGCCGCGCTGAATTCAGCACTCGTCGCGGTCCCGGCTATTTGGAGTGATCCATTCTCCGCGATCGCATTCCCATCAATCAGCACGCCGTTTTGCTCAGCGGAAACACCCGTGATCTCAATCTTCCCGGCAAAGTTCAGCGTGCCCATCGATTCGAACTTCGACGTCGCGTCGAGCGTGACGCCACGGCCGTGCGTGCTCGTGCCTTGCACCACAATGTCGCTATCGATCACCGAGATCAGCGTGTTCTGTCCAATCGCCACGCCTGTCGAAGACACCGAGCCGTTACGACCTTCGCCAATCAGCGTGATGACGCCCGAATTGTCCTCCAACGTCTGAGCGTTGCCGGTCCCTATGGATTGAATGGTCGATTCGAGGATGCGGACGCCAACTCCAAACTCAACGCCCGATTGATCACCCGCAACGCCGTGCAACGAAATGTCACCGAGTACCGTGTTGATCTTCGAACCGCTCACAACGATCGCATCAACGCTGCTGGTCACTGGAATGACTGAGGTGTTGGCTGCGATCGTGATGTCACCGTTAACAGTGGCGAGGCTCGAACCCACTTCGAGTTGAACCGACCTGGCCCCAGTGATCGTGATCGTGCCGCTGCCAACTGCACTGACTTCGTGAGCGAGTGATACATCGAAACCACTCAACTCGATGTCACCATTGCCGTCCGACGACACGACCACAGCTTCCAGCGCGAGTTCGCCGACGAAGAACTCGTCTGGCGCGACGTCGATCGTGATGTTGCCGCCATCAAGATTGTGAATCGCCTTCGTGACGGTCAGTGTGCCGACGTTGTTGAAGATGATGTCATCGGCGCCCGAGTTGTCGTTGCTGACATCGAGAATACGAACACTCTCTACGGCAGTCACAAAGCCGATCGGTTGCACTGAACCGATTTGAGCAGCGCGGCTATTGGTCAGCGCGAGATCACCCACGTTCGTCTCGGCAGCAACCAACGCCCCGCGAATTTCGAGTGAATTCGACGCCGTCCCTATTCCAGCCGTCGCACGTAGAGCAATCAGCTCACCAACAATGTCACTGCTGGTATCTGTATCGCCGTCGACGATCGCGCCGTTGGTTGTCAACAAGCCAACAGTCCCCATGCCAGCATTCAGACGCGTAACGCTGATTTGGCTCCCCATTATCGTCACGTTGTCTGTGAAGACCGCATTGTCGATCGCGATCGCGCTACTGTCCTCGGTCGCACCAATGGTGATCTGTGCGAAGCCATCACTCAGCGTCCCAAGTTCCGCGCCGCTGATTTGCAACGTGCCACTGCCATTACCAACACCGATCGAAGTCGCCGATGTGAGCGCGTCGATCTGTAAATGACCGGTACCGCTGATCGCTGTGGAGACTGGAGTCAGTTGCAGTCGATCGGTCGACAGGCGGATGTCGCCGCTCGTAGAACTGACCTGTGCCATGCCGATCTCAATGCCGTTCGCGATGCCTGCAGCCGACAGTGAAATGTCGCCGCTCGTTGTGCTCACGGATGTCGCACTCCCCGCGCGGAACCCGAAACCGCTGGCACCGCTCGCGTTCACAATCACACTGCCACTGACATTAGTAATTTTCGATTGCGTCAGATCAACGCCATTCGTTGTGCCGTAGGCCGTCACCAGGACATCGCCCGAGTCCGTCGTCAACTCGGCCTGCTGAGCAATCAGCCCCGTCACCGCACCAAGGCCATTGACGCCGACCGTACCCGTCGTGGTGACAAGCTGTGCGTTGCTCAGCACGATGCCGCTTTGCACGTCCGATGACCCTCGCAGATCAATACTACCGGCACCGGTGATCTGGAACTTCGAGTTCGACAGCGTGCTGCCCGTCTCTGCAGTCGCAAATCCAAAGACCGTGAGATGGCCATCGATCGCGTTGAGATTTGAAGCGTCGAAGCGCACCGCCGACCCGCCAGCCCCTTGTTGAGTCCGCCCATCGACGATGATGCCACTCGCTCCGGTTCCGGTGCTCGAAGTGCTGATGGTCGTAGCTTGTAGCCAAACACCAAAGGCTTCGTTTGCCGTGCCTGCATTTCCACTCTTTCCAATCAGTTCGACCGCACCCAACGTCGTCGTGATGCTCGACGATTCCAAATGAATGCCACCAAACGTGCCACTCGCCGCTGTCTTGGCAGAATTGGCACGAAGGCTGATCGCGCCCGTATCAGTCGTGATGTTCGAGGTCACTCCATGAATGGAACGCAGCGCCGTCACCGCGATCTGGCCCGCCGCGGTCGTCTTCAAGTTGTGCTGCAAGTTCACGAAGTCGGCATTGATTTCGATGTTGGCTCCTGCCGTGTTGACTTCGGCAGCAATCGTTGCGGTGTCGCCACTTCCACCATTGACGCTGAAACCATCGGGCAACGATGTCGGCAGACTGTTGACGTTCAGTTCATCTGCTCCATCGGCCAATTCGAAACGCAATCCGGTGACACTCGTATCTGGAATGGTGACGGAATGCGTGCGATCTCCAGTCGCACCGACAATGGCCGTGGTGAGGATCAGATGCGGGTCGGTGATCACATACGAACCCAACGCATAGTCGATCGTCAGTTGATCGTCCGAGCTGCCATGGTTGCTATCGGTAATGACCAACACGCCATTAACGAGCGCGACGGTCGTTTCCACTCCCAGCGTCGCGATACCGATCGATTCAACTCCCGATTCCTGCGCGAAGGCGTCCGTTGCGACAAAGTAGACGACGTAGTTGGTTTCCTCGGTGAGCCCGGCAAACGAAATTGTGCTCGTCACCTGACCGCTGACTCCCACGGTGCCCGTCGGTGCCGTGCTGATCTCGTTAGCGGTGGGCACTGGATCCGTCGCCAGCTTGAGTAAGTACTTCAGAGTGGCGTTCTCATCAGCCGTCACCTGCACTTCAAATTGTTCAATGCCAAGAACTCCCGTACCGAGCACCAACACCGGTGCCGCGTTGTCGATGCGATAGGTCTCGCTTGATTCAATGGTGCCCACAAATTCTGTGTTCGCGAGATCGATGATGTTCTGCAACACGGAAATGCCGAGCCCAAGTGTGCCGTTGGCGTTGTTGTCGACGTTGACCACGACGTCGTACTGAGTCGCAGATTGAGCGGTCACGCTGATGACACTCGCGCCGTTATTCGCGGCAGCGGCTCCCGTCACTTTGAAGTCTTCGGCCGAGACGTTCTGGACGGCTTCGTTGAACGTGACGCGGAAGGTGACCTGCGAGTCGCTGGTGACCTGTGCGGTGGGAGACTGTCTCACGATTGTCGAAATGCGCGGTGCGTCGGGATTAAAGACGTAGGCCGATTGCAGATCGAATGCGACGTGAGCCAATCCGGTTTCACCGGCGA
>Ga0172376_10000032_pt1 | contig 159033 bp, 153 predicted proteins | sample Lak35m_FD_121114 | JGI IMG/M metagenome (GOLD analysis project Ga0172376, IMG submission 121114) | Freshwater microbial communities from Kabuno Bay, South-Kivu, Congo - kab_092012_35m | ecosystem: Environmental > Aquatic > Freshwater > Lake | place: Democratic Republic of the Congo...
AAAGAGGTCCATCGCCACCCAGTCCGGGTTGCCATGGCCGTCAGAGATGATCAGCACCTCCGAGGGGCCGGCCACCATGTCGATGCCAACGGTGCCGAACACGCGACGCTTGGCCGAGGCCACGTAGGCGTTGCCGGGGCCGGTGATCTTGTCGACCTGCGGGATGGTCTGCGTGCCGTAGGCCAGCGCGCCCACCGCCTGCGCCCCACCGATGGTGAAGACGCGGTCGACGCCGGTGACAGCCGCCGCTGCAAGCACCAGCGGGTTCTTCTCGCCGCGCGGGGTCGGCACCACCATGATCAGCTCGCCGACGCCGGCGACCTTGGCCGGCACCGCGTTCATCACCACGCTCGAGGGGTAGGACGCCTTGCCGCCCGGCACGTAGAGTCCGGCGCGGTCCAGGGGCGTGACCTTTTGCCCGAGCACCGTGCCGTCGGCCTCGGTGTAGTCCCAGTCGGTCATCAGCTGACGCTGGTGGTAGGCGCGAACACGCTCGACCGCCAGTTCCAGCGCCTCGCGCTCGGGTGCCGGCAGCGCGTCGCGGGCGCGCAGCAGCTCGGCGCGCGGCAGTTCGAGCGCGACCATGTCCGGCGCGTCCAGGCCGTCGAAGCGACGCGTGTACTCCAGCACCGCGGCGTCGCCCTCGCGACGGACGTGGTCGAGGATGCCGGCGACGGCCGACTCGATGGCGTCGTCAGTCGAGGCCTCGAAGGCGAGCAGCGCCGAGAGCTTCGGCTGGAAGTCGACGTCGCGGGAGTCGAGGCGCTGGGTCGTCTGCATCTTCTCAGGCCGGTGCCAGTGCCCGGCCGAAGCACTGGATGATCGGGTCGATGTCGGCTCGTCGCAACTTGAGCGTGGCACGGTTGACCACCAGACGCGAACTGATCGGCATGACCTCCTCCACCGCCACCAGACGATTGGCCCTGAGCGTGCCGCCGGTCGAGACCAGATCGACGATGACGTCGGCGAGGCCGACCAGCGGCGCCAGTTCCATGGAGCCGTAGAGCTTGATCAGATCGACGTGGACGCCCTTGGCGGCAAAGTGCTCACGTGCAACCGAGACGTACTTGGTGGCGACGCGCAAACGCGCTCCCGAGCGCACCGCACTGGCGTAATCGAAGCCCTCCGCGCAGGCGACCATCATGCGGCAACGTGCGATGCGCAGGTCGAGCGGCTGCACCAGACCATCACCGCCATGCTCGAGCAGCACATCGCGGCCGGCCACCCCAAGGTCGGCGGCGCCGTGTTGCACATAGGTAGGCACGTCGGTGGCGCGGACGATGACGACGCGCACGTCAGCGCGCTCGGTCGGGATGATCAGCTTGCGCGAGGATTCCGGGTCCTCGAGTGGACGGATGCCCGCTGCCTCGAGCAGAGGCATGGTCTCTTCGAAGATCCGCCCCTTGGAGAGCGCGAGGGTGATGCCGGTCACGGTTTTCGGGCCTTGGGGCCATCTCGAAACGGCCGCAAAGTCTACAGCCTGTCGGGCGAGCCCGCGAGGAGAGGCGCTCAGCGTCGCAGCGCGTTGGCGACCACCGACAGGGAGCTCGCCGCCATCGCCGCAGCGGCGATGGCCGGGGTGAGCAGCCCGGCGGCGGCGGCCGGGATGGCGAGGATGTTGTAGCCGAGGGCAAAGCCAAGGTTCTGCCAGATGCGCCGGCGGGTCACGCGCGAAAGGGCGATGGCCTCGGGGATGGCAGCCACCCGGTCGCGCATCAGGATCACGTCCGCTGACTCGATGGCGGCGGCCGACCCACCGGCCATGGCGAAACTAACGGTGGCCGCAGCCAGCGCTGGCGCGTCGTTGATGCCGTCACCCGCCATGCCCACTGCCAAGCCGCTCTGGCGGAGTCTGGCGACCTCGTCAGCCTTGGCCGATACCGGGACCCCGGCCTGCCAGTCGGACAGCCCCAACTGCTCGGCGACCGGCCGCACCGCAGCCGGATGGTCTCCGCTGCGCAGCAGCAGACGCAGGCCGAGTCGACGCAGCCCGGAGACCGCCTCCTGCGCATCGGGTCGCAGGCTGTCGGCAAGGCCCCAGGCCATGCGTACGCGCTCGCCGTCGGCCAGGGCGACGATGCTGAGCCCGCGGGCGCGCGTCTCCTGCAGCCAGGCTTCGGGGAGCGGTGTGCCGCGCTCGGCCATCCACTCGGCGGAGCCGAGGGCCCACTCGGCGGTACCCGCACGCACCGCGATGCCCCGACCTGCGATGGCCCGGGAGCGCAGATCCGCGACCGGTGTCTCGGGGAGCGCGGCAAGGTGCACGGCGATGGCCTTGGCCAGCGGGTGCATCGAGGCTGCCGAGGCCTGCCGCGCGATGGCAGCCGCCGCGGCGTCGGCACTGCCCGGTCCGGTCGCCACCGCCACGGAACCAGCGCCACGCCAACCCGCCTCGACCAGCACCCGCGGCTTGCCCAGGGTCAGGGTGCCGGTCTTGTCGAGCATCAGCACCTGCAGTGCCGCGGCGTGTTCGAGGGCAGTGGCGTCGCGGAACAGCAGCCCGCTTCGCGCGGCGCGACCCGAGGCGACGAGGATCGCGGTCGGGGTGGCCAGACCGAGCGCACAGGGGCAGGCGATGACGAGCACCGAGATGGCGTGGACCGCGCCAGACACCGGGTCCCCGAGCCATGCCCAAGCCGCGGCAGTGGCCACCGCCACGCCCACCACCGCCGGCACGAAGACCGCGGCGATGCGGTCCGCGAGACGCTGGAGCGGTGGCTTGGCGGCCTGCGCGGCGCGCACGCGCCGAACGATGCCGGCCAGCACCGTGTCACGGCCGGTGGCGATGGCCTCGGCCAACAGCGTCGCGCCGGCATTGAGCGTTCCGGCGAAGACCTTGTCGCCCGGCTGGCGCTCGACCGGCAGCGACTCGCCGGTCAGCATCGACTCATCGAGCTGGGAACTGCCCTCGCCGAGGAGTCTGGCATCCACCGGGATGGACTCACCGGTCGGTACCCGAAGACGGTCGCCAGGACGCAGACTGGCAGCATCGACCAGCACCCAGTCGGACTCGCGCTGCACCCAGGCACGCCGAGGTGCGAGGTCCACCAGGGCGCGCAGATCGCGGTTGGCACGCACCCGGGCCTGCTCCTCCAGGCGCTTGCCGACCCGCACCAGCGCGATGATCAGCACCGCCGACTCGAAGTACAGCGGACCACCGGTGCGCCAGCCCCAGAGGCTCAGACCCCAGGCGGCGCTCGTGCCCAGGGCGACGAGTACATCCATGTTGGCAAGACCACCGCGGATCGACGCCCAGGCGCCCCGGTAGAAGCGGGCACCGGCGAGGAACTGCACCGGGGTGGCCAAGGCGAACTCGAGCCAGGGCGGCAGCATGAGCGAGTGCCAGCCGACAGCCATGGCCAGCATCGCCGCCACGAAGGGCACGGCACAGAGCAGAGCCAACCAGAGCATCGGATCGCGTGTCTCGCCGACCCCGGGGGTCGCACTGCTGACCACGCGATAGCCGGCGGCTTCGACCACCGCCGCCAGGCGTCCGGCATCCGGCACCCGTGCACCAGGCTTGGCGGGCGCGAGCAGGACGTGCGCACCGGCGGTGGCGTAGTTGACCTCGGCGTGGGCCACGCCGGGTTCCGCAGCGAGCGCCCGCTCCAGCCGCAAGGCACAGGCGCCGCAATGCATGCCGCCGATCTGCAGGTCGAGTGCGGTGAGCCTCTCGGCCTTGCCCCCGGTATCCGCCATCATGCCCTCCCGCTCCGCCGGCCGGGCATCCGCCTCGGCGTCTGTTGCCGGCCCGTGTCGATCAGTCATCCGCAGTTTGGACAGCCGCCGGCTGCGATTCGATCTCGCCGAAACGCAAGGGGTCGAGTCGCCGCACGAGTTCGCGGGGCAGCGGCCAAGGTTCGCCGCAGACCATGCTCGCCAACAGCTCACCACACAGCGGCGCGCACGTCAGCCCGCGGCTGCCGTGGCCCAGGCTCGCGTACAGGCCGGGTGCGAGTGCGCCGACCAGCGGCAGACGGTCTGGCGTGGCAGCGCGCAGCGAGACGCGGGCGGCGCTGCAAGCGCGATCGACCCAGCCGGGGAGGAGGCGTGCGAGCCGCCACTCATTGGCACGATCATCCGCGTCACGCGCACCGAGGTCGACATCGTCGCGCTGAAAGGTGGCCCCGACGAGGTGCCGACCACCGACCGCCGGCGTCACATAGCCCTCGCGGCAGACGACGGCACGCAGTGCCGTCTCCGACCGCTGCGCGACCCACGAGAGTTGTCCGCGCACACGGCGTAGCGGCAGGGGGCGGTGCCCGGCAAGAGCGAAGGCGTTGGCGAGCACCACCAGTGGCCAGACCTCGCTGTCGCCATCGCTCCAGACGACCTCCACACCGCCCGCGGCGAGGGGCTTGAGCGCGGTGGCCTCTGCGGCGCGCAGACGCACCCCGGGGGTGACGAGCAGGGTCGTCAGCACATCGCGTGGCGACACGCTCCAGCATTCAGCGATCCAGACCCCGTCTCCGGCCACCGCAGCGCCGACCCGCTCGGCGGCCTCGGCGGCGCTCAGCCACTCCATCCAGCCGGTGGGTGCAACCTCGGCGTGCTCCCGCAGCCGTCGCGCGTGCTTGTCGTCGCGTGGCAGGCGCAATGCGCCGCAGCGCTCGGCGAAAGGCACGGGCGCCCCCCGGCCGACTGCCCCGGCGGTTGGTGGGGGTCGCGTCCGCCCCTCGACCCAGCCGCGCAGCCAGAGGCTGCCCATCGCGGTGAGCCGCGAGATCGGGTGGTCGGGCCCGGACGGCTCTGGTCGGACCACACCCAAGGGGTTGCCGGAGGCGCCGGCACCGGGGTGCTCGGCCTCGGCGACGGTGACATCGATGCCGCGCAGCGCCAGCGCGGCGGCCACGCTGGCTCCGGCGATCCCGGCACCGATGACCAGCGCGCGTTCGGGCAGCGGCTCCAGCGCATCGCCCCCATTGCGCTGCAGTGGCTGCGCCGCAGCCTCAGGCAGCGGCGATGCGCCGCGGTGTCCGCCCGCTGCCGATGCAATCACCAAGGCGGCCTCCAGACGCTCGCGCTTGCCGCCGAAGCCGGGTCTGCGTTCCACCACACAGCCGGCCGTCTGCAGCGCGCGGCGCACCTCCCCGGCCACGCACCAGCTGGCGAGGCGGGCGCCGGGTCGGCAGTGCGCGACGACCTCGGCCAGTACCGAGGGTGTCCACATGGCGGGGTTGCGATCAGGGGCGAAGCCGTCGAGGAACACGCTGTCCGCCTCGACCTGCAGGTCACGCAAGGCCGGCAGAACGTCGCCGAACACGAGAGTGAGGGTGAAACCGGGGTCGAGCGACCAGCGGAACACCCCTGCCATCGGTGGCGGCCATCCGGCCAGCAGGGCCGTGCGCCAGGGGTCGAGTTCGGCGAACGGTTCGAGTGCTGCCGCGAGATCGTCGCGCACCAGCGGGTGGCCCTCGATGCCGACATAGTGGACATGGCAGGTCCCGGCGGTCTGGCCAGCCGTGTCATGCGCACGCTGCCTCTCCTGGGCCGCCTGCGCCAGCGCGAGCGCGTTGAGCCCGGTACCGAAGCCGGTCTCGAGCACGGTGTGCAGCCTGCCGTCGAGGCGCTCGGGCAGACGGCAACCGGCGAGGAACACCGCGCGCGACTGCGCCAGGGCGCCCGCCCGGCTGGCGTACATATCCCCAAAATCCGGCGCCAGCAGCGAGCCGTCGTCCTGGCGGACCACGCGGCCGGGCTGCAGCCGCCGCACCGTCTAGCCCTCGCGCTTGAGCGCCGGGAACAGGATGACGTCGCGGATCGCCGGACTGTCGGTCAGCAACATGGCCAGACGATCGATGCCGATGCCGCAGCCGCCGGCCGGCGGCAGGCCGTACTCCAGGGCGCGGATGTAGTCATCGTCGAAGTGCATCGCCTCGTGATCACCCGCGTCCTTGGCCGCCACCTGCGCACGGAACCGCGCCGCCTGGTCTTCCGGGTCGTTCAACTCACTGAATCCGTTGGCGATCTCACGGCCGACGATGAACAGCTCAAAGCGCTCGGTGATGCCTGGCCGGGTATCGGACTCCCGCGCCAGGGGGCTGACCTCGACCGGGTAGTCGACGATGAAGGTGGGTGCCCACAGGTGCGCCTCGGCGGTCTCCTCGAACAGCGCCAGTTGCAGCGCGCCGAGACCTGCGTCCCTCAGCTGCGGGCCATTCAGATCCGCGCCCAGACGCTTGAGCTCGCCCCGCAGGTAGTCGGTGTCGCCGAGCTGATTCGCTGTGTAGTGCGGCGCATGCGCCCCGATCGCCTCGGCGATGGTGAGGCGCGCGAACGGCCGCGACAGGTCCAGTTCGCGGCCCTGGTACTGCAGCATCGCACTGCCGGTGGCCTCGATGGCGGCGCGACGGATCAGCGCCTCGGTGAAGTCCATCAGCCAGCGATAGTCGGTGTAGGCGGCATAGAACTCCATCATCGTGAACTCGGGGTTGTGCCGCGGACTCAATCCCTCGTTGCGGAAACTGCGATTGACCTCGAACACCCGCTCCAGACCGCCCACCAACAGACGCTTGAGATAGAGCTCCGGCGCGATGCGCAGGAACATCTGCTGATCGAGCGCGTTGTGGTGGGTGACGAAGGGCTTGGCCGCGGCACCACCCGGGATCGGGTGCAGCATCGGCGTCTCGACCTCGAGGAAGCCGGCCTCGACCATCTGCGTGCGGATCGCCGACAGCATCCGGCTGCGGGCCAGGAAGGTGCGGCGGCTGTCTTCGGAGACGATCAGGTCGACGTAGCGCTGCCGGTACTTCAACTCCTGGTCCGCCAGACCATGGAACTTGTCCGGAAGCGGGCGCAGGCTCTTGGTCAGCAGGCGGACGCTGCTCGCCTTGACGGTGAGTTCGCCGGTACGGGTCTTCATCAGCACCCCCTCGACGCCGAGGATGTCGCCGAGGTCCCAATGCTTGAACGCCTCGAGCGCGTCGGCACCCACCGCATCCAGCTGCACGTAGATCTGCAGGCGGCCGCTGGCGTCCTGCAGGGTGCCGAAGGCAGCCTTGCCCATCACGCGCTTGAGCATCATGCGGCCGGCGATGCAGGCCGGGACGGCCTGCGCCTCGAGATCCTCGGCACTGGCGTGGGCATGCGCGGCGTGCAGGGCAGCGGCCTCGTGCTGCGGACGGAAGTCGTTGGGGAAGGCCGGTCCGGCCTCGCGCAGGCGGGCGAGCTTGGCGCGCCGCTCGGCGACGATGTGCGATTCGTCGGCTGGTACTTCGCCGGCCTGGTGTCCGGATGCGGACGCAGTGGTGTCGTTCATGGCACGCCATCGCTGAGGCGACGGGCGGTTCGCGGAAAAGCGCGATTGTAAGGCAGGGGGAACCGAACGACCTCGCCGCTTCGCGGACCGGTTCCGGTCCGGGAGACCTACGCCGGCGCCAGAGCCCCCATCAGGCGCTTGACGAAGGCCGAGAACCGATGGCGCATCAGTTCCGTCCGGGCCTTGGCGTCGGTTGTCATGTAGTTGAGCTGGATGGTGTAACGGCGTCCGGTGAACGGGTGGTGACCATGCCAGGTGGTGGGTCCGTTGGGGAAGACGAGCAGGGTGCCATCGACCGGTGGTACCTCGACCGCGTAATCCTCGAGGTCATCGGGGCGCCGCAGCAGACGCAGGCAACCGGCGTGACCGGCCCAATCAGCGTTGCTCGGGTTCAGATACAGCAGGATGGTGACGCGCTTGGACACCGAATCGCGATGGATCTTGCCGTCGGTGGCCTCGGTACGGCCGCGGAGGGTGAGCATGGTCGGCGCATCCGAAAGATCGAGCCCGAACTTCTCGGCGACGATGTCCTTCAGGGTGCCACCCTGCAGCTCGTCCATCGCCGCACGCGCCATCGGACCCGCCTTGAACGAGCTGGGCGGGAAACTGCCGCGGCGGTTGAGCGCCGGCAGGTCTGCCACCACTGCCTGCAGAGTCTCGGCAGGCAGGAAGTTGCGCAGCAGCAGATGCGGGAAGGGGTCGGGGGAGACCCGCGCTGCGCGGAGGGCGTCGTAGTCGAAGAGCATATCCGGGGAAAAGGAATCGACGCCGCTCAGGATACCAAACCGGCCCGGCGTCCCTGCCTGAGGCAGGTCAGGACCCGCTCTGCCACCGCAGGAACATCGTCGAGCGGTGCGTACTCCCAGCGCTCCAGATGCCCGTCGAAGTCGCGGGTGCACCCCATCTCGCGCATCTGCCGGTGGAACTCGACGAACTTTCCGGAGCCGCCGGGCATCTGCGCCACCAGTACCGGCCGACCGGTCGAGCAGGCCTCCGAAACCATGTTGGTGGAATCCGGCGTGACGACGAAGGCATCCGCCAGCGCCAGCATCGCCAGGTAGGGGTTGTCTCCGGAGCCGTCCCAGAACCACACCGGGAGACCGGAGAGGGCACTCGCGAGCACCTCGACCACCGCGCGATCGGTGCGCCGCGAGGGGGTGACCAGCAGACTCGCGCCCTCAGCCTCCGCCATGCGCCGCAGCTCTGCCGCGAAGCCGCGCGCCCAGGCCGGGGTCATGCGATAGCAGCGGTTGCTGCCGCCCACCAGCACCGCCACGCGTGGCCGGGGCATGGCTTCGAAGACGCTGGCGAAATGCGCCGCGGCGGCATCCAGCGCAGCCTGGCGCGGTACGTTGAGCCCACCGCGGTAGGTGATGACATTGTCGCCACGCAGGCGGTCGTGTTCGGGCACCAGCACCAGGTCGAAACGATCGCGCAGCGCGCCGGGGTGATGGATGTGGATGCTGAAACTGCGTCCGCCACTGGCCCTGCGGATGGCAGCCCCGGGCGCGATGGTGAGCCGGCCGGTACCGATCACCACGTCCGGCCAGGGTGGTTGCAGAGGGTCGCTACCGGCACCCAGGCAACGCAGCGGGGCGAACCAGAGTTCTGGTGGCAGGTGTCTCCAGGGAGAGGCCGGGCGGATGCGCTTCTCGATCACCCGCAGACCGGCCCGGTCTGCCAGTTCGCGCGCCAGGCCCATCGACTGACTGTCCATCCCGGCGATGCCGAGGGTCAGGACCCAGCAGGTCCGCTCGCCGGCTAGCGCCGCCAAAGGGTCCCCTGCGGCGTGTCCTCGAGGGTGACGCCGGCCGCCGCCAACTGCTCGCGGATGGCGTCGGAGCGGGCGAAGTCCTTGGCGGCACGCGCCGCACGGCGCTCGGCGATCAGCGCATCGATCCCGGCATCGCTCAACCCCCCGTCGGACGCCTGCCCGCGCAAGAACGCTGATGGCTCGGCCTGCAGCAGCCCCAGCACGCCAGCGAGCGAGCGCAACAGACCGCTCGCCGCCGCCGACTTGCTGCGGTTGGCCTCGGCGGACAGTTCAAAGAGTACGGCCAGTGCTTCCGGCGTGTTGAAGTCGTCGTTCATCGCGGCGGCGAAGCGCGCCGCTCGTGGCTCGGCCCAGTCGATGGCCAGCGCAGCCGATGGCACGTCACGCAGGGTGATGTACAGCGAGTCGAGTGCGCGCCGGGCGTCGTCGAGGTGCGCGTCGGAGTAGTTGAGCGGGCTGCGGTAGTGGGCGCGCAGGATGAAGAAGCGCAGCACCTCGGGCGCATAGCGCGCCAGCACCTCGCGTACGGTGAAGAAGTTGCCAAGCGACTTCGACATCTTCTCATCGTCGACGCGGACAAAACCGTTGTGCATCCAGTAGTTGACGAAGGTGCACTGGTGCGCGCCCTCGGACTGGGCGATCTCGTTCTCGTGGTGCGAGAACTGCAGGTCCTGGCCGCCGCCGTGGATGTCGAAGTGCGGTCCGAGCAGCGAGCCCGCCATCGCCGAGCACTCGATGTGCCAACCCGGGCGTCCTGGCCCCCAGGGGCTGGGCCAGCTCGGCTCGCCCGGCTTGGCGGCCTTCCACAGTACGAAATCGAGCGCGTCCTGCTTGGCCTCTCCGACCTGCACGCGCTCCCCGGCACGGAGGTCGTCGGGGTCCTTGCCGGACAGCTTGCCGTAACCGGCAAAGCCGCGGACGCGGTAGTAGACGTCGCCGTTGTCGGCGCGGTAGGCCAGGCCCCGCGCCTCGAGGGTGCGGATCATGTGCAGCATCTGCGGGACGTATCCGGTGGCCTTGGGCTCGAAGTCGGGGCGCATCACACCGAGAGCTTCGGCGTCCTCGTTCATCGCGGCGATGAAGCGGTCGGTCAGCTCAGCGATGCTCTCGCCGTTCTCTGCGGCGCGCCTGATGATCTTGTCGTCGATGTCGGTGATGTTGCGGACGTAGGTCACCCGCAGACCGCTGGCGCGCAACCAGCGCGTGACCATATCGAACACCACCATGACCCGGGCGTGTCCGACATGGCAGAGATCGTAGACCGTCATGCCGCACACGTAGAGGCGGACCTCCCCCGGGACGATGGGGCGGAAGGTTTCCTTCTGGCGCGAGAGGCTGTTGTAGAGGCTGAGCATGAGGGTCCGGCACGCACGGTGGGGCCCGGGCTCCGCCGCAGGTCGACACGGCGGTGAAACGGCTCGTGCACCCGAAGCCGACCGGAACTAAACTTGCGGGATACCCGGCGTTCGAGTCGGCCGGAGCATAGCACGACGGGGCAAAAGACCCCCACGAGACCCAGTTGGAGGAGCCCATGAGCGCTGTTTCGGACCGGTATCGCAAGTCCCGCCCATCGGGTCTGCTCTGGCTCACCGCAGCTGCGCTGGCCAGCCTGTTGCCGGGGGCAGCGGGTGCCGAGCCGTTTGTCGAGTTGCGCACCAGCGAGGGTCGCATCGTGCTCGAACTCCATCCCGAGGTGGCGCCGGGCACGGTGGCCAACTTCCTCTCCTATGTGGACGACAGCTTCTACGCCGGCACGGTGGTGCATCGGGTCATCCCCGGCTTCATGGTCCAGGCCGGTGGCTACGACGAATCGCTGCGGGCACGGATGACCCGCGATCCGATCGACAACGAAGCGGCGCGATGCCTCAAGAACCGCCGCGGCACGGTGGCGATGGCGCGCGGCATGGGGCCGCGATCGACCACCAGCCAGTTCTTCATCAACCTCGAGGACAACGTCCACCTTAACCATGTCCGCCCGCTGGCGGGCTACGAGGGCTACTGTGCCTTCGCCACGGTGGTCGAGGGGATGGACGTGGCCGACCGCATGAGCCGCGCCGCCACCGGAGCGGCCGGCATCTTCACCGCGGACGTGCCGCTGGAGCCGATGGTCATCCTCGACGCGCAACGCGTGACCGGGTCGATCCGTCTCGCGGCCACGGGCGAGGAGACACGCAGACCGGAAGGTGCATCGCCGCCCTCGCTCAAACCCTCCGCAGGGCCCACAATGAGCCGCCGTCCCTCGACGCGACGCGGCACGCCCTGACCTGCGCAGGCCTCAATCCTCCCGGAACATCCCATGACCAAGGTCCGACTGACCACCAGCAAGGGCGAGATCACCCTCGAACTCGACGCCGAGAAGGCACCCGAGACCGTTGCCAACTTCCTCGAGTACATCCGCGAGGGCCATTACGCGAACACCGTGTTTCACCGCGTGATCAAGGGCTTCATGATCCAGGGCGGCGGCTTTGAGCCGGGCCTGCGGCAGAAACCGACCCGTGCCCCGATCCGCAACGAGGCAGCCAACGGTCTCTCGAACGATCGCTATACGGTCGCCATGGCGCGCACCTCGGAACCGCACTCGGCCACCGCGCAGTTCTTCATCAACGTCGCCGACAACGAGTTCCTCAACCACACCGCGCCCAGCGGACAGGGCTGGGGCTACTGCGTGTTCGGCAGGGTAGCGGAGGGTGCCGAGGTGGTCGACAGCATCGTCAAGGTACGGACCATCAAGCAGGGCTTCCACAGCGATGTGCCGGAGGAGGACATCGTCATCACGGGCGCCGAAGAGGTCGCCTGAGAAACCCCACCCCAGCGGTCTGCCGGTGAAGGCCTTGCACCACTACAAGGACGGTGAAGGACGCGGTGCGGTGCTGTTCGCTTCCGACCTGCACCTCTCGGCACAGCACCCGCAGGGGCTCGAGGAACTGCGGCGGCTGATCGCACGCACGCCGGGTGCCGACGCGCTCTATCTGCTCGGCGACCTGTTCGAGTACTGGGTCGGCGACGACGACCTGCTCGATCCCTTCCATCAGGCAGTGGCGGAGACCCTGCACGACGCCGGCTGTCCGGTCTACCTGATGCATGGCAATCGCGACTTCCTGCTCGGCCATGCGTTCGAGGTGGCGGCACACGCCTCGCTGCTGCCGGACCCCACGCTGATCGACCTCTACGGGGTGCCGACCGCGCTGCTGCACGGGGACACGCTGTGCACCGACGATGTCGGCTACCAGCGTTTCCGCGCAGTGGTGCGGCGCGGTTGGGTGCAGCGCCTGTTCCTGCACCTTCCCCATGGCTGGCGCCGGCGCTTTGCCGGCTACACACGGCAGCGCAGCCGGCAACTGCAGTCGCAGGTGCCGATGACGACGCTGGACGTGACGCCACGCGCGGTCGAGGCGCTGCTGCGCGAGACTGGTGCCCGGCGACTGCTGCACGGGCATACTCACCGCCCCGCCCAGCACCGCCTGCAACTGGACGGCAGCGAGCGCGAGCGCTGGGTGCTCGCGGACTGGTACGGCGTGGGGACCGCGCTGCGGGTCACGCCGGAGGGGGCGGAGACCATCCGCCTCGGCGCCGACGCGACCGACCCGGCGGGGGCAGCCGACTAGTCCGGGTCGGCCTCGTCTGGCGGCTCTTCGCTGCCCCCCTTGTCGAGACCGGCCAGCGACTTGCCCGGCTCCAGCGGCATGGCATCGAATGCGGTATCCCCGTCCGCGCGCGCCACGCCGTCCGCACGCACCGCCGCAAAGTCGTTCAGCGCGTGGTCGAGAAGGTGCGTCGGCACCACCTGCGACAGGGCGCGGAAGGTGCTCTCGAGGCGGCCCGGGAAGTCCTTCTCCCACTGCCGCAGCATCGCCTTGGTCTCGGCACGCTTGAGGTTGGGCTGCGACCCGCAGAGGTTGCAGGGGATGATGGGGAAGCCGGCCAGGGCCGCGTACCTCTCGATGTCGCGCTCGGGCACATAGGCCAGTGGCCGGATGACCACGTGGCGACCATCGTCCGAGACCAGCTTGGGCGGCATGGTCTTGAGCTTGCCGCCGTGGAACAGGTTGAGGAAGAAGGTCTCGAGGATGTCGTCGCGGTGATGGCCCAGCGCGATCTTGCTGGCGCCGAGTTCGTCCGCCACGCGGTAGAGGATGCCGCGGCGCAGCCGCGAGCAGAGGCCGCAGGTGGTCTTGCCCTCCGGCACCACGCGCTTGACGATGCTGTAGGTGTCCTGCGTCTCGATGTGGAAGGGCACGCCGAGAGCACGCAGATACTCCGGCAGGACCTGCTCCGGAAAGCCGGGCTGCTTCTGGTCGAGGTTGACCGCCACCAGCTCGAAGCGCACCGGTGCCACCGCCTGCAACTTGAGCAGGATGTCGAGCAGGGTGTAACTGTCCTTGCCGCCCGAGAGACAGACCATGACGCGATCGCCGTCCTCGATCATGGCGAAGTGCTCGATGGCCATGCCGGTCAGGCGACGGATGCGCTTCTCCAGCGCCACCTGCCGGCGCGAGGTGCCGGTGGGGCGGCTGAAGCCGCGGCGCGCGGCGGCACCCGCCTCGGCCCCTGGTGCGGAGGCAACCGGCTCCGCGGTGACCGGCCCCGGGCGGGGACGGAACTCGATGGTGTGTGCCGTCATGCCGCGCCTCAGGCCAACACCCACCAGGCGATCAGCCCGAGCACGGTCCACTTGTAGGCGTAGTAGGCGGTACGGTTCCACTTCTTGAGCCGCTTGCTCCAGATGCGCACCTTGTAGACGTGCTCGAAGGCGCGATTGAGCGCGCCGACGCGCTCGCCCGGGACGTTGCGGGTCGCCGCAGCGCGCATCACCAGGCCCTTGAATGCGCGGTTGAGCCAGCGCGCCACCGGGTTGGTGAGGGGCCGCTCGATGTCGGCGAAGAAGATCACCCGGGTCTGGTCGGTCTGGTTGTGCGCGTAATGGATGAAGGTCTCGTCGAACATCACCGCTTCGCCGTCCTTCCACCAGTAGCGCTCGCCGTCGACCTCGATGAAACAGTCGGGCGAGTTGGGCGTGATCAGGCCCATGTGCAGGCGCAGGCTGCCGGCGAAGGGGTCGCGGTGCTTGACCAGCCGGGCCCCCGGCGGAAGGATGGTGAACATGGCCGCATTGACGCTGGGGACGCTCTCGACCAGTGCCACGGTCTTTGGACACAGGCGCTGCGCCGAGGGCAACGGGCCGTCGTACCACTTCAGGTAGAAGCGCACCCAGCCGGTCCGGAAGAAGCTGTTGAAGCCGGCGTCGTTGTGCGTGTCGGAGGCGCGGATGTAGCCCTCGTCGAACAGTTGCGCGGCCTCGTCGCGGATCACCTGCCACTGCTCGAGCAGGGGCTTGAGCTCGGGAAAGTCCTCGAGGCGCTGCCAGGGCGTGTTGGGCACGGCCGAGAAGGCGTACATGACGGCGTTGTAGGGCGCCAGCACGGTGGAGTGGTCGGTGAGCTGGCGCGAGAAGCTGTGCCGCACGCGTCCGCGGTAGTGGATGAACAACGCCGAGGCGATGAACACATAGAGGACGAGAAAGGCGGGCTGGGTCAGGTGCTGGATCATGCTGCGCTCGGGCGGTCCGGCTAGAGGTGCGCGCTGCGCCCCCCGTCGACGTTGAGGATATGGCCGGTCACGTAGGGTGCATCGTCGACCAGGAAGAGTACCGCCCTGGCGATGTCATCGGGGTCGCCGACGCGACGCAGGGGCACGGTGTTGATGATGCGCTGGCGAGCCAGCTCGTCCTGCCAGTTGGCGTCCTCGGGCCAGGTGATGGCGCCCGGTGCCACGCCGTTGACCCGCACCTCGGGTGCGAGCTCGCGCGCCAGCGAGCGGGTGAGGTTGGCCAGCCCGGCCTTGGCGGTGCTGTAGACGACGTAATTCTTCATCGGCCGGTCGGCGTGGATGTCGACGATGTTGACGATGCAGCCGCGGTGCGCACGCAGTTGCGGCATCGCCGCCTGCGACAGGAACAGCGGCGCCAGCAGGTTGGAACCGATGAGGTCGTCCCAGTCCTTCTTGGTGATCTCGCCGACCGGTGTCGGGCTGAAGCTGGAGGCGTTGTTGACCAGCACATCGAGCCGGCCGAAGGTGCGCACCGTCTCGTCGATGAGGCCGTTGAGGCCGTCGAGCCGCAGCAGGTCAGCCTGCACCAGCGCCACCGAGCCCGGGCGCTGGTCGTTGAGCACCGCCTGCAAGGTGCGCGCCTCGCTCACCGAGTTGCGGTAGTGGATCATGAGGCGGAACCCCGCCGCATGCAGGCGGCGGGCGATGGCAGCGCCGACGCGCTTGGCGCCGCCGGTGATGAGCGCGACGCGCGCCGCCTCGCTGTTGGGTGCGTCCTGCACCTCAGACTTTTTCATGCCACAAAGTGTACCATAATCAGATGCTTAGCCCCCCGCTTCCGAGCCCGGACCCAAGCTCGCCGAGCGCGGGGCCGGGGCCACTGATCGAAGCCGAGATCGCCGCCAGCGGCGGCTGGATCCCGTTCGCACGCTACATGGACCTTGCCCTCTACGCGCCGGGCAGGGGCTACTACAGCAGCGGACAGGAGGTGTTCGGGAAGGGCGGCGACTTCGTCACCGCGCCGGAGATGGGCGGTCTGTTCGCCGCCACCCTCGCGCAGTGGCTGGACGGCTTCCTGCCGCAGCAGGCTCGCACCATCACCGAGTTCGGCGCCGGCAGCGGCCGTCTGGCGGCGCAGTTGCTGGCCGATCCGCGGCTCGCCGATGTGCGCTACCGCATCGTCGAACTCAGCGCGCCGCTGGCGGCCCGGCAGCGCGAGCGCATCGCCACTGTTCCGGGTGCACTCGAGCGCACCGGATGGCTCACCGCGCTGCCCGAGCGCATCGAGGGTGCGGTGCTCGGCAACGAGGTGCTCGATGCCATGCCGGTGCATCTGCTGGTGGGCCATGCCGGCGGCGTGCTCGAACGCGGCGTGTCGCGGGTGCAGGGCGAGCTGGTCTGGTCGGACCGGCCGCCGACGCCCGACGCCCTGGCGGCACGCGCGATGCGCCGGGTGCATGCCGGGGACTGGCCGGACGGCTACCTGAGCGAGGTGCATCCACGCCAGGAGGCCTTCATCGCCAGCCTCGCCGAACGGCTCGGTCAGGGCATGCTGGTGTTCATCGACTACGGCTTCGACGAGGCCACCTACTACCACCCGCAGCGCGCCCAGGGCACCCTGCGCTGCCACCACCGCCACACCGCCAACGACGACCCGCTGTGGCGACCCGGCACCCAGGACATCACCGCGCACGTCAACTTCGATGCGCTGGATGCGGTGGCGGCCGAGGCCGGGCTGGAGGGCGGACATGTGAGTCTGGCGCGCTTCCTGCTCGATGCCGGCATCCTCTACGTGCTCGGCCGCACGCCGGCCGAAGACGCCAGCCGCTACCTGCCACTGGCGGCCGAGGCCGAACGTCTGCTGTCGCCGGCCGAGGTGGGGGAACTGTTCCGGGTCGCGGTCTGGGGCAAGTAGCCGAGCGCGGGTCGGCCATCGGCGGCAGTGGCGGGCGGCCCACCACCTCGGGGGCCGACCGCCACGGGACCCGAGAAGGTTCCGCTCGCCACTAACGGCGAGTCGACCATCGCGAGAAGGCCAGCACGATGATGGCGAGTCCGACCACCAGCCCGTCGCCCCAGCGCTGGTAGGGGGTGGTGCCGGTGCGGCCCTGCAACTCGACCGCAAGCACGCCGGGTGCAAATGGCGGCAGCGCCGCCACCACGTGTCCGCGGTGATCGGCGGCCAGGGTGATGCCGTTGTTGGTGGCACGCAGCAGCGGGCGCGCGTTCTCCAGCGCCCGCATCTGCGACTGCTGCGCGTGCTGCCAGGGTGCGGCGGTCTGGCCGAACCAGGCGTCGTTGGTCTGGTTGATGAGCAGCGTGGCGTCGCGGGCGCGCGCGGCCACCTCGCCGGCGAACACGTCCTCGTAGCAGATCATGAAGGCGATGCGCTGGTCGCCGAGCGCGAACGGCACGGCATCCGCCGCACCGCGGCTGAAGTCGGCCAGCGGGATGCTCACGGCGTCGACGAACCAGCGGAAGCCCGGCGGCACGAACTCGCCAAAGGGCACCAGATGGTACTTGCTGTAGGGCACCGCGGTGGTGCTGCCGAACGCCACCACCGAGTTGTAGTAGCGCTCCCCGTCGAGGGTGGGCAGGCCGAGCAGCAGGGTCGCACCGCGGCCGAGCAGCGGCTCCTGCAGCGCGCCGAGCACGTCGGCCGGCAGTTGCTGCAGGAAGAACGGCACCGCGGTCTCCGGCAGCACCACCCACTGCGCGCGGGAGGCGGCCACCTGGCCCACCACGCGGTCGACCACGGCACGGGTGTGCGCCGGGTCCCACTTGAGCTGCTGCGTGATGTCCGGCTGCAACAGCTCGACCTCGACCGGCCGGCCTGCCGGCTGGCTCCACTCCACGCCGGCCAGACCGCGCGCTGCGGCAAGTGGCAGCAGCAGCGCCGCAAGTCCGAGCCACAAGCCCTGCGGTACCGGCCGGGGGCCGCCGTCGACCTGCGTCCGGGCTCCGGCCCGCACCCGGCAGAGGCCCCGCGCCACCAGCACCAGACCCCCCGCCGCCAGCACCAGCAGCGCAGAGAGCCCGAAGTGGCCGAGCACCGGAGCCAGGGGCGCCAGCCAGCCGTCCGGTGCCTGCGAATCGCCCAGGCTCAGCCACGGGAAGCCGGTGAACACCCACCCGCGTACCCATTCGGCGAGCGCCCACGCGGCCGGTGCCAGCGCCAGCAGTCGCACGCCGGCGCGCGCCGGACCGCACGCCGCTGCCCACATCGAGAGGGCCGGGAACAGCGCGAGGAAGGCCGCCAGCAGCGCCACCGCCAGCCAGCCGAGCAACCAGGGCAACTCGCCATACACCGACAGACTGACCTGGATCCAGCCGGTGCCGACGAGGAACAGGCCGAAGCCCCACAGCCACCCCAGACGCGCGGCGAGACGGGGTGCACAGGGCCGCAGCAGGGCCCGCCACAGCAGCGGCGCCAGCGTCAGCGGGGGCAGCCACCACCAGCCGGTGGGCGCGAAGGCCAGCGGCGTGGCCGCGCCCAGCAGGAAGGCCGCCAGTGGCGTGCGCCAATGGCGGAGGGCGTACAGCATGGGTACGGTCAGTCCGGCTCGCCGAAGCGGTCGGCGATCAACTTGGCGAGGGTCGCCATGGCCTCTTCTTCGTCGCTGCCATTGACCTCGAGGGTGACCAGACTGCCCTTCGGCGCCGCCAGCATCATCACGCCCATGATCGACTTGGCGTTGATGCGCCGGCCGTTGCGCGTCATGAAGACGTCGCTGCTGAAGCGGGCGGCGGTCTGCGTGACCTTGGCCGAGGCGCGTGCGTGCAGACCCAGTCGATTGACGATCTCGACGTCACGCTTGACCACGGTTCATTCCTCGTGGCTGTAGCACTGGTCGGTGGAGAGCCGGATGATGCCCTCCTTGGCGCCGTGCATGACCTTGCCGACGGCGATGCCGAGCGGCAGGTTGCGGTTGGAGATGGCGCGCAGCAGCATCGCCACGTTGGCGCCGCTGATCGCCTCGACCTTGCCCTTCTCCATCAGGCGCGCCGAGATGTTGCAGGGCGTCGCGCCAAAGATGTCGGTGAGGATGAGCACGCCGTGGCCGTCGTCGATGGCCTCCACCGCAGGCCACAGGCGGTTCACCATGGTCGCCTCGGTGTCGAACATGTAGACCTCGATGGCGGCGACGCGGTCCGGCAGTTCTCCCAGCACATGACGCGCGCACTCGAGCAGGGCGTGACCCAGATTGCCGTGGGCGATGACGAGGATTCCGAGCATGCGCGAACTCTAAACCGTTTTTGCGGTGGCTGGACTCAGGGCCGCCGGTCGATCGCCTCCACCAGATGCGCCGCCGGGTCCAGCCCGGTGTCACGCAGGATCTCGACCATGCAGGTGGGGCTGGTCACGTTGAACTCGGTCATGTGGCCAGCGATCACGTCCAGGCCCACCAGCATCAGACCGTTGTCCCGACAGTAAGTGCCCACTTGCTCCGCGATGTGCCGCTGCGCGGGCGTGAGCGGCCGCACCTCGCCGCGGCCGCCGGCGGCGAGGTTGCCACGGGTCTCGCCCGGCTTGGGGATGCGCGCCAGTCCATGCGGGAAGGCCTCGCCGTCGATCAGCAGCACGCGCGTGTCGCCGGCAGCGATCTCCGGCAGATAGCGCTGCAGCATCACGTGCCTGTGACCGTGGTGGGTGGCGGTCTCGGTGATCACGCCGAGGTTGTGGTCGCCGACGCGCAGCCGGAAGATGCCGGCGCCGCCCATGCCGTCCAGCGGCTTGACGATGATGTCGCCGTGCAGCTCGAGAAAGTCGGCGATGTCGGCGGCCTCGCGTGTCACCCGGGTCGGCGGGATGAGGTCGGGGAAACGCAGGATGGCGAGCTTCTCGTTGTGGGTGGCCACCGCCGTCGGGCGGTTCCAGACCCGCGCGCCGTCGGCCTCGGCCAAGGCCAGCAGCTGCAGCGCGGTGTGGTAGCCGGCATCCACCGGCGGGTCCTTGCGCATCAGCGTGGCGGCGAAGCTCGCCACCGGCCGTACCGAGGCGCATCCCTCGGCGCGCCAGTCGGCATCGCCGGGCGGGTGGATGGTGAGCGGCGTGGCGTGCGCCAGCACCGTCTCGCCGTCGGCGAACAGGTGGCCGACCTCGCAGGCCCAGACCGCGTGGCCGGCGGCCTGCGCGGCGCGCATGATGGCGATCGACGAATCCTTGGCCGGCTTGAGGTGCGGCAGCGGGTCGGTGACGAACAGCCAGTCGCGCACGGGCTACACCGGCTCGGGCTGACCGGCCTCTTCGGCGACCGGCCGGCGAGCGTAGCGCTCGTTCATCAGTGACTCGATCTCGTGAGAGGCGGCGAGCAGGGAGAGCCGCGCGATTACGCCGTAGGCGTAGAAGCGGTTGGGCGGCGCGTCCGGCTTGCGGCTGGCGTCCGGCTCCGAGCAGCAGGTCTCGAAGGCCAGCGGCTCGAAGTGCATGCCCGGCGCGTTGAGGTTCTCGTCGTCGCCGCGCTCGGTGTGCACGCGGTAGAAGCCGCCGATGACAAAGCGATCGAGCATGTAGATGACCGGCTCCGCCACCGCGTCCTTGAGCGTCTCGAAGGTCGGCACGCCTTCCTGCACCAGCACGTCGGTCACCGCCATGCCCTCCTTGACCACCGCCATCTTGTTGCGCTGCTTGCGGTTGAGGCCGACCACCTCGGACGGGTCCTTCACGCTCATCACGCCCATGCCGTAGGTGCCGGCGTCGGCCTTGACCATGACGAAGGGCGTCTGGTCGATGCCGAGTTCGCGGTACTTGGTGCGGGTGCGCTCGAGCACCTCGCGCACCGTCTCCGCCAGGCACTCCTCGCCGGTGCGCGCCTGGAAATCGACGCCGGTGCAGACGCCCCAGTAGGGGTTGATGACCCAGGGATCGACCCCGATCAGCTCGGCCAGAAAGCCTGCCACCGTGTCGTAGGCGGCGAAATGCCGGCTCTTGCGGCGGGTGTGCCAGCCGGCCTCGGGTGGCGGCATGATGGTCTGGTCGATGCCCTGCAGGATCTGCGGCATGCCGCCGGAGAGGTCGTTGTTGAGCAGCACCATGCAGGGGTCGAAGTCGGCCAGGCCGAGCCGCCGGCCGCGGCGGACCAGCGGTTCCAGCGTCAGGGTATTGCCGTCGGGAAGGTCGATGGTGGTCGGCGCGGTGACCTCGGGCAGCAGCGAGCCCACACGCACCTTGAGTCCGGCCAGGCGCAGGGTGTCGCGCAGGGTGGCGACGTTCTGCAGGTAATAGAGGTTGCGGGTGTGGTTCTCGGGGATGATGAGCAGATTGGCGATGCCCGGACACAGGTGGTCCACGGTGACCTGCGCGGCCTGGATGGCGAGCGGCCGGAACACCGGGTTGAGGTTGTTGAAGCCGGCCGGGAACAGGTTCATGTCCACCGGCGCCAGCTTGTAGCCGGCGTTGCGCAGATCGACCGAGCCGTAGAAGGGCGGCGTGTGCTCCTGCCACTGGGCACGGAACCAGCCCTCGATCTCGGGCATGGCGGCGAGGACCCGCTTCTCCAGGTCCAGCAGCGGGCCGGTGAGCGCGGTGGTGAGGTGCGGAACGGCCATGGGCGGCGCCTCGCGTGCACGTCGGGCCGCAGATTGTAGCGCCACGGGGCCAGATGCACCGTTGCGGTGCAACAGGACGAAGCCGGCGGGTGGGTATACTTGTGTCGCATCGACCTGTCGCCCAAGGCCCCATGTCCAAGTCCGAAACGCCCGGCAAGGCTCCCGGCATCGCCTGGTCCGGCCGCTTCTCCGAGCCGGTGGCCGAGCTGGTGCAGCGCTATACGGCGAGCGTGGCCTTCGACCAGCGCATGGCGGAACAGGACATCCGCGGCTCGCTGGCGCACGCGCGCATGCTGGCGCGGGTCGGCGTGCTCTCCGCGGCAGACCTGCAGGCGATCGAGGGCGGCATGGCAGCGATCCGCGACGAGATTCGCGCTGGCACCTTCGAGTGGCGCATCGACCTCGAAGACGTGCACATGAACATCGAGCGGCGGCTCACCGAGCGCATCGGCGATGCCGGCAAGCGCCTGCACACTGGCCGCAGCCGCAACGACCAGGTCGCCACCGACATCCGGCTGTGGCTGCGCGACGCCATCGACGAGGCGCTGTGTCTGCTCAACGGCTTGCAGCGGGCGCTGTTGGACCTGGCGGAGCAGCACGCCGACACCGCCATGCCCGGCTTCACGCACCTGCAGGTGGCGCAGCCAGTGACCTTTGGCCACCACCTTCTGGCCTATGTGGAGATGGCGCGACGCGATGCCGAGCGGCTGGCCGACTGCCGCAAGCGCCTCAACCGGCTGCCGTTGGGCGCGGCGGCACTGGCCGGCACCACCTTCCCCATCGACCGCGCGTCTGTGGCGGCGGAGCTGGGCTTTGACGAGGTCTGCGAGAACTCGCTCGACGCGGTGAGCGACCGCGACTTCGCCATCGAATTCTGTGCGGCGGCGGCGATCGCCATGACGCACCTGTCGCGCCTGTCGGAAGAGCTGATCCTGTGGATGAGCCCGCGCGTGGGGTTTGTGGATCTGGCGGACCGCTTCTGCACCGGTTCGTCGATCATGCCGCAGAAGAAGAATCCCGACGTGCCCGAGTTGGTGCGTGGCAAGACCGGCCGCGTGAACGGCAGCCTGATCAGCCTCCTCACCCTGATGAAGGGCCAGCCGCTGGCCTACAACAAGGACAACCAGGAGGACAAGGAGCCGCTGTTCGACGCCGCCGACACGCTGCTCGACACGCTGCGCATCTATACGGACATGGTCGGTGGCATCCGGGTGAAGCCGGACGCGATGCGCGCCGCGCTGCGGCAAGGCTACGCCACCGCGACCGACCTGGCGGACTACCTGGTGAAGCGCGGGCTGCCCTTCCGCGACGCACACGAGGCGGTGGCGCTGGCAGTGCGCGCGGCCGAGAAGCGCGGCTGCGACCTGGCCGATTTCTCGCTAGACGAGCTCAAGGCGTCGATGAGCGAAGTGAAAGGCGCGGCCGACAAGCTGAACGCGGACGTGGCGGAGGCGCTGACGGTGGAGGGCTCGTTGGCGGCGCGCAAGCACATCGGCGGCACGGCGCCGGAGCAGGTGCGGGCAGCGATCGGCCGGGCGAGGAAGCGGTTGGGCTGAGGCCCGCCGACCGGACGGACCTCAGAGCGCATGGCCGACCGAAAGGTCTCCTCGTACATCCTGCCGACGTCGGCGACGATGGTCGGCGTCTCCATGACGGTGCTCAGCCTGGCCAAGGTGGTGGAATCGCAGACCCGCGCCGGACGGGTGGACGAACTCATGGCGCTCGACAGCGTGATCTTTCTGATCAGCGCGTTCTGCTCCTACTTGGCGCTGAGGTCCGAGCGGGAATCAGCGCGGCTGGAACGCATCGCCGACCGGTTCTTTATGGTCGGGCTGACGGTGATGGTGGGCGCGGCGGTGTTGTTTGCGTTGGAGTTGCACTAGTCCGCCAGGGCGGCGAGATTTCAGGGAACTGAGCCAATGGCGAATGAGAGCAAGGCGACCGGGCGCTGGACCCGCGACCAACTCAAACTGGGCTTTCATCTCTACTGCCAGTTGCCGTTTGGACGCTTGCACCAGCGGAATCCGGAAATCGTCGCGCTCGCGAGCCTGATTGGTCGCACGCCCTCAGCCGTGGCGATGAAATTGTGCAATTTCGCCAGCCTGGATCCCTCGATTACCGGTTCCGGCCGGCAAGCCCTCGGGAACGCGTCTGCGCTCGATCGAGAGATCTGGAACGCTTTTAACGCCGACTGGGAAGGGCTGGCCATTGAGTGCGCGGAGCTACGGGGCAAACTTGAGGCGGCTGCCGATCCGGCGGCACCCCAACCCGGGGAGGTGGCCGAGGACGTTACCGACGCGGACCATACCGGTGAAAGCCGAATCATCTCGGCGACTCAGCGAATCAAGCAGGACTTCTTCCGTCGGGCGGTGCTTTCGGGTTACAGAGGGCGCTGCTGCATGTCGGGCCTCTCAGAAGCCCGCCTGCTGATTGCGAGCCACATCGTCCCTTGGAGCAAAGATCCGAAAAACCGTCTCAATCCCAGCAATGGCCTTTGTCTGTCATCCATCCATGACCGCGCCTTTGACCAAGGCCTGATAACCCTCTCCGATGACTTCGAAGTCATCGTGTCGGGCGAATTCCGACGCATGAAAGATCCGTTCGTCTCGATGTTGCTCAAACCTCTGCATGGGACGCGCATAACGCTGCCCGAACGCTTCGCGCCAAAGGCAGAGTTTTTGGCACATCATCGGGAGACAATCTTCATCGATAACCGGAGTTGGTAAGTCAATGAAACCGCTCATCCTTCACGAAGACGCCTTCTACGAGTACTTCAATCCCTATCGGCACCCAGAGGCTGCCCACAACGTTTGGGGTGGGCTGGGTCTGGAAACATTCGGTTCAGACCGAGAATTGGCTTACAACGCCGACGTGAATCACATCTGGACAGTTGTCGATGGCGATGGAAGTGGCGATATGTGGATCACGCCCGGGCTCCGCTTCGTCAATCGGCATTGCTACCTGATCACCAAGACGCCTCACAACGACCTCGATATTGAGTTTCGAGTACCGCGAGACGCCAACAGCCTCACCACTATCGGGTTGAAACGCCAGATCTCCCAAATTCAAAAAGCTGTGTACCGCCCCGAACGGGAAACAGTGGTCGGGAACTGATGCGCACCTCGGCGCTTGAGTAACGCCTACACCTTCCCCAACCGCAACCACTCCCGCGCCACCGCATTGATGCGCGTCTGCCAGCCCGGCCCGGTTGCGCGCAGGGCCTCGAGCACATCAGCGTCGAAACGGATCGTGGTCGAGCGCTTCTTCACCGCCTGCACGCTGCCGCGGGGCCGTCCGCGACGGCGCGCTGCGATCGCTTCCGGGGTGTGGACCGCCGCCACCTCACCATGCAGCGCCTGATCGACCGATTCCAGCAGCTCGCGCTCGAAGTCGCTTATCGGCCTCTGATCCGTCGCCTTGCTCATGTCAGTCTCCGCGTAGCTCACCCCAGCACCTCCAGCCCCCGCCGGTCGATGACCGACAGCAGGCGCAGCGCAGCGCCGCTCGGGCGCTTCTCGCCGTTCTCCCACTTCTGCACCGTCGACAAGCTGGCGTTGAGGTAGGCGGCGAAGACCGCCTGGCTCACGCGGAGGCGCTCGCGCAGCAAGCGGATGCCCTCCGCGCTGTAGGCCGGGGGCGGGACGGCCAGCGCCTCGAAATCCCGCAGCGTCCGCTTGGACACGGCGCCGACCGTCTCCAGGTCGCGCATCGTCTCCAGTGCCTCATCGATCATACGGCTCATAGCCTCACCTCCGTCAGCACCTCGCCTGCGAGCGCCGCGGCGATCTGTGCGTCGCTCAGTCCCAACAGTTCCGCCGCCAGTCGGCGATACAGCGCCAACTCCCTCGGGCTCGCATTGTCGCGCTCGTTTTTCTCGAACCCGAAGAGGAAGAAACACACGCCACCGAAGCGGGTGGCGAGGATGGTTCTGGCGCCGCCGCGCTTGCCCGATCCCGGCAGGGCGACGCGCTGCTTGAACAGATGACCGCCCAGATCGGCATGGATCAGTCCGCTCTCCATCTCGGCGACGCATCCAAGCAGATCGATGTCCGCAACCCCAGCCCGGTCTGCCCATCGGCAGAACGACTTCGTCTTGAAAACACGCATCGTTAGAATAGCACTTAGTGCTATGGTTGACTCAAGTCGAGGCCATTCTCTTTGATGCTGTAGGCGCGTTCATCGCGCAGATGACGGAGCACCGGTCAGGTGGCCGATGCGGGCTCCCCTCACCTGGCCCAAGGATGCTGGGTCCAGATGCCGCGGCCGGGTGTCGTGAAAGCCTTTTTGTCAGTACAATTAGCGTTGGGATTCGACACCGCAACCACGGAGGTTCGCCACTATGACCAATCGACCGCCGCTGATCGATGTCGACGGCGAGGTTCGCGACCTCACGGACGAGGACCTCGCCGAATTCCGCCCCGCCAGCGAGGTGCTGCCACCCGAGCTCTACGCCGCCCTGCTGGAGATGAACCGTCGCGCCGGCGTGCGTGGCCCCCAGAAGGCGCCGACCAAGACGCGGGTATCGATCCGGTTGTCGCCCGAGGTGGTGTCGGCGTTCAAGGCCGGCGGACCCGGCTGGCAATCGCGCATCGACGCGGTCCTGCGGGAGTGGGTGGCGGCGCAGGGGTGAACGCGTCAAGCCCTCCAGCTCAGGTCCGGCTTGCGGCCGGCCTTCCTGATGCAGCGAAACGCCGTCATCGGGCAAATGGCCGATGCGCAGAGGTAGTGTCCAGCTAACAATGGGTCTCCCGCCCCAAGTGTCTCTCAAATGAGTTACGCTCTTTGCAACTACACAGGAAGCTCAGATGCCGCGCTCGTCCATGCTCCATGTCCGTGTCGACAACGACCTCAAAGACCGCGCCGCCACCGCCCTGGCGGGTATGGGCATGTCCGTATCGGATGCGGTGCGCATCCTCCTCACACGCGTGGTGAGCGACCAGGCCTTCCCCCTCGAGCTGCGGGTGCCCACAGAAGAGACACGGGCCGCCATGCGCGAGGCAGAGGCGATCGTCGCGCGCCGCAATGCTCGCTTCGCCAGCGGCGAGTCGCTGATTGAAAGCCTCGAGTCGGCGACACGCGCCGCCCCTGACCAGTGACCACACGTCAGCATTCCTCAAGGATTGGGCGCGGCTGAAAGCTTCCGGCCGGTATGACCTCGGCCGACTCACGCAGGTGATGCTGGTGCTCATTGCCCGAGAGCCGCTTGGGCCCGAGTGGCGCGATCACGCCCTCAAGGGCGAGTGGGCGGGCCACCGCGAGTGCCATGTCGGTGGCGACTTGCTCCTGGTCTACAGGGCCGACGACACCTCGATCGTCTTTGTGCGGGCGGGTACGCACTCGGAATTGATTCGACAGCCCGACCAAATGGAAAACCCCGCCAAGGCGGGGTCTCATCGAGGCAACCCAAACGGCCTTACGCGGGCTTCGACCCCAACAGTTCCTGCAGCTCACCCGACTGGTACATCTCGCGCATGATGTCTGCGCCGCCGATGAACTCGCCGTTGACGTAGAGCTGCGGGATGGTCGGCCAGTTGGCGTAGTCCTTGATGCCCTGGCGGATCTCCTCGTCTTCCAGCACGTTCACGGCCGTGATCTGCTCCACGCCACAGGCCTTGAGGATCTGCACCGCGGTGCCGCTGAAGCCGCACATCGGGAAGTTGGGCGTGCCCTTCATGTAGAGGACCACCGGGTTGCCCTTGACGGTGGCGTCGATCTTGTCGTGTGCGGACATCTGCTGCTCCCAATAGTCGAGTGATTTAGTCGGGTAATGATAGCCGAGTGTGGCGGTCACCGGCAACGCAAGCTCCCGCGTCCGGCCACGGCAGCCTTCAGACCGGCAGCCGGTAGAATCGTGCCATGCACCTTGGCACCCTTCTCGACGGCCTCAACCCGCATCAGCACGAGGCGGTCACGCTCGAGGGGCGCTCGGCACTGATCCTGGCCGGCGCCGGCAGCGGCAAGACCCGCGTGCTGACCACCCGCATCGCCTTCCTCGTCGCCACCGGCAAGGCCAGCCCGCACGGCATCCTCGCCGTCACCTTCACCAACAAGGCCGCCCGCGAGATGCTCAGCCGCATCTCCACCATGCTGCCGATCAACACCCGCGGCATGTGGGTCGGCACCTTCCACGGCCTCTGCAACCGCCTGCTGCGCGCCCACCACCGCGAAGCCGACCTGCCCTCCACCTTCCAGATCCTCGACTCGGCCGACCAGCTCGCGGTGGTCAAGCGCGTCATCAAGGCCATGGGTGTCGACGACGAGAGGTTCCCGCCCAAGCAGGCCCAGCAGTTCATCAACGGCAACAAGGAACGCGGCCTGCGTGCACCGCGGGTCGAGGCACACGACCCCTTCAGCCAGCGCATGGTCGAGATCTACGCCGCCTACGACGCCCAGTGCCGCAAGGAGGGCGTGGTCGATTTTGCCGAACTGCTGCTGCGCACCTGCGAGCTGCTCGCCGGCAACGCCGCCCTGCGCGAGCACTACCAGTCGCGCTTCGCGCACCTGATGGTCGACGAGTTCCAGGACACCAACCGCCTGCAGTACCAGTGGCTGCGGCTGCTCACCGCCCCCGGCGCGCAGGTGCTGGCGGTCGGCGACGACGACCAGTCGATCTACGCCTTCCGCGGCGCCGATGTCGGCAACATGCGCGAGTTCCAGCGCGACTTTGGCGACACCGTGATCCGGCTGGAGCAGAACTACCGCAGCCAGGGCAACATCCTCGAGGCCGCCAACGCGCTCATCAGCAACAACCGCGGCCGGCTCGGCAAGAACCTCTGGACCGACGCCGGCGCCGGCGAACGCATCCGCGTCTACCGCGCACCTTCCGACCTCGACGAGGCCGCCTTCGTGGTCGAGGAGGCGCGCGCCCTGCAGCGCGAGGGGGTGCCGCTCAACGACGTCGCCGTGCTCTACCGCAGCAACGCGCAGTCGCGCGTCATCGAGTCGGCGCTGTTCAACGCCGGCATGCCCTACCGCGTCTACGGCGGTCTGCGGTTCTTCGAGCGCGCCGAGGTCAAGCACGCGCTGGCCTACCTGCGGGTGGCCGCCCAGCCGGAGGACGATGGCGCCTTCCTGCGCATCGTCAACTTCCCGCCGCGCGGCATCGGCGCACGCAGCCTCGAGGCCCTCGCCGAATCAGCGCACGGTCGCCCACTGCTGCAGACCGCCCGCGAGTCGGCCGGCAGCGGGCGTGGCGGCGCAGCGATCACCAGCTTCGTCGCGCTGGTCGATGTGCTCGGCGAGAAACTGCGCGAGCTGCCCCTGCACGAGGCGGTCGACCACGTCATAGAGGTGAGTGGCCTCAAGGCGCACTACAGGGCCGACAAGGACGGCGGCGACCGCGTCGAGAACCTCGACGAACTGGTCTCGGCCGCCAAGCAGTTCGCCAATGAGGGCGAGGACAACGACCTCGCCGCCTTTCTCGCCCACGCCTCGCTCGAGGCCGGCGAGCACCAGGCCGGCGAGGGCGCCGAGGCCCTGCAACTGATGACCGTGCACGCCGCCAAGGGCCTCGAGTTCAACGCCGTGTTCATGACCGGCCTGGAGGAGGGCCTGTTCCCCCACGAACAGTCGTTCAACACCGAGGACGGCCTGGAGGAGGAGCGGCGCCTGATGTACGTGGCCATCACCCGCGCTCGTCGCAAGCTCACACTGAGCTACACCGAGTCGCGCCAGTTGCACGGCCAGACCCGCTACAACATCCCCTCGCGCTTCCTCGAGGAGGTGCCGGAACAGCTGCTGGCGCCGATCAACGCCCGCAAGATGGCGGTGCAGCGGCCGAGCTTCAGCCCGGCTGGCGTGGACAATGCCACCGGGTTCCACATCGGGCAGAACGTGCGGCATGCCAAGTTCGGTGCGGGCGTGGTCATCGGCACCGAGGGCCGCGGTGCCGACGCGCGGGTACAGGTGCACTTCCGCGAGGGTGGCCAGAAGTGGCTCGCCCTCGAGTACGCCAGGCTCGAGCCGGCCTAGGTCGCCGTCCGCCACGAGCCTGGTCCGCTGCGGCAGGCGGGGCTGAGGCACTTGCGGGCTGGCGTATAGTCGGGTCATGAGTTTCGTCATCCACGGCATCGGTGTCTCCGGTGGCATCGCCATCGGCCACGCCCAGCTCATGGCGCACGCCGCCCTCGAGGTGCCGCACTACGACGTCGAGAAAGGCCACATCGAGGCCGAGGTGGCCCGCTTCGACCGTGCCATGGACGAGACCCACGCCGAGTTGCAGGCGCTCATCGAGAAGCTCCCGGCCCACGCGCCGCCCGAGTACGCGGCCTTCGTCCAGTTGCACCTGATGATCCTCAACGACCCGACGCTCGCCGAGGAGCCGCGGGTCCGCATCCGCGAGCAGCGCTGCAACGCCGAGTGGGCGCTCAAGCAACAGATGGACATGCTGGTGGCAGAGTTCGAGGCGATCGAGGACGCCTACCTGCGCGAACGGCGTGCCGACGTCGAACAGGTGGTGGAGCGCGTGCTCAAGGGCCTGATGGGCCGTGCCGGCGTGCAACCGAGGCCGGGCGGTGGCGAGACCATCCTCATCGCGCACGACCTCGCCCCCTCCGATGTGGTGCACTTCAAGCAGCAGCGCTTCGAGGCCTTCCTCACCGACGTCGGCGGCGTCACCTCGCACACCGCCATCCTCGCCCGCAGCCTCAATGTGCCGGCCGTGGTGTCGCTGCGCCACGCGCGCGAACTGATCCGCGACCGCGACCTGCTGATCGTCGACGGCACACTGGGCGCGGTCATCGTCGATCCCGACCGCGATGTGCTTGCCGAGTACCGGCTGCGCGCCTCCGAGTTGCAGATCGAGCGGCGCAAGCTGGCGCGTCTGCGCACCTCGCCGGCGCGGACCTTCGACGGCACGCCGATCGAGCTGCACGCCAACATCGAGCTTCCCGGCGACCTCGAGCAGGTGCAGGCGAGCGGTGCCACCGGCATCGGCCTGTTCCGCAGCGAGTTCCTGTTCCTCGACCGCGACGGCCTGCCCACCGAGGAGGAGCAGTTCATCGCCTACCGCCGGGTGGCGGAGGAGATGCGTGGACAGCCGGTCATCATCCGCACCCTCGACCTCGGCGCCGACAAGCAACTCACCGGGCTCACCCACGAGGGCAACAACCCGGCGCTGGGCCTGCGCGCGGTGCGCCTGTGCCTGGCCGAACCGCAGCTGTTCCGCACCCAGCTGCGCGCCATCCTGCGGGCGGCGCGCTTCGGCGACGTGCGCCTGCTCATCCCGATGCTCTCCGGCGTGGGCGAGATGCGCCAGGTGTTCGCCGCCATCGAGGAGGCCAAGGCCAGCCTGCGCCGCGACGGCCTGCCCCTGCGCGAGGACATCGCGGTCGGCGGCATGGTCGAGGTGCCGGCCACCGCGATCATGCTCGCGCCCTTCCTCGACGCGCTCGACTTCGTCTCGGTCGGCACCAACGACCTCATCCAGTACACCCTGGCCATCGATCGCACCGACGGCGCCGTGTCGCACCTCTACGACCCCACCCACCCGGCCATCCTGCAACTGGTGTCGAGCGTCATCCGGTCCGGCGCACGTGCCGGGAAACCGGTGGCGGTATGCGGGGAGATGGCCGGCGAGGTGCGCCTGACACGGCTCCTGCTCGGCATGGGTCTGCGCGAGTTCTCGATGCACCCGGCGCATGTGCCGGCGGTCAAGCAGCGCATCCTGCAGACCGACCTGAGCCAGGCCGAGACCCTGGCGAGACGTGTCCTCAACACCACCGACCCGGACAAGGCGCAGGCGCTGCTCGACAAGCTCAACGCCTGAGCGCCCGTGCCGCACCGGGGGCGCCGAGGCGCGGATGCGGCCGCACCGGGACCGCGCACATATAATCCATGGATGATCCGCGTCCCGCTCCAGCCGTGACCGCCCGCACCCTCGGCGTGGTGACGCCACAGACCGCCCGCTTCGACCAGCCACTGACGCTGCGCAGCGGGGCCGTGCTCGAATCCTACGATCTGGTCTACGAGACCTACGGCACGCTCGATGCCGAGGGCAGCAACGCCGTCCTCATCTGTCACGCGCTGTCTGGCACCCACCACGTGGCCGGCCTCTCGGTGGCAGACGACCCCAAGACCGCCGGCTGGTGGGACAACATGGTCGGCCCCGGCAAGCCGATCGACACCGACCACTTCTTCGTCGTGGGCGTCAACAATCTCGGCGGCTGTCACGGCTCGACCGGCCCTTCCAGCATCGACCCGAGGACCGGCAAGCCCTGGGGCGCCGACTTCCCGCTGGTTGCGGTGATCGACTGGGTGCATGCGCAGGCGCGCCTGGCCGATCGTCTGGGTGTCAAGGTCTGGGCGGCGGTGGTCGGCGGCAGCCTCGGCGGCATGCAGGCCATGCGCTGGGCCATCACCTTTCCGGAGCGCGTACGCAACGCCGTGGTGGTGGCCGCAGCACCCTACCTCACGGCGCAGAACATCGCCTTCAACGACGTGGCGCGGCAGGCCATCCTCACCGACCCGGACTTCCACGGCGGCCACTTCTACGAACATGGCGTGGTGCCGACGCGAGGCCTGCGTCTGGCGCGCATGCTCGGCCACATCACCTACCTGTCGGATGACGTGATGGCCGAGAAGTTCGGCCGCATGCTGCGCGGCAACGACCTCAAGTTCGGCTTCGATGTCGAGTTCGAGATCGAGAGCTATCTGCGCTATCAGGGCGACAAGTTCGCCGGCTACTTCGACGCCAACACCTATCTGATCATGACCAAGGCGCTGGATTACTTCGACCCGGCGCGCGAGGCGGGCGGCGATCTGGCGGCGGTCCTGGCGCGGGCGACGGCGCGCTTCCTGGTGGTCAGCTTCACCTCCGACTGGCGCTTCTCGCCGGCCCGCTCACGCGAGATCGTCGACGCCCTGCTGGCGGCCCGGCGGCCGGTGGCCTACGCCGAGATCGACTCGCCCAATGGCCACGACGCCTTCCTGATGACCGACGCGCACTACCACAACGTGATGCGCGCCCACTTCGCGCGCATCGTCGCGGAGGCCCGATGAACCGCGCCGCCGGGCAGCGCCAGCGCGCCGACCTCGACGCCATCGTGCGCTGGGTCGGCGAGGGCAGCCGCGTGCTCGACCTCGGCTGCGGCGACGGCCACCTGCTGACCCGCCTGCAGCGTCACAAGCGCGTCGAGGGCTACGGCGTCGACTTCGACATCGACAGCGTGACGCAGTGTGTCGCAGCCGGCATCAATGTCATCCAGAGCGACCTTGAACGCGGTCTGTCCGGCTTTGGCGACCAGGCCTTCGACCACGTCATCCTCTCGCACACGCTGCAGGCGATGCACAGCACCGAGCGCATCGTCCGCGAGATGCTGCGCGTCGGCCGGGAGGGCATCGTCAGCTTCCCCAACTTCGGCTACTGGCGTCACCGCTGGCAGGTCATCCGCGGACGCATGCCGGTGTCCGAGGACCTGCCCTACCAGTGGTTCGACACGCCCAACATCCACCTCTGCACGCTGCGCGACTTCGAACTGTTCTGCCAGCAGCACGGCGTGCACATCCTCGAGCGGCTGGTGCTCACCGAGAACCGGCCGGTGAGCTCGATGCACAATCTGCTGGGCGCCACCGCGCTCTACCGCATCGAGGCGCTGCGGTAGAGCGCCCGCCAACTCGCTCGCGGTGAATGGCGGAAGGGCCAGGCATCAGGCTGTCGCCTCCTGCTCGGCATCGACCGCCCAGCGGGGAAACGGGTCCGGCAGCTTCGCCCACGCTTTGGCACCGAGCGCCATCTCGGCGTCGGTGAGCAGGCAGGCGTCGAGGTTGCGACGGATCGCCGACTCGTCCAGACCGATCCCGATAAACACCAACTCCTGACGACAGTCGCCCCAGTCCCCGACGAAGTTCTTCTCGATCTGCGCCCGGTGCTCGGGCTCCTCGGGCCAGTGTTCGCGCGGCACGGCCGACCACCAGAGGCCGGCGGCCCCATGGCGGCTGGCACCGCCCGCCTGAGACCAGCTGCCGGCGAACTCGGGTCTCGATGCGAGCCAGAAGAAGCCTTTCGAACGCAGTATGTCGTCCCACTCGCCGTGCACGAGGTTCCAGAAGCGCTGCGGGTGGAAGGGGCGACGGGCACGGTAGACAAGACTGCCGATGCCGTAGGTCTCGCTCTCGGGGACATGCTCGCCACGCAGCTCGGCCAGCCACCCCGGTGCCTGGGACGCCCTCTCGAAGTCGAACAGGCCGGTGTCGAGGATCTCGCGCAGATCTACCGCACCGAACCGCGACACGAGGATGCGAGCCCGAGGGTTGAGCCGGTGAACGATGCCCTTTAGCGTGTCCAAAGCCTCGGGGCTGATCAGATCCGCCTTGTTGAGGACGAGGACATCGCAGAACTCGATCTGGTCGACCAGCAGATCGACCACCGTCCGGTCATCGGCCTCACCCAGGTGCTCGCCTCGATCGGCAAGGAAGTCGGACGACTGATAGTCACGCAGGAAGTTGAAGGCATCGACCACCGTGACCATCGTGTCCAGACGGGCGACATCAGAGAGGGTATCGCCCCCCTCGTCCTCGAACACGAAGGTCTCTGCCACTGGCAGAGGCTCCGAGATCCCGGTCGACTCGATGACGAGATAGTCGAACCGACCCTCGGCCGCAAGCTTGCGGATCTCCTCCAGCAGGTCCTCGCGCAGGGTGCAGCAGATGCAGCCATTGGACATCTCGACCAGACGCTCCTCGGTGCGGGAGAGCCCCGCTCCGCCCTCGCGCACCAGCGCAGCGTCGATGTTGACCTCCGACATGTCGTTGACGATCAGGGCCACCCGCAGGCCATCGCGGTTGTGCAGGATGTGGTTGAGCAGCGTCGTCTTGCCGGCCCCGAGGAAGCCGGACAGCACGGTAACGGGCAATCTTTTCATGGCCCATCCCTCAGAAGTCGACGCTGAAGCCAGCCACCACGCTGCGCCCCGCCAGCGGGAAGCCGTCCTTGAGGTAGCTGGTGTGCAGCCGGATGTCCTCGTCCAGCAGGTTGATGCCTCGCAGCAGCAGGCTGGCCGTTCGCCCCATCACCTGGGTGCGGTACGACACGCCGGCATCGAGGCGGGTGTAGCCGCCGGTGAGCGTCTCGTTCACCGCCACGCGATCGACCCGGTCTGCCAGCGTGAGCCGTGCGTCGGCGCGCCACGGGCCCTCGGTCCAGACCACGTTGCCGCCATAGCGCAGGGGCGGGATCCGCGGCGCGGGCCCGTAGTTGTCGATGGTGGCGCGGGTGCGGTCGACAAAGGCTCCCACCGACCAGCTGTTGCTCAACTGATAGCTGCCATCCAGTTCGAAGCCGCGGAAAGTAGCGTCGTCCTGCCGGAAGTCCTGGCGGGTGAACTCCCCGCTGGAATCTGCCGCACCGGTATCGTCCACCGTCTCGCCCAGCGCCCCGTAGACGAAGCCGTCGAAGCGCGTGCGATAGACCGAGGCGCGCCAACGCAATGGGCCATCGGTCTTGCGCAGGCTCAGCTCGATGTTGCGCGCCGTCTCCTTGCCCAGCGCGTCGCTGCCGAAATCAAAGGTGCCGGTGGCATGGTGTGCGCCTCTCGAGTAGAGCTCTTCCGAACCCGGCGCACGCTGGGCACGGCTGAGCGTCAGGCCCAATCCGTAGCCCGGCACGAGACCCCACTGCGCGGCAGCCGAGAGCGTGGTCGGCGTGAACTCGCGCTTGCGGAAGCTCGCCGCGGGGTCGCGTGACTCTCGGTCGATGCGGCCACCCAACTCGATGTGGACCGGACCGACATCGCGCTCTGCCACCGCGAACACCCCGCGCCCGGTCGAATCGACAGCGCCGGAGGTATTGAGCAATCCTTCCTTGCCCCGGGTCGAGACCTCGCGCCGGTTGGCACTCGCGCCGAGCGCAGTGCGCCAGCCCAGCACGTCGGCCAGTGTCACCTCCAGCCGGCCCTCGTTGCCGCGCGAGGCGAAACGCGTGGCCACCACGCCGGACTCGAGCTCGTTGTGACCATAATCGACATGCGCAGCGGAGAAGCGGATGCGCTCCACCGCACCGCCCGGGCGCCACTCGCCAGCGGTCTCGTAGCGGTTGCGTTGCAGATCGAGACGGACCGGCAGTTCGCCGTCGGCCAGATGAAGACTGGGCACACTATAGTTGCGCTCGCTACGGGTCACGGCAAAGCCGAGATAGCCCTTGTCGCCGGTCAAAGAGGTGCCGAAGGAACCCTCATCGGTGTCGCTGGAGGAGCCCGGCACGCGGTTGCGGAACTGGGCGTTGTCGGGCTCTTCGGCGATCTTTGCAGCGGAGAACACCGAGCCCGGGATCCGCAGGTCTCCGGCGCGTTGGCCCGAGAGCTGGACGTTGTAGGCGATGCGGCCATTGCCGCCATCGACCTGCACACCACCGAGCCAGCCACGGGTGGCCGAGTCGTAGCGACCCAACAGGCGGCCGTGCACCCCGTCCATCGCCTCGCGCGGCAAGCGGTTGCTCACCACGTTCACCACGCCACCGATCGCAGCGCCGCCGTAGAGTACTGAGGCGGGGCCGCGGATGACCTCGATCTGCTGGGCGAAGACGTTGTCGGTGGTCACCGCGTGGTCGGGGCTGAAGGTCGACAAGTCGAGCGCATCGAGCCCGCCGTCCAGCACACGCACCCGGCCGGCGTCGAGACCGCGGATGATCGGTCGGCTCGACCCGGGGCCGAATGCGGACGACTGCACGCCGGGGAGGGTGCTGAGGGCGTCGCCCAGGGTCTGCTGGCGGACCTCGTCGAGGCGCTGGCCGAACAGTACCGAGACAGGTTGCGCGGCGCGCAACTCGTCGTGCCCGGCAAAGGGCAGTGCGGTCACGTCGACCGGCTTGGCTTTCAGGGTGACTTCATGCGCCGGCGCAATGGCCGGCAGGCCGGCGACCAGGCCGGCCAGGAGGGTCTTCTTCATGTCTCGCTCCCATCGTCTGTAAGGATGACATGGTTGAACAGGTGCCGCCTGTCGGGCGGCGTAGCGGTTCAGAGCGAGTGGGGAGGCCCCCTGCCGACAGGCTCGGGCGCAGCCCGATCGGCGACTGCGAACAGGAAGGCCTCCTGCGCCGCTTCGCCAGCTTCGAACTGCGGGAGTTGCGGCGGCAGTGCCAAGGGCACACCACCGATCAGGGCGTGCAGTTGCGGAGCCTCGCAACCGCCCGGTTGCGGGTCCGAGTTGGGCTCATCGCCACCCAGGGGGGCGCCGGCCCACACACCATGCGGACCCACACCCAGGTGCGCGAGGACGTGACCGACCGCCGCATACTGGAACAACAGCATCGAGACGATGAGGAGCGGCAGCAGGCCGTCGCGCAATCTCGCCATGACCAGGTCCGCCGGGGCTACCGGCTAGCTCGCCTCGCGCTTCTTGTGCGCGTACTTGCCGGTCATCTGTGCGCCACGCTGGGCACGCACGATCACGTAGGTGACCTCGCCGTCGATCACCGAGCCGGTATGCAGTTGCAGTTCGCGACATTCGGCGCGGCCTTGGAAACGGCCCTCGATCACCAGAGAGTCGCAACGGCACTGCCCGCTCACCGAGCCGGTGGAGCCGATGACCAACACGCGAACCTCGACCTCGCCCTCCAGCGCGCCATCCACGCGCAGCAGGTCGGATGGCGCCTTGACCACACCATTGAAATGAAAGCCCTCGGCGATCGTCGATTCGGAACGGGTACTGACGGCTGGCTTGAGGTCGAAGGAGGACGGGGTGTTGGCGATCATCGACATCGGTTCCGGCAATCCATCAGAGGGCGGCGAGGGGGCCGGGCTCGCCAGAAGTTGCTCGAGCGAACGAGCCGACTCCCGCTCGGCAGCGGGCGTCTCGCGACGCATCTTGAACAGGTCCATGTCGGCCGCCTCAGCCTGGGGTTTCGTCGCCCGGTTCAGCCGCTGGCGCGGGGGTCGACGCGGGGATGGCCATCACATCGCGCTTCGCGGCCTTGGCGAGCTTGCCGGCGTCGCCTCGCTTGAGTTCACCCTCGATGGTGGCACCCTGCTCGATCTCGATGATCTCGTAGACGATGTTGCCGCGGACCTTGGCAGTCGAGCGCAGGATCAGCGTCTCGGTGACCGTGACATCCTTCTCGATCTCGCCGTGGATGTCTGCCAGCGCGGTGGTGACCGAGCCCTTGATGCGACCACTCGCACCGACACGGACCTCCTTGGCGATCACCTCGCCATCGATCTCGCCATTGATGTGGACGATGCCTGGAAGATCGAGCCGGCCGGTCAGCTTGACACCTTCGCCGATGGACGCGCATCCGGCACTGGAGGTTTCCGCCATGGTCCTTCTTCTCCTTGTCGGGGGATTGCCTCTGGCGACCGGAACGTAACTGCCAACACCATGCCTGTCACCTTTGCAGCAGAATCATCGCACAACCGAAGGCGTCAGGCGCAAGGTCTGCGCAGCATTTTCGCTCCGATGCCTGCGTGGTAGACTCGCCGGCCGTTCTGCGTCGCTCGCCAAAGAGCCGGCCGACCCGAGCCCTCTCCCATGCAGATCATCCTCGTCACCCACGCCGGCCGCCGGACCCGTTCCCTGCACATCCGGTCCTGGCAGGTCGTCACCGCGGTCGTACTGGTGCTGCTGACCACCTTCGGCGGCAGTCTGTTCGCCTGGGCCAGCGGTGAATCCAATCTCACCGTGTTGCGACGCGTGGTGGAGATCTGGGACGACACCCGGAGCGATGCACTGGCGGGAAAGGTGGGTGAGCTGAGAGCACGCATCGAGAGCCTGGAGGCGGTGATGGAGGTGCAGCCCAAGGACGGCACCACCGGCGGTCTGCGCCGCCAATCCTCGTTCGAAGGCGGGGGGCTCCCGCAGCGACTCGGCATCGCCGACCTCGAAGCGCGCGCAGTGCGGCTCGAGAGCGAGATGGCGCGCCAGCTCGAGTTGCGTGAACAGGTCGCCCGTTCGGTGCTTGATCGCTCGCTGGTGTTCCCGGTGAATGCCAGTGTGTCCTCCGGCTTCGGTTGGCGGACGCACCCCGTGTTCGGCGAGCCGGCGTTCCATCGCGGCATCGATTTCTCGGCGCCGGCGGGTACGCCGGTCCACGCCTCGGCGCAGGGGGTGGTCACCTTCATAGGCCCAGCCGAGACCTACGGCAAGCTGGTGGTGGTGAGCCACGGCGAGCGGATGCAGTCGCGCTACGCTCACCTCGAGGGCATCGAGGTGACGACCGGCATGGTGGTCACTCCCGGCCAACGCATCGGACGGGTCGGCTCGACCGGCCGTTCCACCGGCCCGCATCTGCACTTCGAACTGGTCGTCGATGGTCGCTTGGTCAACCCGAAGCCCCTGCTGGAAAGCGGCAGGCGGGCCGGTCTGGGTCATGCTGCGGCCACGTAGGCACCCCCTGATCGATGGTCGTCTGACCGTCAGCACTCTCGGGCAGATCCGCCGTTGGCAATTGGCCTGCCTCGCGCTGGTCTTGGTCGTGGTTGGCCTGGTCGCCGCCTGGCCCTCGCCGAGCAACGTCACCAGCGAGGTCTCGGACGAGGTGTGGTGGCGGGGTCTGATCTCCAGCGTGGTACTCAAGCGCCTCGGTCAGGACGTCGATGCCTCGGCGCTGGACGAGCTTCGACAACGCATGGCACAACTCGAGGCCGAGCGCATCACCCTCACGGAGCGCCTCACCGAGGCCGACAAGCTGATCAAGACCGACGTCTCAGCCCAGCGCCTTGGCAAGGTCGTGGCGCGGCGGGATGGCAAGGACATCAGCTTCGAGATCCTGTTGCGCAACCCGAGGGGGGAGAGCGAACAGGTGGCGCTGTCCGTCGATGTCATGGCGATCCGCACCCCGTCCGCTGGCGCCCCGATCGCACGTGCCAGTACCCTGCCGATCGAGGTCGATCGTGCGACACGCCTCGCGGTAAAGTCGCCGCGGGTTGCGGAGACCTTCCAGGGGCGGCTACCATCCGCCGCCTCACACCTTCTAGTGATGGTGACACCGGTCGATGGCGCAGAACGGGCCGAGGCTGTGGTGGTGCCAGTTTCCGGAAAGCCCTGACATGCTGTTCAACCGCCGCAAGTCGGTCAATATCCAGGACGGCAACCTCAATACGCTGATCGACCAGAGCGTCGTACTGAGCGTAGCCGAGGGGCGTGTCGCATTCCGCTTCGAGAAGAGCCTGCGCTTCGACGGCACCCTGGAGGGCAGCCTGCAGGGTACGCTCAGCCAGAACTGCGTCCTGGTGATCGGGCCCCGAGCCGTGGTTAAGGGCAATGTGCTCGCGCAGAGCGTGGTGGTTCTCGGTACCGTCACCGGCAACGTCTCCGGCGAATACGTGGAGATCCGTGACACCGCCCGCGTCTCGGGTGACATCACCTACGTCCGTGTCGAGATCCATCAGGGGTCGCACGTCCAGGGGCGCATGTTCCGGGTCGAGAACGGCAAGCGCTCGCAGGACTCGGTCGGACAGGCCGTGATCAGCAAGCCGGGGCCCGGCTAGGGGCCTCGCCGCCTACTCCACGGTCACACTCTTCGCCAGGTTGCGCGGTTTGTCGATGTCGGCGCCGCGCGCGTCGGCGGTGTGGTACGCCAGCAACTGCAGCGGCACCACGTGCAGGATGGGCGACAGGTCGCCGCAGTGCTCGGGCATGCGGATGACATGCACCCCATCGCCACCGGTGATGCGGGTATCGGCATCGGCGAGTACATAGAGCTGGCCGCCGCGCGCGCGCACCTCCTCCATGTTGCTCTTGAGCTTCTGCAGCAGCGCATCGTTGGGCGCCACCACGACCACCGGCATCTCGCTGTCCACCAGCGCCAGGGGCCCATGTTTGAGTTCACCCGCAGGATAGGCCTCGGCGTGGATGTAGGTGATCTCCTTGAGCTTGAGCGCACCCTCCATGGCGATCGGGTGATGCAGTCCGCGACCGAGGAACAGCGCATGCTGGCGCGACCGGAACGCCTCCGACCAACCGATCAGCTGAGGCTCCAGCGCGAGCACCGCGCGCAACGCGGACGGCAGATGACGCAGCGCGGCCATCGCGCGCTCGGCGGCCTCATCGTCCAGCCGGCCTCGCAGTCGGGCCAGCACCAGCGTCAGCAGGTAGAGCGCCGTCAGCTGGGTGGTGAAGGCCTTGGTCGAGGCCACCCCGACCTCGACCCCGGCGCGCGTGACGAACGCCATCCGGCACTCGCGCACCATGGCACTGGTCGCGACGTTGCAGATGCAGAGCGTGTGCAGCTGCCCGAGGCTGCGGGCATGGCGCAAGGCAGCCAGGGTGTCGGCGGTCTCGCCCGACTGACTGATGGCGACCACCAGTTGCTGCGGGTCCGGCACGCTGCTGCGGTAGCGATACTCGCTCGCCACCTCGACGCTGCAGGGGATGCCGGCGAGGGCCTCCAGCCAGTGGCGCGCCACGCAACCGGCGTAGTAGCTGGTGCCACAGGCGAGGATGAGGACGCGGTCGATGGCCGGCAGGATCTGCGCCGCAGCCTCGCCGAACAGGTCGGGCCCGAGACCGCCCACCCCCTCCAGGGTATCGGCGACCGCGCGCGGCTGTTCGAAGATCTCCTTCTGCATGAAGTGACGGTATGGCCCCAGCTCAGCCGCCAGAACCTGCGGCTCGAGGTCTCGCAGCGCGCGGTCCACCGGCGTGCGATGGCCATCGGCGAGGGCATAGATGCTGTGGCGATCGGGACGCAGATCGACCAGGTCGCCCTCCTCGAGATAGGCCACGCGGTCCGCTGCACCGGCCAGTGCCATGGCGTCGGAAGCGAGGTAGCGCGCCTGCGGGCCTACCCCGACCACCAGCGGACTGCCCTCACGGGCGCCCACCAGACGGTCTGGTTCGTCCCGACACAGCACCGCCAGGGCATAGGCGCCAACCAGACGCGGCAGCGCTCGCCGCACCGCATCGAGCAGGTCGCCAGCGTAGAGGGAGTCGACCAGGTGCGCGACCACCTCGGTATCGGTCTGGCTCTCGAAGGTGTAGCCAGCCGCCTGCAACTCGCCGCGCAGAGCCTCATGGTTCTCGATGATGCCGTTGTGCACCAGCGCGATGCGGCCACCGGAGAAATGCGGGTGGGCGTTGTGGACGGCCGGCGCACCGTGTGTCGCCCAGCGCGTATGGGCGATGCCGAGCCCGGCCTCGATGCCTTCGGCTGCGAGATCGCGCTCGAGCTCGGCGACGCGGGCGGTGCTGCGGGCGCGGCGCAGGTCGCCATCCTGACAGACGGCAACGCCGCAGGAGTCGTAGCCACGGTACTCCAGCCGCTTCAGACCTTCGACCAGGGCGGCCACCGCCGGATGGCTGGCGGTGGCGCCGACGATGCCGCACATCGGCTCAGTCCCCCTTCTTCTGCGGCCGCTTCCAGCCGGCCAGCGTGTACTGCTTGCTGCGCGACAGGGTCAGTGTGCCGTCCGGCGCGTCGCGGGTGATGGTCGAGCCGGCACCGATGGTGGCCCCGGCACCGACACGGACCGGTGCCACCAGCTGGGTATCGGAGCCGATGAAGGCGTCATCGCCGATGCTGGTGCGGTACTTGCCAGCGCCGTCGTAGTTGCAGGTGATGGTGCCGGCGCCGATGTTTACGCGCGCCCCCACGGTGGCGTCGCCGACGTAGCTCAGGTGATTGATCTTGCTGCCTTCACCAACCTGACTGTTCTTGAGTTCGACGAAGTTGCCGACATGCGCGCCGGCGTACAGCTCGGTACCGGGCCGCAGCCGGGCGTAGGGACCGACCACCGCGTCCGCACCCACTACCGCCCGATCGATCCACGTCATGGCTTCGATGCGGCAGCCGGCCCCGATGCGACTGTCGCGGAGGACACAGTTGGGGCCGATGTGGACGCCATCGCTCAGCACCACCTCGCCCTCGAACACGCAACCGACATCGATGCAGACGTCCTGGCCTGCCGTCAGCGTTCCGCGCACGTCGATGCGGGCAGGGTCGGCAAGGCGCACACCGGCGTCCATCAGTCGCTCTGCCTCGCGCCGCTGCCAGATGCGCTCCAGTTCGGCGAGTTGGCGCGGCGTGTTGACACCGGCGATCTCCCAGGCCTCGGCGAGGTTCAGCCCCTGCACGGTCACGCCGTCGGCCACGGCAAGGCCGACGATGTCGGTGAGGTAGTACTCCTGCTGCGCATTGTCGCTGCGCAGTCGGTCGAGCCAGCCGGCGAGCCGGCCCGCCGGGATGGCCATGATGCCGGTGTTGATCTCGCGGATGGCAACCTCCGCGGGTGTGGCGTCGCGCTGTTCGACGATGCGCTGCACCGCGCCGCCCTCGCGGACGATGCGTCCATAGCCTTCGGGGTCGTCGAGCGTCGCGGTGAGTACCGCCAGAGCGCCGGCGCGCGCGACCTCGATCAGCGGCGCCAGCGACGGTCCGCGGACCAGCGGCACGTCACCGTACAGCACCAGGGTCACGGCTCTGGCATCGAGCTGGGGCAGGGCCTGCATCACCGCGTGGCCAGTGCCCAGTTGTGGCTCCTGCAAGGCGAAGGCGAGGCCGCGACCGGCCAGCGCCTGGGGCACCGCATCGCCGCCATGGCCATGCACGACGCAGACGGTGGAGGGAGCGAGTCCGGTGGCGGCATCCAGAACGTGCTCGACCAGGGTCCGGCCGGCCAGCCGGTGCAGGACCTTGGGCAGATCGGAACGCATCCGCGTGCCCTTGCCCGCGGCGAGGACGACGACGTTCAGGGCTGGCGACATCCGGCGAGTATAGCGGCGCCCCGCGCGGCACCGGGCCGCGGAGGCTGCCGCGGAAGGATCAGCCGCGACCGCCCTTGAGCTTGGCGCGCAGCTTGGAGATGGCGGCCAGCTGGCCCATCGCCTCGGCCAGCTCCGACGAGGCGGCGGCGAAGTTGAAGTCCTCGCCGCGATGTGTCATCGCCTCCTCGGCGAGCCGCTTGGCCTCCAGAGCCTTGGCCTCGTCGAGGTCATCGGCGCGGATCGCGGTATCGGCAAGCACGGTGACTACGCCCGGCTGCACCTCGAGGATGCCGCCGGAGACGAACACCAGCACGTCCTCGTCCTGACCCGGCACCTTGAGCTGCAGGGCACCGGGCCGGATCTGCGTGATCAACGGCGCGTGGCGCGGCAGGATGCCGAGTTCACCGCCGGCTCCCGGGGCGACGACCATCTCGGCCTGCCCGGAGTAGATCGACGCCTCGGCACTGACGACGTCGACTTGAAGGGTCGCTGCCATGTCGGCTCCCGGTCCTTATTGCAGGGTCTTGGCCTTCTCGATGGCCTCGTCTATGCCGCCGACCATGTAGAAAGCCTGTTCCGGAAGATGGTCGAGTTCGCCCGAGACGATCGCCTTGAAGCCGGCGATGGTGTCCTTGAGCGTGACGTACTTGCCGGGCGAGCCGGTGAACACCTCGGCGACGTGGAACGGTTGCGACAGGAAGCGCTGGATCTTGCGCGCCCGGGCGACCGCGAGCTTGTCTTCCGGCGAGAGCTCGTCCATGCCAAGGATGGCGATGATGTCGCGCAGTTCCTTGTAGCGCTGCAGCGTGGCCTGCACCGAGCGGGCGACGTTGTAGTGCTCCTCGCCGACCACCAGCGGGTCGAGCTGGCGTGAGGTCGAGTCGAGCGGGTCGACGGCGGGGTAGATGCCGAGTGCCGCGATGTCGCGCGACAACACCACGGTGGAGTCGAGGTGGAGGAAGGTGGTCGCCGGCGACGGGTCGGTCAAGTCGTCCGCGGGGACGTACACGGCCTGGATCGAGGTGATCGAGCCGACCTTGGTCGAGGTGATGCGCTCCTGCAGGCGGCCCATCTCTTCCGCCAGGGTCGGCTGGTAGCCCACCGCCGACGGCATCCGGCCGAGCAGCGCCGAGACTTCGGTACCGGCCAGCGTGTAGCGGTAGATGTTGTCGACGAAGAACAGGATGTCGCGGCCCTCGTCGCGGAAGCGCTCAGCCATCGACAGGCCGGTCAGCGCCACCCGCAGACGGTTGCCCGGCGGTTCGTTCATCTGGCCGAACACCATCGCCACCTTGTCGAGGACGTTGGAGTCCTTCATCTCGTGATAGAAGTCGTTGCCCTCGCGGGTGCGCTCCCCCACACCGGCAAACACCGACAGGCCCGAGTGCTGCTTGGCGATGTTGTTGATGAGTTCCATCATGTTCACCGTCTTGCCGACGCCGGCGCCGCCGAACAGGCCGACCTTGCCGCCCTTGGCGAAGGGACAGATGAGGTCGATCACCTTGATGCCGGTCTCGAGCAGGTCGACCGAGGAGGAGAGCTCATCGAACTTCGGTGCCGACTGGTGGATCTCGCGACGCTCGTCGGTCGCGATGGGGCCGGCATCGTCGATCGGGCGACCGAGCACGTCCATGATGCGGCCGAGGGTGGCCTGACCCACCGGCACCGCGATGCCCTTGCCGGTGTTGTTGACCGGCATGCCACGGCGCAGGCCGTCGGAAGAGCCCAGCGCGATGGTACGGACTACGCCGTCACCCAGCTGCTGCTGCACCTCGAAGGTCAGTCCCGCTTCGGCGGTCACGCTGGTCGCCTTGTCGTCGAGCACCAGGGCGTCGTAGACCTTGGGCATCGCATCGCGGGGGAACTGGATGTCGACCACCGGGCCGATGCACTGAACGATATTGCCTTGACTCATCGTCGTATCCCTATCAATAGATTCTGATCTCGCGCCCGCTCAGACTGCGGCCGCGCCGCCGACGATCTCGGCGAGTTCCTTGGTGATGGCAGCCTGGCGGGTCTTGTTGTAGACCAGCTTGAGTTCACCGATCACGTTCTTGGCGTTGTCGGAGGCCGCCTTCATGGCCACCATCCGCGCGCTCTGTTCGGACGCCATGTTCTCGGCGACCGCCTGATACACCAGCGCCTCGACATAGCGGTTGAGGAGTGCCTCGATGACGACCTTGGGGTCCGGCTCGTACAGGTAGTCCCAGCTCGCATCGCGCTCGAAACCGAGCTCGCCGGACAGCGGCAGCAACTGCTCGGCGTGCGCCTCCTGCTTCATGGTGTTGATGAAGCGGGTGTAGACCAGCAGGACGCGGTCGACCTCACCATTGACGTAGGCATCGAGCATGACCTTGACCGGGCCGATCAGCTTCTCCATCGACGGCGCGTCACCGAGTCCGGTGATGTGCGAGACGATGTCGCCGCGGGCACGCTGCAGGAGGCCGAAGCCCTTGTTGCCGATGGCCGTGAGCTTGACCTTGATGCCGGATTGCTCGGACTCGCGGATGCGGTTCACCGCCAGGCGCAACACGTTGGAATTGAGCGCACCGCACAGCCCCTTGTCGGAGGTGACGACGATGATGCCGATGGTCTTTACCGTATCGCGCTTGACCAGGTAGGGATGCTTGTACTCGGTGAGCGCGTTCGACATGTGCGCTGCCACACGGCGGATCTGCTCGCCGTAGGGCCGCGCCAGCCGCATGCGCTCCTGCGCCTTGCGCATCTTGGAGGCGGCGACCATCTCCATGGCCTTGGTGATCTTGCGCGTGTTCTCGACGCTCTTGATCTTGCCGCGGATCTCTTTGCTGCTGGGCATGGGATCTCCTCCGCCGGGTCAGACCCAGGCGGCCTTGTAGGCCTCGACGGCGGCCTTGAGCGCCTTCTCGGCATCGGCGTCGAGATCCTTGCTGCTCTCGAGCTTCTTCATCAGCTCCGCGTGCGAGGACTCGAGGAAGCTGTGCAGGCCCTTCTCGAACTCGAGCACACGCTTGACGTCGACGTCGTCCATGTAGCCGCGGGTCACCGCGAACAGGGTGACGCCCATGCGCGACACCGAGAGCGGCGCGTACTGCGGCTGCTTGAGCACCTCGACCACCCGCCGACCGCGCTCGAGCTGCTTGCGGGTGGCGTCGTCGAGGTCGGAAGCGAACTGGGCGAAGGCGGCGAGCTCACGATACTGCGCAAGGTCGGTCCGGATACCGCCGGAAAGCTTCTTGATGAGCTTGGTCTGCGCCGCACCGCCCACCCGTGACACCGAGATGCCGGCGTTGATGGCAGGGCGCACACCGGCGTTGAAGAGGTCGGTCTCGAGGAAGATCTGGCCATCGGTGATGGAGATGACGTTGGTCGGCACGAAGGCGGACACGTCACCGGCTTGGGTCTCGATGACCGGCAGAGCGGTGAGCGACCCGGTCTTGCCCTTGACCTCGCCATGCGTGAACCTCTCGACGTACTCGGCATTGACGCGCGCCGCGCGCTCGAGCAGACGGCTGTGCAGGTAGAACACGTCTCCCGGGTAGGCTTCGCGGCCCGGCGGGCGGCGCAGCAGCAGCGAGATCTGGCGGTAGGCCCAGGCCTGCTTGGTCAGATCGTCGTAGATGATCAAGGCGTCCTGGCCACGGTCGCGGAAGTATTCGCCCATCGTGCAGCCGGCATAGGGCGCGATGAACTGCATCGCGGCGGACTCCGAGGCCGAGGCGGCGACGACGATGGTGTAAGCCATCGCGCCATGCTCCTCGAGCTTGCGCACCACGTTGGCGATGGTCGAGGCTTTCTGCCCCACCGCCACGTAGATGCAGAACATGTCCTGACCCTTCTGGTTGATGATGGCGTCGACGGCGACGGCAGTCTTGCCGGTCTGACGGTCACCGATGATGAGTTCGCGCTGGCCGCGGCCCACCGGCACCATCGAATCGATCGACTTGAGGCCGGTCTGCACCGGTTGCGACACCGACTGGCGGGCGATCACGCCCGGCGCGACCTTCTCGATCTTGTCGCTGAGCTTGGCGTTGACCGGGCCCTTGCCGTCGATCGGCTGACCGAGGGCGTTGACCACGCGGCCGAGCAGCTCGGGGCCTACCGGCACCTCGAGGATGCGGCCGGTGCACTTGACGGTGTCACCTTCCGAGATGTGCTCATACTCGCCGAGCACCACGGCACCCACCGAGTCACGCTCGAGGTTCAGCGCCATGCCGAAGGTGTTGCCGGGGAACTCGAGCATCTCGCCCTGCATCACGTCGGCGAGACCGTGGACGCGGCAGATGCCGTCGGTCACCGAGACGATGGTGCCTTCGGTGCGAACCTCCGGCGCGCCGCCAAAGGATTCGATCTTGCTCTTGATCAGTTCGCTGATCTCGGACGGGTTCAACTGCATGATTGCTCCTAACGTTGGAGGGTCAGCGCCATCGAGGCGAGACGGCCCCGGACGGACGCATCGATGACCTCGTCACCGACGGCGATGCGGACACCGCCGATGAGATCCGGGTCGATCGTGGATGAGACGTTGACCTTGCGGCCGTAGCGTGACTCGAGCAGCGCCTTGAGGTCGCCTGTCTCCTGGTCGGAGAGCCGGTAGGCGCTGGCGACGTGGGCATCGACGGTGGCCTCGGCCTCGAGCTTGAGTCGCTCGAACTGGAGTGCCAACTCGGTGGCGACTGCGCTCAGGCGGCCGTTCTCGATGAGCAGGTCGGCGAGTCGCACGACGTCCTCGGCCGCCTTGCCGGCGATCAGGGCAGCGACCAGCCTCTGCTTCTCGGCCTTGCTGCGCTTGGGGTCGTCGAGCGCCGAGCGCAGTCGCGGGTCAGCGACCAGCCCGGCCAGCAACTGCAAGCCCTCGAGCCATGCGCCCAGTGCCTTGCGGCCGCTGGCGACGCGGAACGCGGCCTCGGCGTAGGGGCGGGCGATGGTGGCGATCTCGGCCATCGGTCAGAGTTCCCTGCGCAGGCCGGACAGCAGCTCGCTATGTGCCTTGGCATCGACCTCGCGGCGCAGGATGCGCTCGGCACCCACCACTGCCAGCGTGGCGACCTGCTCGCGCAGTTCCTCGCGGGCGCGCTGGATGTCCTGCTCGACCTGCCCGCGGGCGGCCTCGACGATGCGCTCTGCCTCGACGCGGGCGGCGGTCTTGGCCTCCTCGACGATCTCGGCGGCACGCTTCTCGGCAGCAGCGACCATGGCGGCAGCCTTCTCCTTGCCCTCGCGAAGGCTCTCGGACGACCTCTTCGAGGCCTGTTCGAGTTCGAGACGCCCGCGTTCGGCGGCAGACAAGCCGTCGGCGATGGTCTTCTGGCGCGACTCGATGGCAGCCAGCAGCGGCGGCCAGACGAAGCGCGCGGAGAACCAGATGAAGATCGCGAAGGTGATGGCCTGCGCGACCAGGGTGAGGTTCATGTTCATGGTCCGCTCCCGACCGATCCCTGCTCAGGGCTCAACCGAGGACGGCCAACAGCGGGTTGCCGAAGGCGAACAGCATCGCCAGACCCACGCCGATGATGAAGGACGCATCGATCAGACCCAGCAGCAGGAAGACCTTGGTCTGCAGCGTGTTCATGAGTTCCGGCTGGCGGGCGGCGCCCTCGAGGAAGCGCGAGCACATGATGCCCACGCCGATACAGGCGCCGGCAGCACCCAGACCGATGATCAGACCGATACCGATACCGGTGTACGCCTGAACCATTGCCAACAGTTGCAGCTTATCCATTTGATGCCTTCCTTTCGAAAAAACGACTAGAACCGAACCACCCGAGACGAGCCCTCAATGGCCCTCGTGCGCCATCGCCAGATAGACGACGGTCAGGGTCATGAAGATGTAGGCCTGCAGAACAACGATGAGGATGTGGAAGATGGCCCAACCGGCGGCGAGGATGGCACCGAAGATGGTGCCGGCCAGGCCGGTGGCGGCCCACACCCAGAGCAGCAGGAAGATGATCTCGCCGGCGTACATGTTCCCGTACAGCCGCAGCGAGTGCGACAGCGGCTTGGAGACGTACTCGACGACGTTGAACAGGAAGTTGGCCGGCCACAGCAGGGGATGGCCGCCGAAGGGCGCACAGAAGATCTCGTGGATCCAGCCGCCCACACCCTTGACCTTGATGGCGTAAAAGATCATCAGGAACCACACCGCCAGCGCGAGGGCGAAGGTGGTGTTGACGTCGGCGGTGGGGACCAGACGCCATTCGTCGCTGAACAGCCCGGTGACCTTGGCCGCCGCATCCGCCGGGATGAAGTCGAGCGCGTTCATCATCAACACCCAGACGAACACGGTGAGCGCAGCGGGCGCGATGAAGGAATGGCGATCGCCGTGGGTGAAGATGCCCTTGACGGTGTCGTCGATGAAGCCGAACAGCAGTTCGACGAAGGCCTGACGCTTGCCCGGCACACCAGCAGTGGCACCGCGCGCCACCCACCAGATGAAGCCGAGCGCCAGGGCGCCGATGACGAAGGCGGTGATCACGCTGTCGATGTGGACCATGCCGTCACCCACCGGGTGGACGTTGAAACTCAGGTGATGCTGGATGTATTCGGTGGCGTTGCTCGGCGCGTGCTCGGTCGACATGTACGGTCTGCCAGATGGATCGCTGGGATGGATTCTTTGGATCGAAGCTTCGCCCTACCGGTCACGCACCAACGCGGCCACCGAGAAAGCGATCACAGCCACTACGAATACGGCAAAGAAGACTGCCGTACTGGACACCAGACGGAGCGAAAACACCGCCCAGAGCAACAGTACTACCACAAGAACCTTGCAGGCTTCTGCACGGACCAGGCCCCGCAGCACCGACACTGGCGAACCGTCGAGCGGCCTGCCGGCGACGATGGCGTAGACCAGTGAACCAACCACCGCCACACCCCCGCCGAGCATCGCCGACCAGGCCGGTGCAGGACCCGAAGCTATCCAAGCCAGCAGGGCGGACGAGATCGTGAGCAGAGACTGCACCGCGAGTGCCCACCGCACCGGACGTCGGAACAGGTAGGCACGAGTCCGATACGACACTCAGAAACCCGGCGAATATAGATGCGTATGCTGCGATGCGTCAACCGTCGCCATCGGCGGCGAGGCGGTCGAGCAGGGCCTCGAGGTCATCGGCGTCGTCGAAATGGAGCACTAGCCGGCCGGGCCCGGAGCCACGGGCGCGCAACTCGACGCGCCGCCCGAAGCGGTCGGCGAGGCGCCGCTCCAGCGCCGCGAGGTCAGGATCCGGCTGGGAGGGTGGCTGGCGCTTGCGACCGTCCCCAGCCAGCGCCTGCTCGAGTTCGCGCACCGTCAGGCCACGCTGCAAGGTACGCTGCGCCCACTCGATCTGCACCGCGCCCTCTGCGGCGAGCAGTGCACGAGCGTGGCCCATCTCGATCTCGCCGGCAAGCAGCATGGACTGCACCGGTGGCAAGAGGTGCAGCAGTCGCAGCAGGTTGGTCACCGCCACCCGTGAGCGGCCCACTGCCTCGGCAGCGGACTGGTGGGTCAGGCCGAACTCCTCGATCAGGCGCTGGATGCCGAGCGCCTCCTCCAGCGGATTGAGGTCCTCGCGCTGGATGTTCTCGATCAGCGCCATGGCCAGCGCGGCGTTGTCCGCCACCGCGCGCACCACCACCGGGATGCGCTCCAGTCCGGCGCGTTGCGCGGCGCGCCAACGGCGTTCGCCGGCGATGATCTCGTAGCCGCCCGAGTCCAGCGGCCGCACCACCACCGGCTGGATCAGGCCCTGGGCGCGGATCGAGTCGGCGAGCTCGTCGAGTGCAGCCTCGGACATCTGCGAGCGCGGCTGGTAACGGCCGGGCCGCAGTTCGCCGACGCCGATCTCGCGCAGGTCGCCCTGCGCCGCGCCAGCACCGAGGTCGCTGCCGAGCAGCACATCGAGTCCGCGACCCAGTCCCTTGCTGCGCATCATGCCGCCACCCGCCCCGGGCTCGCGCCGGCCGCCGGCGCGCGTCGCGCCATCAGTTCCTCGGCCAGCGCCAGATAGGCGCGGCTGCCGCTCGAGTTGCGGTCGTACTGCAGGACCGCGCAGCCGTGACTCGGCGCCTCGGCGAGGCGGATGTTGCGCGGGATGATGGTGTCGAACACCTTGCCCGGGAAATGCGTCGCCAGTTGTTCGGCGACCTGGCGCGAAAGGGTGCTGCGCGCATCGTACATGGTGCGGACGATGCCCTCGATGTCGATGGCTGGGTTGAGGCCACGGCGGATGCGGCGCAGGGTATCGACCAGGTCCGACAGACCCTCGAGCGCAAAATACTCGCATTGCATGGGGATGAGCATGGCATCGGCGGCACACAAGCCGTTGAGCGTGAGCAGGCTGAGCGACGGGGGACAGTCGATCAGCACGTAGTCGTAGACGGCGCGGCGCGGGGCGAGCGCGTCAGCCAGGCGATGCTCGCGGCGCGGGAGTTCGACGAGGTCGATCTCGGCGCCGGCCAGTTCGCGATTAGCAGGCAGCACATCGTAGCCGCCGGGCGAGGTCTTGCAGGCCTCGTCCCAGGTGGCGGTGCCGAGCAACAAGGGGTAGACGGTAGCCCCGGCCTGGCGCTTGTCGATGCCGCTGCCCATGGTGGCATTGCCCTGCGGGTCAAGGTCGACCAGCAGCACGCGCTGGCCGAGCACGGCGAGGCTGGCGGCGAGATTGACCGCCGACGTGGTCTTGCCGACCCCGCCCTTCTGGTTGGTGACGGCGAGGACGCGGGTCATGCGGCGGCTCCCGCCAACACCAGATGACGCGCCGCCTCGAGGCCCGGCACGCGCAGGGGGACCACTTCGCGCACCTGCCACGGCTGCTGCAGCGAGGCGAGCTCCTCATGCGGGTAGAGGCCCTTCATGGTGACGATGCTGCCGCCCGGCGACAGCAGGTGCCCGGCCATTCGAGCGAACTCGGGCAGCTCGGAGAGTGCGCGCGAGATGAGCACGTCGAACTGGCGACCGGCCAGGGATTCGACGCGGCCCTCGACCACCTCGACGTTGGCCAGCGCGAGTTCGATCACCGTCTGGCGCAGGAAGGCTGCCTTCTTCTGGTTGGACTCGACCAGCGTCACCTGCCGGTCGGGCTGGGCGATGGCGATCGGCACACCCGGGACGCCACCGCCCGAGCCGATGTCGGCCATCGAACCGCCCGGCAGGTGGGGCAGCGTGGCGAGCGTGTCGAGCAGATGCTGGGTCACCATCGCGGCTGGCTGGCGTACCGCCGTCAGGTTATAGGTGTGGTTCCACTTGTCGAGCAGGGCGACGTAGGCCAGCAACTGCTCACGCACCGTCGCCGGCAGCGGCAGGTCGAGCTCGGCAAGGCCGGCATCGAGCAGATCGGCGAGATTCATGCGGCGACAGGGTTCCCGGAGGCGTTGCGCGGGCGGCGCTTGAGGTGCACCAACAACAGCGAGATGGTAGCCGGAGTGATGCCCTGGATGCGCGCTGCCTGGCCGATGGTGGCCGGCCGGATGGCGCACAGCTTCTGCTGCGCCTCGATGGAGAGGCCGCGGACGGCGGCGTAGTCGAGGTCGGCGGGGAGCGCGGTGTCCTCCTGCGCGGCGCGGCGTTGCACCTCGTCCGCCTGGCGGTCGATGTAGCCCTGGTACTTGGCAAGGATCTCGACCTGTTCCGCCACCTGCGGCGGCAAGGCGACGGTTGTCCCGTCGAGACGGGCGAGGTCGGCATGGCGTACCTCGGGCCGTCGCAGCAACTCGAACAGGTTGTACTCGTGGTCAAGGGCCTTGCCGAGCACCCCCTGTGCGGTATCGGCGTCGACCGTGGTCGGGTGGACCCAGGTCTTGCGCAGGCGGGTGACCTCGGCCTGCAGTGCGTCCTGCTTGGCGCAGAAGGCGGCCCAGCGAGCGTCATCGACCAGACCCAGTTCGCGGCCGAGCGGCGTCAGACGGGCGTCGGCGTTGTCCTCGCGCAGACTCAGCCGGTACTCGGCACGGCTGGTGAACATGCGGTAGGGCTCGGTCACGCCCTGGGTGGTGAGGTCGTCGACCATCACGCCGAGATAGGCGGTGTCGCGGCGCGGCACCCAGGCGGACTCGTCGCGCGCAGCGCGGGCGGCGTTGACGCCCGCCAGCAGGCCCTGCGCGGCAGCCTCCTCGTAGCCGGTGGTGCCGTTGATCTGGCCGGCGAAGAAGAGGTTCTTCAGCGCCTGGGTCTCGAGGCTCGGGTGCAGGCCACGGGGGTCGAAGTAGTCGTACTCGATGGCGTAGCCGGGCCGCGTGATCACCGCCTTCTCGAGGCCGGTGATGCTGCGCACCGCCTCTACCTGCACCTCGAAGGGCAGGCTGGTGGAGATGCCGTTGGGGTAGACCTCGTGGGTGTCGAGGCCCTCCGGCTCGAGGAAGATCTGGTGCGACCCGCGATCAGCGAAGCGCGTCACCTTGTCCTCGATCGAGGGGCAATAACGCGGGCCCACGCCTTCGATGACACCGGTGAACATGGGCGAGCGGTCGAGGCCACCGCGGATGATGTCGTGGGTGTGCGGGTTGGTGTGCGTGATCCAGCACGGCACCTGCAGCGGGTGCATGGCAGCGTCGCCCATGAACGAGAACACCGGCACCGGCGTATCGCCGGGCTGCGGCTCGAGGCGCGCGAAATCGATGCTGCGGCCGTCGATGCGCGGCGGGGTGCCGGTCTTGAGGCGGCCGACCGGCAGCGCGAGCGCACGCAGGCGCTCGGCGAGGGCGATGGAGGCCGGGTCGCCGGCGCGACCGGCCCGGTGGTTCTGCAGGCCGATGTGGATGAGGCCGCCGAGAAAGGTGCCGGCGGTGAGCACGACCGATCTGGCGTGGATGCGCACACCGGACTGGGTGACCACACCGGCCACACGGTCGCCCTCGACGATGAGGTCGTCGACTGGCTGCTGGAACAGCTGAAGGCCGCGCTGGTTCTCCAGCCGGCGGCGGATGGCGGCGCGGTAGAGCGCGCGGTCGGCCTGGGCGCGGGTAGCGCGCACCGCCGGCCCCTTGCTGGAGTTGAGTGTGCGCCACTGGATGCCGGCCGCGTCGGCCGCCAGCGCCATGGCGCCGCCCAGCGCATCCACCTCCTTGACCAGATGGCCCTTGCCGATGCCGCCGATCGAGGGATTGCAGCTCATCTGGCCGAGCGTCTCGATGCTGTGCGTCACCAGCAGCGTGCGCCGGCCCATGCGCGCAGCCGCCAGCGCGGCCTCGGTGCCGGCATGACCGCCACCCACCACGATGACCTCGAACGGCGCGTCGAAAAGCATGAAGATTCCGGACCTTGGGGCAGCTTGAGAGAGTCGCGGATTCTAACCGAGGGGGCGTGGCGCGGCTATTGCGGCGCCCAGCAGGGCGGCGCCGAGCACGCCGGCGCTGTCGCCGAGGCAGTGGCGCAGGATGGGGGTGGTCGGGGTGTCGGTGAAGATGCGTGCGTGCACCGCTGCCACACCCCGCGTGTAGAGACCGTCGACCTTGCTGATGCCGCCGCCGAGCACCACGCAGTCAGGGTCGAGCAGGTTGATGACGTTGGCCAGCGCAACGCCGAAGTCGCGGTAGAAATCATCGACCAGCACGGTGCAGGCAGGGTCGGAAAAGATCTCGGCGGCGCTCAGGCGGCGGCCAGTCTGCCGCAGGCAGCGGGCCTCGAGTCCGCTGCCGCCGAGGGCGGTCTCGACGCAGCCACGGCGGCCGCAGGCGCAGACAGGGCCGGCCGGGTCGAGCGTGGTATGCCCCCACTCGCCGGCGATGCGCTGCGGGCCGAGGAGGAGTTGGCCGTCGATGACGATGCCGCCGCCACAACCGGTGCCGAGGATGACGCCGAACACCAACCGGTAGCCGCGCCCGGCGCCCATCCGCGCCTCGGCCAAAGCGAAGCAATTGGCGTCGTTCTCGATCCGCAGCTCGTGCTCCAGGCTTTCGGACAGCAGACGCTGCAGCGGCAGGCCGTTGAGGCAGAGGGTGTTGGAGTTCTTGAGCAGGCCGGTGAGCGGGGAGATGGCGCCCGGGGTGCCGATGCCGAGCGTGTGCTCGGGTCGACCCAGGGCCTCGAGAGCTTTCCGGTAGAGGCCCCGGATGTTGTGAAGGACGTGCTCCGGGCCGAGGTGCGCCGCGGTGGGCACGCGCTGACGCAGCAGCACCTGAGAGCGCTCATCGAGGACCGCGATCTCGATCTTGGTGCCGCCGAGGTCGATGCCAATGTGGTGCATGCAGGCTACTTCCCGATGCAGAACCGCCCGAAGATCTGGCCCAAGAGGTCGTCGGCCACCACCCGTCCGGTGATGCGGCCCAGCGCCTCGGCACCCAGGCGCAGTTCCTCGGCCAGGAGTTCCGGCGCGGCGGCATTCGCCACGGCCTGCTCCAGACGCACCGCCGCCTCCTGCAGTGCCGCCACGTGGCGCTCGCGGGCCATCAGGGGCGAGGCATCACTGCGCCAGCCCAGCCGCTCCAGCAGCGCGGCACGCAGTTCCGCCAGTCCCTCACCGCTGCGTGCCGACACCCTCAACTCCACGGCCGGCCCGTTGGCAGCGGCGGAGCCCGCTTCCGGCTCGGCGAGGTCGGACTTGCTGCGCACCACCAGCCGCGGCAGCGACGGCGGCAGCTCGCGCATCAGCCTGGCGTCGGCCTCGGCCGCGTCGCGCTCGTCCACCAGCCACAGGGCGAGGTCTGCGCCGACCAGCGCCCGCCGCGCGCGCTCGATGCCGATGCGCTCCAGCGGGTCTTCGGTGTCGCGCAGGCCGGCCGTGTCGGTGACCTCGATCGGCACGCCGCTGATCTGCAGCTGCGTGCGCAGCGCGTCGCGGGTGGTTCCGGGCAGGTCGCTGGTGATCGCCACCTCTTCCCCCGCCAGGGCGTTGAGCAGGGTCGATTTGCCGACGTTGGGCCGCCCCGCGATCACCACCCGGTAGCCCTCGCGCAGGCGCAGCCCGCGGCGGGCGGCATCCAGTGCCTCGGCGAGGCGTGCCTGCACCGCTCCCAGTCGGGGCAGCACATCGAGCCGCTGCAGCCAGTCGATGTCCGATTCCTCGGGGAAGTCCAGACTCGCCTCGACCAGCGCGCGCAGCGCGGTGAGCTCGTCGGCCAGTGCCTCCACCGCTGCCGCGAACCCGCCGCTCAGCGAGCGCCGCGCCGCGGCCAGTGCCGCCTCGGAGTCGGCGGCGACGAGGTCGGCCACCGCCTCGGCCTGGTCCAGGCTCAACTTGCCGTTGAGGAAGGCGCGTTCGGTGAACTCGCCCGGCCCCGCCGGCTCGGCGCCCAGTTCCAGGCAGCGCCGCACCAGTGCCGCCAACAGCAGGGGGTTGCCATGCGCCTGCAGTTCGAGCGTGTCCTCGCCGGTGTAGGACGCTGGCGCCGCGAACCACAACGCCAGGCCCCGGTCGATGGTGCCGCCAGCCGCATCGCGGAACGCGGCGAACACTGCCTGACGCGGCTCCGGCACCTGCTCCAGCACGCCCTGCGCCACCTGCCGCGCCAGCGGGCCGCTCACCCGCAACACCCCGACACCGGAGTGGCCGGGCGCCGTCGCCACCGCCACCAGTGTGCGGGGGCCGCCCATGTCAGCGTCGGCCGGCCGCCTTCTCGCGCTCCATCACGGTGTTGATGCGCCACTGCTGGGCGATCGAGAGCACGTTGTTGACCAGCCAGTAGAGCACCAGTCCGGAAGCGAAGAAGAAGAAGAACACCGAGAACGCGATCGGCATGATCTGCATGACCTTGGCCTGGATCGGGTCCGGCGGAGGCGGGTTGAGTCGTGTCTGCACGATCATCGAGATGCCCATGAGGATGGGCAGCACGTAGTAGGGGTCCGGCGCCGCGAGGTCGGTGATCCAGCCGTAGAAAGGCGCGTGGCGCAGTTCCACTGAAGCGATCAGGGCATAGTAGAGCGCGATGAAGACCGGGATCTGTACGATGATGGGCAGACACCCCCCCAGCGGGTTGATCTTCTCGGTCTGGTACAGCTTCATCAACTCGACCTGCATGCGCTGCTTGTCGTTGCCGTAACGCTCCTTGAGCTGCTGCATTTTCGGCGCGACCACCCGCATCTTGGCCATCGAGCGGTAGCTGGCGGCCGACAGCGGGTAGAACAGCGCCTTGACCACCAGCGTAAGCAGGATGATCGCCACCCCCCAGTTGCCGACCCAGTCGTGCAGGAAACTGAGGAACTGGAACAGCGGCTTGGCGATGACCGTGAGCCAACCGTAGTCGGTGGTCAAGTCCAGACCGGGTGCCAACTCCGCCAGTCGGTCCTGCTCCTGCGGGCCAGCATACAGCCGCATGGTGGATGCGGCGGTCTGGCCAGCGGCGATCTCGCCGGCGGTGGTCTTGACCCCGACGCGGTAGATGCCGTCGGCCAGCGCGTCGATATAGTTCTCGCGCGGCGTGCCGTTGGCCGGCAACCAGGCGGTGAGGAAGTAGTGCTGGATCAAAGCCACCCAGCCGTCCTTGGCCTGGCGGGCGTACTCCGCCTTGCCCTTGCGCACCGAGTCGAAGTCCACCTTGTGGTACTTGTCGGCGTCGTTGTAGACCACCGGGCCGGTGTAGGTCGACTGGAAATGCGACTCGCCATCCGGCGCATCACCGTGGCGCAGCATCTGGAAGTAGGCCGAGGTAGCCACCGCCTGCGCGCCCGAGTTGCTGGCATCGAGACGCACATCGATGACGTACTGGCCGCGGTGGAAGACATAGGTGCGGGTGAGTTCGACCCCGCCCGACGTCGAGCGCAGGCTGACCTCCAACACATCCCTGTCGCCGCCCAGGGTATAGGCGTCGGCATCGGCGCGGAACAGACTGCGGTGGTTCGGCAGACCGGCCGCGGTCAGGCCCGACTGGATGACGTAAGGCTTGGCCGCATCCTCAAGCAGCAGCACGCCGCCATCGGCATCGCCCGACGCACGGTGACGCAGCAGTTCGAGGCGGCGGATGTCGCCGCCGTTCTCGTCGATCTCGACCCGGAACAGATCGGTCTCGACCCGGATACGGCGACCCTTGGCAAGCTGCCCTCCGGCCGAAGGCGTCGACTGCGCAACGGCGGTGTTCGCGGCAATGTCGGTGGCCGGCGACACGTTGGCGGTCTGCGGCGTATCCGCCACTGCGGCCGGCGGTGGCGGAGCATGCTGCGCCTGGTAGCGCTCCCACAGCATGATCAGGCTGAAGGAGAGGATGAAGAACAGCAGCAGGCGCTTGGTGTCCATGTCGCAGCCGGGGGGTCAGGGGACGGGGTCGAAACCGCCGGGATTGTACGGGTGACAGCGGCACAAGCGATGTAGCGTGAGCGCGGACCCGCGCAGCGCACCGTGACGGCGCAAGGCCTCCACCGCATAGTCCGAACAGGTGGGGTAGAAGCGGCAACGGGCACCGATGAGCGGCCGCAACAGCCACTGATAGGCGCGCACCAACAACACCAGAGTGCGGGCTGCGGGCCGCGGGCAGGGAGGGATGGACATCAGCCGCCCACCCGGCGCCAATGCGCCGACAGTTCGCTGCGCGCCGCGGCAGCGTCTGCAAGGCTCAATGCGCGACGCAGGCGCACGACGCAGTCGATGGCAAGGGACACAGGCATCTCGCGGCGAAAGGATTCACGCACCAGACGCTTGATCCAGTTGCGGCGGGCTGCCGACCGGCAGATGCGCTTGGGCACCACCAGGCCGAGTCGGCTGGCGTCGGGCGCGGCCGGGTGCATGCCGCTGCCGGCCAAGGTGGCGACGCAGTACACGTCGAACCAGTCCCCCCGTGAACCCGGCCGGGACGCGAGTGCCTTGCGGAAGATGACCGATGCAACGATGCGGCGGCGGCGGGAGAATCGCTGCCGGTGCCCATGTGCTGCATCCGGCGTGGCGTCTCGCGGCGACGCCGATAGCGCGCCGGGCGAGGGTGCGGCGTCAGACAGCGAGACGGGCGCGGCCCTTGGCACGCCGGGCACGGATGACCGCTGCGCCGCCACGGCTACGCATGCGGCTGAGGAAACCGTGGGTCCGCTTGCGCTTGACGACGGAGGGCTGGAAGGTGCGCTTCATGGTAGATACCCTGCAGAGGGGCCAAGCCACTGGAACCCGCCATTGTCGGGCCCGGCTCGGTCGATGTCAACGTGCGGCCGCCGTGGTCGCTGGACGAACGGATGGACACGACCAGCGGACACGACTTGAAGCGGGCGGGCGCATGCCGGATGATGCGCAGGATGGAAGACTACTGGCAGGATTGCCTCGACCGCCTTCGCGATGCCCTGCCGCCGGTACAGTTCGAGCGTTGGATCGCACCGCTCGAACTGGTCGCTGCCGGAGACGCCGGCGTACAGATCCGTGCACCTAACCGAATGGTGGTGAACTGGGTGCGAGAACGAGCCATGCACGTATTCGGTCCGGTGGCCGAGGAGCACTTTCTGCCCGGGGTAGTGGTGGAGATCGCGGTCCGCGACAACGGTCGGGACGCCCGGCCATCCGGGCCGGCAATGTCCTCCGCGGCGACCGCCAGCGAGACACCGGAACCTGCTGCGGGACGACCCGCAGCCAGCTTGGCCAACGGTCGCCGTCTGACACAGCGTTCCCGCTCCGCTGGCATCAACCCCGCCTTCACCTTCGACAACTTCGTCATCGGCAAGGCCAATCAGATGGCGCGAGCCGCCGCAGTGCAGGTAGCGACCAATCCCGGCTGCGACTACAACCCACTCTTCGTCTACGGCAGCACCGGTCTTGGCAAGACGCACCTCATGCAGGCGGTCGGCAATGCGCTGTTGGCGGCCAATCCCGAGGCCCGTGTGCGTTACGTCCACGCAAACGAGTACATCGGCGACGTGGTGAAGGCCTACCAGAACCGCTCCTTCGGGGAGTTCAAGGCCTACTACCGCTCTCTCGATCTGCTGCTGATTGACGACGTGCACTTCTTCAGCGGCAAAGAGAAGACCCAGGAGGAGTTCTTTTACGCCTTCAACTACCTGATCGACGAGCAGAAGCAGGTGCTGATCACCAGCGACACGCTGCCCAAGGACATCAGTGGGCTTGAGGAGCGTCTGGTCTCTCGCTTCGGCTACGGACTCACAGTGGCCATCGAGCCTCCGGAACTGGAGATGCGGGTCGCCATCCTGCTCAGCAAGGCAAGAGCCGAGAGGATCGACCTGGGCAACGATGTCGCCTTCTTCATCGCTCGGCACATCCGCTCCAATGTGCGGGAACTCGAGGGCGCGCTCAAACGTGTACTGGCGTTCCACCGCTTCAACGGCCTGCCTCTGAACATCGAGTCGGCCAAGGATGCGCTGCGCGACGTACTCGCCTCGTTCAACCGCGAACCGCCGGTCGAGCAGATCCGCAAGGTGGTGGCGGAGTATTATGGCATCCGCGAGTCTGAGCTCTCCGGTACGCGCAAGACCAGAACCATCGTCGTCCCGCGACAGATCGCCATGAGTCTGTGTCGCCAGTTGACCCAGAAATCGCTTCCGGAGATCGGGGAGAAGTTCGGCGGCAAAGATCACACCACGGTACTGCACGCTTGTCGCAAGGTCGACCAGATGCGCAAGGAGGATTCGGCTGTCGCTCAGGCGTTCGACACCCTGGTCCGCATCCTGCGCAACTAACAGGCTGTGTACAAGCCTGTGAGGACCACGGGATGACTGCGGAACAAACCAAGGGTGGAGTCACCGGAAGTCGAGCATCAGGGCTTTGCGCGCTGGCCGTCCACACCCCGGGTCATCGGCGTAAAATGTTGAAGTTCGTGACCTTTCAGCAGTTGTCCCCAGAATCTGTGCTGTTCATCGTTCTCAGGTCTTTCAATCCATAAACCATGTTAGTGATGCAATGTCCACGCGACACTTTGCTCAAGCCGCTCGCAGCGGTGATCGGCATCGTCGAGCGGCGTAGCACGCTGCCCATCCTCTCCAACGTCCTGTTGCAGGTGGAAGCCGGCGAGCTGTCCTGCCTGGCGACCGACCTCGAACTCGAGGTCTGCGCGCGCACGTCCTTGCCCGGTCCCGGTCAGGCCACCCTGACCACATCTGCGCGCAAGCTCTACGACATCGTCCGCTCGTTGCCGGACGGGTCCAATCTCAGCCTGGACCTCCAGGACGGCAAGCTCACGCTGAAGTCCGGTCGCAGCCGCTTCACCTTGCAGACCCTGGATGCTGCGACCTTCCCGCGCATGCCGGAGCTCTCCGAGGCGAGCATCGAGCTGCGGCTCAACCAAGGTGCCCTCAGAGAGTTGTTGCGGCTGACGCAGTACGCCATGGCCCAGCAGGACATCCGCTATTACCTCAACGGATTGCTCCTTGACCAGACCGCCGACGCCCTGCGTCTGGTGGCGACCGATGGCCATCGCCTGGCCTACGCCGAAGGCCGGGCCGAAGGTGCCGAAGAGGGTTCTTCGAGCAGCACCATCCTGCCGCGCAAGTTGGTGCAGGAGCTGTCACGTCTGCTCGGCGATGGCGATGAGACGGTGATGTTGCAGGTCGGGCCGCAGCAGGTGCGAGCCACCTTCGGCGAGGTCCGCATCGCGAGCAAGGTCATCGACGGCAAGTTTCCCGACTACAACCGCGTCATCCCTCAGGACCAACCCAAGTCGATCGACATCAGCCGCAGTGCGCTGCTCGACGCCTTGCGCCGGGCCGAGATCCTCTCCAACGACAAGTTGCGCAGCGTTCGGCTATTGCTCGAGACGGGTCGTCTGGCGGTGAGTTGCAGCAACTCGGAGCAGGAAGAAGCGGCCGAGGAGCTCGAGGTGGACTATGAGGGTGATGCGCTCGACATCGGTTTCAACGTCCAGTACCTGCTGGAGGCCCTGGCCATCCTCGGCGGTGAGACGGTCACCCTGCAACTCAAGGACCAGAACTCGAGCTGCCTGCTCACCGACCCGGCCAATCCGGGATACCGCTACGTCGTGATGCCGATGCGGCTCTGACCACAGGGACATCCAGGCATGAGCGATACCTACGACGAATCCAGCATCCAGCAGCTGGAGGGGCTGGAGGCCGTCCGCAAGCGGCCGGGGATGTACATCGGCGACACCTCCGATGGCACGGGTCTGCACCACATGGTGTTCGAGGTGGTCGACAACGCCATCGACGAGGCGCTGGCCGGCTTCTGCGACAACATCCTCATCACCATCCATACCGACAACAGCATCAGCGTGATCGACAACGGTCGTGGCATCCCGACCGGCATCAAGCTCGACGACAAGCATGAGCCGCGACGTTCTGCTGCCGAGATCGTGATGTGCGTGCTGCACGCCGGCGGCAAGTTCAACCAGAACAGCTACAAGGTGTCGGGTGGTCTGCACGGGGTCGGCGTCAGTTGTGTCAATGCGCTTTCGGATTGGCTGCGTCTGACCATCCGCCGCGACGGCAGAAAGCACTTCATGGAGTTCCATCGCGGTCACGTGGTGGACCGGCTGATCGAGACCCTGGATGGGGTGGAGGTGAGCCCGATGCGGGTGGTCGGGCCTTCCACCGGCACTGGCACCGAGGTCCACTTCCTCGCCGATCCCAGCATCTTCGGCACCGTGGAGTTCCACTACGAGATCCTCGCCAAGCGGCTGAGAGAACTCTCCTTCCTCAACAACGGGGTGCGCATACGGCTGGTCGATCAGCGCAGCGGTCGCGAAGAGGACTTCGCCTTCAGCGGCGGCGTCAAGGGCTTCGTCGAGTACATCAACCGCAGCAAGACCGTCTTGCATCCCAACGTCTTCCATTCCTGGGGGGAGACGACGCTGGAGAGCGGTGCCGTGATTTCGGCCGAAGTGGCGATGCAGTGGAACGACAGTTATGCCGAGCAGGTGCTCTGCTTCACCAACAACATCCCGCAGGCCGATGGCGGCACCCATCTCACCGGCCTGCGCGCGGCCATGACCCGCGCCATCAACAAGTACATCGAAGAGCACGAGATCGCCCGCAAGGCCAAGGTCGACATCACCGGTGACGACATGCGAGAGGGACTGGCCTGCGTGCTGTCGGTGAAGATGCCGGACCCCAAGTTCGCCAGCCAGACCAAGATGAAACTGGTGTCCTCCGAAGCCCGGCCGGCGGTGGAGGAGGTGGTGGCGGCGAAACTCGCCGAGTATCTGCAAGAACGACCGGCCGACGCCAAGGTCATCACTGGCAAGATCGTTGAGGCGGCGCGCGCCCGCGAGGCGGCGCGCAAGGCGCGCGAGATGACGCGTCGCAAGGGTGTGATGGATGGTCTTGGTCTGCCCGGCAAGCTGGCCGACTGTCAGGAGCGCGACCCGGCCCTGTGCGAGCTCTATCTGGTGGAGGGCGACTCCGCAGGTGGTTCAGCCAAGCAGGGTCGAGACCGCAAGTTCCAGGCCATCCTGCCGCTCAAGGGCAAGATCCTGAATGTCGAGAAGGCGCGCTTCGACAAGCTGGTCTCGTCGCAGGAGATCGCCACCCTGATCACTGCGCTCGGCACCGGCATCGGCAAGGACGACTACGACGCCGACAAGCTGCGTTATCACCGCGTCATCCTGATGACCGACGCCGACGTCGATGGATCGCACATCCGCACCCTGCTGCTCACCTTCTTCTATCGACAGATGCCGGAACTGGTCGAGCGCGGTCACATCTACATCGCCCAACCCCCGCTCTACAAACTCAAAGCCGGCAAGGACGAGCGATACCTCAAGGATGAGCACGAGCTCAAGCAGCATCTGCTGCGGCTCTCGCTCAAGGACGCGGCGTTCACCCCAGCAGCAGACGTCAACCCGATCAGTGGCGACGCGCTGTCCGAACTTGCCAATCGCTACCTCCTCGGCGAGGCGGTGATCGAGCGCACCTGCCACTACATCGACAGCGAGGCGCTGTTCGCGATCCTGCGCGGCTTGCAACTGGATCTGGCGGACGCCGATGCAGCGTCGGCCAGTACCAAGGCACTGACCAAGGCGGTTGATGGGGTGCTGACGGTCGAGCCGATCTTCGACCCGACCACCGAGCGCTGGGCCCTGCGGTTGCAGCGCAGCCTGCACGGCAACCCCCGTCGCTCGATCATCAATGCGGACTTCCTTGCCAGTGGCGACCACGCCCTCCTGGCTGATCTGGCTCGCATGCTCTCGGGTCTGGTCGGCGAGGGGGCTACGGTGCGTCGCGGGGAGGCCACCGCTGCCGTGGGCGACTTCCGCGAGGCGCTCGACTGGCTCATGGATCAGGTCAAGCGCAACATGAACGTGCAGCGCTACAAGGGCCTTGGCGAGATGAACCCCGGGCAGTTGTGGGAGACCACCATGGACCCCAAGGTGAGACGTCTGCTCCGAGTGCAGATCGAGGATGCCATCGCCGCAGACGAGATCTTTACCACGCTGATGGGTGACCAGGTGGAGCCACGCCGTGCCTTCATCGAGGACAACGCGCTGCGCGTCGCCAATCTCGACGTCTGACCCGGCTCAGCGCAGCGTCGCGCCGCTGCGCAGGTTCTCCAGATCCACCTGCCGCAGGCGCACCACGCGTCCGTCCTTGCTCAGGCTGGACAGGTCGCGCTCGACACCATCGATGCGCAGGCTGATGGCGTTGATGTCGCCGATGGCGAGGAACGTGAGCGCGTCCGGGAAACTGGTCCGCTCCCCCTGTCGCAGTGTGACTTCGGTCTCCTTGCCATTGGCGTCGCGGGCGAACACCCAGCAAAGGCCCTGCGCCTCGATCTGGTAGCCCCCCCCCGGCCGCCGCGAGGCGGATGGCGCAGCGGCTGACGCGGGGCGGGTATCGGCTGATGCGGCCAGCGTCTCTTCCGTTGCCGGAGCCGACCCTGCCGCTTCGGAGTGCGTGACCGTCGCCGTGGGATCGGATGAGTTGTCCTGCGGTGGCTCTGCGGTCTCTCCCGGGGTGCTCGGGCCGGCAACTTGCCCCGATGCCAATGGTTCCGGTCGTGGTGTGGATGCCAGCCAGCGGTCCACGGTGTCGCGCAGCTGCTCCAGATGCGTGATGGCGTACACGCCGCTCGCCAGTAGTGTCAGTACCAGCAGCGTGGGAAGCACGCCAGAACGGTCGCGCGGATCTCGCGTTGGAGCCGGCCCGGGTCGCTCGACAACATCCTCTTCGGCCGGGGTGTCCGCTTCTGCGGTGTTGACACCCGTCTGCTCTGGCAAGGTCGGCATCAGGGGTGCCACAGCCTCTGGCGGCGGCGCAGTGGTCGAGGTCGTCTGGCCCGCCGGGATGCCAAGCAGCTCCCGGTAGCGCTTGATCGCCTGGTCATAGAAGGCGCGGTTGTAGAAGGCTTTCACCTCCCCGGATTCGAGGGAACGGACCTGGAGGCGTGACAACAGCAGCCGGTCTGCGACGTCTGCGATCGCCAGCTGCATCTCTTCGCGCCGCACCGCAAGAAGCCGGCCGTCGACGGTCTCGGGAGTCGGGTCGGTCACGGTGGTTCGAGGTGCCTCGGATCCGAGTGGCATTTGACTGCCACACTAGCATGAGCGCGGCCACGGCGAGGCCCTGACGCGTCGGCAGTGCTCAGGCCGGGGAACGGGTCCTGCCGATGCGCGCCCCCAGACGCGAGAGCTTCTCCTCGATGCGTTCATAGCCGCGGTCGAGATGATAGATGCGGTCGATGCGGGTCTCGCCCTCCGCCACCAGGCCGGCGATGACGAGGCTGGCCGATGCGCGCAGGTCGGTGGCCATCACCGTCGCACCGGTCAGTCGGGGCACTCCGGCAACGATCGCGGTGTTGCCCCGTACCTCGATCTCCGCGCCTAGTCGCCGCAGTTCCTGAACGTGCATCAGCCGGTTCTCGAAGATGGTCTCGGTGATGGTGGCAGTGCCTTCGGCGATGCAGTCGAGCGCCATCAATTGTGCTTGCATGTCGGTAGGGAAGGCCGGGTGTGGCAGAGTCCGCGCCGATACTGCCGTGGGTCGGCGGGTCATGCACAGCGCGATGTCCGAGCCATCGACCTCGATCGCGGCACCGGCCTCGCGCAGTTTGTCGATGACGGCATCCAGCGCGGTCGGGCAGGTCTGCCGCACCACCACCTCGCCACCGGTGGCCACCACAGCGGCCAGATAGGTGCCGGTCTCGATGCGGTCCGCCATGATCCGGTGCTCTGCGGAGCCGAGCCGCTCCACACCCTCCACGGTGATGGTGTCCGTCCCGGCACCACGGATGCGTGCCCCCATGGCCACCAAGCAGTCGGCAAGATCGACCACCTCAGGCTCGCGAGCCGCGTTCTCCAGTACCGTCGTGCCCTCGGCCAGGGTCGCGGCCATCAGCAGGTTCTCGGTGCCGGTGACGGTGACCATGTCCATCACCACTCGCGCCCCGTGCAGGCGTGGGGCGCGCGCCACCAGATCGCCCTGCTCGATGGTGATGGTGGCACCCATCGCCTCCAGTCCCTTGATGTGCTGGTCGACCGGGCGCAGGCCGATGGCGCATCCTCCCGGCAGCGAGACGCGCGCCATGCCGCAGCGCGCCAGCAGGGGCCCCAGCACCAGGATCGATGCTCGCATGGTCTTGACCAGATCGTAGGGCGCATGGGCGTCGGTGATGCGCGCCGCACGCAACGAGACGCGGTCGCCCTCCTCGACCACCACCTCGACGCCGATGCGCGCCAGCAGTTGCAGGGTGGTGGTGACATCCCGCAGATGCGGGACCTTGCTCAGCCGCAGTGGATCGGCGGTGAGCAGAGAGGCACAGAGAATGGGCAAGGCGGCGTTCTTGGCGCCGGACACCTGCACCTCGCCGTGCAGCGCACGGCCACCTTCGATGACCAGGCTCTCCATCGCCGCTCAGCCGCCGTATTCGGCCGGCGTGCGCGTCTGCATCGACAGCGCGTGGATCTCTTCCCTCATCCTGTCGCCGAGCGCAGCGTAGACCATGCGTTGGCGCTCGAGGCTGCGCTTGCCCTCGAAGGCTGGGCTGACGATGAGTGCCTCGAAGTGGGTCCCGTCACCGGTCACCTCAAGGTGCTGGCAGTCGAGTCCGTGCGCGATGTAGTCGTGGATCTGCTGAGGTGTGGGCATGAGGGTTTCCAGTGTTGGGAGCCGATCCTACTGCCGCAGTTTGCGACCACTGGCCAGGAAGCGCAGTGTCCCGGCCGACAGCAGTGCCAGTGCCGCGCTGACCGCGGCAAGACTCAGCCACGGCTCGACATCCGAGGCACCGAGAAAACCGTAGCGGAAACCATCGACCAGGTAGAAGAACGGGTTGAAGTGGGATAGTCCGCGCCATAGCGGCGGCAGGTCCTCCACCGAGTAGAACACGCCGGCGAGGAAGGTCAGGGGCATGACGACGAAGTTCTGGAAGGCGGCGAGTCCGTCGAACTTCTCCGCCACCAGACCGGCGATGATGCCGAACACCCCGAGCAGGGCCGCGCCCAGAACGGCGAAAGTGAGCGCCCACACCGGATGAACGATCGGCAGATCCGCGAACAGCAGCCCGACCATCAGCACCATGGCGCCGACCGCAACGCCCCGCACCACCGAGGCTGCGGTGTAGGCGATGAACATCTCTGCGGCACTCAGCGGTGCCAGCAGCACGAACACCAGGTTGCCCGTGACCTTGCTCTGGATCAGGCTTGAGGAACTGTTGGCGAAAGCGTTCTGCAGCACGCTCATCATCGCCAGTCCGGGTACCAGGAAAGCCGGGTAGGCGACACCGTGGGTCCGTGGCAGACGGTCCTCCAGTACGTGTCCGAAGATCAGCAGATAGAGCAGCGCGGTAAGCACCGGCGCTGCGAGCGTCTGAAAGGCGACCTTCCAGAAGCGCAGCAACTCCTTGGCCAGCAGGGTCTGGCAGCCAACGCTCAGAACACGCATGTCAGCGGTCGCTGCCCCAGGCGTCGCGGTAGGCGCGGATGGCGGCGAGTTCGCGGGATCGCGCCGGGTCCTGCGCGAGGTGCGCCACGAGGTCGTCGAGGGTGGCGACGGCGACCACCGGCACGCCGAGGGTCCGACGCACCTCATCGACTGCCGACACGCCGTTCGGCCCCCGCTCCATGCGGTCGAGGGCGATCAGTACGGCGGCGACCCGAGCCCCCGCAGCGTCGAGGATAGCGGTGGATTCGCGCACCGAGGTGCCGGCCGAGATGACGTCGTCGACGATCACCAGCTCGCCACGCAGCGGTGCTCCGACCAGCGACCCGCCCTCGCCATGGTCCTTGGCCTCCTTGCGGTTGAAGCTCCAGGGGACATCACGGCCTTTCCCGGCGAGCGCGATGGCGATGCTGGCGGCCAACGGGATGCCCTTGTAGGCCGGACCGAAGAGGCCGTCGAAAGGTACGCCAGAGGCCAACAGGGCATGGGCGTAGTACTGCCCCAGCCGCGCCAGTCCGGCACCGGTGCAGAAGCGGCCAGCATTGAAGAAGTAGGGGGATCTCCGACCGGCCTTGGTGGTGAACTCGCCGAACAGGATGGCGCCGGAGGCGATGGCATCTTCGACGAAGTCGGCGGCGGTATGATTCATCGCGTCATTGTCGCGCAAACGCTAACCGAACTCACACCACCACCCGATGCGCATCGTCACCGCCAATCTCAATGGCATCCGTTCGGCGCGCGGCAAGGGCTTCTTCGATTGGCTGGCCGGGTCCGGGGCCGATGTCTGCTGCGTGCAGGAGATCAAGGCCCAGGAGCACGACATCGGCGATGAGTTGCGTCGGCCCGGGGGTGGCTACGTGTCGGCCTTCCACGCTGCCGAGAAGAAGGGCTACAGCGGTGTCGGCATCTACTCGCGGTGGGCACCGGACCGCGTGGTGAGCGGCATCGGTATCGCCGACATCGACGCCGAGGGCCGCTACCTGCAGGCGGACTTTGGCGACCTCTCGGTAGTGAGTCTTTACTTACCGTCCGGCTCCAGCTCTCCTGAAAGGCAGGCTGCCAAGTTCTCCTTCATGGAGCGGTTCTGGCCTTCGCTGATGGCGCTCGCCCGGTCGGGCCGCGAGGTCGTCCTCTGCGGCGACTGGAACATCGCCCACCGCGAGATCGACCTCAAGAACTGGAAGGGCAACCAGAAGAACTCGGGCTTCCTGCCCGAGGAGCGCGCCTGGCTGTCGCGAGTCTTCGACGAACTCGGCTGGGTCGACGTCTACCGGCACCTCCATCCCGACGCTGGCGAGACCGCCTACACCTGGTGGAGCAACCGCGGGCAGGCCTATGCCAAGAACGTCGGCTGGCGCATCGACTACCAGATCGCCACTCCCGGCCTCGCCGCTGCCGCACGGGCCGGCTCTGTCTACAAGGATCGCAGGTTCTCCGACCACGCGCCGCTGGTCATCGACTACGAGGGTGGTCCGGCTTGAGGGGCCCTGCAGCGGCTTGGCGTGGCATCGCGTGGGCCTTCGCCACGCCGTCGGCGGTGACGCTGTTCTTCCTCGGTTTCGGTTGCGGGCTACCGTTCCTGCTCGTCGGCTACACGCTCTCGATCTGGCTGCGCGAGTCGCAGTATGACCTCGGTGCCATCGGCCTGATCAGCTACGCTACCTTGTTCTACGTCTGCAAGTTCCTCTGGGCCCCCCTGCTGGACCGCTACGCGGTGCCGTTGCTCGGCAGGCTGGGACGCCGTCGTGGCTGGATGCTGCTCAGTCAGACACTGCTCGCGCTCGCGCTGCTGGCCATGGCGGCCACCGGACCGCAGGCCTCGATCACGCTATTCGTCGCACTGGTGGGTCTGGTGGCGCTGGCCGGGGCGACGCAGGATACGGTGGTCGACGCTTACCGCATCGAGGTGGCACCGGTCGCGGCGCAGGCGGCGCTGGCGGCGACCTACACCCTCGGCTACCGGCTGGCGCTGATCGCGTCCGGTGCCGGTGCGCTCTACCTGGCCGACCTCGCCGGCTGGCAGGCCGCCTACAGCTCGATGGCCGCGCTGATGTTGCTGCCGTTGGCGGCCGCACTGCTGGCGCGCGAGCCGGCTGCAGCCTCGCTCGACCAGCCGGGGCTGGGTGCCGCCTTCGTCGGTCCGTTCCGCGAGTTCTTCGGCCGCAACGGCGTCCCGTTGGCACTGGCTCTGCTCGCTTTTGTCGGATTGTTCAAGATGCCCGACCAGATGCTCGGTGTGGTGGCCGGGCCCTTCTACGTCGACAGCGGTTTCGACAAGAGTCAGATCGCCACGGTCTCCAAGCTGATCGGGGTCTGGGTCGGTATCGCCGGGACCTTTCTCGGCGGTGCGGCAGTGGCGGGTTTTGGCCTGCGCGGGCCACTGGTCGTCGCGGCGCTGGCGGTGAGCGTGTCCAATCTCCTGTTCGTGCTGATGGCGCAGCACCCCGGAGAGTTGTGGGTGTTCGTGCTCACCATCTGTGGCGACAACCTGGCGCAAGGTTTCGCCGGCACCGTGCTGGTGGCCTTCATGTCCTCGTTGGCCGATCGCAACTACACCGCGACGCAGTACGCCCTGCTCAGTTCGTTGGCAAATCTGCCCGGCAAGCTGGTCGGCGGTGCCTCGGGCTGGATGGCGGAGTCCTGGGGCTACGCCGGCTTCTTCGTGGTGAGCACGCTGTCGGTGGTCCCGGCACTCCTCCTGCTGGCGTGGCTGTGGCCGCGCACGCGGCTGTCGGGCGATGTCCGCTGACGCGGGCCTGACCGCGGCCCTGCTCGCGGGATTGCTTGCAGGCGGTCACTGTGCCGGCATGTGCGGCGGCATCGCCGGCATGCTCAGCGCCCGCGGTGGCGGGCGATGGCCGCTCCTGTTGTGCCATCACGCCGGCCGCATCGGCAGCTATGCGCTGATCGGTGGCATCGCCGGGACCGTCGGCGAGGTCGCGCTGTTCGCCGAGCACATCCTTCCGGTGCAGCAGGTGCTGTGGTGGCTGGCGCAGGGCATGTTGCTCGCGGTGGGGCTCTATCTCGCCGACCTGTGGCGAGGCTTGCGCCACATCGAGGCGCTGGGTGGCGGCATCTGGAAGTCGCTGGCGGCCCATCTGCCGCAGTTGTTGCCGGCTGACACGCCAGCCAAGGCACTGCTGGCAGGGGCGGTCTGGGGCTGGCTGCCCTGTGGGCTGGTCTACAGTCTGGTGGTGACAGCTCTGGCCAGTGGTTCGGCGGCACGCGGTGCGCTCACGCTCGCTGTGTTCGGGCTCGGTACCCTGCCCAATGTCTGGCTCATCGGCTCGACGGCTCGCTGGGGCGTATGGCGCCGCGCGGCGTTGAGGCGGGCAGCGGGGCTGCTGCTGGTGGCTTGGACCCTCTACGGGGTGGCCCGTCACCTCGCCGGTCCCTAAGGCAGGCCCCGGCAACCGGAACCGGGCGGCACGGGTCTGTCGTCGTTGCTCTTCGACCGCACAAGGCCGCGATTCAGGGTGCCAACCGTTCGAGGAGCCAGCGGCCCGCCTCCAGACGGTAGACCAGGCGGTCGTGCAGGCGGCTCTCGCGCCCCTGCCAGAACTCGAAGCGGTCCGGCAGCAGACGGTAGCCTCCCCAGTTGGGGGGGCGCGGCACAGTCTCGCCATGCTCACGGTGATGCGCTTCGACGCGTTCTTCCAGCCACTGGCGGTGGGGGATGACCGCGCTCTGCGGGCTCGCCCAGGCACCGATGCAGCTGCTGCGCGGGCGGCGGGCGAAGTAGTCGTCCGAGTCGGCATCGCTGACCCTCTGCACCTGCCCCTCCACCCGAACCTGTCGCTCCAGCGGCGCCCAGAAGAACAGCAGGGCTGCGCTGTCCTGGACGGCCAGTTCCCGACCCTTGCGGCTGTCGTAGTTGGTGAAGAAGGCGAGGCCACGTTCGTCGGCGCCGCGCAACAGCACGATACGCGCCGAAGGTCGCCCCTGCGCGTCCACAGTGGCGAGTGTCATGGCATAGGGTTCGTCGAGTTCCGCGCGCAGCGCTTCCTCGAGCCAGGCTTTGAACTGGACGAGAGGCTCGCCGTGGACATCGGTCTCATCGAGGCGGGCATGGCGGTAGTCGCGGCGGAGGGCGGTGAGGTCCATCGGGTCTTCCTTGTCATTCGATCGACAGCGGGGTGGTGAGGGCCGCGTCCGGCCTCGCGGCCTGTGGAAAGTCACCCTCCCGGAGGACGCGATTGGGCGCATGCTACTATCCGACCAGAAAGCCACCCCGACGTGCAACGACCCCGTAGGTCCGATGATTCCGGCGCGCCTGACACTCCTCTTCATTCTGCCTTGTGTGCTTACCGGCGTTGCCTTTGCCGGGGCTGCTCCCAAGCCGGCGGCGCCGCTTCCCCCCGGCCTGACCGAGGTCCCCGAAGATGACGGCGCGGTGCCGCTGATCTCGCCAGCAGCCACTCCGGAAGAACCCGAGATCCGCATCCGCAGCGAAGGCGATACCACCTACGAGGAGTACCGCAGGGAGGGTCGCGTCTACATGATCCGGGTCAAACCGAGGATCGGACCCCCCTACTACCTCATCGACAACACGGGTGATGGCCGCTTCCTGCGGCACGATGGGCCCCTGCCGAACAATGCTCCGGCGCAGTGGCGGATCTACCAGTTCTGAGATGGTCCCGGATGGCATGACGCTGTCGCTGCGCTTGCAGCGGACGCACCCCGGCAACAGGGCCTGAGGTGTCGGTCTTCACCGCCGTCAGCCGGTCCGATGCCGAGGCTCTGCTCGCCCGCTACGACCTCGGCGCGATGGTCGATCTGCAGGGCATCGCAGCAGGTATCGAGAACACGAACTACTTCCTCGACACTGCACGCGGGCGCTTCGTGCTGACCCTGTTCGAGAAGCTCACCGCGGTCGAGCTCCCCTTCTACCTGGGCCTGATGGCGCATCTCTCGGCGCGCGGAGTGAGTTGCCCGGCCCCCGTCGCCGATCGCGAAGGCCGGATACTCACTACCGTGAACGGTCGCCCGGCTTGCCTCGTGACCCGCCTGCGTGGCAGTGGGGTCGAGGTGCCGTCCGCGATGCACTGTGCAGCCGTGGGCGATGCGCTTTCGCGCATGCACCTCGCCGGTGCCGATTTCGGCATGCAGATGCAGAACCCGCGCGGTCCACGCTGGTGGCATGAGGCGGCAGCACGGGTCGAGGGCTTCCTCGATGTCGCACAGCGGGATCTGTTGCGTGCCGAACTTGCCTACCAGGATGCGGTGCGGGCCGCCGATCTGCCGCGTGGCGTCATACACGCCGACCTCTTCCGCGACAACGTGTTGTTCGAGGACACCCGCATCGGCGGTCTGATCGACTTCTACTTCGCCTGTAACGACGTCTGGCTGTTCGATGTTGCGGTGACGCTGAACGACTGGTGTCTGGCGCAGGATGGGACGGTCGATGGCCCTCGCGCCGAGGCTTTGCTGAGCGCCTATCGGGACGTTCGGCCCTTTACTGCGGTGGAACGCGAGGTCTGGCCGGTGATGCTGCGGGCCGGGGCGTTGCGTTTCTGGCTTTCGCGACTTTGCGACTTTCATCTGCCGCGGCCCGGCGAGATGACACACGCCAAGGACCCCCGCCACTTTGAGCGTCTGCTCCGCGTGCACTGCACCGGGCAGGTCCCTGCCCTGCCATGAACCAGGCCAGGCCATTGGCTTCCGCTGCGGGCCTGCGCTGGATCGGCGATGGCTTCGTGCTGCTCTGGCGGCGTCCGCTGCTGTGGCTATTGCTCACCGCAATGCTGTTTGCCATTGCTCTGGTGACGATCCTGTTGCCCGCCATCGGCAATCTTCTGCTGTATCTGCTGTCACCGACCCTGCTCGGCGTCCTGCTGCTGGTCTGCCACCAACTGGCGGGCGAGTCCCCCGCACTCGAGCCGGTGCGTGCTGCTCTCGCCGACCGCTTCTCCCCCCTGTTCGCTTTGGGAGTGGCCTACACCGCGATGCAACTCGGACTTCTGCTTCTGCTCGGAGCCGCGGTGCCGGGGCTGCTGGATGGGCTGACGTCCGGCAAGACCGCGCCGGTCGCGGCAGGGCCGACGCGTGATGCGTTGCCCATGTTGCTGTTGGTCCTGCTGTTGTCGATCCCGGCCACTTTGATGATGTGGTTCGCGCCGGCTCTGGTGGTGTTCCGGCGCATGGCGGCGTGGCCGGCGATGCGCTACAGTCTGGCAGCCTGCCTGTTCCACTGGCGAGCCATGCTGGTCAACGGCGTGGCGATCTTCGCGTTGCTGCTGCTCGCCAGCCTGCCGGCGATGCTCGGGCTGCTGCTCTGGGTGCCCTGCATGATCGGCACCCTCTACAGTGCGTATGCAGCGATCTTTGGCCTCCCTGGGCGGGGTGCCGGCGACGAACGGGACTCCGGGAGAACCTAGCTGGGCGGGTTCTTGCGCCGGTAGGTGACCACCAGTACATCGCGCCAGGCGGGGCGCGACAGGTCGCGCGGTACGATCGGGGTGACGCCATGCAGGGCGCGTTGGTCATCGACGAGGGCGGAATCGCCCGGGCCGGTGAGGGTGAAGGCAGCCAGAGGGCGACCTTGCAGGTCGAAGGTCTCGGTAGTCCCGCTCTCGACGTTCTCCCGGCGCACCATCATCACCAGCACGAAATCGACGCCGTCGCGGTGGATGCCCTCCGGTGTCGGTCGGCCGGCGGCGTCCGGGCGCGCCTCGATACGAAACTGGTGCGCCTCGATGTGGGCCTCGTGGTCGGGGTGGAGCGCAGAGAAGATGTCGCGACCATAGGCGATCACCGAGCGGAGGGTCGGGCCGGTCAGGATCGCGTCGAGGATCGGTTCGAAGTAGCGAGCCACGCCACCATTCAGACGGTTGTAGTCCAGGCTCTGATAATGGGGCTGATGTGGCTCGACGCACACGGCACCAGATGCCGAGCCACTCAGCGTGGCATAGCGACGGCGCCGGTAGCGTCCGCCGTCGGCCATGTATCGGTCCAGCGCGAGGTCGTTCCAACTTGCGGCAAAGGCCTGCCAGTCGGCATCCCAAGCCGCATCCCGGGCAGCAAGGTTGGCGCGCATCTCGGCACCGGGCATGAAGCAGAAGCCCACGCCTTCAAGGTGCTCCATCAACTTCGTCAACGGCTTGAGCATACATGCAGGTGCCGCAGGGACTTCCGGCAAGTGCGGGTCGAGGTCGGGGACTGGCTCTCGTCTCATGGTCGCTTCGGGGTGTGGACTTAGCGCGCGATCGGCTTGTAACGGATGCGCCGCGGCTTGGCGCCCTCCTCGCCCAGGCGTCGGACCTTGTCAGCCTCGTACTCCTGGTAGTTGCCGGCGAAGAAGGTCCACTGGCTTTCGCCTTCTGCGGCGAGGATGTGGGTGGCGATGCGGTCGAGGAACCAGCGGTCGTGGCTGATCACCATCACGCACCCGGCGAACTCGAGCAGAGCATCTTCCAGCGCACGCAGGGTCTCCACATCGAGGTCATTGGAAGGTTCGTCGAGCAGCAGCAGATTGCCGCCTGCCATCAGCGTCTTGGCCAGATGCAGTCGGCCGCGTTCGCCGCCCGACAGCGTGGCCACCGGCTTCTGCTGGTCCGCACCTTTGAAGTTGAAGCGTCCGATGTAGGCTCGCGAGGGCATCTCGAACCGGCCGATCTGCAGCACATCGCGACCTTCGCAGAGCAGGTCGAACACCGTCTTCTTGCCGTCGAGTTCATCCCGGCTCTGGTCGACGTAGGCCATCTTCACCGTCGGACCGACCGTCACCTCCCCGGAATCCGGCCTGTCCTGTCCGGTGATCATGCGGAACAGGGTCGACTTCCCGGCGCCATTCGGGCCGATGATGCCGACGATGGCGCCGGGCGGTACCGAGAAGCTCAGGTGATCGACCAGCAGACGGTCGCCGAACGCCTTGCTGACATCCCTGAACTCGATGACCTTGTCGCCGAGGCGCTCGGCCACCGGGATGAAGATCTCATTGGTCTCATTGCGCTTCTGGTAATCCGCCGAGTTCAGCTCTTCGAATCGGGCCAGGCGTGCCTTGGACTTGGCCTGGCGACCCTTGGGGTTCTGGCGCACCCACTCCAGTTCCTTGGCGATGGTCTTCTGGCGAGCCGATTCGGACGCTTCCTCCTGCCTGAGCCGGCTCTCCTTCTGCTCCAGCCAGCTCGAGTAGTTGCCTTTCCAGGGGATGCCGTGCCCGCGGTCGAGCTCGAGGATCCACTCGGCGGCATTGTCGAGAAAGTAGCGGTCGTGCGTGACCGCGACCACGGTGCCGGGAAAGCGCACCAGAAACTGTTCGAGCCATTCCACCGATTCGGCGTCGAGGTGGTTGGTCGGTTCGTCGAGAAGCAGCATGTCGGGCTTGGACAGGAGCAGCTTGCAGAGGGCCACGCGGCGCTTCTCGCCACCCGAGAGGTGACCGATGGTGGCATCCCAGGCGGGAAGCCGCAGTGCGTCGGCGGCGACCTCGAGCTGTGTCTCCGCGTCCTGACCGCTGGCGGCGATGATGGACTCGTAGCGGGCCTGCTCCTCGGCCAGCTTGTCGAAGTCAGCATCCGGTTCGGCGTAGGCGGCATAGATCTCTTCCAGGCGTCGCTTGGCCTCCATCACTTCGCCGAGCCCCGACTCGACCTCCTCGCGCACGGTCTTCGCGGCATCGAGCTCGGGCTCCTGCGGCAGATAGCCGATGCGGAGGTTCGGCATGGGGATCGCTTCGCCCTCGAAGTCCTTCTCGGCCTGCGCCATGATGCGGATCAGCGTCGATTTGCCGGAGCCGTTGAGTCCGAGGAGCCCGATCTTGGCGCCCGGGAAGAAGGACAGCGAGATGTCCTTGAGGATCTGCCGCTTGGGCGGGACCACCTTGCCGACACGGATGAGGGAATAGACGTATTGCGACATGGCTGGGGGGGTGCGGAACGGAGCGCGAAGTATATGCCCGGCACACCGCAACAGGCTCGGATCGGCGGGCGATCCAGGAGGATGTTCCACGTGGAACCTGCATGGCGCCCAGACCATCCTGCGCCGAGGCCGTGACGGGCCTGCGGCAGACTTCGGGTGGACTGGATGTTCCACGTGGAACATCGGGCATGCGGTGGGCCGCAGAGGGGTGTCTGGCATGACCCCGGTATACTTGCCGGCTGACTGCGGAGCTCCCGGATGAACGTGCTTTACGAGGAAGACGGCGCGCTGAAGGCGGCCGCCGTGCTCGCCGACCAGAACACCTCCCTGCAGATCGAGACGCCGCACGGCAAGCGCGCCAAGATCAAGTCGTCGCACGTCCTCATGCGCTTTGCAGCCCCTGGCGCGGGTGAGCTCCTGGCGGATGCTGCGGGCGAGGCGGAGCAGATCCCCCTCGACTTCCTTTGGGAAGCGAGCGGCGATGCCGAGTTCGGCTTTGACGAGTTGGCCGCCGAGTACTTTGGTGCCTCCGCCACGCCGCACCAGAGGGCGGCGGTCGCCTTGCGCCTGCATGGCGCACCAATGTACTTCTACCGCAAGGGGCGCGGCCGCTACAAGGCTGCGCCGGCCGATGCGCTGCGGGCCGCTCTCGCCGGCCAGGCGCGGCGCGAGGCTCAGGTGGCGCAAATGGCGGCATGGCAGACCCATCTTTTGGCTGGGGAGTTGCCCGAAGCATTGCGTGCCGTCCTGCCGATGCTCCTGCACCGGCCGGACCGCTCCGCCCTCGAGTGGAAGGCGCTCGATGCCGCGGCAGCCCGTGCCGGCATGACGCCGGTGCGCCTTCTGGCGCAGTGCGGGGCGATCCCGTCCACCGCCCGGTTCCACTTTGAGCGCTTTCTCGCTGAGCACTTCCCGGCGGGGGTCGGCTTCAGTGTCTCTGCCCTGCCGGCTGCAGTCGAACTCCCGCAGTCCGATGTGCGCGCTTTCAGCATCGACGACGCGACCACCACGGAGATCGACGACGCCTTCTCGGTCGATGACGATCAAGGGCAGTTGAGGATCGGCATCCACATCGCTGCGCCTGCGCTCGGCATCCCGCGCGGATCGGAGGTCGACCTTGCCGCGCGCGAGCGTATGTCGACGGTCTATCTGCCGGGGGACAAGATCACCATGCTCCCCGCGATCTGGGTGGATACCTTCACGCTGGCTGCCGGACGCGTCGCGCCGGTCGTCTCGCTCTACCTGTGGTGCGACCCCGACACCCTCGAGATCGAGCGCAGCGAGACGCGCGTCGAGGCGGTCGGCATCGCCGCCAATCTGCGCCATGACCAGCTGGACCCGCTGTTCAACGCCGAATCCTTGGCCGCCGGGCCGTCGGGCTTCGAGTGGTGCGAAGAGCTTCTAGCGCTGTACCGCCTGGCCCGACGGCTCGAACAGGCGCGCGGCCGAAATGCGGATACGCAGCCGGACCGGGTCGACTACAGTTTCGAGGTCGAGCCGGGTGACGGCGGGCCGGATTCAGAGCGTGTGCGGATCGCCCCGCGCAAGCGCGGCTCACCGATCGATCTGGTGGTCTCGGAACTGATGATCCTCGCCAACAGCGAGTGGGGCCGCGCTCTGGATGCGGCGGGTCTGGCCGGAATCTACCGCAGCCAACAGTTTGGCAAGACGCGCATGAGTACCCAGGCCTCGCCACACCAGGGGCTGGGGGTCAGCCACTACGCGTGGTCCAGTTCGCCGATCCGGCGCTATGCAGACCTCGTCAACCAACGGCAGATCATCGCCCTGGCCCGAGGGGAACCGGCGCCATACGGTGGCCGAGACGACGACTTGTTCGCGGTCGTTCGCGATTTCGAGCTGGCCTACGATGCCTATGCCGAGTTCCAGCGCCACATGGAGCGGTACTGGTGCTTGCGCTATCTGCTGCAAGAGGACATCCGGGAGCTGGATGCCATCCTGGTGCGCGACGATCTGGTGCGTCTTGTCGGATTGCCAATGGTGATGCGTGCTCGAGGACTGCCCTTGACCGAGCCGGGGGCGCCGCTGCGGCTGACGGTCGATGACATCGATCTGCTGGACGTGGCGTGCCGGTTGACGCCGGCCGGAGCCTGAAGCCTTGCGCCGCGACGGCCTGCCGGATGGAGCGGTCTCGATGGCCTTGCGGCGGGTCTGGGCGGCCGCTCCGCCGCGGCTCTGGGGTGCCGCCGCGCTGTCACTGTTGCTGCACGCATTGCTTCTCGGAACCCGTTTGCCGCACGTGCGGCCCGAGCCGGAGACGCTGCGCGCGCTGAGTGTGATCATCGCCCCGCCTTCGCCACAGGTCCGTCCGGAGAAGGCCACACGCGTGGCGCAGGCGGATTCCGAGGGTGGTGACCGCGCACTTCGCCCCAGCAACGCTCGCTTCGCGCGTTCTCCCGAGCTGTCACCCCGCGTGGCGGAGGCGCAGCAGAAAGTGGTCAATCTCGAGCGCAAGGTGCAGGAGCTGCGGCAACTCGCGGAGTCCGGCGAGACCCCGTCGCCGGTACCGGGCGCCGAGCCCGCGCTGGAACCGACCTTGCTGGCACAGCAGCAGCCACAGGCCCGTCCCTCCTTCAACCGAGCCGACCTGCTGAGCCAGGGCAGCCGCATCGCGCGGCTCGAGACCGAGATCGCGCGCGATGCCGAGACCTATCAGAAGCGTCCCCGGCGCAAGGTCTTCGGTGCCACTGCGGTAGGGGTGAACTACGCCCGCTACGTCGAGGATTGGCGACTCAAGGTGGAGTCCATCGGCAACCTCAATTATCCGCAGGAGGCTCGCGACCAGAACCTGAGCGGTACCCTCAGGCTGCTGGTCGCCCTGCGTTCCGACGGCACCATCGAGCGCATCGAGCTGGAACGGTCCTCGGGGCACAGGCTGCTCGACGAGGCCGCAGAACGCATCGTCCGCCTCGGGGCGCCCTACGCGCCCTTCCCCGAGGCGCTGCGCCGCGATACCGACGTGCTGGAGATCCTGCGCACGTGGACCTTCAGCCGCGAACAGCGTCTGCACGGCCAGTCGATGCAGTAGCAGTCCGTTGGCGCATGGGGCCGGCTGCCATTCAGCGACAGGCCCCGCAAAATGCTGCACAAACCGGCAGAATCGAGTCTGCAAGGACATTCGCACCCGACACCCCGCATGAGTCGTACCTCCACGCTCTCCCAGACTCTGGCGTCCCGCCTTGCCGAGGACGTCGGCAACGCATCCCTCCCGGCGGGTCTGGCTGCCGTCGTTTTGGCGTTGGCGGATTGCACCCAGAGGATCTCGGTCCTGGTGGGCCAAGGTGCGCTCGGCGATATCCTCGGTAGCGCCGAGCGCGAGAACATTCAGGGCGAGGTGCAGAAGAAGCTGGATGTCATCAGCAACGACATGATGGTCGAGGGCCTTTCCGATGTCGGGCCGCTCGTGGCGCTCGCTTCGGAGGAGATGGATCACCACCTGAAACTGCCAGACTCGGGTTCGGCGGAGCGGTACCTTGCCCTGTTCGACCCGCTCGATGGCTCCACCAACATCGACATCAATGCGCCCATCGGCACCATCTTCTCGGTGTTACCAGCCCCATCCGGCACAGTGGACGACACGAGTTTTCTCCAACCGGGGCACCGACAGCTGGCCGCCGGCTATGCGCTGTACGGGCCTGCCACGGAACTCGTGATCACCTGGGGCCAGGGCGTCCTTGTATTCACACTTCACCGGAAAAAAGCGGAATATCTTATTACAAAAAAACAACTTTCTGTCCCTGCGGTCGCGTCCGAGTACGCCATCAACGCCAGCAACCAGCGATTCTGGGAGCCGCCGGTACAGCGCTACATCGCCGAGTGTCAGGCCGGCAGCAGCGGGCCACGCGGCCGCGATTTCAACATGCGCTGGAACGGTTCCATGGTGGGCGACGTGCACCGCGTACTCAGCCGTGGCGGCATCTTCCTCTACCCTCGCGACAACAAGCTACCGCGCAAGGCCGGCCGCTTGCGCCTGATGTACGAGGCCAATCCGATGGCTCTGCTCGCGCAGCAGGCCGGCGCACTCGCCACCGACGGCGTCGCCCCGCTGCTCGATATCCTCCCGGTCGAGCTGCACCAGCGTGTGCCGGTGGTGCTCGGTTCGACCGAGGAGGTCGAGCGCGTCGCCCGCTACCACGCCGAGGCATGACCGATCGCTACGCCGTCATCGGCAATCCGGTGGCGCATAGTCGTTCGCCGCAGATCCACGCTGCATTCGCCGCACAGACGGGTGAGGACATCGAGTACACGCGCATCGAGGCAGCGCTGGACAGCTTCGCCTCGACCGCCAGGGCGTTCTTCGAGTCGGCCGGGTGCGGCCTCTCGGTTACCGTGCCGTTCAAGGCCGAAGCCCTGGCGTTGACCAGCGACGCGACGCAGCGTGCGCGTATCGCAGGTGCCGCCAACACGCTGGCCTTGCAGCCTGATGGCAGCCTCCTGGCCGACAACACCGACGGCATCGGTCTGGTGCGCGATCTCACGCTGAACATCGGCATCGAACTTGCCGGCAGGCGCATCCTGCTGCTGGGTGCTGGTGGTGCCGCCCGCGGCGTCATCGGGCCGCTGTTGGCGGAATCGCCGGCGGCGCTGTTCGTGGCCAATCGCAATGGTGACCGTTCGGCCTCGCTGGCTTCGCACTTCGGCGTCTCGGGTCCGCTCGACGGCGGCGGTTTCGAGGAGATCGAGGGTGTCTGGGACCTGGTCATCAACGCCACCAGTGCCGGCCTGCATGGGGGCGAGATCCCGCTCGACCCGGAGTGCTTTGCCGCCGATGCATTGGCCTACGACATGGTCTACGGCGTCGAGACACCGTTCATGGCCTTCTCCCGGGCCATCGGCGCCCAGGTACACGATGGCCTCGGCATGCTGGTCGAGCAGGCCGCCGAGCAGTTCAGTCTGTGGCGCGGCGTGCGGCCCGATCCGGTGCCCGTGATCGCCGCCTTGCGCCAGGCCTGACACGGTGGCGGCGCTGCGGCCGGGCCGCATGCTCTGGCGATCGGCCGGTGTCCTCGCACTCCTGCTGCTGCTCTGGCACCTGTGGGTCGCTGCTTGCCTGCTCTGGTGGCGCTGGCTACCGCCGGGGGAGACTGCCTTCATGGCCTTGCGCCTGGGAGAGATGCGGGAGGCCGGCGAGCCACCGCGCATCCGCTACGAGTGGGTCGATTACCCCGACATCTCGCCGCACCTCAAGCGAGCGCTGGTGGCCTCCGAAGATGCGAAGTTCCTCAGCCACGAAGGCTTCGACTGGGACGGCATCGAACAGGCGATGCAGAAGAACCTGCGACGCGGGCGTATCGTCGCCGGCGGCTCGACCATCAGCCAGCAGCTGGCCAAGAACCTGTTCCTTTCAGACCAGCGCAGCGTCCTGCGCAAGGCCGAGGAGGCAGTGATCACGGTGATGCTCGAGTTCATCCTGCCCAAACGGCGCATCCTCGAGCTCTACTGCAACGTCATCGAGTGGGGCGACGGCGTGTTCGGTGCCGAAGCGGCGGCCCGCCACTACTTCGGCGTAGCTGCCCGCAGTCTGTCACCCGGTCAGGCGGCGCGGCTGGCGGCGATGGTACCCAACCCGCGGCTCTATGACCGCTTGCGGCAGACGCCCGGATTGTCAAAACGGGCCACGATCATCCAGGCCAGGATGACGCAGGTCGCCATCCCGCGCTAGGGCTCGAGGAGCCCCGCTCGTACCGCCATGATCGCCAGTTCCGCCTGGTTCGATGCGCCGAGCTTCTGCTTGATGTTGTAGAGATGCGTGCCCACGGTGCGCGGCGACAGATGCAGTACGGCAGCGATGTCGTTGACGCTCTGGCCCTTGGCGAGGGCCAGGAAGACCTCGAACTCGCGTGCCGAAAGTACATCGACCGGACTCTTGTCGCCACTGATCTGCTCCACTGCCATCTGCTGAGCGATGGCGGCTTCCATGTACATCTTGCCGCTGGCCACCTGACGGATGGCCTGGATCAGTTCCTCGGCCGCGCTGCGCTTGCTCAGATAGCCGACCGCGCCGGCCTTCAGGACGCGTTTTGGGTGGATGGTGTCCTCATGCGCCGAGAGGATGAGGATGCGGGCGTGGTCGTCCTTGGCCAACACCCGGGTGATCGCCTCGAGTCCACCCATGCCCGGCATCGAGAGATCCATCACCAGCACATCGGGTTTGAGTTCGACAAAGCGCTTCACGGCCTCCTCGCCGCTCTCCGCCTCACCCACCACCTCGATGTCGTGGGTGCCCTGCAACAGCAGACGGAAACCCATCCGCACCACAGCGTGGTCGTCGGTCAGGACGACGCGGATCTTGGCCATGTCAAACCTCCTGGGGATGCTGCGGGATGCGCGCGCAGACTTCGGTGCCGCCGCCGGCCCCGGTCTGGATCTCCAGTGTGCCGCCGAACGCTTGCACCCGGTCGCGCATCCCGAGCAAGCCGAAGCGTGCGCTGGCTTCCATGCGTTCACGCGGGATGCCGCTGCCGTCGTCGCGCACGCTGAGGCGGATCTCGCCGTCGGTCGCCGCGAGACGGATGTCGACGCACGATGCGCCGGCATGCTTGACGACGTTGGTCACGCATTCCTGAGCGACACGGAACAGGGCGATCTGCTGTTCGCTGGGGATATTGCCCAGTCCCTCACCGATGTCGAGCCGGAGATCGAGGCCCGGGTACTGCATACGCCACTCGTTGACCGAGTCGCGCAGCGTCTCGGCGAGACCGAAGCGCTCGAGCGCCACGGGCCGCAGGCGCCGGATGATGTGGTGCACGGCATCGTAGATCTGTCCGGCGGCGGAGACGATGGCCAGACTGCTGGAATGCGTCTGCGGGTCGGTCTCGGCGGTGCGGTTGGCGGTGGCCTGCGCGATGGTCTTCACCGCGGTGACGTACTGGCCGAGTTCGTCGTGCAACTCCATCGCCAGCGCCCGGCGCTCCTCCTCGAGATGGGTCTGCACGACTTGCGCCATCTGCCGGCTGGCATCCAGTTCCCGGCTCACGGCTTCGGCACGCCGGCGCTCGGCGATGTCGTGATAGGTGACGATCGAGCCGATGAATTCGCCACTCCCGGGCTCGACCAGCGGCGAAGCGCGGTAGGACAGCTCGAGCGAGCGCCCCATGCGCGTGCGGCGCACCACATCGTGGGGCTCCACCGCCTGCCCGGCGGCAAGCTCTGCCAGATCGGCCTCGGTCTCATCCCGCAGGTGCTCGGGCGCGAGGTCTCTGGCGTCGAGTCCGGACAGCGAGTCCGCCGGGTAGCCGAACAGTCGCTCGGCGGCCGGGTTCCACAGGCGGACACGGCCTTGCGGATCGATGAGCAGGATGGCGTCGGTGGCTTGGCGCATCGCCAGCGCCAGCGTCTCGTTCTCTCGCAGGCTGCGCTCCAGCGCCTCGGCCATGCGATTGAAGCCTTCGCCCAGTTCCCGCAGTTCCGAGGTGTTGATGCCCTCGACGCGTGCCCCGAGGTCGCCGCGCGCCATGCGCTCGAGGCCGTCGAGCAAGGTCGACACCGGCTGCAGCGCGCGACCGATGATCCAGTACACGAGCAGGTTGGCCAGCACGAAGAAACCGACCGCCAACCAGGCGAGGCGCAACACATCGTCCCAGGCATCGAGCACGGCACGGCTCGCGTCGGGCGTGACCACCAGCCGCAGGCCAGGCGCCGACAAGCGCATCACGCGAGTCTCCGGCGCCACCAGGTGGCCGAACCACTCGGGTGCGTGGCGTCCCTGCTTGTAGCGCGATGGCGGCGAGTGATAGAGCTCCTCGTCCTTGCCCTCCTCGCCGTACATCACCACTTCGTGCGCGCGGATGCGCCCGACGCTGCCCAGAAAACCGCGCACCATCTCCGCGCGGTTCATCGCCGAAGGCACGAACTGCGTGCTGTAGACCACGGTGCTGAGCAACTGCATGGTGACGCGGCTGGTCGCCTCCATCTCCTCGCGGATCTGCCGCCGGATGTCCTCCAGCATGAGCATCGCGGTGAGCGCGAAGAACACCAGCACCAGGGCAGTGACCAGCGCGTTGATGCGGAAACGCAGGCTGCTGCGCCTCATCCAGCGCCTCTGCCCTGGTATCGATGCGCGTCTGCGCTCATGTGATCGACTCCAAGGCGGCCAACAGTGCGTCGGCCAGTGCCGGCTCGAAGGCACTGTGACCGGCGCCCTCGATCATGCTCAGCCTCGCGTGTGGCATGGCGCCCACCAGTTCGAAGGCCGTATGCGGGGGACAGATGGTATCGAGCCGGCCCTGCACGATCCAGGTCGGGATGTCGGCGAGTCGCCGGGCGTCACGCAGCAACTGCGCTTCTTCAAGGAAACCGCCGGCAGCGATGTAGTGCAGTTGCACGCGCGCTTTGGCGAGGAGCAGACCGTCATCCGTATCGCCGTTACCCGCGGCGCTGCCGCGGCCCGGCTGGGTCAGTCTCATCGCGGCAGACTCGACGCTCGACCAGGTCCGCGCCGCCTGCAGCGCGAGTGCCGGGTCTTCACCGAAGACCGCAGAGTGGTACCAGGACAAGGGATCATGGCGCCGGTTCTGCGGGACCAGACCTACAAAGTGAGCGCCCACTTCTGGCAGGAACCCATGCAGGCCATTGACGAACCAATCGATCTCCTCGCGGCGCGCGAGAAAGATGCCGCGCAGCACCAGTGCGCGGACGCGTTGCGGATACTGCTCGGCGTAGGCGAGTGCCAGCGTCGATCCCCAGGACCCGCCGAACACCACCCAGCGGTCGATGCCGAGGTGCTCGCGCAGACGCTCCATGTCGGCGACAAGGTGCGCCGTGGTGTTCTGTTCGACGCCGCCGCGGGGCGTGCTGCGACCACATCCGCGCTGGTCGAACAGCACTGCGCGCCAGCGCTGCGGGTCGAAGAAGCGCCGATGCGCCGGCATGCAGCCGCTCCCCGGTCCGCCGTGCAGGAACACCAGCGGCTCGCCGTCCTTGCGGCCGATCTGCTCGAACCAGACGCGATGGCCGCCGACCTCGGGCAGATGGCCCTGGTCGAAGGCTTCGATGGCGGGGAATGGGGCGCGCAGCGCATCGGCGCTGTCGCGGGTGTCGTTCATCTCGCGGCGAAATCCTCTCTCTCGAGTTCGGCGTACACGTGCTGGATGTTGAGCGGCTGCACTTCACGATAGCGCACCCAGCCCGAGTAGCGCGGCAGATCCCCATCCTCGAGCACCTCGAAGACGCTGCCCTGCTGCCGGTAGGTGGTCTCGACCCGGGCCAGCAGGTCGGCGAGGTAGTCCCGGCTGTCACCGATCAGTCCGGAACCACCCGGTGGACCTTCTCCCGGGACCACCCGCCGGGGTTGCAGCGCGGCCAACACGTCCAGGGCTTCGAGCCAGCCCCGGGTGCGTGCCTCGTGCATGTCGGGCATCACGCCGTGGTTCACCAGACCGCCCGCGAAGAGGGTGCCTGTCTCCACATCCAGCACCGCGAGATCGCCCGCCGTGTGGCCCCATCCCGGGGCGACGAGCCGCAATTCCCGGCCCCCGAGGCGGCGCTCGGTGATGCCGTCTCCCACTGTCTGATCGGGAAGCCGGATCGACGTGCCGGCCATCGATGCCTCGCCGACCAGGCCGGCAAGACGCTGCAGGCAATCGCTGCAGCGGTCGCGCATCAGGGCGTAGGTCCTCGCCTGCGCCACCACCACTGCCGAGCGGTCCGCCACGGTCCCGGCCGCCAGCACGTTCTCCGGGTGGGCGTGGGTGAGGATGACGGTCGTCACCGGCTTCTGCGTGAGCTTGCGGATCGAGCGCAGCAGTCGCTTCCCGGCCTTGCGGTTCGGCCCGGGGTCGATGACCACCACACCGGAGCGTCCGATGAGGATGCCGGTGCTGTTGGTGCGGCCGCGGTTGCCGGCGTCAGGCGGTCCTGGCTCGGCACTGACGGCATAGACCCCGGGGGCAACGCGCACCAACGCCTGCCCGTCTGAGGCTACCGCTGCCCCGCAGCACATCAGCGCCAGCAGGCTGATCGACCGCCAGGCATGCACCCATCCAGCCGTCAGGCCCCTGCGCGATGCTGGCGAAGCGTCCCCGGGCGGCGCTCTCCCGTGGCGGGGTCTCAAGGATCGAACGACCTGGTGGGACCCTGGATCCGGTCCGCAGCTGTCCTTCAAGGCGGTTCCAACCGGAACTGCACCGGCAGGATGATGACAAGCTCGTCCTTCCTCATGCCTGCCGGCAAGGGGAAGGGTGCGGCGCGTCTGACCATCTCCCCCGCTTCGCGGTCGAGGACATCGTAGCCACTGCTCTCCTGCACGCTGACCTCGAGCAGGCGACCGCTGCCATCGACCACCACACGCAACTGCACCTCGCCCTGCCATCCCTTGCGCGCTGCCAGTTGCGGGTATCTGCGCTGTTTCGCCACGGCCGCCGACATGCCGCGGATAAAGCCGCGTCGCAGCTCGCTCTGGTCGACGGCAGGCTCCGTCGATACTGCCGCCGGATGCGCGACCGGTGGGGGCGCGGCAGCGGGCGGGGCTGGCGTGGGCGGTGGTGGCGGCGGCGGTTCCGGTGGACGCTGCACCACCGGCTGCTCTGGCCGGGTCGGGGCCTCGGGCGCAGCGGTAAGGAGCGGTGTGGGGGGCGGCGGTACGGCCTGTCGCACGGGCGGCGGGGGCACCCTGGGCGATGGCGTCACAGGCCGAACCTCGGGAGGCGGTGGTGGTGGGGGGGGAGGGGGGGGTGGCGGTGGCTGGTCACGCTCGAGTTCCACCGTGATCAGCTTCTCGGGTAGCGGCATATCTCTCTGCCAGCCGCGAGCAGAGACCATCACCAGGGCATGGACCAGCAGCGAGGCCAACAAGGCTTTCCCGAACCAGGTCGGGTGTTCCCTGGGGGCGAAGGGGGTGGTCGCGGACAAGGCGGTCGGCGGCTGTGACAAAGACGTGAAGCGCGAACTGTATCCTGCCGGCACGGGCCTTGGTGACCCCGCCGTGTCGCGATGCTTCATGAATTTCACTAGCCCGCAATGCGGGGGGGCGCCGAGGAAGCCCGGCGAGGCCTGGTCCAACATGCGTCTCGAGTCGTCACGGTGATGACTTGCCGCGTCGGCGGCCCCGCAACCTGAAAGAGGAGATTCAGCCATGTGGACCAAGCCCGCTGCTGCTGACCTGCGCTTCGGTTTCGAAGTGACCATGTACATCGCCGCTCGCTGAACCGCGACGCGCTGTACGGCCCGCGCCATCGGCGCGGGCTTTCTTTTGTGGGGCGGATCGACGGGAGCCCGTACCGCGGCCGATCAACCGATACTCCCGACATCTGCGCCCGGAGCTTTGCCATGTTCGTTCGAGTCCTCGGTTCTGCTGCCGGCGGCGGTTTTCCGCAGTGGAACTGCAACTGCGCCAACTGCCGTGGCGTCCGTCAGGGAAAGCCAGGCCTCACTTCGCGCACGCAGTCATCCATCGCGGTGAGCAAGGACGGCATCGATTGGGTGTTGTTCAATGCTTCGCCCGACATCCTCACCCAGCTCAAGCAGAACCCCTGCCTGCAACCGGCGCGCGGCCTGCGTGATACTGGCATCCGCGGGATCATCCTGGTCGATGCGCAGATCGACCACACCACTGGCCTGCTGATGTTGCGCGAAGGCTCGCGGCCGCTGCCGATCTGGTGTACCGACCAGGTGCACGAGGACCTGACGCGAGGCAACCCCCTGTTCCACGTGCTTTCGCACTACTGTACGGTCGACTGGCACCGCATCGTGCCGTCGGAGACCGAGCGCTTCGCCATCCCGGGTGTCGACGGCCTCGACTTCCTGTGCGTGGCCCTCAAGAGTGCCGCACCGCCCTATTCCCCGCACCGCAACGACCCACATCCCGGCGACAACATCGGCGTGGTGATCCGCGACCTCGCCACCGGCAGCAGCCTGTTCTACTCGCCGGGACTGGTCGAGATCGAACCGCACCTGATCCCGCTGATGGAGGGCGCCGACGCGGTGATGGTCGACGGCACCTTCTGGACCGACACCGAGATGATCGACATGGGCATCTCGAGCAAGCGCGCCCGTGAGATCGGTCACAACCCGCAATCGGGACCTGGCGGGATGATCGAAGAGTTGAGCCGGTTCGCCAAGCCCCGGCGCATACTGATCCACATCAACAATACCAATCCGATCCTCGACGAGCATTCGCCGGAGCGCGCCGAACTCACCCGTCACGGCATCGAGGTGTCGTACGACGGTATGCAAATCACCCTCTGAGGAGACCCCGATGGGTATCGCCGAGACCACACAACTGGCCCCGTGGAGCGCCGAGGAGTTCGAAGCCAAGCTCCGTGAGAAGGGCACCAGCTACCACATCTACCATCCCTTCCACGTCATGATGGCCGAGGGCAAGCTGACCAGGAAGCAGCTGCAGGGATGGGTCGCCAACCGTTTCTATTACCAGATCGCCATCCCGGTGAAGGACGCTGCGATCCTTTCCAATTGCCCCGACCGCGAGATCCGGCGCGAGTGGATCCAGCGCATCATCGACCACGATGGCATGGGCGACGACCCCGGGGGCATCGAGGCCTGGATCGGCCTGGGGCAGGCGGTCGGCCTGACTCGCGAGGATGTGACCAGCCTGCGCCATGTGTCGCCGGCGGCGCGTTTCGCGGTGGATGCCTACATCAACTTCGCTCGCAGATCGAGTTGGCAGGAGGCCATCGCCTCGTCGCTCACCGAGTTGTTCGCTCCGCACATCCACCAGCAGCGTCTCGATACCTGGCCGGAGAAGTACCCGTGGGTCGATGCGGAGGGCATGAAGTACTTCAAGTACCGCCTCACCCAGGCCCGGCGCGACGTGCAGCACGGCCTTGAGGTGACGAAGGCCTACTTCAGTCGCTCGCGCGAACTCCAGGAACGCGCGCTGGAGATCCTGCAGTTCAAGCTCGACGTGTTGTGGGCGCTGGCCGACGCCATCATGCTGCAGCAGTGCGAGATCGAGATCAAAGGTCCGAAGGGCTGAGAGGCTTGGCGCCGTGAGCGAAGCGACCATCAGCCCGGACAGCGTGTTCAAGCTGGCCAAGTTGTTCCGTCTGCAGTGGGAGCCGGCGCAGAAGGCGCACGTGCTGCTGTACCCCGAGGGGATGGTCAAGCTCAACGACAGCGCCGGCGAGATCATGACCCGCGTCGATGGCGTGAGGACGGTCGCCGAGATCGTCGCCGACCTCGAGGGCAAGTTCGCGGTCAGCGGTCTGCTGGAAGACGTGACCGGTTTCATGGAGGTGGCACATGGACAGGGATGGATCCGCCGTCAAGGCGATTGAGTCTGGCGAGGCGGTGAACCGGGAGGGCATCAACCCGCCGCTCTGGCTGCTGGCGGAGATCACCTACCGCTGTCCGCTGCACTGCGTGTTCTGCTACAACCCGGTCGACTACGCCAAGCAGCATCACGAGTTGAGCACCGAGGAATGGATCCGTGTGCTGCGCGAGGGCCGCGCCATGGGTGCCGCGCAGCTTGGACTCTCGGGCGGCGAGCCCCTGCTGCGAGAGGACCTCGAGCAGATCGTCGCCGAGGCACATGGTCTCGGCTATTACGTCAACCTGATCACCAGCGGCATCGGCATGACCGAGTCCCGCATCAAGGCGCTCAAGGAGGCCGGCCTCGACCATATCCAGCTCAGCTTCCAGGATTCGACCAAGGAGATGAACGACTTCCTCTCCAGCACCAAGACCTTCGAGCTCAAGAAGCGGGTCGCCGAGCTGATCAAGAAGTACGACTACCCGATGGTGCTCAACTGCGTGCTGCACAAGCTCAACATCGACCACGTCGGCGAGATCCTTGAGATGGCCGAGAGGATGGAGGCGGATTACGTCGAGTTGGCCAACAGCCAGTTCTACAGCTGGGCCTACCTCAACCGGGACCAGTTGCTGCCGACCAAGGAGCAGCTGGTCCGCGCCGAGCAGATCACCGATGCCTTCCGCGAGAAGGTCAAGGGCAAGATGAAGCTGTTCTTCGTCATGCCCGATTACTACAGCGACCGGCCGAAGAAATGCATGAACGGCTGGGGCAATGTGTTCATCACCGTCCAGGCCGACGGTACGGTCCTGCCGTGCCACGTTGCCAGCATGCTGCCCGGTCTCGAGTTCCCGAATGTGCGCGACAAGAGCATGGACTGGATCTGGTACGACTCGCCGGGCTTCAATGCCTACCGCGGCGACGGCTGGATGAAGGACCTGTGCAAGACCTGCCCGGAGAAGGAGAACGATCTGGGCGGCTGCCGCTGCCAGGCCTACATGCTCACCGGCGACCCGACCAACGCCGACCCGGTGTGCAGCAAGAGCCCGCATCACCACAAGCTGGCGGAAGCCGTTGCGGCCTCACAGACGCCCCAGGCACAGGTCAAGCCGATCGTGTTCCGCACCGACAAGGATTCGCGCGAACTGATGAAGCGGCGCGACGGCGGAGATCTCACCGAGGAGCATCGCCGCCTGTTCGAGAGCGCTTCGGTGCCGTCGGCGGACAACAGCCGTATCGGGCAGTGAGTGGCGCGAGCCGACCATCGCACCGACCACTTTTCTAGCTCCCGCTCGCTGCGCTCGAAGGTCGCTTCGAAAAGGGTCGCGTGCACTGGCCGGCTCGCATGAGGCCGGTCGGCTGAGTGCCAATCTGTGCGCGCTGCACCACAATTGACGCAAATGTCCGCCGCGATTCTTGCCCAGTCCCTCGTCAAGCGCTACGGCGACTTCACCGCCGTCGCCGGGCTCGATCTCGAGATCGGCAACGGCGAGTTCTTCGGTCTGCTCGGCCCCAACGGCGCCGGCAAGTCCACCAGCATCCACATGCTGTCTTCGCTGGTGCAGCCGACGGCGGGTCGCGCCGAGGTCTGTGGCATCGACACCCAGGCCGACCCGGTGGCAGTGCGGCAGCGCATCGGGCTGGTGTTCCAGGATTCGGCGCTCGACCGGCAGCTCTCGGTCTGGGAGAACCTGCGTTTCACCGGCCTGCTCCACGACCTGCCGCTGGAGCAGACGCGCGAGCGCGCCGAGCACCTGATCCGCCTGTTCGGCTTGGAGGAGAAGCGCGACAAGCCGGTCGGCTCGCTCTCCGGCGGCCAACGCCGTGCGCTCGACATCGCCCGCGGTGTGCTGCACCGGCCGCAGGTGCTGTTCCTCGACGAGCCGACCATCGGCCTCGACCTGCCGAGCCGCCGCCGCATCTGGCGCTTCATCGCGCAGTTGCGTGCCGAGACCGGCATGACCGTGCTGCTCACCACGCACTACCTCGAGGAGGCCGCGGACTGCGATCGGGTGGCCTTCATCCGTGGCGGGCGCATCGTCTTGCAGGGCGAGCCGGACGCGCTGGTGCGTGATCTGGGAAGCGATATCGTGGAAGTGAGTGCTGACCAGCCAGAAGCAGTCCGCGCCGAGCTGGAGTCGGTGCTCGGCCCCGCCCGCGTCGAGTTCGAGACGCTGGCGTTCCGCCCGCCGCGGCATGATGCAGCGGCCCTCGCCGGCCTGACCGAGTCGCTCGGCGACCGCGTGCGCGGCGTGGTGGTGCGCCGGCCCAACCTTAACGACGTGTTTCTGTGGGTCAACCAGTGAACGCAAAGCCACGGAGCGTCAGCATCTGCGAGGGGGGCTTCCGTGGCTGACCACGTGCCAGTGACTGCGGTGACCGCAACTGCAGCCCCCGCCCGCCCCAGCCTCTGGCGGCCGGTCTACGCGGTGGTCGAGCGCGACCTGGTCAAGCTCTGGCGACAGAAGGGGCGGCTGCTGTCCGCCCTGGTGCGGCCGCTGATCTGGCTGTTCGTCATCGGCGCCGGCTTCGAGGCCACCGTGGGCGGCGGCGAAGGCAGTTACCGCAGCTTCCTGGTGCCGGGCGTGATGGGCATGGCGATCCTCTTCGGCGCCTTGCTGGGGGCTCTGTCGACGGTCTACGAGAAGGAATCCGGCGTGATGCGCATGCTGGTCATCGCGCCTTTTGCCCACCGCTGGATCGTCTTCGCCAAGATGCAGGCGGCTGCCGTATCGGCCGTGTTCCAGGCCCTGCTGCTGCTGCTCGTCCTGGCCCTGCTCGGCGACCTGCCCGCGACCCCCGGATGGCCACTGCTGGCGCTCGGCATCGTATCGACCGCCTATGCCTGTGCCGGCATCGGGATGTTGGTGGCCGCGTTCTCGAGGACGCTCGACAACTTCGCCGCCATCATGAACTTCGTCATCTTCCCGGTGTTCTTCCTGTCCGGTTCGCTCTACCCGGTCGGCAACCTCCCCGGACTACTGGGTGTGGCCGCGCAGTTGAACCCTTACACCTACGGCGTGGACCTGCTCAAGCACGCTCTGCCACAGTCGGCGGGGCACGCCGCCGACTTCACGGTGGCAATGGATGTGCTGGTGCTCGCCGGCTTCACGCTGCTGGCGTTCGCGGTGAGCGCGTGGCGGTTCTCGCGCGAGCAGGCCTATGCGCCGCTGTTCGGTCTTGCTACGGCCAAGGGCGGAAAGCCGGGTAGCGGCAAGCCGGGTGGCCCGCCACCCGACAAGTAGCCGGAAGTGTGAGCGCTTACTTGGTTTCGCGCAGCCAGCCTGCAGCGTCCATCGCGAAATAGCTGAGGATGCTGTCGGCGCCAGCGCGCTTGAAGCCCAGCAGCGACTCGAGCACCACCGCGCGCTCGTCGAGCCAGCCGTTCTGCGCTGCGGCCTTGAGCATGGCGTACTCGCCGCTCACCTGGTAGACCGCGGTCGGTACACCAAAGGTGTCCTTCACCCGTCGCACGATGTCGAGGTAAGGCATGCCAGGCTTGACCATGACCAGGTCGGCACCCTCGGCGATGTCCATCGCCACTTCCTGCAGCGCCTCGTCGCTGTTCGCAGGGTCCATCTGGTAGGTGTACTTGTTGCCACCCCCGAGGCTGCCAGCCGAACCCACGGCGTCGCGGAACGGGCCATAGAAGCTCGATGCGTACTTGGCCGAGTAGGCCATGATGCGGGTATGGATATGGCCACCCGCGTCCAGCGCACGACGCACCGCTCCGATGCGGCCGTCCATCATGTCGGACGGTGCGACCATGTCGGCGCCGGCGCGGGCATGGGTGATGGCCTGGCGCTCGAGCACGGCGACCGTCTCGTCGTTCATGACGTATCCGGCATCGTCGATCAGGCCGTCCTGACCGTGGCTGGTGTAGGGGTCGAGGGCGATGTCGGTGATGATGCCGAGGTCGGGCAGCGAGCTCTTGAGTGTGGCCACCGCCCGCGGCACCAGGCCGTCCGGGTTGTAGGCCTCGCGCGCGTCGAGTGACTTCAGCGGCGTATCGATGACCGGGAACAGTGCCAGGGCCGGTATGCCCAGCTCGTGGGCGCGGCGAGCGGTCTCCAGCAAGCCGTCGAGCGACTGGCGCCGCACGCCTGGCATCGAGGCGACCGCTTCCTCGCGCCGCTCGCCGTCGAGGACGAACACCGGGAGGATGAAGTCGGCAGGACTCAGTGAGGATTCCCGGACCATGCGCCGTGACCAGTCATCGTGGCGCATGCGGCGCAGCCGGGTGGCGGGGAACAGGCGGCTGGGGAGGGTCATGGCAGTCTCCGGCAAGTGCCGAGAGTGTAAATCAGGGCTGACATGCGGGGTATCCGGCAGCGGTCAGTCGTCTTGTTCGCCCCGCTGCGGTGCGCTCGACACCGCCGAGTCGGCCGTGAGCATGCTGCTGATGCGGCCGATCGCCTCGTCGACGCCTTGGCGGTTCAGGCTGGAGAAGAGTTGCGCACTGCTGGCGAGCGGTTTCTCCGCCAGCGCCCGCCGCACCTTGGCGAGTGTCTGCACGGCCTCGCCGCGCGACAACTTGTCAGCCTTGGAAAGCAGCACATGCACCGGCAATCCCCGCGGCGCGATCCAGTCGAGCATCTCCTCGTCGATGGTCTTCATCGGGTGTCTCGCATCCATGATCACCACCAGCCCCGCCAGAGACTCGCGGCCCTCCAGGTAGCCGCCGACCAGCGCATTCCAGTTGCGGCGCATCGCCTCCGGCACCTTGGCAAAACCGTAGCCTGGCAGGTCCACGAGCAGCCCTCGGGCGCCCCAGGCGAAGAAGTTGATGAGCTGTGTGCGACCCGGTGTGCGCGACACATAGGCGAGGCGCCTGCGGTTGGCCATGGCATTGATGGCGCTCGACTTGCCGGCGTTGGAGCGCCCGACAAAGGCGACCTCGGGCGTGCCGGGTGGTGGCAGGTCGCGCAGCTTGTCGAAGGAGGTGACGAAGTGGATGTCGTGGAGGACGGCCATGGTGGCTCGGAAGGGTCGGCGGGCACGGGCACGGTGCACATCCGCGCAATCGCGGTGGATGAACTAGAATCCCCGCAGTCAAAGGAATGTACACCCCGGAGTCGTCATGAAGCGGTATCTTTCCACGCTCGCTCTCCTCTGCATCGCTACCAGCGCCTCTGCCGAAGCGCCGAAGCCGGATCTGGCCCGGGCCGAGCAGCTGGTCACCACCGTCTGCGCAGCCTGCCACGGTCTCAAGGGCATGAGTCCCGCACCAACCAACCCTCATCTTGCCGGTCAGCACCCAGCCTACACCGCCAAGCAGCTCGCCAACTTCAAGGGTGGCGTGCGGCAGAACGCCATCATGGCCGGCATGGCGGCGATGCTCAGCCCGGAGGACATGGTGAGCGTCGCAGCCTACTTCGCCAGGCAGACGCCCCCACCGCCGGCCGGCAGCAATGCCGAGTTGGCCAAAGTGGGCGAGGCCCTCTATCGCTACGGCAACGCATCCAAGGGTCTGCCCGCATGCACCGGTTGCCATGGCCCGAACGGTGCCGGCATCCCGGACCAGTACCCTCGTCTGGCGGGCCAGTATCCCGACTACGTCTACACCCAGCTCAAGGCGTTCTCCGCCTACGAGCGCAACCACATCATGATGAACGGTGTGGCCAGCCGTCTGAGCGACAGTGAGATGAAGGCGGTCGCGGAGTACCTTTCCGGTCTCAAGTGAGTCCGACCCGCCGCAGGGCCGCGACCAACTGCGACTGCAGGACCGTGGCGCTGAAGTTCGACCTGAAGTAGTCGTGGCCGAGCCGCCCCGAGCGCGCACGCAGGTCGGGAGCTGCGGCAAGGCGAGTGACGGCTGCCGCCAGCGCGGCGGGGTCGTCGGGTGGCACGAAGGTCAGGCCGGATGTCGCGGAATCTGACTCCGCAGGGTAGCCCTCGCCGCTGCGGGTGACCACCGGACGGCCACAGGCCAGGGCCTGGAAGACCTTGTTCGGGATCACCCGGCCCGCCTTGGCCGAGGCGCCGAACACACCCAGCAGGATGTCCGCCGCGAGGATGCGTTGCGGCAGACGGGCGTAGTCGATCGCATGCTCGAAGCGCACCTGGGTGAGACCGCTCGCCGACGCTCGGGCGGCAGGCCGCTCCGGGCCATCGCCCAGGAGTGTCCAGACGATGGCGGCGTCCTGGCATAGCCGTGCCGCCTCGATCACGGTGCCTGTGCCGTGCAGACCGATGAAGCTGCCAAAGAACAGCGCCTCCACCGTCTGCCCGGCGGGTCGCGCCGGCGCCGGACGGAACAGTGCTTCTTCGGCACCCACCCAGAGGACCTGGATGCGATCCTCTGCGACGCCCAGACGCTCGGCGAAGAATCGCGCGTGTGCGGGCGTGTCGGCGATCACCAGGTCGCACGCGCTGAGCAGGCCCGATTCCCAGCGCAGCAGAGCCTGCGCTGCCGAAGAGGTCTCGCTGAACCGCCGCTGCTCGAACACCTGCTTGTCCCAGGCCGAGATGAGGGGGTCGGCGATCACCGGGATCTGCTTGCGCCGACCGTATCGCAGTGCCGCACCGAGGTCCCGCTGACGGAAGCACGGCACCCAGATCAGCGAAGGCGCCCGATGGACCTGCAGGGATGCCCAGAGGTCGCCGATCGAGGCGATCGGTGGCCGGAAGTCCCGGATCCCCCAGCCGAGGTCGCGAAACAGCCCCCGCACGATCCGGTTGCGCGAATATCCGGGGTCGGAGCGGCCCCACCAAAGGATCCAGCCCGTCATCGCCGTCTGGCAAGTCGGAAGCGTTCACGGGCCTTGGCCAGACGGATGAAGCGTTGGAACGCATACATGTAGCTGACGATCACACCGTCCAGGCCATTGACGAACTCCCGGCGCAGCACCAATTGCTTGAAGAATGCAGCGATCGGCGTGAGCAGGAGCATCAAGCCCGAGGGTTCACGAGAGGCTTCGAACAGGCTTTCGGCCTGTGCCGAGGAGTAACGATTCATCTTCTCCACATGGTGGGAAAGGGAGCGGAAGGACCGATGCAGGACGGATGAACGGAACTCACCGACACTACCGGAACGCATCCGTACCGAGTCGTGTACAGGATGATCGCTGAATCCCCCACAGTCTCGACGGTACAGTCGGATCGGCCTGTGGAAGGCTGTCCAGTGATGGCCTTTCTCCTGGAACGGGTACAGCGGCAGGATCGGCAATCGATATGCCGCATGACTCGGCATGCCCCGGCTGAAAACCTCACGGATCTCGACAGCGAGTTCGGGCGAGACCTCTTCGTCGGCATCGATGTTCAGAAGCCACTGGTTGCGACACAGGGACTCCGCGAACACCTTCTGCGGGCCATACCCCGTCCACTCACGGAACGAGACCTTTGCCCCCAGATCCCCGGCAACCTGAGCAGTCTCATCGGTGCTGCCGGAGTCCACTACGATCACTTCGTCGACCCAGTCCCGGACCGCTCGGATAGCGGTCGGGATACGGTCAGCCTCATCCTTGGCGATGATGAACACCGAAATCCCGAGTCTCTCCATCAGTAGATCCTCTGCTCTCCAATCGGCCTTGTCTTGAAGCGCCGGTGCACCCACAGATACTGCTCCGGCGCGGCTCGTACCGCATCTTCGATCATCGCAGTGACACGGCGGGTGTCTGCGAACTCGTCCGCCGTCGGGAAACCCTCGAGTGCGGGTAGCAGGCGGATGCGGTAGCCGAGGCATCCTGGCAGACGCATCGGGAAGAAGGGCACCACCGCAGCCCCGGTCATCTGCGCCAGACGAGCGGTGGTGGTCACGGTGAGTGCCGACACGCCAAAAAAGGGTACGAACGCCACTTGCGTCGTGCCGCCGTAGTTCTGGTCGGGGGCGTACCACACGGCATGGCCGCGCCTGAGTTCGCGCAGCATGCCGCGGACATCGTCGCGTTCCACCGTGCCATGCGCCCGCGCGGCACGGGAAGCGCGGATCACCTCATCCATCAGCGGATTCTTGTGCTTGCGGTACATCAGGCTTATGATCTGGTGAAGAGCCAGCAAGTGACCACTCACTTCCAAGTGCGTCATGTGGCAGGTGAGCAGGATCACGCCCTTGCACCTGGCGAGCGCCGTCTGTAGATGCCCAAGACCTTCGAGGTGAACCAGCGGCGCGAGCCGTCGGTCGCTCCAGAACAGGGCCATCGCGGTCTCGCATACCGCCATGCCCAGCGATGCGAAATGCGCCCGCAGCAGACGCTCACGATCTGCTTCGCAGAGCTGTGGAAAACACAGTCTCAGATTGGTACAAGCGATTTTTCGACGGTGTGGTGAGGCGAGATAGAGGACACGGCCCATCAGTTGGCCGAGCGGGACGAGGGCGCGGTACGGCAACCGTGCGAGCAGGGCCAGGCTGAGCAGCATCGACCAAGCGGCCCAGTAGCGCAGGCGCAGGCGCTCGAAGCGGAACAAGGGTAGAAGGCGGATCGCCAAACAGCACTCCGGTGAAGCCGGCGCCGTGGGCAAAGGGCCGGACGGGCGCCGATGCTACACTGCAGCGACATGCCTGTCGCCCGACTGCTCTACACGCTGCTGTCCGTGTTGGCGCTGCCTGCGGCAGCAGTGTTCCTGTGTTGGCGTGGTCGCCGCCATGCCGGCTACCGTCATGATTGGGGCGAGCGCTTTCTCGGGCTGACGTCGCGACCGGACACCGATGCCCGTCCTCTGGTCTGGATCCACGCCGTCTCGGTCGGCGAGACGCGTGCTGTGGGGCCGCTGGTGGAGGCACTGCTTGCCATGCAGCCGGGGCCGCGGGTCCTGCTGACGCATGGCACGCCCACCGGTCGGGATACCGGACGCGCCCTTTTCGGTGGCCGCATCCGCCAGGCCTACCTGCCTTACGACCTGCCGTGGGCAGTGGCGAACTTCCTCGAGCGACAGCGGCCGGTTCTCGGACTGCTGGTCGAGACCGAGGTCTGGCCCAATCTGGTCGCCGCCTGTCGCACGCGTGGCATCCCCCTGTGCCTGATCAACGCCCGCATGTCGCAGCGATCGCTGCGTGGCTACCTGCGGGTAACAGCCCTGACCAGACCTGCATTCGCGGGCCTGACCCGCACACTTGCGCAGACCCAGGCGGATGCCGACCGGCTGGCGCAGCTGGGCGCGGTCGATGTCCGGGTCACCGGCAATCTCAAGTCGGACGCCGATCCGGACCCCCGCCAGGTGGCAGCGGGCTGCGCCTGGCGGCAGACCTGGGACGCTGCCGAGTGCGCCTGCGGCAGGGCTTCACGCCCGGTCTGGCTGGCGGCGAGCACGCGTGAGGGCGAGGACGATGCGGTGATCCGCGCGGCATGCGACGTCGCCGCCACACATCCGCAGGCCCTGCTGGTGTGGGTGCCCCGCCACCCGCACCGCATCCCGCAGATCGAGGCGGCGCTCGCCCGTGCCGGCCTGATCCACCAGCGGCGCAGCCGCACCACCGCTCCGAATCCGGGTACGTTGGTCTGGCTCGGCGACAGTCTCGGCGAACTCGCCGCCTACATCGCGAGCGCGGATGTGGTCTTCATGGGCGGCTCGCTCGCCGACACCGGTGGCCAGAATCTCCTCGAGCCCTGCGCTCAGGGCAAGCCAGTGATCGTCGGTCCGCACACCTTCAATTTCCTCGAGGTGACGGATCAGGCACTTGCTAACGGAGCCGCCTTGCAGGTGGCTGATGCGCCGGAGCTCGGCTCGGCCGTTAGCGGCCTGCTGGCGGATGCCGACCGCAGGTCAAAGATGGGCGGTGCGGCGCTGGCTTTCCGTCAGCGCCACCGCGGCAGCCTGTCGAGGACGCTCGCCGACCTCGCCGACCTGCTTCCGCCGCTTCAGCTGGCGGGGGGGACATCGCCGGGGTCGGGCTCCTCGCTCACGGGTACACGGTAGGACTCGCTGGCCCAGGCGCCGAGGTCGATCAGGCGGCAGCGTTCGCTGCAGAAGGGTCGGTAGGGGTTAGAGGGCTGGTACAGGCACTCGATACCGCAATGCGGGCACAGCACCCTGCGTTGCGGACCCTCGGCCACGCTCAGTTGCCGTAGGCGATGGCGAGCCCGAACGAGACATCCTCCTCACAGGGCCGGGGCCGGGTCGTCTCGCTAAAGCGGGAGAACCGCACCAGCAGCGCGATGCGGTTGGCGCTCACCTCGGGGATGGCCGTCAGGTCCGGCGACAGGTCGATGCCGACCAACAAGGGTTGCCGCATGCCGAGCGGGCGCTGGAAGAGGCCACCCAGCGCCTGCAGCGATTCGACCTCGGAGCAGGCCCGGAGCAGGTTCAGTGCCACCTCGACGCCCTCCCGCACGCTGCCGAAGTCCGCCAGCCAGTCCAGCAGCCGCTCCCGCCGCCAGACCGGATCCTGAGCCATCCAGAAGTTGAAACTGGGCATATCGAATCGGGTCACGCCACCCGGTACGCGCAGGCGCCCGCGCACCAGCGACAGCCAGGCGTCGTCGCGGGGACGTGAGCCGGTGCGGTGGGCAGACGCGTCGATGCCGTGAATCACGCGCTCGAGGCTCTCGAGTGACCCATCGAGCACCTCGACCCGGATGTCCGGCCGGTGACGCAGTGATCGCAGCTGGTGGCGCAGTCGCTCAGCCTCGCTTCGCACCTCGGCCTTGAGGTCGATGCGCTGGGTCAGATCGAGCAGTTCGCAGAGTGCGACCAGCGCGTACCGGTGCGCCTCGGGCGAGGACTCATAGGCCTGCTCGGTGATGCGGCGCAAGGAATCTTCAAGGCGCAGCAGTAGGCGCACGCGCTCGCTGAGCGGGAACTCATAGCGCAATGGGACCTTGACATTCCCACAAATTTTCATGGCTTCAGCGCCGCTTCAGGACATCGCCTCGCGGAACATATAGCAAGTCCCTGATAGAACGCAAGAAGTGTTTCGTTGAATGACCCCTTGAGTTGGCTGTCTCACACCCCCTGCTTCAGACTTGCCTCGACAAACACGTCGAGGTCGCCGTCCATCACGCCCTTGACGTTGCCCACCTCGACATTGGTACGCAGATCCTTGACCTGGCTCTGGTCGAACACATAGCTGCGGATCTGGTGGCCCCAGCCGATGTCGCTCTTGCCCGCCTCGAGCGCCTGCTGTGCCTCCATGCGCTTGCGCAGCTCGGCCTCGTAGAGCTTGGCGCGCAGCATCTGCATCGCCTCGTCGCGGTTGCGGTGCTGGCTACGGTCGTTCTGGCACTGCACCACGATGCCGGACGGCGCGTGGGTGATGCGCACCGCCGAGTCGGTCTTGTTGATGTGTTGGCCGCCGGCGCCGCTGGCGCGGAAGGTGTCGATGCGGAGGTCGGCCGGGTTGATCTCGATCTCGATGCTGTCGTCCACCTCGGGGTAGACGAACACGCTGCAGAAGCTGGTGTGACGCCGCGCATTGCTGTCGAAGGGCGAGACGCGCACCAGCCGGTGCACGCCGGTCTCGGTGCGCAGGTGACCGTAGGCGTGGTCGCCGCTGATCTTGAGCGTGCAGCTGGTGATGCCGGCCACTTCGCCGTCGGACTCCTCCATCACCTCGATGCCGAAACCCTTGCGCTCGCAGTAGCGCAGGTACATGCGCATCAGCATGCCAGCCCAATCCTGTGCCTCAGTCCCGCCAGCTCCCGACTGGATGTCGATGAAGCAGTTGTTGGGGTCCATCGGGTTGTTGAACATGCGACGGAACTCGAGCTGCCCCACCGCCTTCTGCAAGTCCCCGACATCCGACTCGACCGCGGCGGCCGTGTCCCAATCCTCCTCGGCGCGCGCCATCTCCAGGAGGTCGGAGGCGTCGCGCAGGCCCTCGCGGATGCGGTCGAGCGAGCCGACGACCTCCTCCAGGGATTTCTGCTCGCGGCCCATGTCCTGGGCCCGCTTGGGGTCGTCCCAGAAGTCGCTGGCCTCGCTCAGGCGGACCAGTTCTTCCAGCCGTTCGTGCTTGGCGTCGTAGTCAAAGATACCTCCGCAGCTCGTCGCCACGGCTGGCGAGGTCACTGATCAGCTTGGCGATGGCATTGAGACGTTCGGCATCCATGGGCGGCGGTGTCCTTGCAGAGGGCGCAAGTGTAGCCCATGCTCGGCGCATGTCTCGTGCCCGCTCCTGGCTCCTTTGCCTGGCCACATCGGTGGCAGTGGCCACCCTCCTCGCGGCATGTGCCGACCCTGCCATCCGCCACAAGGACGGCTCCACCAGCAAGCGGGGCTTTGAGCTCTCGAGGGTCGCCAAGGGCGACATCGATGACGTCGCGGAGACGCACCAGCAGGCGGTGATGCGCAGCCTGCGCAACTTGGCGCTGAAGTTCTACAAGCGCAATCCGCGCGAGTTCCGCAAGAGCGGCTTCGATGCCGCGGATGCTGCGGTGGAGGCCTTGTTCGCGCCACTCGGGGATTGGCAGCATGCGCCGCTGCGTGCATCGGACTGGGCCGGACGGCTGGCCGAGACCTGGCAGCCGGAGTACCAGGGTGATCGCGTCAAGGCCCTGATCGAGGGCCTGCTGAGCATGTGCATGGCCAGCTATGACCACCACCGCGAGTTCTATTTCACCACCAGCCTCGATCCGCAGAAGCTCTACAACAGCGCCCGCAACATCGAGGCGGTGGCCTGGAAACTGTCGCAGGCGCACACGCCGCGCGGCGAACCGGTTCTGCTCAGCAACTCCATGGATGCCGAGACCGGCCCCAACCTGAGTTTCGAGCGCGAGTTCGGCAAGCTCATCGCCACCCAGGACAATCTGGCCCTGATCATCGAGGACAAGGGTTCCCGCGCCATCCGCACCGGCGTGGTGAATCTGGCGACCATGGTCTTCCTGCCGATCCCGGTGCGCTAGCCCGGGTCGTTCAGCGGATGGTCACCAGCGCCTGCTGGAACTGCTCGGTGGCAGCCTCCCAGTTGAACCGTGCGGCGTGGCGGATCGCATCGTGGGGCTGCAGCTGCAGTGCACGCAGGCAGGCTGCGCGCAGGTCTGCGTCGAGCGCACCGGCCGGGTTGTCGCCGCCCGCGCCTCCGCCGACCACGTCGAGCGGACCGGGCACCGGGTAGGCGGCCACGGGCAGGCCGCAGGCCATGGCCTCGACCAGCACCAGACCAAAGGTGTCGGTGCGGCTGGGGAACACAAAGACCCGCGCCTGACGGTAGATGTCGGCGAGTTCGGCGTGGGTCTTCATGCCGAAGAAGCTCACGTCCCGGTAACGCTTGCGCAGCGACTCGAGTGCGGGTCCGCCGCCGGCCACCCACTTCTCGCCTGGCAGATCGAGTTCGAGGAAGGCCTCGATGTTCTTCTCCACGGCCACCCGGCCAGCATAGAGGAACACCGGCGGATCCATCTCGCGTCGTGGCGACGCCGGGTCCGGCCGGAAGATGCCGTGGTCGACGCCGCGCGACCAGAAGACGACGTTGGCGAAGCGACGCGAGTCGAGATCGTCGATGATCGCTTGCGTCGGTGCCATGACCGCTGCGGATGGTGCATGGAAGGTGCGCAGCATGGCGTAGGACCAATCGGCCGGAATCGGCGAGCGACTGGCGACGTACTCCGGAAAGCGCGTGTGGTAAGCGGTGGTGAAGCGCCAGCCACGGTCCAGCGCGACCCCGCGGGCCGCCCAGCCGAGCGGCCCCTCGGTCGCGATGTGCAGCGCGTCGGGCGCGAAGGCGTCGATGCGGCGCGCCACCATGCCCTTGGTGCAGAGCGACAGGCGGATGTCCGGGTAGGTCGGGCAGGGCAGGGTACGAAAGCCCTCGGGGGTGAGAAAGCCCACCGCGTGGCCGAGCCGCTCGAGTTCGGCACCAGTGTTCTGCAGCGTCTTCACCACGCCGTTGACCTGCGGCAGCCAGGCGTCGGTGACGATCAGGATCCTCTTCACGCGGTCTCGCCTACCGGTGCGCCCAACATCCTCGGCGTTGCTGCCAGCAGCGCAGGTCTTGCGGCCTTGTCGCCGCCGCGCCACGGCCAGTGGACCAGACGCAGTTCGCCTTCGGCGGTCTCGATCAGGGCGGTGAGGCTCTCCACCCAGTCGCCATCGTTACAGTAGAGAACACCATCGACCTCGCGGATCTCGGCCTTGTGGATGTGCCCGCAGACCACACCCTGGTAACCCCGCCGGCGGGCTTCGCCGACCACCGCGTGCTCGAATTCGGTGATGAAGTTCACGGCCTTCTTGACCTTGTGCTTGAGGTACTGCGACAAGGACCAGTAGGAGAAGCCGAGCCGGTGGCGCACGGCATTGAAGCCCTTGTTGAGCTTGAGGATGAGGGTGTACAGCGTGTCGCCGAGCAGTGCCAGCCAACGTGCGTGCTGCAGCACGCCGTCGAACAGGTCGCCGTGGATCACCCAGAGTCGTCGACCGTCGAGCAGGCGGTGCACCACCTCATCGACGATCTCGATGTCGCCGAAGCGCATGCCAAGGAACTGTCGCGCCACCTCGTCGTGGTTGCCGGCCACGTAGACCACCCGCGTACCCTTGCGCGCCTTGCGCAACACCTTCTGCACCACGTCGTTATGGGTCTGCGGCCAGTACCAGCCCTTGCGCAGTTGCCACCCGTCCACGATGTCACCGACCAGATACAGGACATCGGACTCATGGTGGCGCAGGAAATCGAGCAGACAATCCGCCTGGCACCCGGGCGTGCCGAGGTGCACGTCGGAGATCCAGATCGCCCGGCACCGCTGGCCTTCGCCTGCGGCGGGCGGGTCCTCCGGCAGGTCGCCGATGGCGTTCATGGCGCGCATCGTGCATGGCGCGCATGACGGCCCGATGACAGTTCGCCGGGTGCCTGCAAGGGGTTCGAGGGTGAACCGTGCGCCCACTCGACGTGTCTACCTCGTGGTTCTCGTCACTGCCCGGATGATGAAACGACCGACCCGTTGCCTGTGGCCGCTCCCTCTCCTCGCCCTTTTGACGGCTTGTGCCAGCGCACCGCAGCCGCAACCGGGTGACGCACCCCGGCTGGACCTGCCCGTAGTCGGAGAGGTCTGGCGCTACCGTGAACTCAACGGCTTCCGCGACGAGGTGGTGGCCGATGTCAGCTACACCGTGACGCGGGCCGACGCCGGCGGCATCGATCTGGCGATGAGCGTGGCTGGCTCTCCCCTGAGTGCCCTGCGCGATGGCCAGACCGAGCGCTACGCGCGCCCTTGGGACGTGCTCGAGGACGCGGTCTACGATCGCCTTCGCCGCTACGAGCCCGCGCTCCCTCTGGTGCGCGTCGATGCGCCGGTGGGTCGCCGCGTCGAGGACCGTGCCCGGGTGCAGAGGCCGCCGCAGAGGGGTGCCGAGAACTGGACCACGCTGAGTCGCTTCACTGGTTGGGAGACGGTGACAGTACCGGCCGGGACCTTCCGCGCTGCCCGCTACGAACGGGTGACGAGCTACTACGATGCTGACGTCTTCCGTTGGCGTACCGAGCGCCGCGAGAAGCTCTGGTATGCGCCGGAGGTCGGGCGCTGGGTGCGGCGCGAGTTGACCGGCACCTGGACGCGACCGCCCTGGCAGCGGGGAAGACGCCACGAGATCCTGCGTGACGACTGGATCGTCTGGGAACTCACCGGCCACGAACGCCCCTGATGCGGGCCAGGGGGCACGCCATGGCTTCTGTTCGTGGGTGGCCAGGCCCCGCCCCATGCGCGCGTGGACTCCGCTAGTGCCGGCGCCACCACAGCGGCAGGTAGAGCGCGCCCTGCAGACTTCCCAGCAGGCCGAAGGCGATGGAGGCGGCCACCCCGGTTCCGGCGTCGATGCCCAACAGCGGGAACAGCCAGGCCGCCGCCGCCTCGCGGCTGCCAAAGCCGAACGCGCTAGCCGGGAGCGCCGCTGCGATGAACAGGCCGCCGGCCAGCACCAGCATCGCGGCCAGCCCCGGTTCGGCGCCGACCGCCCGACAACAGCACCACAGCGCGGCACAGCTCAAGGCCTGGACGCCGAACGATGACACGGCGGCATGGCGCCAGAGGGGTGCTTGCGGCCCCGGAACGCCGAGTGGTCGGACCTGCGCCGCCGCCGGCGGCAAGAGCAGGAGCAGCGGTCCGCAGGCAATGGCAGCCAGCAGCAGCGTCAGTGCTTGCGGTGGCGATGCGGTCGACCAGGGTGTCGCGACAAGCGCCATCACCGCGAGCATCCAGAGTCCGGTGATGCGATCGAGCAGGACGCTGGCGGCGGCGCGCGCCAGGGAACATCCGGACCCTGTGAGCCAGGCGCTGCGCCAGGCATCGCCGCCGAGCGTGGCACCCGGCAGCACGGTGTTGAGACTGACCCCCTGCGCATAGCGCACCACGAATCCGCTCGCCGGGCGGTGGCAGCCGAGGTCCGCGGCGATGCGCCGCCAGCGCAGGGCGGACAGGAGGTTGGCAGCGACCGCGGCAGCCAGGCCGAGAGCCAAAGGCAAGGGCTCGAGCGTCAACAGGCGGCGCCCGATGTCTGCTGCATCGAGATGCCAGGCCAGCAGGCCGAGCAGGGCGATGCCGGCCGCCCACTGCAAGGCCTTGGGCCAGGGACTCACTGCGCCGGCGGGCGGGTGCGCGCGATGTACTGCGGGCGCCCCTGGGGCTCGTGGTAGATGCGCGTGAGCAGTTCGCCGAGCACGCCAGTGGCCACCAGTTGTACGCCAAGCAGCAGCAGCAGAAGGCCGAGGAAGAGCAGGGGCCGTTGGCCGATGTCTGCGCCAAACACCAGTTTGTCGATGCTCAGCCAGGCCAGTACGCCAAAGCCAGCGAGCCCGAGCAGCGCGCCGATGCTGCCGAAGGCATGCAAGGGCCGGTGCAGGAAGCGCATCGAGAAGCGGACCCAGAGCAGGTCGAGCAGCACGCGAACGGTGCGGTCGATGCCGTACTTGCTTTTGCCGCGGGTGCGCGGGTGGTGGCGCACCGGCACCTCGAGCAGGCGCGCCCCGGCCTCCACCGCCAGCGCGACGATGAAGCGGTGCTGCTCGCCATACAGGCGCAGCCGCTCGATCACCTCGCGCCGGTAGACCTTCAGTGCGCAGCCGTTGTCCTTGAGCTGGATGCCGGTCACCCGGGCGATCAGGCGGTTGGCGATGCGCGAGGGCAGTCGGCGCGATACCGCGGCGTCCTGGCGGTCCTTGCGCCAGCCCGAGACGAGGTCGATGTCCGGCCGCTCGGCGAGGATCTGCAGCAGGCCCGGGATGTCGGCAGGGTCGTTCTGCAAGTCACCGTCCAGGGTGGCGATGAAGCGGCCCCGCGCCGCATCGAAGCCGGCCTGCAGCGCGGTCGACTGGCCGTAGTTGCGGATCAGCAGGACCGGCCTCAGCCATGGCCGGTGCTGTGCCAGGGCCTCGATGCACGTCGCACTGTCGTCATCCGAACCATCGTCGACCAGTACCAGTTCGAACCCGCGACCTTGCAGCGCGGCTTCGACGCGGTCGAGCAGCTCCGGCAGGTTCTCCGCCTCGTTGAACACCGGGATGACGACCGAGACCTCGGGTGGAGCTTGCGATCGGGATGCGGAGTCGTCGGCCATCGTCGTGGTGTCGTTCGGCGGTTCTCGAAGTGCCGTTCGGTTGTCGGCTAGTCGGCTGCGATTGTGCCGGATGCACCGTCAGGAGGTGCGCCCATTCGCCGCATGAGTGCGGCCACCAATGCCGCGACCAGTGCCACCAGCAGCATGGCGATCAGCGCATCGCTCGGGAAATGCCGGCCGAGTCCGACGCGGCAGACGCCCATCAGTGCACCACAGGCGAGTCCGCCGAGCAGCCATGCCCGTCTGCGCCGCCGGGAACTTGCCGCCCAGGCCCCGGCCACCGGCAGGGTGGCGAAGGCGACGTGCCCGGAGACGAAGCTGCAGTTCCTGGCACAGCCGTCGGCGGGCAGCCAGACCGGTGCATACGCGGCAGTGCCGCCGAACGCTGCGATCTGTGACGGCCGCGGACGCCCCCAGTGTTCCTTGAGTCCGGCGTTGACCAACAGACCCGGCCCCAGTGCGACGACCAGCAGCAGGTAGATGGCCCGGTGCAGGTTCAGTGAGGGTGCCTTCGGGTCCAGTCGCCGGCGGATGACCAGCCCTAGCACTGCCGCCGCCAGCACGCCGCTGAACCAGTGACTGGCGGTATTGAAGCCCTTGTTGAAGGCGACCATCCCCGGCCAGGACTCGAGCCACCAGTGTCCGTCGCGGTAGAACCAGCCCGAGACTGCGAGGTCGATGCCGGGCAGCAGCAGGAACAATGCGCTGCTCGCCACCAGGGCAGCGATCAGCCAGCCGATGGTGGGCGCACCGTTCACTCGGTCCCGTTCACCGGGTAACCGAGAAAGTCGCGCGTCAGCCAGACGCGGAGTGTCGGTGTCTTGCCCTTGCCGGGCATCCGCATGCCCGTCTCCAGCGGTTCGGCATGGTCGAATGCGGCGGTGAGGCCGGGGCCGAGATCGTGTCGGCTGACCACCAGAAAGGGGCCCTCAGGGGCAGCATCACGCAGGTCGCGGGTCATCTGGAAGTGGTCCCGGTAGCCACTGCGCGGATTCCAGACGCGCAGACCACGGCCGGTCGTTCCCGCATAGAAGCCCAGTTCCGCAGCCAGCTTGCGGTCGTCCACCACCAGGGTGGCGTGCTTGCCGCGAGCCAGAGACTCGACCTGCTTGCCGAGTGCCGACCATCCCCGCAACTCGTCGAGCGGACGTTCGATCTGCCAGCCGACGGCGCGCGCCAGGCCCTCGTGCCCGTAGGCGATCGCGCTGGCCAGGCCGGGGATGAGCAGAGCCAGTACCACCAGCCAGCGCAAGCGCGTGCCCAGCAGGGCTGCGGCCGCCAGAAGGCTGCCAGCGATGTAGGTGGGTGCCGCCCAGTTGGCGAAGGCACGGGAGATCCCGGCCTGCAGGCAGATGAGGAGGAAGAAGGGCACAGCGAAGCATGCCAGCAGGCGCAGCGGTGGCAAGGCCAGGACTGCGCCGGGGCCGACCTCGGTCGGCGCAGACTCCCGCGCGAAGCCGCGCCGCGCAGCGGATGCGGCGGCGATCAGGCCGATGGGTCCGAACACCACCAGTTGCGCTGCCAGGAATTCGAGCAGCCCGCCCACCCCACCGCTCGGCTGCTCGATCTGCGAGATCTCGGCCGTGTGGTGCCAGGTCGGGAAGCCGTGGGCAGCGTTCCACCAGAGATTGGGTGCGAACACCACGCTCGCCGTGAACATCGCCATCCACGGCCCCGGCGTCATCAGCAGCGGTCTGAGTTGCGGCATCAGCAAGAGCGCGAGCAGGGCCGAAACGATGAAGATGCCCATCGTGTACTTGGCGAGCAGGCCCAAGCCCAGCGCCAGCCCCAGTACCAGCCACCAGGTGCCGCCACGACGCAGCGCCTTGACCAGGGCCAGCAAGGCCAGCGACCAGCACAGCAGCAGCAGCGCGTCGGTGGTCATGAACAGCGCATAGAAGTTGGCCAGCGGCGACAGGGCGAACAGGCCGGCGCCGAGCCAAGCGACGCCCGACCGGTAGGGCCACAGCTCGCGGCCGAGGGCGAAGATGACCAGTGGCGTGAGCAGGAAACAGAGGGAGGCCGGCAGTCGGACACAGAAACCGGTGTCTCCGCAGAGGGCGCGGCTGCCGCCGATGACCCAGGCGATCAGCGGCGGCTTCGAGTAGTAGCCCCACTCGGGGCTGAAGGACCAGACGGCGTACTGTGCCTCGTCGTAGTGCAGGTCGATGTCCATCAAGCCGCGCACGATAAGGCGCAGCAGCCCCAGGGCGAGCATCAGCACAGCAAGCAGCGCCAGGTCCGAGCGTCGGTGGTGGGGTGTCGGGAAAAGGGTCACTCGGCGTCGAGCGAGGCGCGATGGCGTGGCAGTATAGCGTCCCGTTCCAAGGCCCCTCTCGCCAGTAGCCATGCGCATCCTCGTCACCGGCACCGCCGGCTTCATCGGCGCCGAGACCGCCATCGCGCTGGCGCGTCAGGGCCACGTGGTGGCCGGGGTGGATCACCTCGATGACTATTACGACGTGCGCCTGAAGCAGGCGCGCTGGGCCCGCGCAGCCGCGGAGGACGTGCAGCAGCAGCGCCTGGACATCGCCGACGCAGCGGCCTTGCAGGCATTGTTCGCCGACTTCAAGCCAGAGCGTGTGGTGCATCTGGCGGCACAGCCCGGTGTGCGCTACTCCATCGAACACCCGCAGGCCTATGTGCAGAGCAATCTGGTCGGCTTCGCCAACGTGCTCGAGGCCTGCCGCCGTCACCACATCGGTCATCTGGTCTACGCCTCCAGCAGCAGCGTCTACGGCGGCAACCGCAAGCTGCCGTTCGCCGAGTCGGACGCGGTGGACCACCCGGTGAGCCTGTACGCCGCCACCAAGAAATCCAACGAGTTGCTGGCGCACAGTTACAGCCATCTCTACCAGTTGCCGGTGACCGGGCTGCGTTTCTTCACCGTCTACGGCCCGTGGGGCCGGCCGGACATGGCGGTATGGCTGTTCTCGTCGGCGATGCTCGACGGGCGTCCGATCGCACTCTTCAACCGCGGTGAGATGCGCCGCGACTTCACCTATGTGGACGACGTCGTCAGCGGTGTGCTGCGCGTGCTCGAGGCCGTGCCGGTGGCCGATCCGGGCTTCGACACACTGCATCCGGACCCTGGCCGAAGCTGGGCGCCCTATCGCGTGTTCAACATCGGCAACCACAGGCCCGTGGCGCTGCGCGACTTCGTCGCCGCACTGGAGGATGCCTTTGGCGTACGCGCCATCCTCGAAGAGCAGCCGATGCAGCCCGGGGACGTCGAGGCGACCTTCGCCGATGTCGATCGGTTGCGCTTGGTGACCGGATTCGCTCCGGCCACGCCATTGGCCGAGGGCTTGCGGCGCTGGGCGGTCTGGTACCGGGGCTGGCGCGAGTCGGCGAGCTAGCTGCCGCAGCGTGACTGGAGGTGCGCCAGAGCCTCCTGCACCTGGTCGATCAGCACCAGACAGAGGTCCCCCGGCGCCAGGCGTTCGAGTCCGCGGTCGATGGCGGCGAACTCGCCGTCGATCGCCTCGACGTGTCGGGCCCGGGTAGTGCCCCGCAGGCCCTCGCGCAGCAGACGGATCACCTCGCCCTCGGCGCGTCCGCGCTGACAGGCGTCCTGATAGAGGATCACCTCGTCGAAACAGTCACCGAGGATCTCGGTCTGGCGGCGGATGTCCTCGTCGCGCCGGTCGCCGGCGCCGCTGATCACCACCACCCGCTTGCCGCTGCCAAGGCGTTCCACCGCCTCGGCCAGAGCGACCATGGCGTCCGGGTTGTGTCCGTAGTCGGCGATCACCGTGGCGCCTCGATAGTGGAGCCGGTTGAAGCGCCCGGGGGCCGCCCGGAGGTCGCCGGTGAAGCTCCCGAGTGCCGCCGCGATGACATCGAAGCCCAGGCCGAGCGCCCAGCCGGCGGCGACCGAAGCCAGCACGTTGTCGACCTGGAAGCCGATGCTGCCGCCGAGGGTGAGCGGGATGTCGCGCAGCGGCAGACGCACCAAGACCTCGCGTTCGACGCAGACCACATCGTCTCCTTCCACCGTCACCAAGCGTTCGCCGCGCGCGCGGTGTGCCTCCAGGTTCGCCAGTCGCGGGTCGCGGGCGAACAGTGTGACGCGTGCCGGACTCGACTCCGCCATGCGCGCCACCAGAGGGTCACTGGCATTGAGCACCGCGGTGCCCGACGGCTTGACGTTCTGCACGATGACACGCTTGACCACCGAGAGGTCCTCGACGGTATTGATGTAGTTGAGCCCGAGGTGGTCGCCGACGCCGATGTTGGTGACCACCGCCACATCGCAGCGGTCAAAGCCGAGCCCCTCGCGCAGGATGCCGCCTCGCGCCGTCTCGAACACCGCTGCATCGACGTCGGGGTGCAGCAGCACGTTGCGCGCGCTCTTCGGACCGCTGCAGTCACCGTCGTCGATGCGGAGGTCGCCGACGTAGACGCCGTCGGTCGTCGTCATTCCGGCACGCAGTCCCGATCCCTGCAGCATCCGCGCGATCAGCCGCACCGTGGTGGTCTTGCCGTTGGTGCCGGATACAGCGACCACCGGGATGCGGCCGTCCTCGCCCGGCGGGAACATCAGATCGACGATGGCCTCGCCCACCGCCCTCGGTCTGCCGTAGGAGGGCGCGAGGTGCATACGCAGTCCGGGTGCCGCGTTGACCTCGACGATGCCGCCGCCGGTCTCCTCCAGCGGCCGGTGCACGCCGCTGCAGACCACGTCGACGCCGCAGATGTCGAGCCCCACCATCTTCGCTGCCTGTATGGCACGCTGCGCCACCTCGGGGTGGACGTGGTCGGTGACGTCGGTGGCGGTGCCGCCGGTACTGAGGTTGGCGTTGTTGCGCAGCACCACCCGCTGGCCACGTTCCGGTACGTCGTCCGGGCCCAGACCGGCCACGGCGAGCGTGGCCAGCGCGATGTCGTCGAGTCGGATCCGGGTCAGTGAGGTGGCATGCCCCTCACCGCGCAGCGGGTCCCGGTTGACCTCTTCGATCAACTCGCGGACGCTGTGGACGCCGTCGCCAGTGACCAGGGGGGGGTCGCGGCGGGCGGCGGCGACCAGACGATCACCCACAACCAGCAACCGGAAGTCGTTGCCTGGCAGGTAGCGTTCGACCATGACCTCGTCGCCGAAGGGCTCGGCCACCGCGTAGGCCGACTCCACCGCTTCGCGGCTGCGCAGGTTCACGGCGACGCCCTTGCCCTGGTTGCCGTCTCTCGGCTTGACCACCACCGGCAGTCCGATGTCCTGCGCAGCGGCCCAGGCTTCGGTGGCACTGCCCACGGTGCGGCCGAGCGGCACCGGCACCCCTGCGGCATGCAGCAGTTCCTTGGTGAGTTCCTTGTCCTGGGCGATGGATTCGGCGATGGCACTGGTGCCACCGGTCTCGGCGGCCTGGATGCGTCTCTGTCGCGAGCCCCAACCGAACTGCACCAGGCTGCCTTCGGTCAGTCGACGATACGGGATACCGCGCGCCGTCGCGGCCTGAACGATGGCCCCGGTGCTCGGCCCGAGGCGGATGTCCTCGTCCAATCCGCGCAAGCCGGAGAGCGTCGCTTCGACGTCGAACGGGGCACCGTCGCGCGTGGCGCGGAGAAGTGCCTCGGCGGACTCGAAGGCGCGGCGTCCGACCGCCTCTTCGCTGCACTGAACCACCACCTGATAGACGTTCTCGCGTACCGCGTGGACCGTACGACTGAAACTCACCGGGCAACCGGCAGCGGTCTGCAGGGCCAGCGCGACCGCTTCCAGAGCATGCGCCAGCGACGGGTGTCCGACCCCGGCAGGCGACTCGATCGGGCCGAGTGCCGGTAGACGCGCGCGCAGGTTCTGCTCGAAGCCGGGCAACTTGTCGAGTCGAGCCTCCTCCGCATCCAGCGCGACGATCGCCTCGATCGCGGTCTCGCGTGTCCAGAGGTTCGGTCCGCGCAGCGCGCGGATACGGGAGACTTCCATGATCAGGGCCTCAGGCCGTGACCGGGTGCAGTACGGCGGCGCGGATGCGTGCGCAGTCCAAGCCCATCGCCCAGGCCGCTGCCACCGCGGCGAGGTGGGCGCGGCAGCCCGGTGTGTCGGGGCAGCCCCCAGGCAGGTCGGCAGCCTCGCACAGCACCTCGGCCGTCGCGCCGCGCAGCAACTGCAACTCGCCACCACGAAGCACGACCGCGCGCCCACCCGCCGAGAGGTGGCCGGTCACCACCGGGTGCGCAGCATCGCGGGAGAAGAAAACGACCTCTCCGGCGCTGAGTCCGGCGAGACCGGAGACGATCTCGTCTTCCGCATTGAGGACCGCCACCCCCCAACTGGCGACCACGTCCACCTGCGTGCGCAGGATGGTGCGCAACTGATCTGGTGTCTCCATGTCGCGGTCGGGGAAGGTCTCGGCGGTGTCGAGACCGGTCACCACGCCCACCGCACAGACGTCATAGGAGGTGCCCTCGTCGAGCAGTTCGCGCATCGGCGTCTCGATCACCGCGGCCTCGACCGCCGGGTTCATCAGCACCTTGCGGCCCTGCTCGTACACCGACTCGCGGCGCGGTGCTGCAAGGATGCCGGCGGCCGCGGTAGGGGCGGCGCAGACCAGACCGGTCCGCCACGGGTGCAGCGAGAGGATGCGGGCGATGAGCTGCGCAGTGAGCGCTGTGCCATGGCTGCCACTCACGCCGACCAGCGGGATGCGACCCGTGGCATCTTCAGGGAACAGATGGTCGATGATGGCCTTGCCCACCGGCTGCGGTGACCCCTCCGCCGGTCTGATGTGCATCAGCAGTCCCGGGCCGGCGTTGACCTCGACGATGGCGCCGCCAGTGGCGGCGAAGGGTCTGCCGATGTCGGCGCTGACGATGTCGATGCCGGCGACGTCGAGCCCGACGATGCGCGCTGCCAGGCAGGCCTGAGCGGCGACCGCGGGGTGCACTTGGGCGGTGCAGTCGATGGCGACATTGCCGTTGCGCTGGATCACCACCTCGGTCCCGGCATCTGGCACCGCGTCGCCGTCGGCGTAGCCTTGGCGGGCGATCTCGAGTCGCGCCGCGGAATCGAGGCGCACGCGGTTGAGCGGCTGGTCCTCGCCGTGGCCCCGGCGCGGGTCGCTGTTGAGCTGTGAGTCGATCAGCTCGATGAGGGTCGAGCGGCCATCCCCGATAACGCGGGCGATGTCACCGCGCGCGGCTGCCACAAGGCGGTCTCCGACCACCAGCAGGCGGTGCTCGAGTCCATCGATGAAGCGTTCGACGAGTACACCACTGCCCTCGTGGATGGCGACCGCGTACGCGGCCTCCACCTCTTCGCGGGTCGACAGGTTGGTGAACACGCCGCGTCCGTGGTTGCCGTCGAGCGGCTTGACCACCACCGGCAAGCCGAGGTCCTCGGCGGCTTCCCAGGCCTCGTCGGCGCTGTCGACCTGGCGGCCGCGCGGTACCGCGACGCCGCAAGCCTAGAGCAGCTGCCGGGTGAGCTGCTTGTCGCGCGAGATGCCTTCGGCGATGGCGCTGGTGCCGTCGGTCTCGGCAGTCCAGATCCGGCGCTGCGCGGCGCCGTAGCCGATCTGCACCAGATTGCCGTCGTTCAGGCGGATCCACGGGATGCGTCGCGCCCTGGCCGCCGCGACGATGTGGGAGGTGCTCGGGCCGAGGCACAGGGAGTCGGCCACCTCGCGCAGTTCTTCCACCACCGCAGCGACAGCGAAGGACTCGCCGTGGATGGCGGCGAGCACCATGTCGCGCGCCGCCTCCATGGCGCGCCGCCCGACCGCTTCGTGCTGCACGCTGATCGCCACCTTGTACACGCCTCGCCGCGAGATCTCCCGAGCGCGGCCGAAACCACCCTCGAACCCCGCCATCGACTGCAACTCGAGCGAGACGTGCTCCATGATGTGGGCGGGCCAGGTGCCACGGTGCAGGCGCTGCAGAAAACCTCCGCGCTCGCCGACACTACAGCGATGCTCGATGAGCCCCGGCAGCCATGCTTCCAGACGCTCGGGCAGGCCGGGCAGCGTGTCGGACGGAAAATCCTCGAGTGCGCCGATGTCGACCAGTGCCTCGATGATGGGCTGGTACTCCACCGTCCACATGTTGGGCCCGGGGATGTGCCGCATGCCGAGGATGCGGATGTCGAAGCGGTCGGGGCGTCGCGGGGTGGCGGGGCTTTCCATGGCGGTCGGGTGTGCGCGGTTGCTGTGTCAACGCAGTCGTGGTCGAGGACGTTGACGCGACTACCATCTGGACAGCATCCATGACCCGAACCCTTGTCGATGCCGATGCCTGGTCGCGGGCGGCGTCCGCGGAACTACGAGCCGACGAGGTACTTCTGGCCGTCGCCGAGACCGATCTCGACGCGGCGCGGTGCTTCGCGCCCGGTGCGGTCGCGCTCACCACTTCACGCATCCTGTCGCTGGCGCTGATCGAGCGCCGCGCCCGAGTGGTGGGGCAGTGGCCGCTGCACGACGGTGCGCTGACACTCACCGACCACGCCGGTGTCGCCTCGCTGGACTGGCGCTGCGGGGACGCCCTGCTGGCGCGTTGGGAGTTCCGGCTCGGACTGCAGGCGGCGGCCCAGGGACTGGTCGATGCCTGGCAGCGCTGGCGCGAGGGCGACCACGCCGCACGCTCCGGGCAGTGCCGCGCTTGTGGCATCGAGGTGCCGGTCGGCATCGCGCTCTGCGAGGACTGCGCTGAGGACGAGCGGCCGCCCTCGACGCTGAACCTTCTGCGTCTGTGGCGTTTCGCCCGCCCCTACCGCTCGCGTCTGCTGCTCGGTTTCGCGCTCACCCTGGTCGCTACCGCGGCGACCCTGGTGCCCCCGTATCTGACCAAGCCGCTGATGGACAAGCTGCTCATCCCCTACCAGAACGGTCAGGACCTCGATCGCGAACTGGTCAGCCTGTACATGCTCGGCCTGCTGGCCGCAGCTCTGGTCGGCTGGGGGCTCGGTTGGGCAAGGACCTACGTGCTGGCGCGCGTCTCGGAGCGCATCGGTGCCGACCTGCGCACCGCCACCTTCGAGCATCTGCTCAACCAGTCGGTCTCCTACTTCGGCAGCAAGCGTACCGGCGACCTCATGGCGCGCATCGGTGCCGAGACCGACCGCATCAACGTCTTCCTCTCGCTGCATCTGCTCGACTTCGCCACTGACCTGCTGATGATCGGCATGACGGCTCTGGTGCTGTTCAGCATCAACCACTGGCTGGCGCTGGTGACCCTGTTGCCGTTGCCGGTGATCGGCTACCTCATCCACGTGGTGCGCGACCGCCTGCGCCGCGGTTTCGAGCGCGCCGACCGCATCTGGTCGGAGGTGACCAACGTACTGGCCGACACCATCCCCGGTATCCGCGTGGTCAAGGCCTTTGCCCAGGAGGGCCGCGAGGCGGAGCGTTTCCGCGCCGCCAATCGCCACAACCTCGAGATCAATGACCGCGTCAACAAGGTCTGGTCCATGTTCGCCCCGAGCGTGACCCTGCTCACCGAGATCGGACTGCTGGTGGTGTGGACCTTCGGCATCTGGCAGGTCTCCAACGACGAGATCACGGTCGGCACGCTGGCGGCCTTCATCGCCTACATCGGCCGTTTCTACACCCGGCTCGACAGCATGAGCCGCATCGTCTCGCACACCCAGAAGGCGGCGGCGGGCGCCAAGCGCATCTTCGATATCCTCGACCACCAGAGCAACGTTCCGGAGCCGGAGCGGCCGCGGGTGCTGCCGCCGCTCGAGGGGCGCATCCAGCTCGAGGATGTGAGCTTCCGCTATGGCAATCGTCAGGTCATCCGCCACCTCAACCTCGACATCTGTCCCGGCGAGATGATCGGCGTCGTCGGCCACAGTGGCTCCGGCAAGAGCACGCTGGTGAATCTGGTGTGTCGCTTCCACGACCCGAGCCAGGGTACGGTCCGCGTCGATGGCATCGATGTACGCGAGCTGGCGGTGGCCGATTACCGGCGCAACATCGGTCTGGTGCTGCAGGAGCCCTTCCTGTTCTTCGGTACCGTGGCCGAGAACATCGCCTACGGGCGCCCGGAGGCGAGCCGCGCCGAGATCGTCAAGGCGGCGCGTGCGGCCAACGCCCACGAGTTCATCATGCGTCTGCCGCATGGCTACGACTCGCTGGTCGGCGAGCGCGGGCAGTCGCTGTCCGGCGGCGAGCGCCAGCGCATCAGCATCGCTCGCGCCCTGCTCATCGACCCGCGCATCCTCATCCTCGACGAGGCGACGTCCTCGGTCGATTCGACCACCGAGAAGGCGATCCAGGCCGCGCTCGACAATCTCGTCCAGGGGCGCACCACCATCGCCATCGCGCACCGCCTGTCCACCCTGCGCAGGGCGGACCGGCTGGTGGTGCTTGAGCGCGGCGAGATGGTCGAGACCGGCAGCCACGACGAACTGATGGCACGTCGGGGTGCCTACCATGCGCTGCATCAGGCTCAGGCGCGACAGGCCGAGCTGCTGCTTGATGAGGTGCCCCCTGGCCTTGGTTCCGCTACCAGCGCGGAGGGCAGGGCATGAATGCGCCGGTGCCGGATGGCTGGAACCTGTTCCGCAACCCTGCGGGGCACTGGTGTCTCGAGGCGGAGGGGGTGTCTCGCGAGCGCGTCTGCGTGGTGCGTGCCTTCCCCATCGGTGCGCCGACCGGCGCCGTCTGCGTGCTCGATGCCGAAGGCCACGAGCGGTTGTGGATCGACGATGTCTCGGCGCTCGACGAGGTCCGGCGGGAACGGGTCGAGGCGGCCCTCGCGAGCCGCGAGTTCACGCCGGTGATCGAGGCCATCCTGCACATCAGCAGCATCTCGACGCCGAGCCGGTGGACGGTGCGCACCGACCGCGGCATCACCGATCTGTTGCTCCCTGGCGAAGAGGCCTTGCAGCGGGTGGGCGCAAGGAGCCTTCTGGTGGCCGATGCCGACGGGGTGCAGTACCTCATCCGGGATATCCCGGCGCTCGACCGCACAAGCCGGAGACTTCTCGAGCGCTTCCTGTGACAGCAGCTGACCAGAGAGCGGGCGCCTAGCGGCGCTTGCGGAAACTCAAGGTCACCTCACCCACCCGAACACCGAACTTGCTCATGGTGGCGCGGTTGAGAACCACCTCGTCGTCGATCTGATACATCCAGTCTTCGAACTGGAAATGGTAGGTGGTGCCGCTGACCGGGATCGCCATGGTGTAGTTGTAGCGGATCGCCGGGCCGGCCTCCTCGCCCTTGGCCTCGCCGACGATGTCGCCGGCGGTGGCGACGTAACGGTCCTTGCCAGTCTGGCGGATCTTCCAGACGCGGTGTTCGGTCGTCCCGTCCGCATAGGTGAAGTTCTCGTCGAGGGTGCCGCTCTCGCCCTCCCAGGTTCCCTTGAGTGTGACCTTGAAGCGCTTGATGACCTCGCCGTCACGCGTCTGGAACATGCCCCACGCGTCGACCGTGCCATCGAAGTAGTCGCGGAACGAGAACTTCGGCCCCTGCTGGGCATACTGGGCCGGCGTGACGCTGCTGCAACCTGCGATCAGGACGAGTGCCGCGAGCGCGGCGGGGGCGATGCGGCGGTAGAGCTTGGGGAACATGGTCGGCTCCGGCAGGACGTGGTGAACATGGGACTGCGGCGCATCGCGGCAGTTTCCACCGTCATGCGTCGCAGAAGCTCTCGCCCACCCGTCAGCGCGCCCTGTCTGGCGCCGACGCGGCACGCATCAGGCGGTCGCGCACCGCCCGCCAAGCTGGTGTTTCCGCCGGCAGCTCGGCGAGGATGCGGCTGGCGCCGGAGGCGTCGAGCCGGTGCAGCAGCGCGTAGAGCGCAGCGGCAGCCTCGGCCGGGTCTTTCGGGAGTGTTGCGGTTGCAAGGCCTCGCGCCGCATCGCCGAGCGTCAGCAGCGCGTCCTCCGCGCCTGCTGCGGCGAGCAACTCGGCGGGGTCGGAGAACAGCAGCAGCGGCGTGCGCGGTGCGTAGTGCGAGGCGAGCCCTCCCGGCGCGCGCGGCGTCGATGAGCCAGCCAGACGCGGTGGCGTGCCGGCGATCCGCACCAGTGCCTCTTCGGTCCAGTGCCCCGGCCGCAGGATCCGCCAGCCCGAGTCGTCGACGAACACCACCGTCGATTCGATGCCGACGCGACACGGGCCGCCGTCGAGTATCGGCGGCGGCGTGTCGCCGAAACCTTCGAGCACGTGTTCGGGCCGGCTCGGGCTGAGGCGTCCGAAGCGGTTCGCCGAGGGGGCCACCAGCGCGCCGCCGGCACCCTCGATCAGGGCTCTTGCCAGCGGGTGGTCGGGCACCCGCAGCGCGACCGTGTCCTGGCCACCGGTGATCTGTCTCGGCACGTCCCGGCGGGCCGCCAGCACCAGTGTCAGTGGTCCCGGCCAGGCTGCCTCGGCGAAGCGCTGCGCGGTCGGCGGCACCTTGGCCACCCAGTCCCCGATGTCCTCGGCGTGCGCCAGATGGACGATCAGCGGGTGGTCGAGCGGGCGTTGCTTGAGCGCAAAGACGCGTGACACCGCGGTCGCATCCCGCGCATCCGCCGCGAGCCCGTATACCGTCTCGGTGGGCATGGCCACCAGGCCGCCGGCCCGGATCGTGGCGATGGCCTGATCGAGGGTCAGGCGCAGCGGGTCGTCGGCTGGAGGCATGGCCGACACTCTAACCGAGCGGCCTCAGGTGCCGATGTCGCCGCCGTCTTCGCGCCAGATGCAGAGGCTCGCCGAGCGTGGCCGACCAAAGCCCGGGTCCGGCCACGAGGACACGGCGGTGGGCCTGGCCGGATCGCTACGGTCGCCCGCGGTCTCCCCGGGGTGCTGGATGTTGATGAACAGGGTCTTGAGGTCGGGGCTGATGGCGATGCCGGTGATCTCGCAGCCCTTCGGCCCGATAAGGAAGCGCCGGAACTCCCCGGTCTCGGTGTCGCAGGCGAACATCATGTTGTTGGTCATGCGCGCGTAGGGCCCCTCGCCGAGCTTCTCGGTGGAGACGTCGGTCTGCGTCCAGAGGATGCCGCGCGGATCGAACCACAGACCGTCCGGTGAACCGAACCAGTCGCCGACCACGTTGCCCCGGTGCTCCGGCGCCTTGGCCTCGGGGTCACCGGCGTTGACGAAGACGCTCCAGCGGAAGCTGGTCGAGGCGGCATCGTTGTCGCCCTCGAGGATGCGCAGGATATGGCCCATCGCATTGTTGGGGCGCGGGTTGGCGCCGTTCACCGCGACCTTCTTGCCGCGGTCCGTGTTGTTGGTGAGCGAGACGTAGACTTCGCCGCTGCTGGGGTGCGCCGCGATCCATTCCGGTCGGTCCATCGGCGTCGCGCCGACCGCGTCAGCGGCCATGCGCGCATGCACCAGCACCGCCGCCTGGTCGGCGAAGCCCCGCTCCGGCGTGAGGCCGTTCTCCCCCCAGACCAACGGTATCCATTCACCATCGCCATGCCAGAGGCCATCGTCACGGATGCGCGCCACATACAGCGTGCCCTGGTCGAGCAGTCGTCCCCAGTGCGAGCGCGCGACCCGGAGCCTCGGATCGTAGCGGTCGCGGCTGACGTACTTGTAGATGTATTCGCTCTTCTGATCGTCGCCGGAATAGACGACCACGCGACCGTCCCTGGCCAGCTTGACGGTGGCGCCCTCATGCTTGAAACGACCGAGAGCAGTGCGCTTGACCGGGGCCGCATCGGCCTCGTGCGGGTCGATCTCGACCACCCAGCCGAAGCGGTGGAACTCGTTGGGGTGCTGGCCGGCGTCGAAGCGGGGGTCATGCTCGTGCCAGCGGAACATGGCCTTGTCGTCGAGCCCGATGCGCGCCTCGGCAGCGCTCGGCTTGGCCGACTTGTAGAAGTAGCGGTCGAAGTTCTCCTCGCAGGTGAGGTAGGTGCCCCAGGGCGTGACGCCCATCGCGCAGTTGGCGAGAGTGCCGCGGATGTTCTGCGCGCTAGGGTCGGTCGCGGTCCGCAACAGCGCGTGGCCGGCCGCCGGCCCGCTCACGCCGCATGGCGTGGTCGCCGTGATGCGCCGTGCCAGCGGGCCGGGCGTCACCGCCCAGCCGCCACCGATCCGTTGCTGCACGTGGCAGACCGAGACGCCGACTGCGGCCTGTGCCTTGGCCACCTTCTCTGCCGACCAGCCTGCGCTCCCGTCACGGTGCAGCAGGCCGTCATCCACGTACTCATGGTTGGTGACCCAGAGGCCGCGGTCGGGTGTCCCCGGCGCGGTGAACAGCGCGCAACCGTCGTGGTGCATGCCGAACAGCGATGCCTGCTCGGAGGCCTTGTGGCTGGCATCCCCCGGCATGCCGGGACCGGAGCCGTCGAGGCGGTCGCCCCAGGCGGCCATGACGCGCCAGCGGTAGCCTGCGGGAACCACCACGGTGTCGGCCTGCTCCGAGAGCGGGACGCTGCCGAACTTGAACGGTGCGCCGACCGGCTTGCGAGCCCACGCCGGCAGGGTCTGCAGCAAGGCGAGGGCGCCGGCAGAGCCGAGCAGGGCGCGGCGTGACAGCCGCCCGCCGAGGATCTGCGTGGCGACGGGGTTGGAGCTGGGCAGGTCGATCTTTTTCATCGCGGGCGATCATCAAGATGGGTTCGGGGTCCGGACGGGCGTGCGTATCGACTTCTTTCCGCTCGGCAGCGTAAAGGCTGGAGTCAGGATGCGACAGATTTGTGACAGACGTGCGAAGGGGCGATGTCCGGATGCCAGACGGGGGGCGGTCGCCTGATGCGCCGCATCCGCCGCGTCGACCCTCCGCAGACCGTCGCTGCCGATCCTCTCCGCTGCGTGCTCTGTCAGCGCCTGGTTCCGGCGGCACAGCTCGAATGGCACCATCTGGTACCCAGACTCAAGGGGGGCCGCGAGACCGCGCCGATGCACCGCATCTGTCACCGCCAGATCCATGCGCTGTTCAGCGAGGTCGAGTTGGCGCGGCACTACGCTTCGCCGGAAGCTCTGCTCGGCCACCCCGCGGTGCAAGCCTTCGTCGCCTGGGTGGCGACCAAACCCGACGACTTCCACGAGACCGTGCGCAAGCATCGGACTAGAAAGTGAGCGCTCACATCGTTACCCATGTCTACTTTGATGGCGGATGCCCGCTCTGCCGCCGCGAGATCGCTTGGTACCGCTCGCGGGTGCCACTGAGTCCCATCGAGTGGGTGGACGTCAGCTGCGCTGCCTGCGACCCGGCCGGAGACCTCTGCCGGGCCGAAGCGTTGCGCGTGTTCCACGTGCGATGCGCCGATGGCCGACTGGTTCGCGGCGCGCGGGCCTTCGCCCTGCTCTGGCAGCGCTTCCCCGGGCTGCAGTGGGCCGGGCGCTTGGCCGCGCTACCAGCTGTTGATCTTGTGCTCGAACCCTGCTACCGCGTGTTCCTGTGGCTGCGAGCGTCGTGGCGACGCGGCTGAGGGTCCGCAGCTCCCCTGCATGTGACGGGGTCCATCACACCGTGCTCCAATTGCACCGTCTGGCTCCGTAACCTGATGGTCACGGTCCGGTAGCAGTCTTGGCGATCGTTCGCGCGTCGATGCCCTCGGGGAATGCCTTGCAGATCGGTCTGAGACCCACCGTGGTGCCGTCATCCGGCTTCGCGGTCGCCGTAACCCTGCTTTGTTTCGCGTCCGCGCCGGTCTTCGCCGCCCGTCCGATGGTCACTGACGACGCACGCCTGACCGACGATGGCGCCTGCCAGGTGGAGAGTTGGATGCGCTTCAACCGCAGCAGCACCGAACTGTGGGCGCTGCCGGCGTGCAACCCGCTGGGCAATCTTGAGATCACCATTGGCGGTGCCTTCTCCGATGCCTCGTCACTGCACAAGGCCGACGATGTCTTCCAGCTCAAGACCCTGCTTCGTCCACTCGAGACCAACGGCTGGGGCGTCGGCCTCACGGCAGGTTTCGCCCGACACATCGGTGCCGGCATTGATGACGAGGACGACCGCAAGCGCTACCTCAACCTCCCCGTGAGCAAGTCTTTCCTGGACGACAGGGTGGTGCTGCACCTGAACCTCGGCCTTGCGGATCCGGTAGGTGTGCGCGGGCGGCAGGGCACCTGGGGCCTGGGTTCCGAGATCGACCTCGACGGCGGCAACAATCTGCTGATCGTCGAGACTTTCTATCCCGACTCCGGGGCACCCTTCTACCAGTTCGGACTGCGGCACTGGATCGTGCCGGGCCGGGTGCAGACCGACATCACCTACGGTGACCGCTTCGGCGCCGGGCCGGATCGGCAGGCTTTCACCGTGGGCCTGAGACTGATCTCGGCGCCGCTGTTCCGGTGAGCGCCGCCCCACAGGGAGTACCAAAAAAAGGGCTGGCACTCGCCAGCCCCGAGACACGAAATCCGGCGGCTCAGATGCCGAGCAGGGACTTTGCCTTCTTCAGTGAGGCCATGGACTCGTCATGCTTGCCGGCGTCGTGCTGGACCTCGCCGTCGGCCCGCAACTTCTTCACCTCATCGAGCCTGGAGGCTTCGAGCTTGCTCACCTTGAGCGCGGCGTCGATCTGCTTCATCTCGTTGGGGCAGTTGTGTGCCGAGGCAAGGCTGCTGAACGACAGCAGGCCCGCCACTATGATCGATCTCGCGAGATTCACCGGATCACCTCCTTTCATGCTGTTACCCCTTGGGGCGTGCACGTAAGATAGGCCACAACGGTGGCACGTCGCCATAAAAGACTGATTCCAGTCGATCGGCGCGGGTGTCGCAGGTCGGGGCGTGGAGCGGACGGAGGAGACAGTTCATGGACCGACGGCGGTTTCTCGGCCACGCCGGAGCGCTGACATTCGCTGCGGGGGCGGCATGGGCGGTCGCGCGGTCCGCCGATGTGCTCGCCAAGCCGATGACACCGACAGCTACCGCCTGGGTCTGGGACGACATCTTCCTGACCCCGGTGTTCTCGCCCACCCACCCCGAGCAACCGGAGCGTGTGGCTGCCATCCGCCGCGCGATCGAGGCCCAGGGACTGTCGCAGGCGCTCAGCGCCATCGCCATCCGCCAGCCCACCGAGGACGAACTCCGACTCCTGCATACTGATGCCCACATGGCCGGGATCCGCGCCAACCATGGCGAAGCCGTGGACCGTCTGGGCCGGGCCGGGGTCGGTGCGGCACTGGCCGCCTGCGACGCCGTACACGCGCGCCGGGTGCGCAACGCCTTCGTCTGCTCGCGGCCGCCCGGGCACCATGCACGCAACGAGGGCGAGGTGGTCGGTTTCTGCCTCTACAACAACGTCGCCATCGCCGCTCGTTACCTGCAGCGTGCACTCGGCTACCGGCGCATCCTCATCGTCGACTGGGACTATCACCATGGCGACGGCACCGAGCACTTCTTCTACGACGATCCCTCCATCCTGTTCTTCGATACGCATGACTGGCGCGCCTACCCGCGCACGGGTGACCCGGCACGTCGCGGCGCTGGTGCGGCGGTGGGTACCAAGATCAACATCGACCTGCCGTGTGGCGCTACCGATGCACAGGTCCTCGCCGTCTATGATGAGCGTCTGCTTCCGGCGGCCGAGGCCTTCAGGCCCGATTTCGTACTGATCTCGGCCGGTTTCGACAGCCGCACGCAGGATCGGCTCGGCTGTTTCGACATCACCGATGCTGGCTACCGGAAGATGACCGAGCGCGTGCGCGCCATCGCACGGCGGCACTGCGGCGACCGCGTCGTCTCGGTGCTCGAGGGCGGCTACAATTTGCAAGGCATCGCCAGCGCAGTGGCGACCCACGTACGGGCGCTGATGGCCTGACGTTCGGAGCCTGCCCCGGTGCGAGTACCCCTCAGCGTCAGGAGATCGACCATGCAAGCCAGCTACTCGGCGCTCCTGGCGCTCTCGGCCCTTCTGGCGACAACCGCTGCCAACCAAGCCTTGGCGTTCGATGCAGCGAAACTCGAGGTCGCCCTCACGACCCGTGCCTGCCTCGCGCGCGACACGCCGCCACAGGTGGCCGGGGCCCCGGCAGGTTCCGGCGCGGCACCGGGTGGGGAGCCTTGAGTCGCATCGCGCTGTTCCCGCTGTCCCGCGGCGTGTTCCCGGATGGCCTGCTGCCCTTGAACATCTTCGAGGTGCGCTACCTCGACCTGGTCCGTCGCTGCCATCGCGAGGGCCAGGCGTTCGGTGTACCGTGCCTGGCCGAGGGTCAGGAGGTACAGGTCCCGGGACACGTGCCACGGCTGCACTTGACCGGTTGCGCGGTCGAGGTGATGCATGTGGAGCAGGTGCAGCCGGCGCTGCTGCGCGTGGCGTGCCGCGGTCTCTGGCGATTCCGGCTCTCGGCCCACGAGGCAGGTCCGTATGGCGTCTGGCAGGGTGAGGTCGAGAGGCTCCCCGACGACCCACCCAGCGAGGTGCCCTCCGATCTGCAGCCGGTCGCTGACGAACTGGGCCGACTGATCCGTTCTGCGCAGCGCAGCGGCCGACTGACCGATCTGCCGATCCTGCCGCCCTACCGTCTGGACGAGTCGGGCTGGGTGGCGAACCGCTGGGCAGAGCTCCTGCCACTGCCGGCCGAGCTGCAGGTCGCCTTGTTGGCGACCGATGACCCGATCGAGCGTCTGCGCCGCGTCGCCACCCATCTCTGAAAAGCCTTTTGTGGTCGCCGTGCGAACGCCACGGTAGACTTGCTTGTAGAGAGACCCCCGGACACCCGAATGTCAGCTGCGGAAACCCTCAAAAGTCTTTCCATTCTCAGCGACTGCTCCGACCACGAGGTCGAACTGCTGATCGCGAGGATGACGGAAGTCCCGCTTCCCGCTGGCACCGACCTTCTCACCGAGGGCGAGATGCCCGAAGCGGCCTTCATCCTCAAGGAGGGTCGACTGCGGGTGACGAGTCGCGGGGAGATCCTGGCCGTGATCGACTTCGTCGCGAGCTTCGGCGAGATCTCCTGTCTGCTGCCGGACGTGCCGGTCGGTGCCACGGTGTCGGCGGAGCGTGACAGCACCGTCTACCGCATCGCAAAGGCGGACCTCCTGGAGGTCATCGATCAGGTCCCGAAGCTCTGGCGGGCGCTCTTCGCCCAGTCGAGTGAGCGTCTGCAACGCCTCAACAAGCGGTTCTCGGAGGTTCTCGAGCACTCTCCGCAGGGGTTCGCCAAGCTCGACCGCAACGCATGCGTCACCAACGAGTATTCGAAGAAGGCGATCGAGTTCCTGGGCCAGACCAAGCCTCTGGCCGGAATCTCGTTCCCCGAGGTTCTGATGCCCGGAGACGCAGCCTCGAGAGCTTCCTGGCAGTCGGTGTTCGGGATGGTCTTCGATGATGTCGGCGTCCCTCTCAGCGACCTCTTCTACCTGTTGCCTGCAGAGACCCGTCTTGAGGCACACGGGGTCACGCGTGACCTCACCTTCGAGTTCCACCCGATCTACGAAGCCGGAGAGGTGGTCGCCGTCGATGTCGGCATCGAGGACGTGACCCGTCAGCGTGAGCTTGAGCGGGCCAGCGAGATGGAACTCGAGCGCCAGCGGACCTTGGGCAAGATCTACCAGAACCCGGATTCCTTCTTTGGCCTGTTGCGGCTGATCGAGGAGGTCGAGGCGATGGCCGCCAATGTTCTGAGCGGGGTCCGTGCGGAGGGTCTGGAGCCCATGCGCAACGAGATCGGCGCTTTGATGCGTGATCTCCACTCGCTGAAGGGATTCGCCGGGAACTTCGGTCTGACCGAACTGCAGCGTTCGGCCCACGCACTCGAGTCGATCCTCGTCTCAAGTGTCGAGAGCGCCGAGAGTGCTGCCGAAGAGTCGACCCCGGCGCCTGCTGACGACAAGGTCGCAAGAGCGCGCGAGACACTCGCGCAGAACGGCATCGGTGTGCAGATCATGCGCGACCTGAAGGCGCTTCGCCGTTTCGCGAGCGACTTCGGGCTGCAGGACCTGCAGAACGCTGCGCAGCAACTCGAGTCTGCCTTGGAGCCGGTCTCGGCCGGCACGCACCGGGGTTCGAGGGGTTTTGCCGCGCGCATGGACTCTGCCCTCGATCGCCTGCGGCAGGCAGCCAGCGACGGCCGCGCGCTGAAGGCGATGATCGACCCCAGCCTGCTGCGCAGGCTGGAAGGTGTCGTGCTGCTCCCGGCGCAGGCGGAGGCGATGCGAGCCGCGCTCGCATCTGCCGACACGGCCGAGGCCATGCAGATCCTGCAGGCCGCAGAGTCGGTCGACAGCAAACAACTGTTCGCCTGTTGGCCGGCAGACATCGATCGCCTCTGCAAGCATTTCAAGAAGGCCGCCCGGGTCGAGGTCTACGGCGCCGGTGGCATGGTGCCGAAACCTGTCTTCATGGCCCTTGACAGGGTCTTCATCCATATCCTCAACAACATGTTGGACCACGGCATCGAGGACCCGGAGACGCGGCTCGGTGCCGAGAAGGACCCCGAGGGTCTGATCTCCGTCATCGTCGAGGTGAGTGACGACCGCCTCTCGGTCGAGGTCTCCGACGATGGCGCCGGGGCCGATTTTTCGGCCATCTGCCAGAAGGCGCTGGCCAACCCCAATCTCGACCCGAGCGAGGTCGCGCGTTGTGCGGAAGAGGGCGAACCATGGCGTGTGCTGACCATGCCCGGCTTCAGCACGGCGAGCCAACTGACCGACTACTCGGGGCGTGGTGTCGGACTGGATGCCGTGGCCACTGCGGTGGCCGACCTCGGTGGTCAGGTCAGCATCGACAGCGTACTCGGCCAACGTTTCACGTTCCGGCTCGAGGTGCCTCTCAGCGCGCCGACCGCGCGAGTGTCCTAGGAGCCAGCGGCGCATGTTCCCACCCAAGACCAATGTCCTTATCGTCGATGATATGGAGCCCATGCGCAGGGCAGTGCGCGGCATCCTTCGCGAACTCGGATACCAGAACGTGGTGGATGCCTCGAGCGTCAATCAGGCCGTCCAGGTGTTGGAGACCGGTGAAGCGGTCGGTCGCAACATCCAGCTGATCCTTTCCGACTGGATGATGCCCGGAAGGACCGGCCTCGATTTCCTCAAGTTCGTTCGGGCGACCGAGCCCTACACCAAGCTGCCCTTCATCCTGGTGACCTCGGAGTCGCAGCACGGCCAGATCATCGATGCCATTCAGGCCGGGGTGTCGAGCTATGTCGTCAAGCCGGTCAACATCAGCCAACTCGAATCCAAGCTCAAGGCCGTCTGGGCCAAGATCAACGCCACCAGGCCGGCTTGATTTGGAACGTGTCCACGGCGTAAAGTCTGTTCCGTTCCATGGCGTATCGAGGAGGGTTTCAAATGTCGGGTGACTGGTCGGACTGGAAGGGTGGATTGCTGTTCGCGGCCCTGCTCCTGGTCCTCGTCGTGATCTGGTGCTTCTTCGTCTTCGGCCTCAACGCGTCGCACTGAGCATCGCGTATCGCGGAGCTGCCTGCTCGTCCGGGGTCGAGCGTGCTGTGCCTTCTGCCTGCTCCGGGCGGTACAAAAAAACGGCCCCGCAAGCAGGGCCGAGAGGGGTTGCTGAAGGAGGAGGTATCAACAACGCCTTCACGTTAGGGCTTTTGTGCGGTCGCAGCAAGAAGCCTCAGCGATTTTCCCGATTCGATTTGTGGATGTGAGCATTGGCTCTCCTGATGTCCTCCCTGCGATCGTTCCGGCAGAGGTTCGCCGGTCTGCTCTGGCTAGTCCCGTTGGGCACGATCGCCGGCCAGCCGCTCTATGGCGGTCCGCGTCCCGCATTCTGGTTCTCGGTGCTGGCCGGGCTTGCCCTGTTGGTGGCGCTGCGCCGCGATCTGTTCGACGAGTCCGCACGTCGGCTCACCGCGGTCTGGGCCATGCTGTGGCTGCCGACCATCGCTTCCTGGCCGGCGAGTTGGGATCCGGTCGGGACCGCCAAGGTCGTGGCAGTACTGACACTGGCTCTGCCGGCCGGCCTGTTCTGGTTGAGGGCGCTCCAGTCTGAGTCCGCCCGCCGCGGTCTGGAGTGGGGGATCGTCGCGGTTCTGACCCTCTGGGCGCTGGATGGGGGCTGGCAGTACGTGCATGGCGTGGACTGGTTCGGGGTGCCGGTCAGCGAGGATGGCAGGGTGGTCGGTCCTTTCGGCAGCAACTTGCGCATGCCGTTCTTCCTGGTGCTGCTCGCACCGGTCGCGGTCTACCGGATCGCTTCCTGTTCCCAGCCACTGGCGATCCTCGCTGCGATCCTGTTCATGGGGGTGGCACTGCTTGGTGGCACCCGCACTCAGATCCTCATGTGCGCACTTGCCACCCTGGCCTGTTTCCCGGCTTTGCGATGGAGATGGCGACTCGCTCTGCTCGGGTCGCTCGCGATCCTGGTGTCCGTGCTGGTGACGGTGTCGCCGGTGCACCACGCAAAGGCCGAGCAGACCATCGCCGGAGCGGTGACGGTCATCCCCGGAAAGCCGGAGTGGTTCAACGTCTGGAACCACCGACTCGGTACGCGCCTGACGCTTGCCGACGCTGCCGTGAACATGGGTCTGAGGAATCCGACCGGCGTCGGTGCATCCGCCTTCACCGAGGCCTACCCGGCGCACACCTGGCCCGGCGATCCACAGGCGCAGTATGTCGGCAAGGGAGTCGAGATCAACCATGCGCATCACGTCTGGTTCCAGTTGCTCGGCGAGGAGGGTCTTGCCGGAGTCGCGGGGTTGGTCGCCGCCATGGCCTTGGCGGTGATCTGGTGGCGGCGCGCGGGCCCTGGCGGGCGGGCGTCGGCTGCACCTTACGCGGCTTGTCTCGCAGTCTATCTGTTCCCGGTCACCAGCCACCCGCCGCTGTACCAGCTTTGGTTGTTCCCTGTGGTCTGGGTATTGACCTGTTGCTATCTGGCGGTCCTGAATGGGTGTCCAGAACACGCCTCCGCGGACTCAACGATGCCTGGACACTGAGTGTCGCCTGACTCGTCGCGGCGTCGGCGCTGTCCGGTTCGAGACCGTTGCCAGCCGGTAGGGATCGGCCGATGACGCCAAAGTTGGACTCCCACCGCTTCGCGATCATCGTGCCCCATCGCGACGGGACCGATCTCTTGCGCAGCACCCTGAGTGCAGCGCTTCTGGCCGACTCAGGGGCCGACGTCATCGTGGTCGTCGACAACGCCTCCACGGACGGTTCACCCGAGCTTCTGGCAAATGAGTTTCCCGCGGTTCGATGGATCCGGAACGACCGCAACCGTGGCTTCGCCGCAGCCTGTAACCAGGGTGCTCGCCTGGTGCGATCACGCTACCTGCTTTTCCTGAATAGCGATGCGGCCCTTCCGCCGCATGCGTTGGACAGATTGGTGGAGTTCTTTGAGCGGACGCCGCGCGCCGGCGAGGTCGGGTGCCGTCTGGTCGGACCCGATGGCCGGCCCCAGCGGGCGACTGCGCCAGCCCCCGATTTGCTGTCGGAGTCAGGGCTGCGCAAGCGTGTGCCTCGCGGTTTCTGCGACCCCTCTGCCGTTTCGCAGGTCGGCGTACTTGTGGGCGCGTGCGTGGCCATGCCGAGAGCGGTTTTCGAGCGGGTTCAGGGTTGGGATGAGGATTTTTTCTTCTACGAAGAAGACACCGATCTTTCGGTTCGGGTGCGTGAGGCAGGCCATGATGTCTGGTACCTCTCCGATCTCGAGATCGTTCATGGCAGGGGTGTAGCGACCCGAGGGGTCCGCCTGCCTGCCCAGTTGGAGGCTGTGCGTTCCCGTTTCACCTACATCTGCAAGCACTTCCCACCCATTGTGGCGTCCCTGTTGTGCTGCGCTCGAGTCCTGAGCATCCTTTTTGCCACCACAGGCGCACTTGCAGGAGTGTTGGCGACGTTTGGGCTCGTGCGCGGTCTGCGAACACGTGCCTCGCGCTCTCTGGTCACCCTCTTGTGGGTGATGCTGCTCATGCGACCTCGCTGGAGCCTCTCAGGCCGCGCATAATCCGGCGCATGTCCACCCTTCTCCTGGTCGACGGGTCCTCCTACCTCTATCGCGCCTACCATGCACTGCCTGACCTGCGTACTCGCGCAGGTGAGCCCACCGGGGCCCTGCATGGCGTGATCAATATGCTGCGGAGATTGGCCGGCGAATACCCGAGTGCGCATCGCGCGGTGGTGTTCGATGCCCGGGGCAAGACCTTCCGCGATGAGCTGTACCCTGACTACAAGGCCCATCGTCAGGCCATGCCGGAGGACCTTGCGGCCCAGATCGAGCCGATCCATGCCGCAGTGCGGGCACTGGGTTGGCCGCTCCTGACAGTCGATGGCGTCGAGGCCGACGACGTGATCGGTACGCTGGCCTCGCAGGCCTCGGCGCGTGGTTGGCAGACGGTCATCTCCACCGGCGACAAGGACCTCACGCAGTTGGTCGATGACCGCGTGCTGTGGGTGAATACGATGAGCGGCGAGGTGCTCGACCGCTCTGCGGTGGAGTCCAAGTTCGGCATCGGGCCGGAGCGAATCGTCGATTACCTGGCCTTGGTCGGCGACGCTGTGGATGGGGTGCCCGGCGTCGAGAAGTGCGGGCCCAAGACCGCCGTGAAGTGGCTACAGGCGCACGGTTCGCTCGATGGCGTGATCGCCCACGCTGCCGAGATCTCCGGCGTGGTCGGCGAGAATCTGCGCAAGCACCTGGAGTTTCTGCCGCTGGGTCGCGAACTGGTCACCGTGCGCCGAGACATCCCGCTGCCGCTCGCACTGGATGACATCGCCGCGCAGCCGCCGGATACCGCCGAACTGCGCGCGCTCTATGCTCGGTACGAGATGCGCAGCGCCTTGGCCGCGCTGGAGGATGGCGCCAAGGCTGTCGATGCTGCCTTCCTGGCCGGGGAGGGCGACGGCGCGGCGAGCCTTACCGGCAAGGGTGCGCTACCGGTGCGGCCGCCTGCTTCCGGGCGAACGGGTGTCGGCATGACCACTGACCCCGGCGCCTTCGCCGGCGAGCGGGCGGTCCCGGCGCAGCGCGCCCTGGTACTGTCGTACGAGACGGTGCTTGCGCCGGCACAGCTCGACGAATGGCTGGCTCGCGTCGAGAAAGAGGAGCCCGTCGCGCTCGACACCGAGACCACCAGCCTCGATCCCATGCTTGCCAGGCTGGTCGGCCTGTCCCTCTGTACGCAGGCAGGCCACGCCTGCTACATCCCGCTGGCGCACCGCTACCCCGGCGCACCGGACCAGCTGCCTTTCGAGACGACGCTTGCCCGACTCAAGGTTTGGCTCGAGTCGGAACACCCCAAGATCGGTCAGAACCTCAAGTATGACCGGCACGTATTGGCGAACCATGGCATCGTGCTCGGCGGCGTGGCGGGAGACACCCTGTTGCAGTCGTATGTTCTCGAGAGCCACCTTCGGCATGATCTGGAGTCGCTGGCAAGGCGTCATCTGGACTCGGAATCCATCAGCTATGAGTCGATCTGCGGCAAGGGTGCGACGCAGATCAGCTTCGATCAGGTGGATCTGGAGACGGCGACGCGCTACGCCGCCGAGGATGTCGATCTGACGCTGCAGGTCCACGCCCACCTCACACCGCAGATCGCGAGCGAAGCCGGCCTGGCGCACATCTATCGCGACATCGAGTTGCCGCTGGCGCAGGTGTTGTTCGAGATGGAACGGGTCGGGGTCCTGGTCGACCCGGACCTTTTGCGGACGCAGTCCGACGAACTGGGCCGCGGCATGGCAGCGCTCGAGCAGAGAGCCTACGAGGCGGCGGGACAGCCCTTCAACCTCGGCAGTCCGAAGCAGATCCGCGAGATCCTGTTCGACCGTCAGCGGTTGCCGGCGCTGAAGAAGACCCCAAGCGGCGAGCCGAGCACCGATGAGGATGTGCTGCAACAACTCGCGCTGAGTTATCCCTTGCCCAAGCTCATCCTCGAGCATCGAGGCCTTTCCAAACTCAAAAGCACCTATACCGACAAGCTGCCACGCATGATCGACCCGGTCACCAGGCGCGTACACACCAGTTTCGGTCAGGCCACTGCAGTCACCGGCCGGCTCTCCTCCAGCGAGCCGAACCTTCAGAACATCCCGGTGCGCACCGCCGAGGGCCGGCGCATCCGTGAGGCCTTCGTTGCTCCGCCGGGGTGTCTGCTGGTGAGTGCCGACTACTCGCAGATCGAGCTGCGCATCATGGCGCACGTGTCGCAGGACCCGGGCATGCTGCGTGCCTTCGCGCAAAACGAGGACATCCATCGCGCCACTGCGGCCGAGGTGTTCGGGGTCGCGCCAGCGGCGGTGACCTCAGACCAGCGGCGCACCGCCAAGGTGATCAACTTCGGCCTCATCTACGGCATGAGTGCCTTCGGGCTGGCGCAGAACCTCGACATCGAGCGAGCCGCCGCTCAGACCTACATGGAGCGTTATTTCGAGCGCTACCCCGGCGTCAAGCGCTATATGGAGGAGACGCGCGCGCGGGCCCGCGAGCAGGGCTACGTCGAGACCGTGTACGGCCGGCGTCTGTGGCTGCCCGACATCCGGGGTGGCAGCGGGCCGCGGCGCGCGGCGGCGGAACGCGCTGCCATCAACGCACCGATGCAGGGCACCGCTGCCGACATCATCAAGCTGGCGATGCTGCGGGTACAGACCTGGTTGCGAGGTTCCGGTCTGCGGGCGCGGCTCATCCTGCAGGTGCATGACGAACTGGTGGTCGAGGCGCCAGAGGATGAGGTGGAGACGGTGCGACGCGAACTGCACCGCATCATGGAGGGCGTCGAGGGTCTTTCGGTACCCTTGCTGGTCCAGGTCGGTGCCGGGCCGAACTGGGAGCAGGCGCACTAGTGCGCGGGTCCGCCACGGAGGTGGCGCAGGGCGCAACTCAAGAACGTTCGTTCTCGCGTGTCAGCGCCGGCTGAGCCACTACAATCCGCCCCTCCACCATTCTCGATAGCCTGGAGCCATCCATGTCCTCAAACATCCTCTTCCGCACCGGCGAAGCCACTGTCCTCGCCAGGGAAGGCCAGTTCACCGACGCCATGCCCGAGATCCTGATCGGTGACGTCTCCGGTCCCGTGGGTCAGGCCTTCGCCAACATGATGGCGCAGTCGGCCGGCCACACCTGCATGTTCGCGGTGCGTGCCTGCAACCATCAGGTCCGTCCGGCGACCATGATGGCGACCAAGGTCACGATCAAGAACTCTGCGTACATCAACCTGTTGGGCGGTGTGGTGCAGGCGGCTACGGCGGACGGGGTCATCGATTGTGTAGCCGAAGGCGTGATCCCCAAGGATCAGGCCAATGACCTGTGCATCATCGATCTGGTGTGGATCGACCCGCGCTGTGCCTCGGACCCGGACCTCGACATGGAAGACCTCTACCGAACCAACTACGAGGCGACCAAGCTCGCCATCCAGCGTGCATTGAGCAACACGCCGACGGTGGATGACTTGATCCGGACCCGTCACTCGGTGAAACACGACATGTTCGACGCCGCCAGCGGCAAGTGGCTGCGCTGATGGCTTGCTGAGCTATCGCCACGGCTACCACGCCGGCAACCATGCCGATGTGCTCAAGCACACGGTATTGGTCGCGCTGTTGCGCCATATGGCGCTCAAGGACAAGCCGTTCTGGGTGATCGACACCCACGCCGGTGCAGGCTGGTACCGGTTCAATCACACGTTTGCGCAGAAGACCGGGGAGTGGCGCCAAGGTATCGGACGCATCTGGGCGGCTGCGGATGCCCCGCCAGCCGTTGCCGACTATCTTGCTCTGGTCCGTCTTGCCAACGCGCTCCAGCCAGTTCCGCAAGCGGAGCGTCCGGGCGAGGGTATCTCCGGTACCGTTGCTTCGTCGGCTCGGTCCGCCGAGACCCTTTCGGTCTACCCGGGCTCGCCCTGGATCACGCGCCAGCTTCTGCGCCCTGACGACCGGCTGCACGCCTACGAGCGCCACACCAGCGATGCGCCTGCCTTGATCGAGGCCTCGCGCGGTGACCGCGCGATACGGGTCACCGTGGGCGATGGCTTTGCCGGCCTTCGTGCCCTCTGGCCACCGGCACCGCGTCGAGGTCTGGTGCTGATCGATCCATCCTACGAGGTCAAGGAGGACTACGCCCAGGTGGTGGATGCGGTGGCCGATGCGCTGAAGCGCTTTGCCACCGGCATCCTTGCCATCTGGTACCCGCGTCTGCCCCGCCGCGAGTCCGATACGCTGCCGGCCAGACTGACGCGCCTGAGCTCGGGGAACTGGCTCCATGCCGTGCTGGACGTGCGCGGCAGATCCGCGCAGGGCATGCACGGTTCCGGCATGGTGGTGCTCAATCCGCCGTGGACCCTGCCGGAGACGCTAAAGCCAGCCATGCCGTGGCTGTGCCGGCAGCTGGCGGTGGACCAGGCGGCCTCGACCGTGCTCGATCACCAGATCGACTGATCGAGGCCATGGCTCAGCAGGTTCGACCGGCCAGACCGCCGGCCGGAGCCAGGCATGGCCTCCTCGTTCTAGCCGCCGCGCTCGCGGATCAGCGCCAGGATGTCCCCGGCCGTTTCCACCCGTCGGAGCATCTGCAGGTCCGATCGGTCGATCATGCCGAGCGCGGCGGGCCCGGTCTCGAGCCAATCCACCAGACCGTCCCAGTAGCCGTCGCCGACCAGTGCCACCGGCGGCACCGCCACCTTCTGCGTGCTCATCAGGCAGAGCACCTCGAACAGTTCGTCGAGCGTGCCCCAGCCCCCCGGCATGACCACGAAGGCGCGCGAATAGCGCACGAACACCGCCTTGCGCGTGAAGAAGCGCTCGAAGCGAAGGTGGATGTCGATGTGCGGGTTGGGTTGCAGCTCTCCCGGCAGACGGATGCCGAGCCCGACGCTCGGGCTGCCGCCCTCACGCGCACCTCGATTGAAGGCCTCCATCAGTCCCGGTCCACCCCCGGTGATGATGGCGAAGCCGGATGCGGAGAGTTCGCGTGCCAGGTGGAAGGCGCGATGCGCCAACGGCCCCCCGGCATCTACTCGCGAACTGCCGAACATCGACAGCGCCGGGCCGATCTCGCGCAGGGCGCACTCGGCATCCAGCAACTCGCGGTTGATGGTCTCGATGTCCCACTCGGAGTCTTCGCTGTCACGGTTCTGATGCATGGGTTCTGGCGGTCTGGGACCAGGGGTCGCGGTCTGCTGCGCGTCCGGTTCAGCCGGCGCCGGCCGTGTCGGCCGCCGGGCGTGGGGCAAAATTGCGGTTGCAGAAACGCAGGTCCTGCGGGTACGGGAAGAAGTCTTCCAGTTCGCGCCGCCGGATCGCTGCCTGGGTCCTCTGCCAGAACTCCACATCCAGCAGGTCGCGGTGGTACTTGAGGAACGCCTTGCGGATCTTCGGCTGGCCAAGCAGAAAGGTGCCCCACTCCTCGGGGAAGACATCGTTGCGCGCCACCGAGTACCAGGGCTCGCCGCTCATTTCCGCCTCTTCGTTGGGGGCGGGCGGGATGCGGCGGAAGTTGCAGTCGGTCAGGTATTCGATCTCGTCGTAGTCGTAGAACACCACGCGCCGGTAGCGTGTCACGCCGAAGTTCTTCCACAGCATGTCGCCGGGAAAGATGTTGGCGCGCGCCATCTCGCGGATCGCGTTGCCGTACTCACGGACCGCCTCCTCGATCTGCTCGTCGCTGGCGCCCTCGAGGTAGAGGTTGAGCGGGGTCATGCGTCGCTCGATGTAGCAGTGGTCGATGATGATGTTGTCGCCCTCGTCGTGCACGATCGATGGCGCAAGATCCATCAGTTGCGCGAGAAGTTCGACGCTGAAACGCGAACGCGGCAGTGCCAGCTCGCTGAATTCCAGCGTATCGGCCATGCGCCCCACACGGTCGATGTTCTTCACCATCTTGAACTTGCCCTTGACCCCCTCGCGCGTGATGTCCTTGGAGCTGCCGAAGCGGTCCTTGATGATCTTGAAGACATAGGGGTAGCTCGGCAGCATGAACACGTGCATCACCAGGCCGCGGATGCCCGGCGCTTCCACGAACTGGTCGTCCGAGTGGTTCAGATGCAGGAGCAGGTCGCGATAGAACATGGTCTTGCCCTGCTTCGCCAAGCCGAGCATGGTGTACAGCTCGGAGCGGGGCTTGTTGGGCATCACCGCCCGCAGGAACTGGATGTAGGCCGAGGGCACCTCCATGTCCGCCATGAAATAGGCGCGCGACAGCGAGAACAGCACACCGATGCGCCAGGCCTCGAGCAGGATCGCGTCCACCACCAGACCACCCGAGGCCGAGTGGAGGACCGGCATCGCCCAGGCCCAGTCCTGGTGGCCGTTGAACATGCGGCCGATGAGGTAGGCCCCCTTGTTGCGATAGAAGGGAGAGTTGAGGACCTGGATCTGGCAATTGGCCTCTACCGCAGGCCACTCTCCGCCAAGCTGCTGGAGCGCCACCTGCATGATGCGATCGACATCACGGTCGAGGTCCTCGAAAGGCCTCTGCCAGTCTTCATCGAGCAACATCTGCCGGATGCAGGCACGCATCCCGCCCTGGCTGCGCGGGTAGTAGCAGCGGTAGGCCGGTGGATCGGATTCGATGAACTCGGTGGAGATCGCCGGCCGCACGAAGATGAAGTCGTTGCGGAAGTAGGTGTGGTGAAGGATCTTGGTGGTGACCGAGTTGAAGAAGGTCTCCGCCAGTTCCGGTTGCTTGTGGTCGATGAGCTTGTCGATGAACAGCAGTTTGGCGCGCTGCCAGACCTCATCGTCCAGCGATCCGGCAGCGAATTCGCCGGTCAGCCGTTCGACGCACTCGCGGACGCGGTCCTCGTAATAGCGGATGCGCTCGCTCACGGCATCCTGCACCTCATGCCAGCGCGCCTCCTCGAAGCGTTGCTTGGCCCGTGCGCTGGCTGCGCGGAACAGGTTGTAGTGGCGGTCGAAGCCCTCGATCAGTGCCTGTGCGATGGCTTCCGCCGTGGATTCGGCGGTCGCCGTGACGATCCGGGCAGCGTTGCGGTCCATGCGGGCATTGTGCCCGAGGCGTAAGATGGAAGCGCCAATGGGGTTCCGCTGCAAGGCTTGGAGGCCGTCGCGAAGCACCTCCGGGATCGGGTGGCGGCAGGTTCGGACTGCAACAGAACGATCAGAGGGTGCACACGTGAATGCGACGTCTCACATCAAGGTCCCGGCCGAGGGCAGCGTCATCGAGCCCGGCAAACCCATCCCAGACGACCCGATCATCCCCTACATCGAGGGCGATGGCATCGGCGTCGACATCACCCCGGTGATGATCCGCGTCATCGACGCGGCAGTGGCAAAGGCCTATGGCGGCAAGCGCCGGATCGTCTGGCTCGAGGTCTACGCCGGCGAAAAATCGACACAGATCTACGGCCCCGACGAGTGGCTGCCCACCGAGACCTTCGATGCGCTCAAGAAGTACCGGGTGTCCATCAAGGGCCCGATGACAACGCCGGTGGGTGGCGGCATCCGCTCGCTCAACGTCGCCCTGCGTCAGGAGCTCGACCTGTACCAGTGCGTGCGTCCGGTGCGCTACTTCAAGGGCGTGCCGAGCCCGCTCAAGGATCCGTCCAAGACCGACATGGTGATCTTTCGCGAGAACACCGAGGACATCTACGCCGGCATCGAGTGGCAGGCCGAGAGCGAGGGTGCGCGCAAGGTCATCGGCTTCCTGCGCAACGAGATGGGCGTGAAGAAGATCCGCTTCCCGGAGACCTCCGGCATCGGCATCAAGCCGGTGTCGCGCGAGGGGACCGAGCGTCTGGTGCGGGCGGCCATCCGTTATGCCATCGACAACCAGCGACGCAGCGTGACGATCGTCCACAAGGGCAACATCATGAAGTTCACCGAGGGCGGCTTCCGTGACTGGGCCTACGCGCTGGCCAAGAACGAGTTCGGCGCCGAGCCGCTCGACGGCGGTCCGTGGATGAAGCTGCCCAATGGCATCGTCATCAAGGACGCCATCGCCGACGCCTTCCTGCAGCAGATCCTGCTGCGGCCGTCCGACTACGACGTCATCGCCACGCTCAACCTGAATGGCGACTATGTCTCCGACGCGCTGGCGGCTCAGGTCGGCGGCATCGGCATCGCGCCGGGCGCCAACATCTCCGACGAGTACGCCGTGTTCGAGGCGACCCACGGCACCGCGCCCAAGTACGCGGGTCTGGACAAGGTCAACCCGGGTTCGCTCATCCTGTCGGCCGAGATGCTGCTGCGCCACCTGGGCTGGCGCGAGGCGGCCGACCTGGTCATTCACTCCATGGAAGCGGCGATCGCCGACAAGGTCGTCACCTACGACTTCGCGCGGCTGATGGAGGGGGCGACCGAAGTCTCCTGCTCTGCCTTCGGCGAGGCGATGGTCGAGCGGATGTAGTTACTTCTTGGCTGCCGCGGCGTAGCGCCTCAGCGCCTCGGCGCGTTGGGTGGCGTGGTCGACGATGGGCGCCGGGTAGTCATGGCCGATGGCGAAGCCGGCAGACTTTGCCTCGAGCGGCGGCAGGGTCCACGGCGCGTGGATGTAGCGGGCCGGTAGTTTCGCCAGTTCCGGCACGTAGCGGCGGATGAACCGGCCCTCAGGGTCGAACCGCTCCGACTGGCTGATCGGGTTGAAGATGCGGAAGTAGGGCTGCGCATCGCAGCCGGTGCTTGCCGCCCACTGCCAGCCGCCGTTGTTGGCGGACTGGTCGAAGTCGATGAGCTTGCGCGCGAACCAGGCTTCACCGAGCCGCCAGTCGAGCAGCAGGTGCTTGGTAAAGAAACTTGCAGTGACCATGCGCAGGCGGTTGTGCATGTAGCCGGTGGTGCTGAGTTGGCGCATCGCCGCGTCGACCAGCGGGTAACCGGTGCGGCCTTCTTGCCACGCGGCCAGCCGCTCCGCGTCGTGGTCGGTGACCAGCGCCTCATACTCCGGCTTAAAGGGCTTGGTCGCCGCGTGCGGGAAGTGGTGCAGGATGGCGAAGTAGAAGTCACGCCAGATCAGTTCGTTGAGCCATCCGACGCGGCCCTCGGTCAACGGGGTGTTGCTCGATTCTGCGCGGGTGGCATCGGGACCGTCCGACGACTCGAGCCCGAGCGCCAGCCGCGCGCATTCGCGGACGCTCACCGTGCCGAAGCGCAGGTGCACAGAGAGGTAGGACACGCCCTTGACCGCCGGAAAGTCTCGCCGCTCCTTGTAGCCGTCGATTCGCTGCGCGAAATCGTTCAGCCGCTCGCGGCCGCCGGTCATGCCCGGGACGATGCCGAGCCCGGCGTTGTTGGTGGGCTCGAAGCGCATGTCGGCTAACGACGGGATGTGTGCATCGGCGGGTGGCGGCTGCAACTGGCCCGGGCGCGGGTCCACTGGGTAGGCGGCCACATCGAACAGCGGCGGCTCAGCGGCATGCAGCCGCTTGAGCCAGGCGTTCTTGTAGGGCGTAAAGACGGTAAAGGGCCTGCCGGCGAGTGTGAGCACCTCGTCGCGTTCAAAGACCACATGCTCCTTGACCGGGCACGGCTCGATACCGGCCTTCTGCAGTTGCGCGATGACATCGGCGTCGCGTTCACGCGCGGCGGGCTCGTAGTCGCGGCCCCAGTACACGGATCGCACGCCGAGTTCGCGCGCCAGCGCCGGGATCAGCTCGCGGGCGCGGCCGTGCAGCACGCGCAGACCCCCGCCCCTGGCGCGCAATGCCGCATCCAGTTCGACCAGGGAGCCGTGGATGAACTCGACACGCCGGTCGGCGCGGTCCTCGAGTGCGCCGAGGATGTCGGTGTCGAAGACGAACACGCAGTGCACCGTATCGGCATCGGCCAGGGCGTGATGCAGTGGTGCGTGGTCATGGGCACGCAGATCGCGACGGAACCAGACGAGAGCGGAGGCGGGGGTGGTCATCGCGGACGACTCGAGGGAGGCCAGGCTCAGTCCGCCCGCGTGGCCTTCAGTTCCCGAGTCGGGCGAAGACGAAGAACTCGCGGTTACCATCGCCGCCCGTGATCGGGCTCTCGAACCAATCCAGCACTGCGAGGCCGGCCTCGGCGCAAGCGTCGCGGATACGGGCCTCTACATCCGCATAACGGGTGGGGTCCTTGACCAGTCCGCCCTTGCCGATGTCGGCGGGCTGCAACTCGAACTGCGGTTTGACCAGACTCAGAACATGGGCACCGGGTGCCAGCAGCGAAGGCCAGCAAGGCAGGAGCAGCGTCACCGAGATAAAACTCGCATCGCAGACGATGAGGCCGAATGCCTGCTCGTTGACGTCTGATGGTGAAAGTTGACGCGCGTTGAGCCCCTCTAGCGTCGTATTGCGAGGGTCATCTCGCAATCTGCGATGGAGCTGGTCTTGGCCGACGTCCACCCCCAGCACACGCGCGGCACCGGCCTGCAGCAGGCAGTCGGTGAACCCCCCGGTGGATTGCCCGATGTCGAGGCATTGCAGACCTCGAACATCAAGGACGGTGCGCTGCAGCGCACCGGCCAACTTGAGTCCGCCGCGCGACACATAGCGGTCTCCGGGGTCGGGGATGACAGTCAAGTCGCCCGGCTCCGGCGCCAGCGTCGACGCGCGTCGGACCAGCACCCCGGCCAACCGGACACGGCCGGCGTCGATCAGGCGCTGTGCAGCACTGCGCGACTCGGCAAGACCATGGGCCACCAGTACCGTGTCCACCCGCAGGTCATGGTCGGCCGACGGCTGGCTGACGTGCGCCTTGTGGCCGGGGTTCGGCGGCCGACCCTTGCGCGGGTGGAAGGATTTCAATAGCGGTAGTGCTCCGGCTTGAAGGGGCCGTCCTTGTCCACACCGATGTAGCGAGCCTGCGCGTCGGTAAGTTCGGTGAGCTGCGCGTTGAGCTTCTTCAGCTGCAGGCGCGCGACCTTCTCGTCGAGATGCTTGGGCAGCGTGTAGACGCCGACCGGGTAGTCGGCGGTGCGGGTGAACAGTTCGATCTGGGCGATGGTCTGGTTGGCGAACGAAGAGCTCATCACGTAGCTCGGGTGCCCGGTGCCGCAGCCGAGGTTCACCAGCCGACCCTTGGCCAGCAGGATGATCCGCTTGCCGTCGGGGAAGACCACGTGGTCGACCTGCGGCTTGATCTCCTCCCAGCGGTAGCCCTCGATGCCGGCGACGTCGATCTCGTTGTCGAAGTGGCCGATGTTGCAGACGATGGCCTGGTCCTTCATCCGCTGCATGTGTTCGTGGGTGATGACGTGGTAGTTGCCGGTGGCAGTGACGAAGATGTCGGCGTACTCGGCGGCATAGTCCATGGTCACCACGCGGTAGCCTTCCATCGCCGCCTGCAGCGCACAGATGGGGTCGATCTCGGTCACCCACACCTGTGCCGAGAGCGCACGCAGCGCCTGCGCCGAGCCCTTGCCGACATCGCCGTAGCCGGCCACCACGGCGACCTTGCCGGCGATCATGACGTCGGTGGCACGCTTGATGCCGTCGACCAGACTCTCGCGGCAGCCGTAGAGGTTGTCGAACTTGGACTTGGTGACCGAGTCGTTGACGTTGATCGCCGGGAAGCCGAGTTCGCCGCGCTGGTGCATCTGGTACAGGCGATGCACGCCGGTGGTGGTCTCCTCGGTCACGCCCTTGATCTGCGCCAGACGGCGCGAGTACCAGGTCGGGTCGACCTTGAGCTTCTCGCGGATCGAGGCGAACAGGATGCGTTCCTCCTCGCTGCCGGGGCTCGACAGAACCGCCAGGTCCTTCTCTGCCTTGCTGCCGAGGTGCAGCAGCAGGGTGGCATCGCCGCCGTCGTCGAGGATCATGTTGCTGTAGCCGCCGTCGGCCCACTCGAAGATGCGGTGCGTGTAGTGCCAGTAGTCCTCGAGTGTCTCGCCCTTGACCGCGAACACCGGGATGCCGCGCTCGACGATGGCGGCGGCGGCGTGGTCCTGCGTCGAGTAGATATTGCAGGAGGCCCAGCGCACCTCGGCACCCAGATTGGCCAGGGTCTCGATGAGCACCGCGGTCTGGATGGTCATGTGCAGGGAGCCGGTGATGCGGGCCCCGCGCAGGGGCTTGAGTGCCGAATACTCCTCACGGATGGCCATCAGGCCCGGCATCTCGGTCTCGGCGATGGCGATTTCCCGGCGGCCCCAGGCGGCCAGGGAAAGGTCGGCGATGGCAAAGTCGTTCTTCAGGTCAGCTTGGTTCATTTCAGCCACGGCGTTCATGTGTTCTCCTTGAACGGTGGCCGGGAGGCAGGCGGTGGACTCACCCTCTGCCCGTGCCCGGCACGGGTTTTCGAAAGGGTGAGCGCCGTTCGCCGCGGTCGCGGCACCCGAGCCTGGGGCAAGAGCCTCGCAGCGCTCCTCGGGAAGGAACCGGATTCTAGGACAATCGCTGCGTCTGTCCAGTTGCATGCCGGCGCACATCGCGCCTTGGCCCCATGGCCGGTCCCGTTCAGCGCGGCCGGTCGGCAGGCCAACCGGTACCGAGCGCCTTGAGCAGGTCGATGGTGGCCGCGATGCGGGCCTGTCGCGCCGCCACCCAGGCCTGCTCGGCGGCGTTGGCGCTGCGCTCGGCGTCCAGCACCTCCAGCCAACCCGAGTAGCCACCCTCATAGCGCAAGCGCGACACGCCGGCAGCGCCGACACTGGCGTCGCGTTGCGCGGCGAGCGCATCCTCGATCCTGCGGTTCTGGTCCAGGCTCACCAGGGCGTCGCTCACCTCGCGGAAGGCATTCAGAACCGCAGCCTCGTAGGCGGCCTGAGCCTGCAGCGCCTGCGCCCGTGCCTGCTCGGTACGGGCCTCGGCGCGGCCGGCGTCGAACAGCGGTGCCGCCAGTCCGGCGGCCAGCGACCAGATGCGACCGGGTGCGGTGAGCAGGTCGGCAAGGTCGCCGCTCTGCTGGCCGAAGGTGCCGGTGAGGGAGATCAGCGGGAATCGTGCCGCGCGCACCGCCTGCGTCTGCAGTCGGGCCGACTGCATCTGTGCCAGCGCGGCACGGATGTCGGGCCGGCTCTCGAGCAGGGCAGAGGGCATGCCCGGTGGCGGCAGAGGGGCCTCCGGCATGGCGAGGTCGGCTCGCGGCGGCAGGGCCAACGCGGCCTCGCCACAGAGCAGGGCGAGCTGGTTCTGCAGCAGACCGCGGGTCCGCTCGAGTTGCAGCTTCTGGGCGCGCAGGTTCTCCAGAGCGGCCTCGGCCTGACGCTCCTCGAGCTCGCTGCCGATGCCCTCGCTGCGGCGCACCCGGATCAGCCGCAGGCTCTCCTCGCGGCTGACGAGCGTCTTCCGGCTGAGGTCGAGAGAGAGGTCGGTGGCACGCAGGCTGACCACCGTCTGCGCCACGGTGCCGGCCAGGGTCATGGCCACCGCGTCGGCTGTCTCGCGGGCGGCCAGAAGGCTCGCCCGCGAGGCCTCACGGCTGTCGCGCAGGCGCCGCCAGACGTCGACCTCGTAGGTGGTGGTCAGCGCCAGTCGCTGGTCGGCCCGGTAGACGGGTGCGTTCGCCGGCAGCGGTACGGCGCCGACCTCGGTCACCCGGTTGCGGGTGGCACCAGCCTCGACGTTGATCTGCGGCAGCAATGCCGCGCCGCTGAGACGCAGGGCGGCGTCAGCCTCTTCGATGCGGGCGATGGCGCGCCTGAGGTCGCGGTTGCTGCCCAGAGCGGTTTCGACCAGCCTTGGCAGATCGGGGTCGTCGATCAGCATCCACCAGCGCTGGTCGGCCAGTGTCGTGGCTTCGACGTCGGGCCGCGCCGGATAGTCCGCGGGCAGTGCGGTCTGTGGCTCAGCGAAGGGCGGCAGCGGCGCGCAGGCGGTCAGAGCCGTGGCGAGAGCCAGAGCGAGCAGACCTGACCCTGCCGATCGAGTACGCCGATCCCCTGGCAGACCAGGACCTGCAACAGGATGAGCATCGGCTTTGCGATGTGCCGGTGTCATGGCCTTGTCATCCCCTGCGGCTCGTCGCCATCGGCTCGGCTGCGGTCGCGCGTCAGCAAGCGGAAGAACAGCGGCACGAACAGCGGTGCCACAAGGGTCGCCAGCAGCATGCCGCCGAACACGCCAGTGCCCATCGACTGCCGTGCCCCGGCGCCGGCACCCTCGGCAAAGATCAGCGGAACGACGCCGAGCACGAAGGCCATCGAGGTCATGATGATGGGCCGGAAGCGCTGCCGCGCTGCCTCCAGCGCGGCGTCTGCCGGCGTCATGCCGGCCGCCTGCCTCTGTGCCGCGAACTCGAGGATGAGGATGGCGTTCTTGGCCGAGAGTCCGACCAGCACGATGAGCCCGATGTTGAAGTAGATGTCGGCCGGCATCGCCCGCAGGTTGACTGCCAGCAGGGCACCCAACAGGGCGAAGGGCACCGACATCACCACCGCCAGCGGCAGCGACCAGCGTTCGAACTGGGCGGCGAGGATCAGCAGCACCATCACCACGGCGAACCCGGCGGCGATGAGCGCCGAGCGTCCGGCGCGTTTCTCCTGGAAGGCCTGACCGGTCCACGCCAGCGAGTAGCCCTCCGGCAGGGTCTGCGCCGCGATCTCCTCGACACGTCGGATGACATCCCCCGAACTGCTGCCAGCCACCCCGCTGCCCAGCACCTTGGCGGCGAGGAAGCCGTCGAAGCGCTCGAGGAACTCGGGGCCCACCGTCGGCTTGACGCTCACCAGCGCTGCGAGCGGCACCATCACGCCGCCGGCGCCGCGCACATGCGGCCGGCCGATGTCCTCCGGGCGGCTGCGGTAGTCGGCCTCGGACTGCACCTGCACGCGGAAGGTGCGGCCCGAGCGGTTGAAGTCGTTGACGTAGAGCGCACCGATGGTCGCCTGCAGGGTGGCGTAGAGGTCATCGAGCGATACGCCCAGCGAGAGGGCCTTCTCGCGGTCGACCTCGATGCGCAGTTGGGCCAGATTGGGCTTGAAGGTGCTGCGGATGTCAGTGAGCAGCGGGTCGGCCTTGAGCGCGTCGGTGAACGCGGTGACGGCCTTGCCGAGTGCCTCGGGTCCCGCGTCCGCGCGGCTCTGCACGTAGCCCTCGAAGCCGCCGGCGGTGCCGATGCCGCGGATCGGCGGAGGGTTGTTGAAGCGCACCGTGCCCTCGCGCAAGCCGGCGATCTGTCCGGTGTAGGTCTTGGCGAGGTCGATGGCCTTGAGGCCGTGCCGCTGGTCCCAGTCGGTCAGCACCACGAACAGGGTGCCGACATTGGTCTGGCTGCTGCCGCTGATGAAATCGAGGCCCATGAACTGCGTGATGTGGTTGACCTCCGGGTTCTCGAGCAGACGTCTCACTACCTGATTCGAGTACTCGGTGGTACGGCCGAGCGCGGCGGCGTCCGGCAGGGCCACGCTGCCGATGAGGAAGCCGCGGTCCTCGGTCGGCACGAAGGCGGTGGGCGTGCGCGCGAACACCCAGACGTCGCCGACCACCAATACGGTGAACAGGGCCATGCCGATGGCACCGCGCCGCAGCAGCGCGCGCACGGTATCGGCATAGACCCCGGTGAGACCCTCGAAGGCGTGGTTGAAGGGGGCGAACAAGCGCGACGGGTGCTGGCCCTGGACCAGCATCCGGGCGCACAGCGCTGGCGTCAGGGTGAGCGCGACGACGCCCGAGAGCACCACGGCGATGGCCACGGTGATGGCGAACTGCTTGTAGAGCGCTCCGGCGATGCCGCCGACGAAGGCGATCGGCACGAACACCGCGGTCAGTACCAGGACGATGGCGACCAGTGCGCCCGAGACCTCGGCCATCGCCTCGACCGCCGCGTCGTGAGCGCTCAGCCCGCGGGTGCGCATCAGCCGTTCGACGTTCTCCAGCACGACGATGGCATCGTCGACGACGATGCCGATCACCAGCACCATGGCGAACAGCGAGAACTGGTTCACCGAAAGCCCGAGCACGTAGAGTCCGGCCAGGGTGCCGATCAGCGACACCGGGACCGCCAGCACCGGGATCAGGGTCGCGCGCCAGTTCTGCAGGAACAGATAGACCACGAGGACCACCAGCAGCGCCGCCTCGAAAAGGGTCTCCACCACCTTCTGGATGGACGCCGTGACCACCTCGGTGGTGTCGAAGGGCACGCTCGCCTCGACATCCTCGGGGAAGGTCTTCTGCAGCTCGGCAAGGCGCTCACGAACCTTGGTCGCCACCTCGAGCGCGTTGGCTCCAGGCCGCAGGAAGACCCGCATCAGTGTCGCCGGACCGGCGTCGAGTCCGCTCGACTGGTCGTAGGTCTGGGCACCGAGTTCGATGCGGGCGATGTCCCTGAGGCGCAACACGCTGCCACTGCCCCCGGCCCGCACGACGATCTGGCCGAAGGCTTCGGGCTCGAGCAGGCGCCCGCCGGTGGTCACGGTGTAGACCAGTTGCTGGCCGGGAGGCGCCGGGTCCTGGCCGACCTTGCCGGCGGCATACTGGTTGTTCTGGGCGCGGATCGCTGCGACCACCTCCGCGGTGGTGAGGCCGAGCTGCGCCAGGCGGTCCGGCTGCAACCAGACGCGCATCGAGTAGTCGCGGGCACCGACCACTGCAGCATCCCCCACGCCGGGGATGCGCTTGATCTCGTCGACCACGTTGATGCGCGCGAAGTTGGAGAGGAACAGGGTGTCGCGCGTCTTTCCCGGGGAGCGGATCGCCGCGACCATGAGCAGGTCATTCGACCGCTTGGTCACGGTCACGCCCTGCCGCCGGACCTCTTCGGGCAGTCGCGGCAGCGCCGCCTGGATGCGATTGCTGACGTTGATCGCCGCCTGGTCGGCGTTGGTGCCGCTCTCGAAGGTGACGGTGGTCTGCAGGGTGCCGTTGGAGGCCGCCTGCGAGTTGAAGTAGAGCAGGCCCTCGACACCGTTGATCTGTTCCTCGATCGGGCCGGCAACGGTGCGGGCGATGGTGTCCGCGCTGGCACCGGGGTAGGTGGCCTCGATGCGAACCGAAGGTGGCGCCACCTCCGGGTACTCGGAGACCGGCAGTTGCGGCAATGCGACGAGTCCGGCCGCCATCAGCACCAGGCCGATGACGACCGCGAACACCGGCCGGTCGATGAAGTACCGGCTGTTCATGCGGTCTCAGCTGCCCTTGGCGGATCGCGGGGCGGCAGTGGGCTCCGGCTTGTTCGGCACAGCGGCTTCTGGGAGGGGGCTGAGCCGCGAGTCCGGCTTGATGCGCAGCAGGTTGTCGAGCACCACGCGTTCACCGGCCCGCAGACCGTCGGTGACCACCCAGTTGCCCTTGCCATCCCAGCCGGCGGTGCCGACCGGCTGCTTCCGAGCCTTGCCGCCGTCCTCCAGCACGTAGACGAAGCGGCCCTTCTCGCCTTGCAACACGGCAGTCTGCGGTACCAGGAAGACGCCTTCGCGTTCCCCGGTGGTGAGCCGGATGCGGATGAACTGGCCCGGCAGGATAGCGCTGCCCGGATTGGCGAACTCCGCGCGCAGGGTGACGCTGGCGGTGCGTGCATCGACCTGGCTCGCGGCAAAATTGAGGCGGCCGGGGGTGGGGTGGACGCTGCCGTCGGCCAGTACCGCTTCGACCTTGCGCAGGCCGCGCAGCCCGCCGTTGCGCGTCAGGCGCGCGTACTCGGCGTCGGGCAGGCTGAAGCGGACCCAGATCGGGTCGTTCTGGGTGATGACGGTGAGGGCCTCACCGCCGCCGGAACCGATGAGTGCCCCCTCGGAATAGCGCGCCCGACCGCTCACCCCGGAGACCGGCGCCTCGACGCGTGTCCACGAAAGGTCGAGTCGCGCCTGGCGCGCCGCAGCTTGCGCCGTCTGGCGCTGCGCACGGACCAAGGCGAGTTGCGAGGTGGCATCGTCGGCCTCCTTGCGGCCGATGGCGTTCTGCTCGGCAAGGCGCGCAGCGCGAGCGGCCTCGCGCTCGGCTTGTTCGAGCCGGGCTTCGCTCTCCCCGAGTTGCGCCTCGGCGCGCGCCAGCGCGTTCTCGAAGGGAGACGGGTCGATGCGGAACAGGGTCTGCCCGGCGCGCACCGGCTCGCCCTCGTTGTAGCTGCGCTGCAGCAGGATGCCGCCCACTCGCGCGCGCACCTCGACCTCGCGCTGGCCCTCGGCCTGACCGACCGCTTCCAGGGTCTGCGCGGCCCGACTGGTCTGCATCGCGCGCGTGGCGACCGGCAACGGCTTGCCGGGATCGGCTTTTGCCGCTTCGTTTGCGGCGGGTGGGGGCGAGCAGGCGGCGACCAGGATCAGCGTCGCTCCCGCAGCGCAGACCGCAAGCGACGCGTCCTGTCCTCGTGGGATGTCGCGCCGTGGGGCTTGCGGTCTAGGGTTCTGCACGGTGCGCGGACTCTCGCGAAGCAGCTTTGGAGGCCAGAGCGGCGGATTGTCGCAGACGCGGTTTCGAAAAACGTTTCAGCAGGTCCGTGGCCGTCATGGGTTGCACCCCTTGGGACTGCGCACCCACCGTAGCGCCGCGCCGGCGAACGCCGCTACAGGCCGGCCGCATCCCGTAGCGCCTGCGCTTTGTCCGTGGCCTCCCAGGTGAACTCCGGTTCCTCGCGGCCGAAGTGGCCGTAGGCGGCAGTCTTGCGGTAGATCGGCCGCAGCAGGTCGAGCATCTGGATGATGCCCTTGGGGCGGAGGTCGAAGTGGCTGTTCACCAGTTCGGCAATGCGCTCATCGGCGATCTTGCCGGTGCCGAAGGTGTTCACTGTGACGTTCATCGGGCGCGCCACGCCGATGGCATAGGCGACCTGGATCTGGCATTGCGTCGCAAGCCCGGCGGCGACCACGTTCTTGGCGACGTAGCGCGCGGCGTAGGCGGCCGAGCGGTCGACCTTGGTCGGGTCCTTGCCGCTGAAGGCACCGCCGCCGTGCGGGCAGGCGCCGCCGTAGGTGTCGACGATGATCTTGCGGCCGGTGAGTCCACAGTCGCCCTGCGGCCCGCCGATGACGAAGCGTCCGGTCGGGTTTATGAGGTACCTGGTCGTCGGGGTGAGCCATTCCCTGGGCAGCACCGGCTGGATGATCTCCTCCATCACCGCGTCGATGAAGGCCGGCTTCATGTTCGGTCCGTCGGACATCTCGGGCGCGTGCTGACTGGACAGCACCACGGTATCGACGCTCACCGGCTTGCCGTCGACGTAGCGCAGGGTGACCTGACTCTTGGCGTCCGGACGCAGGAAGGGCAGCCGACCGTCCTTGCGCAGCATGGCCTGGCGTTCGACAAGACGGTGCGCGTAGTAGATGGCCGCCGGCATCAGCACCGGCGTCTCGCTGCAGGCGTAGCCGAACATCAGCCCCTGGTCGCCGGCGCCGAGGTCGAGATAGTCGTCCGAGGCGCGGTCCACGCCCTGGGCGATGTCGTTGCTCTGCTTGTCGTAGGCCACCAGCACGGCGCAGCCCTTGTAGTCGATGCCGTAGTCCGTATCGTCGTAGCCGATGCGGCGGATGGTGTCGCGTGCGACCTGGATGTAGTCGACGTTGGCCTGCGTGGTGATCTCGCCGGCCAGGACGACGAGGCCGGTGTTGGTCAGGGTCTCCGCGGCGACGCGCGAGACCGGGTCCTGTTCGAGGATGGCATCGAGGATGGAATCCGAGATCTGGTCCGCGACCTTGTCCGGATGGCCTTCGGAGACCGACTCCGAGGTGAAGAGGTAATCGCTCACTTCTGCTCCTGCTGCGGCTGCGCCACAGAACAAAGATCCCCGATGGCCGGCGACGGCCAGCTCGGGGATCGGAGCAGGCGACGCTTTAGCAGATTCCCGACACCTTGGACCTGTACTGCGTGGTCTGGCCGGCCGCCCTGCAAGTTGTCCTGATTAACTCGGCGGATGAATGGGATTATAGCGGTATAAGGGGTTGCAGCCCACGACACCCGTGACGTGCGCCCCGCCTACAATCACGCCATGGAACTCCATTTCACCAAGATGCAGGGCCTCGGCAACGATTTTGTCGTGGTCGATGCAGTGCGCCAGAGGCTGCACATGACGCCCGATCTGGCGCGGCTGCTGGCCGACCGGCGTTTCGGCATCGGCTGCGACCAGGTGCTGGTGGTGGAGCCTGCCGACGAGCCAGGGATCGACTTCGTCTATCGCATCTTCAATGCCGACGGCGGCGAGGTGGAACAGTGCGGCAACGGTGCCCGCTGCTTTGCAAGATTCGTGGTCGATGCCGGGCTCACCCGCAAGCGCGAGACCGCCGTGCGTACCCGGGGCGGGGTGATCCGGCCTCGTCTCGAAGACGATGGCAGGGTCACGGTGGACATGGGTGAGCCGCGTCTGGGGCCGCAGCAGATCCCATTCGTCTCGGATTCCGACGCGGTGTTGCAGGTGCTCGAGGTCGGTGGCCTGACCCGATACATCACCGCGGTCTCGATGGGCAACCCGCATGCGGTGCAGGTGGTGGCCGATGTCGATGCTGCGCCGGTGCTTGCGGAAGGCCCCGTCATCGAGTCGCATCCGCGCTTCCCGCAGCGCGTCAACGCCGGATTCCTGCAGGTGGTGGACGCGCACCATGTGCGTCTGCGGGTCTACGAGCGCGGCGCGGGCGAGACCCTGGCCTGCGGTACCGGCGCCTGCGCGGCCGTGGTGGCGGGGATCCTGCGCGGGCTGCTGGAGTCGCCGGTGGTGGTGGAGACGCGTGGCGGCCGACTCGACATCGCCTGGGCCGGCGAGGGCGCCCCGGTGCTGATGACGGGCCCGGCCGAGCGCGTGTTCGAGGGTGTGATCCGGCTCTGATCAGTCCCGGGCCAGCACCCGGTAGCGGCGGTCGAGTGCGGACACTTGTTCGGCCAGTTCCCCCGGGCTTCCCCGATTGACGAGGATGTCGTCGGCGAACGCGAGTCGGTCCGCGTCGCTGGCCTGAGTCGCCATCATGGCATCGACCTGTTCCGCGGTGGCTCCGTCGCGCAGCATGACTCGCTGGCGCCGTGTGGCCGCGTCGCAATCCACCACCAGGATACGGTCGAGCAGCGGCCGGTAGGCGGCACCGGTCTCTGCCAGCAGGGGGATGTCGATCACCATGTAGGGTGCGTCGGTATGGGCCGAGATGCGCGCCAGCACCGCGTCGTGGATGCGCGGGTGGAGGACGGACTCCAGCTCGCGCCGCGACGTCTCGTCGGCGAAGACGATTTGCCTGAGCGCGGTGCGGCCGAGCTGGCCGTCGGCTCGCAGTATGCCGGCGCCGAAGCGTGCAACGATCTCGCCCAGCGCCGGTTGTCCGGGTTCGACCAGTTCGCGGGCGATGGTGTCGGTGCACAACAGCGGTACGCCAAGCGCCGCAAAAGCCTGAGCCACCGTGCTCTTGCCACTGCCGATGCCACCGGTCAGGCCGATGGTGAGGGGTCTCGCCGTCATCGCGCTAGACTGCCATGCCCGCTGGCAGCAGGTCCACCAGCGCCCCCGGCCAGACCAGGGCCACCGCACCGGCCAGCGCAAGCATCGGGCCGAACGGCATGGGTTCGGTGTGGGAGCGGCGGCACACGAGGACGGCCACCGCAGCCCAAAGCAGACCCAGGCAGGCTGCGAGCAGGATGATCTCGGGCAGCGCCTGCCAGCCGACCCAGGCACCGATGGCAGCGAGCAGGTGCAGGTCTCCGGCACCCATGCCTTCACGCCCGGTCAGGCGATGGAAACCCCAGCGCACCAGGCCGAGCGAGGCGTAGCCGGCAGCAGCGCCAACGATGGCGTCGTCGGGCAGAGCGAAGCCGCTGCCACTGCTGGCGAGCAGGCCGAGCCAGAGCAGAGGGCCGGTGATCTCGCCCGGTAGCCAGCCACGCTCGATGTCGATCACCGAGGCCAGCAACAGCAGCCACAGGCAGGTCGCGGCGAGGAGCCCGTCGAGGGTGGCACCGAAGCGCCACACCGCGAGCACCGCCAGCAGCGAGGCGCCGAGTTCGACCAGGGGTTCGCGCCAGCCGATCGGCGTGCCGCAGGCACCGCATCGGCCCCGCTGCGCGAGCCACGACAGCAGGGGGATGTTCTCGAGGATGCCAAGACGGTGGCCACAGGCCGGGCAATGCGATGGTGGTTGCAGCAGGTCGAGGCGGGATGTTCCGGCGCCTTGCGCCGATCCGGTCCCACCATCCGCATCCTGCGAGGTGTCGAGGCGGCGCTCGAGCATGATCGGCAGACGGTGCGCGACCAGACCGAGAAAACTGCCGACGCAAAGCCCCACGAGCCCTGCCAGAATCCCGACCAGAGTCATGCGATCGCCGTCCCGAGCTGGAACACCGGAAGATAGAGCGCGATGATCACGCCCCCCATGACCACGCCAAGGACCAGCATGATGGCCGGTTCGAGCAGTGTCGTCATCCTGGCGACAGCTTGCTCGACCCTCTGCTCGAGGGTGTCCGCGGCCCTGGCGAGAAGGGTGTCGAGGGTGCCCGACTCTTCCCCGACCTCCACCATCTGTACCGCAAGTACGGGGAAACAGCCACTGCGTGCCATGCCCGGCGCGAGTGGCCGGCCCGCGGCGACGTCGTGGCGGATGTTCTGTGTGGCTGCCGTCAGGCGCCGCTGACCGCCGACCCGGGCCACCGTCTTCAGCGCATCGTCGAGCGGCACCCCGGCAGCGAGCAGCATGGCGAGCGTTCGGCACCAGCGCGCCGCGGCCGCATCGGCAAGTACCTTGCCCAGCAGCGGCAGCCGCAGCAGCCAGCCCTCGGCGCGCTGCTGCAAGGCTGGCGACCGCTTCAGGCGACCAGTCAGGGCGATGCCGCCCATGGCTAGCGCGAGCAGGATCCAGATGCCGTGATCGAGCAGCACAGCGGAGAGGAGGATGAGTACGCGCGTCGGCCAGGGCAGTTCTGCGCCAGCGCGATCGAACAGGGCCTGAAAGCCCGGCACCACCCAGACCAGGATGACGCCGACCGAGAGCACGGCTACCGTCAGCACCGCAAGTGGGTAGACCAGCGCCGAGCGCACCTTGTCTCGCAGCCAACTGCCGCGTTCACGGTGGCTGGCGATGCGTTCGAGAACGGTGTCGAGCAGGCCGCCGAGTTCTCCGGCAGCGACCAGACTGCGGAACAGCGCATCGAACACCGAGGGATGGCGCGCCAAGGCATGCTCAAGGGTCGAGCCGGCCTCGATGTCGCGCCGCACACCGGCAAACACCCCGCGCAGGCCGCCGTCACTGGTCCGGGCGAGGGTCTGCAACGCCTGCGCCAGGGGGATCCCGGCGCGCAGCAGGGTGGCCAGCTGACGTGTCGCGGCGTCGATCTGCCCGGACGAGATGCGCTCGGCCAGCCGGTTCGGCCTAGTCATGGCACGCCGACTCCGCTTCGGTGAGCGAGGTGAGACCGGCCAGCACCTTCGTCAGCGCCGCCTCGCGCAGCGTCATCACGCCCTCACTGTGCGCCTGCGATGCCAGTTTGCGGGTGCCAGCCTGCCTGAGGATGAGACCGTTCATGGCATCGGATACCGGCATCACCTGATGTACGCCGACCCGCCCGCTGAATCCGGTCCCTTCGCAGGCCGGGCAGCCGTCGGCGGTCAGTGGTCCCGGCCCGGTGTCCCTGTCCGCCGCGCGCACCAGCGCCACTTCGAGCTCCGGCGCTGCCCTCAGCCGAGCCGCTGCCGCCTCATCCGGTCGCAGGCACCGACGGCACAGGCGGCGCACGAGGCGCTGTGCGGTGATGATGCGCACCGCACTGGCCAGCTGGAACGGTGCCACGCCCATGCTGACCAGACGCGCGAGGGTCCCCGGCGCGTCCCGCGTGTGCAGCGTCGACAGCACGCGGTGGCCGGTCTGGGCCGCCTTGATGGCGACATCAGCGGTCTCGAGGTCGCGGATCTCGCCCACCATCAGCGTGTCCGGGTCCTGCCGCAGAAAGGCGCGCAGCGCCGCAGCGAAGCCGAGCCCGGTACGCTCGTTGATGTTGACCTGGTTGATGCCCGGCAGGTGCATCTCGGCCGGGTCCTCGGCGCTGCAGAGGTTGCTGCCGGGGTGGTTGAGACAGGCCAGTAGCGTGTACAGGGTCATGGTCTTGCCGCTGCCGGTGGGTCCGGTCACCAGGAGCATGCCGTCGGGACGGTCGAGCGCATCGAGCAGGGCGAGCCGCTGTGTCGGTTCGAGGCCCAGGCGGTCGATATCCAGTGCCTCGGCGTCGCTGCGCATCAGGCGCAGCACCACCTTCTCGCCGAACAGCGTCGGCAGCACGCTGACGCGCAGGTCGATGGCGCTGCCGGACTCGACGGACATGCGGATCCGGCCGTCCTGCGGCCGTCGCCGCTCCGCGATGTCGAGCCGCGCCATCACCTTGATGCGGGAGGCCAGACGTTCCCGCACCGCCACCGGTGGCTGCCGTGTCTCATACAGCAGGCCGTCGCGGCGGAAGCGCACCCGATAGAGGTGTTCGTAGGGTTCGAAGTGGATGTCCGAGACACGGCTGCGCACTGCCTCCTCGAGCAGGCTGCGCAGGTAGCGCGCCACCGGCAGGTCGCTGCTGGCGTCGTCGTCGCCAGGCTTGGTGCCATCGCCCCCGGCAGCTGCATCGCGACCGATCGCCGCCTCATCGCGGCTGCGCGACTCCGCCACCAGCCGCTGCAGGAGTCGGTCACTGGCGGCCGCGATGGCGTCACGGTCGGCGGCGACCACCTCCAGCAGGTGGCCGCTGCCGAAGCGGATCGCCTGCAGCAGATCGTCGCGCAGGCCCTCGGCGGCCGCGATGCGCAGCACCCCATCGCGCAGGGACAAGGGTACGCAGGTGCCATCGCGCAGCCAGCGCGGGTCGAAGACTGCCGCTGCCTCGGGTTCGGTGATCAGAGCCGGGCCGGAAGACGCGACGATGCCGATCGGCTCGACGCTGGCGGGGAGTGCAGGGTCGGGGGGAGCGGGACGGGCGAGCGGGAGCATGCCGCCATCCTGCTGCGGCGGTCCTGCCCTGCGCATCGGTCAAGCGTCGGAGCTGTCCTCGGCCACCGTCATGCGCTGCAGACGCACCGAGCGCACCGCGCGGTCCTGCACCGAGAGGATCTCCAAGGTCACGCCGTCCAGCCGCAGACTCACGCCGGCCTCCGGCAGGTCCTGCAGATGCTCGAGGATGAGGCCGTTGAGCGTCCGCGGCCCGTTGAGGCTCAGGTGCAGCCCGAGTTTGCGGTTGAGGTCGCGCAGCGGCGCGCTGCCATCGATCACCCAGCCCCCGCGCGCGTCCTCGGTCCACGCCGTGGCGCGATGCGGCGATTGCGTGGTGAACTCGCCAACGATCTCCTCGAGCACATCCTCCAGCGCCAGCAGGCCGAGGATCTCGCCGTACTCGTCGATCACCAGCGCCATCCGCTCCCGCTGTTCCTGCAGCGCCTGCAGCTGGCCGAGGAGGTTGCTGCCGCTGGGGACGAAGACCGGCGGCTTGACCTGCGCCTCGAGCGCTTCGCGCGAGAACTCGTCGGTCTGCCAGAGGTGGAGGATGCGCCGCACGTGCAGCAGACCGACCACCTTGTCGATGCTGCCGCGGCAGACCAGCACGCGATTGTGGTGGCAGGTGGCGAGCTGGTGGCGCAGCTCGGCATCGCTCGCCTGCAGGTCGATGGCCTCGATCTGCTGGCGCGGCACCATGATGTCGTCGACCTTGGTGTTGTCGAGTTCGAGCAGGGAGAGCAGCATGCTCTGGTGCTTGGCCGGGATGTAGCGGCCGGCCTCCAGCACCAGTGTGCGCAGTTCCTGCTGGGTGAGCGGTTGCGGGCCCGAGGCCGGGGGGCGCAGGCGCAGCAGGCGCAGGATGGCCTGGACGAAGAGGTTGACGAACCACACCACCGGCGACAGCACGCGCAGCAGAGGCGTGAGGATGTAGGCCGAGGGCAGGGCGATGTGCTCCGGGTAGGCGGCGCCGATGACCTTCGGCGTGACCTCGGAGAAGACGAGGATGGCGAAAGTGAGCAGCAGGGTCGCCAGAGGCAGGGCCCATTCGCCCTCGCCGAACAGCCGCAGCGTGATGATGGTGGTGAGCGTGGCCGCCGAGGCGTTGATCAGGTTGTTGCCGAGCAGGATGACGCCGAGCAGGCGGTCGGTGCGGTCCAGCAGCGCCTGCGCGAGCAGCGCGCTGCGTGAGCCGCCGCTGGCCAGATGCCGGAGGCGATAGCGGTTGAGCGCCATCATGCTGGTCTCGGCCATCGAGAAGAAGGCCGACAGCGCCAGCAGAACGATCAGGGCACCGAGCAGGGTGCCAGTCGACAGATTGTCCAAATGCGGTGTGCCGGGGGCGACGTGCCCAGTATGGGCAGCGTCACGGCGAGGAGGCAAGCCCCTCGCGGGGCCTCGTGTCCGCGGCTAGACGCGGCCGAGCAGGATCTCGGCGACGAAACGTGCGCCGATGTAGGCGAGCAGCAGGACGATGCAGCCGGCGATGGTCATGCGTGCGGCGATGCGACCGCGCCAGCCACCGACGTGCCGTCCCAGCAGCAGCCAGCCGAAGATCAGCCAGCTGGTGATGCCGAGCACGGTCTTGTGGTTGAACGGCAGTGCCCGGCCAAAGATCTCGTCGGCGAACAGTGCGCCGCTGAGCAGGTTGAGCGTGAGCAGCGCGAAGCCCGACCAGATGAGCCGGAACAGGATGTTCTCCTGTGTCATGACCGGCGGCAGTTGCGACACCCAGCCATCGACGCGACCGGCGAGAAGGCGCTCCTCGGTCCACTGCATGAGCCAGGCCTGCAAGCCGGCGAGGGTGAAGAAGGCGTAGGCGAGGATCGCCGCGATCAGGTGTCCCTGCAGGAGCGGGCGGTCGCTGCCGGCGATGGCATGCACGTCCGGCCAGACCAGTGCGGCCAGACTGCCGAGCGCGGCGAGCGGCCAGACCAGCATGCCGAGCGCACTGACGCGGTCGTGCAGCGAGACCACGCCCAGAGTGGCCACGGCGATCCAGGTGAAGGCGGCGATGCTGTGACCGACGCCCAGCCGCAGTTGCCCATCGACCCACAGGGTGTGTGCCAGCGCGGCGCCCTGCAGCAGCCAGGCCAGCATCACCACCAGCAGGATGGCGCGGTGGCTGGCCACCGCCGGCGCACGCCAGGCCAGCGCACCGAGCACGGTGTAGGCCACTGCGGCGGCGATGTTCATCAGGGCAAGGTTCATGGGCGGCGAGGATCGGTGCCGGCCTGCCGGCGGGCGGCCTGAAGTAGACTCGGAGACACGTCCAGAGTCTATCAGCCGGATCGCTGGCCCGACGGCGGCCCGCACCGGAACCCGACACATGCTCGAGAACCTCTCCCAACGCCTCGACGGCATCGTCCGCAAACTGCGCGGTCAGACCCGTCTCACCGAGGACAACATCAGCGAGGCCCTGCGCGAGGTGCGCATGGCGCTGCTCGAGGCTGACGTCGCGCTGCCGGTGGTCAAGGACTTCATCGCCGCGGTGAGGAGCGCGGCGGTGGGCGAGCAGGTGGTCGGCAGCCTGACGCCGGGGCAGGCGCTGATCGGCGTGGTGCACCGCGAACTCACCCGCGTCATGGGCAAGGAATCCAGGGGCCTCAACCTCGCCGCGGTGCCACCGGTGGTGGTTCTGATGGCGGGTCTGCAGGGCGCCGGCAAGACCACCACCTCGGCCAAGCTGGCCAAGCATCTGATCGAGCGGCAGAAGAAGAAGGTGCTTCTGGTGAGTTGCGACGTCTACCGCCCGGCCGCGATCCAGCAACTCGCGGTGGTCGGCCAGCAGGTGGGCGCCGAGGTGTTCCCGTCCTCGGCCGGTGACTCGCCGCGCGCCATCTCGCTTGCCGCGCTCGACCACGCCCGGCGCCACTTCTTCGATGTGCTGATCGTGGATACCGCCGGCCGTCTCGCCATCGACGAGGCGATGATGGCCGAGATCCGCGAGCTTCATGCCGCCGTCGAGCCGACCGAGACGCTGTTCGTGGTGGATGCCATGCTCGGCCAGGACGCGGTCAACACCGCCCGGGCCTTTGGTGAGGCGCTGCCGCTCACCGGCGTCATCTTGACCAAGCTCGACGGAGATGCGCGCGGCGGCGCGGCCCTTTCGGTGCGTCAGGTCACCGGCGTGCCCGTCAAGTTCGTTGGCGTCTCGGAGAAGATGGACGGCCTCGAGGCCTTCCACCCCGACCGCATGGCCTCGCGCGTGCTGGGCATGGGCGACGTGCTCTCGCTGGTGGAGGAGGCGCATCGCCAGGTGGATGTGGCCGAGGCGCAGAAGCTCGCCGAGAAGCTCAAGTCGGGCAAGGGCTTCGACCTCGAGGACTTCAAGCAGCAGATCGTGCAGATGCGCAAGATGGGGGGGCTGACGGCGATGATGGACAAGCTGCCGGGCCAACTCACCGCGCAGCTCAAGGGGCAGCAGCCGGACGAGCGGCGCATCGCCCGTACCGAGGGCATCATCAATTCGATGACGCCGCTCGAGCGGCGCAAGCCGGAACTGATCAAGGCCAGCCGCAAGCGCCGCATCGCCGCCGGCGCCGGGGTGGCGGTACAGGAGGTCAATCAGCTGCTCAACCAGTTCGAGCAGATGCAGAAGGTGATGAAGATGATGAAGGGCGGCAACCTTGCCAAGCTCGCCCGCAACTTCAAGGGCATGCTGCCCGGGATGTAGG